>R28__coassemble_86_pt1 | contig 53659 bp, 45 predicted proteins | sample R28__metabat2_low_PE_021 | metagenome-assembled genome bin R28
TTTATTGTCAGTGATTTACATCGTATCCCACCAACCATTTTTGTCTATTATACCATGGCGGAAGCCTGAACTTCAATGGTGTGCAGACCCAATTCGACCAACACGCCGAATGGCCTGCTTATTTCGACATCGCCGGTTCGTTTGTCGTTGAGGGTAATACCATCAGTGTGAAGGCTGACGTTATCCCATACGTTGATGTCAACGCCCGTGTGTTCATTTCCGTCAACGAAAAAGAGACCCACGGCAATGTGGGCTCCAACGGTGAGACTTCATTCCACCACATTTTCATGAAGATGTTGACCAGCACCCAAGGCGAAAACATCGACTTTGTCGCTGGCGAAATCCAACACTTTGAGTACACGCAAGACCTGTCGTCGACCAACGTCGAGGAAATGAGCGACCTTGAAGTGGCCATTTGGATACAGAACCAAGGCACGAAGGATGTCTACAACAGCCATTATGCCTACGAATACACGGATGCGCATCCTTATCCCGTCGAGAACTTGACGTTGACCGAAGTCCCTGCCCCCACTTCCAGAGGTTTGCTTACGGCTACGTGGGATGCTCCCGCCAACGGCAGCCCCATCGGATACGATGTTTATGTCAACGATGAACTGATGGCCGAAAACATCACCGAAACCGAATATTCATTTGAAAGTGATCCGGACGAATTCTATGTAGTTGGTGTGGTTGCCAAATATGATGGAGGCATTAGCTCAATCAAGGTTATGGCCACTGCGTCGGACGAGATGCAAGACATGGGTTTGTTGATCTCTGGCTCGCCCTACGTTGACTTGACTGTCGAGGAACCCACTGCCGAGCTGCATACCCTCAACGCCAACCATGCCACCATGGGCGACATCAACATCCTTTCCGTCGAAGAGGTGAACGATGCCAATGTCCAATATCTGGAAATCAGCTGTGAGGAACTGCCTTACGCTTTGGCTTACGGCCAAGATTTCGTCATCTCCATTGCCCCGAAAGAGCAAAGCGCCAAGAGCGTTGCCGAGACCAAGGTGGTGGTGGCTTCGGATGCCGGTGTCGTTGAATATATCGTTTCGGTTGACGGCGAACTGCTGAGCGTCAACGAGCTTAGCTCGAAGGTTATGGTTTATCCCAACCCCGCCAACGGCAGCGTGCGCGTCGAGGCTGGCAACGGCATCGAAAGCATCAATGTCTACAATGTGCTTGGCACTTTGGTTGAGACTGTCAATGCCAACGGCAAGACCGTCAACGTGAACCTGAGCAACTACAGCGACGGTGTCTACTTCTTCAGCATCCGCCAAAACAACGGCACGGTGAGCAACCAACGCGTCGTGGTGACCCACTGATGCTTGTTGAAGTGTTGCCTTACAACACGAAAGGAACCTCGAAATATCGGGGTTCCTTTCTTTTTTTGGGGTGGGCTCGCAGCTTAGTCGTTGTCCTTGTACTTGAAATACAGGATCAAGTCGAACGCCACGAGGCAGAAGTTCAACACATAGAACCAGATGACATAATCGACCTGGTGGTTGACGAACTTGTTGATGATGCCGAAGATATAGCCTAACAGGATGAAGCCCATGAAGATGGGACTCTTGCCTTTGGTGACCTTCGTCCGCAACGCCTTGGCAATGCTAATCGGCCAGCTGACGGCGAAGCAGAGGAGGAAAAGGATTTCGAAGATTTTCATTGGTGTGAATATTGACGCGAGACTAAGAGACACGGGACGCGAGACGGGTGTTTGCCCCGTGTCCCGCAGTCCCGTGTCTCGTGTCAAGGTTAGAAATTAGTCGCCCAGCGTGGCCACCATGACGGCCTTGATGGTGTGCATACGGTTCTCGGCCTCGTCGAAGACGATGCTGTTCTTGCCTTCGAAGACCTCTTCGGTCACCTCGATGCCGTCCAAGCCGAATTGCTCGTGAACGTCGCGGCCCACCTTGGTCTCCAGGTTGTGGTAGGCGGGCAGGCAGTGCATGAACTTGCAGTTCGGGTTGCCGGTCATGTCCATCATCTTTTGGTTCACCTGGTAAGGCATGAGCAGGTCGATGCGTTGTTTCCAGACCTCGGCGGGTTCGCCCATCGATACCCAAACGTCGGTGTAGAGGAAGTCGCAACCTTTGACGCCTTCTTCAACGTTGTCGGTCACGGTCACCTTGGCACCCGTTTCCTTGGCGATGGCCATGCAGGTGTCGATGAGTTCCTTGTTGGGTTGCAGTTCCTTGGGAGCCACAATGCGCACGTCCATGCCCATCTTGGCGCCACCCACCATCAGCGAATTGCCCATGTTGAAGCGGGCGTCGCCGCAGTAGGCGAAGGTCACTTGGTTGAGGGGTTTGTCGCTGTGTTCCTGCATGGTGAGGAAGTCGGCGAGGATTTGGGTGGGGTGGAACTCGTTGGTCAGGCCGTTCCACACCGGCACGCCGGCGTATTTGGCCAGTTCTTCAACGATGTCTTGACCGAAGCCACGATACTCGATGCCATCGAACATGCGACCCAGGACGCGGGCGGTGTCGGCCATCGATTCCTTGATGCCGATTTGCGAGCCGGTGGGGCCGAGATAGGTGACGTGGGCACCTTGGTCCTTGGCGGCGACTTCGAAGGCGCAGCGGGTGCGGGTCGAGGTCTTTTCGAAGATCAGGGCGATGTTCTTGCCCGTGAGGTGGGGTTGTTCGGTGCCTGCATACTTGGCGGCCTTCAGGTCGGCGGCCAGTTTCAGGAAGAACTTGATCTCTTCCGGAGTGAAGTCCAACAACTTCAGGAAGTTTCTGTTTCTGAGGTTAAAAGCCATTTCGTTATGATTTAAGTGTGAATGATTCTGAAAAACGTTGCAAAATTAGTCTTTTTTCTTGTACGCTCAACAATTTAAAGAACTATCTTTGCACCATGATTATCCTCGACAATGTCGTCGTGACCGACGAATTCCTGAATGCCCAGTTTTGTTGCAGCCTGCCGCGCTGCAAAGGCTGGTGCTGTGTGGCTGGCGATGCCGGCGCACCTCTCGAAGCCTCTGAAATAGAGCAAATTGAAGACAACATCGAAGCCATCAAGCCGTTTATGCGGCCCGAAGGCATCAAGGTGGTGGAAGACAATGACGTGTACGACTACGACGAAATGGGCGAACTCGTCACGCCTTTGGTCAACGGTGAGGAGTGCGCTTTCGTCTACTTTCATGAGAACGGCACGGCCCTCTGCGCCATCGAAAAAGCCTACTTGGAAGGCAAGTGCGACTTCTGGAAGCCCATTTCATGCCATCTCTATCCCATCCGCTTGGTGGAGAAAGACGGCTTCACGCACATCCTCTACCACGAATGGAGCGTGTGTGTGCCCGCCAAGCGCAAAGGCGAGAAGGAAGGCATCCCGTTGTGGAAGTTCCTCAAAGGACCGATGATTCGGAAATTTGGCGAGGATTGGTATAATCGGTTGGAAAAGATGATGCAGAGCAATTCTTTGAAATAAATTTCATATTTTTGCGTTCACATTTTAAAGACAATAGCCACCCAAAATCACACCAAGTGAAGCGCCTACTGCCCATAGTTACCTTGTTGTTATGCTGTTTCGCTGCCTTTGCGCAAAGCGGCGAAGAACACAGCCGTATGGATTTCTATGGCTATGTAGTCACTGCCGATAGTCTCCATCCAATTCGCAATACACATGTAATCAGTAAGTTGGCGCACTATGGCACCATCACCAACCACCAAGGCAAGTTCCACATCCAGGCTCGACAGGTCGACACGCTGTGGGTGAGTTGCGTTGGCTACCAACGTCGGCTCGTTGCCATCGACTCGACGCTGAGCAGTGCCGACACACTTGTCATCCGGCTGCGTCCCGAAACCATCACCTTGCGCGAGGTCACCGTTCTGCCTTTCACCAACTACGAGACTTTCAAGGAGATGCTCATCACCATGCCGAGCATCGAGACCCCTGACGAAATCAAGCGACTGAACGACGACCTCGACGACCTCTGGCTGAGCCGCCCACCTGTGGGCAATGGCATGTTTACCGTCACAGCCAGCCCGATACAATACCTTTACGACAAATACAACAAGTCGGCACGTCGGCAGGCCACTTTATTGCGCAACCGAAGGATGTATAACGAAGTGCTGCGTGAGCAAGGCCGCACCGACGAACTTCTTCCCGACTCGCTCGATTTCGCCGTCAACTACAAGATGTATGAGCTTGACGAAGCCGCCGAAGCCAGAAAAAACAAGGACGAATTCGACACCACAAACGTGGTAGGCAAGGTGAAGCCCATGGTTCCCCGACGAAAATACATCCGTATAGGAAACTAACCCTTCCCCGACATGATTTTTCGCGACCTGTTTGATAGCGTTCTCAACCTGTTTTATCCGCGCGTTTGCGCCGCTTGTGGCGAGAGTTTGCTCAAAGACGAAAAGACCGTTTGCCTGAAATGCCGCTACACGCTTCCCCATACGGGCTATGAGCTTCATGCCGACAACCCCGTGGCACAAACGTTCTATGGTCGCGTGAGGTTTCATGCTGTCACCTCCTGTTTCTTTTTCGCCAAGTCGGGTAAGGTTCAGCACCTCATCCATCAGCTGAAATACAAACACAATAAGGAAGCAGGTATCTTTCTTGGCCAGCAAATCGGCCAAAGCATCAGGGAAGCGCCATTGTTTCAAGGCATCGACTACCTGATTCCCGTGCCGCTCCACCCTAAGCGCGAACGACAGCGCGGCTATAACCAAAGCCTTATGATTGCCCGTGGCATCAGCGAAGTCACAGGCATCCCGATTGGCGACAAATACCTCGTCAGAGGCGTTTATACCGAGACGCAGACCCACAAATCAGCCGAGGAGCGTTTCAAGAACGTGAAGGACATCTTCGAGGTGCATTTTGCCGACGAACTAAAAGGAAAGCACGTCCTCTTGATCGACGACGTGCTTACCACTGGCGCCACGTTGGAATCGTGTGCGCATCAATTGGAAGGCATCCCTGGCATTACGATCAGTGCGGCCACGGCAGCTTGCGCCGGGAATTAATATTTGTAGGGCTGTCGTACCACGGCAGCCGCAGATAAATCCAACCTGCGGCTGCCACGATGTGACAGCCCTACAATTCCTATAATGAATGATTATTCCTTATAGGTTTTCACCTCGGTCTCTCCATTGAGGACCATCAGGCCGTTGAGAGCCAGGGCTTTCATCTCGTCCTCGCCAGGATAGACGTAGACGGGAGCAATCTTCTCTACATGGCTCTTCACCAAGCCACAGAATCCCTTGTCGTAGGCCATGCCACCGGTGAGGAAGATGGCGTCGACATCCATGCTGAAGGCCGAAGCCGCCAGTCCGCCCACTTCCTTGGCCACTTGATAGGCCATGGCTTGGTAGACTTTCTCCCACTCCTTGTTGCCAGCCTTCACGGCGTTTTCCACTTCAAGGGCGTCGTTGGTGCCGAGGTAGGCCACAAAACCGCCCTTGCCTTTCAGCATCTGGCCGATTTCCTTCTTGGTGTACTTGCCGCTGAAGCAGGCATCGACGAGGAATCCGGCGGGCAGCGAGCCGGCTCGCTCTGGCGTGAAGGGGCCGTCGCCGTTCAAGGCGTTGTTGGTGTCGACCACGCGGCCTTTCTTGTGGGCGCTCACCGAGATGCCACCACCAAGGTGGATGGCGATGATGTTCATGTCCTCATACTTGCGTCCGAGGTCTTTGGCTAACTGGCGGGCGATGATCTTCTGGTTCAGGGCATGGAAGATGGAGATGCGCGGGAAGAGCGGGTGACCCGAATAACGCGCCACTTCGTCCATCTCGTCGACCACGACAGGGTCGGCAATGTAGGCCTTTACGCCGATTGCCTTGGCGATGTCGTTGGCAATCAGGCCACCGAGGTTGGAGGCATGTTCGCCGTTGTAGCCTTCTGTCAAGTCCTTGATCATGAGGTCGTTCACCTCATAGACACCCGAGACAAGCGGACGCAGCAAGCCACCACGACCCACCACGCAGGCCATCTCCTTGAGGTCGATGCCAGCCTCTTTCAGCTCGCGAAGGATGGCTTCGGTGCGGAAAGGCTTCTGGTCGGCGATGCGGTCAAACTTCGCCACTTCTTCGGCGCTGTGTTTCAGGTTCTTCTTGAAGATTTGCTCTTCGCCCTCGAAGACAGCGATTTTCGTCGAGGTGGAACCGGGGTTTATGGTTAAGATTTTGTATGCCATATTGTTGAATTTTTAATGTTTACGCCAGCATTGCTGCAAGGGCGATGGAATACAGTTTCGTCTTCGACGTGTCGCCGCGCGAGCTGAGCACGCAAGGCACCTTGGCACCCATCAGCATGGCACCCACTTCGCTCTTGTCGAACTTGGTGCAGCACTTGTAGAACACGTTGGAGGCTTCGAGGTTGGGGAACACGAGGCAGTCGGCGTCGCCGGCCACGGGGTTCTTCATGCCCTTGATGGCAGCGGTTTCGGCATCGAGGGCGAGGTCCAATGAGATGGGGCCTTCCACCATGCAGCCCTTGATTTGGCCACGTTCAGCCATCTTGGCGATGATGGCGGCATCGACGCAAGCGGGAATGCCCGCGCTCATCTGCTCGGTGGCGGTCACCATGGCGACCTTCGGGCAGCTTGTACCTAAAGCCTTCGATACGGTTGTCACATACTTCAGCAGGGTTTGCTTCTGTTTCAGGTCGGGCAGCGGGATGATGGCGCAGTCGGAGGCCACGAGCAACTTGTGGTAGTTGGGGTTCTCGATGACGGCGACGTGGGCCAAGGTCACGTTGGGCGGGCAGAGGCCGCGTTCCTTGTTGAGGATGGCGCGCATGTATTTGTCGGTAGGCAGCAAGCCTTTCATCAGGATGTCGGCTTCGCCGGCGTTGATGAGGTCGCAAGCCATGGTGGCGGCCTTCGTATCGACAGGCTCGTTGATGACCTTAAAGTTCGACATGTCAATGTTTTCGGCCTTGCACACTTCGGCTATCACTTTTTCATCGCCGATGAGGGTGGCTTCGATGAGGCCTTCCTTGACGGCGGCGTTCACGGCGCAAATGGTGTGGTCGTCATTGGCATAGGCGGCCACGAGGCGTTTCTTGGGTTTGCTGCGCAAAACCTCAAACATTTGTTCTAATTTTCTGATTTCCATGATTCTATATTTAGGATTTAAAATTTAATATTTCAAGATTTTGCAAAAGTACAAAATAAAAGCGTTTCCGCAAACGAAAACGCTTTTTATTTGAGTTTATGCTTGTTTTTGGCTCGACGTCAATAGTAAATGATGTTCAAATCCAAACGTTTCTGTTGCAGTTTCTCGACATCGCGGGCGCGTACCTTGGTGTTGTAGACCTTGAGTTGTTTGAGTGCCGGCATGTTTTCGACGGGCGAGATGCTGCGCACGTTGGTGTTGTTGACAAACAGGTTCTCGAGTTTCAGCAGGTTCTGCAAGGGCTTCAGCGACTTCACCGTGGTGCCACTGGCGTTGAGGGTGACGAGTTCGTTCATCTTTGAGAGCGGGCTGAGGTCCTTGATTTGGGTGTTCTCGATGTTGAGCAATTGGAGCAAAGTGCTGTTTTCGATAGCCGAAAGGCTGTTGACGGGGTTGTTCTGCACGTTGAGTTCCAACAAATAGGGCTTGTTTTCCAAGGGCTTCAGGTCGCTGATGCTTTGGTTGTTGATGGTGAGGCGTTCGAGCCACATGAGGTGGGTGAGCGGATCGATGCTGTTGATGGGATAGTCGGGCGTGATTTCGATTTCCCTCAAATCCAAGATGCGTTGCAGCTCAAGGGCGTTGGGCGTTTCAGAGTGGGTGCCGACGGCATTGCGGAAAATGGTTTGCCAGATGGGGGCGAGGGTGTTCCACCAGTAAATCAGGTTTTCGGTTTGGTAGACCACGGTCACCTGACGCTGGCTTTCCTTCAGGGCCACGACCTGGCTTTTGCCAATCACGGTGCTGTCGGCGTCAATCACTTCGATGTTGCTGTCGTTCATCAGCGGCGAGAGGTCGCTGACGGGCGTGTTCATGATGTTGAGGTAACGCAGGCTGCCCATGTCTTGCAAGGCCACAAGGTCATTAATATAGGTGTGGGAGATGTTGAGCGATTCGAGGTTGGTCAGGCCTTGGATGGGTTGCAGGAAATTGATTTCGGTGTTGGCGATGTTGAGTTCGCGCAGGTTGGTCAGGCGGCTGACGGGCATCAGGTTTTGGATAAAGGTGTTGCCCGAGAGGTCGAGTTCCTGCATGTTGATGATTTGGTGCAGTTGCTCCGTGGAAGGCTCCGAGTCGAGTTGTATCTGCTTTGAAAACACGGCTTTCCAATACATTGGCAAATCGCGCCACCAGGTCTTGAGGGCTTCAGTGTCGTAGATGACCAAGGTGAAGGGGTTGCTCTTGGTGAAGGCGCTGGCTTCGGCGTCGTGGATGCTCGAATGGTCGCAATAGATCTTGCTTAGGCGGCGATGGTTCTTCAAAGGCGTGAGGTCACTGATGGAGGTGTTGCTGCAGTAGAGTTCGCGCAAGTTCTCCAACTCGCTGAGGGCCTGTAGGTTGGTGATGGCCGAGCCCGAGATGTTGAGGCTTTGCAGGTCTTGCAGGTTGCTGATGGGACCCAAGTCGCGCACGGCAGTCTGGCTGATGTCGATGGTCTTGAGTTGGGGCAGGTCTTGCAGGATGCCGATGTTGCCGATGCGTGTGCCGCTCAGGTTGACGGAAGTCAGGCCTTGGCAGTTCTTCAGCTGGGTGAGGCGGCTCACTTGGGTGCTGGCCACGTTGAGTTTTTCGAGGTTGCGAAGCGAGGCAAGCACACTGAGGTCGTCGATGGCGGTGTTGGCGGCTTCGAGTTCCTTCAGGGTGATGTTGTATTTCAGTGGCGAGAGGTCTTCGATCAAGGTGGAGTTGGCGCGCAACACCTTTAGTTTGTTGAGGTTGCGCACAGGAGAGAGGTCTTCGATGGAGGTCTCTGAGATGTCCAACCAGGTGAGGTCCGAAAGCTCGCTGAGGGGTTCCAAGGTGATGATTTCGCGGATGCCGGAGATGTCGACGCGCTGGCGTTGGGTGACGAGCTTCAGCTTGGCGTCGAGTTCGGCCATGTCGTTCTTGAAGAACTTGTCTTTCAGCTCGGTCTGACCGGTCGTTGGGTCGATGATGGGATAGGAAGCCATGAAGTCGGCAGAGGTGATCATGCCGACGGTCTCCATCGGGATGCTGTCGTAGAGCTTGATGTCGGCGCCGAGGCGGTTCTTCCAGTTTTGCGACAGGCTGTTCCACCAGTTGCGCAAGGCCTCTTTCTCGTTGATTTTCGTGGTGTAGATGCTGGCTATCTTGAGGCTGTTGGCTTGTCGGTCGAGGTTGATTTCGACGTAACGGTTCTTCATGTTGTCGATGGCTTCGTCGGTGACGGTCTTGCCCGTCAGGTGGCGCGTCAGCGTGGCCTTGAAGAATACGCTTCCGTCGTCGCGCGTGCCGTTGGCGATGCTTTGCAGGTCGAGCTTGAAGCTGGCCCACTTGAAGAAGAAGTCGATGTCCTTGAGGTAGGCTTGCACGTCCTTGTTGATGGGGGTCTTGCGGTTCACGTCGAGGTCGTCCTCGATTTGCACCTTGTCGTCGATGAAGATCTTGCTCCAGCTTTCGGTGTAGACGATTTCCTTCTCCAAGGGCATGGCGGTGCTGTCGCCAAGGAAATTCATCGTTTCCTCCAGATACGCAATCATGCTGTTGATTTCGTTCTCGAATTTCGCGATTTCGTCTTTTGAGAGCTTTTGGGCATGGCCGCCAAAGGCAAAGCCGAGCAACAATATGGAGAGTAAAGCTACCTTTCTCATGGTTGGTGGGGTTGATAGAATTTAATGAGGTTGTTTTTTTCCTTTTCGGGCATGTAGACGACGTTCGACATGAGCCAGCCGGAGTTGAGGCCCGAGCGGTTGAACCACGACACCTCGAAGTACCAGTCCTTGATTTGGAGGACGTGGAACTTGACCCCGTCGACGTGTTGGAACACGAGCTTGCCTCTCTTGATTTCGTAGAAGAACAGGGTCAGGTAGTCGGGTTGGTATTCCTTTGAGGCGTAATAGTCGATGACATCGGGGTTTTGGAAGGCCTTGTAGATGTTCATGAAGTCAAGCTCGTGGCTCATGGGATGCAGGAAATGCTTCTCTCTTTCGGCCAGTTCGCCGGTCGGAAACATTTTGTTGAACTCCGAGAAATAGACGTTGGTGAGCACCCATTTCGAGCCCAAGCCTTCCTTTTCGACGGCCAAAAACAGCATGACGTTGACGTTCTTGCCGTTGTATTTGAAGGTGGTCGACACCTCGCTGTACCACTTGCCGCCGAGGAAGGTCATGTAGGTGGAATCGTCCTTCGTGACGTCCTCGATGAAATAACGTTGCAGTTCGGTCTGTTTGCCGTATTTCTCCTGGTCGAAGAGGATGGGCAACGATTTGCGGCGCATCTCGTTGCTGCGGTAGTCGCGGTCTTTGGGATAGAGCCTGTTGCCAAACTGGTCTTCCTCGTAGTTGAACCTGCGCATGAACTGGCCCATCTGCTTGGTCATGGCGTAAAGCTCCGTCTCGTCCATCTTGAAGTCACCGATGGTTTGCGCGAAGCCAATGTCCGCAAACAACAAGGCCAACGCCAAAATCACAATATGCCACCTACAAACCCTCAACTCTAAACTCTAAACTATCTATTAGTGGTTTCCTTCACGCGCATGTCGCCGAGCAACACGTCCCAGAAGCCGATGGTGCGGCCACCGATTTGGGTCTCCTTGCGCTTCACGTAGACGGTGATGTCCTTCTTGGTCGTGTCCTTATACACCATGTTGCCTTCGGCGTCGTAGCCACGGAAGGTCTGGAAGATGGTGATGACACCCACATAGGTGCCGTCGGGCTGGCGTTGCAGGTCGCTGACGTACTCGATGTTGTACCATTCAATCTCGACGCGGTCGTAGTTGAGGCGCATCAGGTGCTCGAAATACTTGCGGACGCGATAGTAGGTGATTTGGTTGGAGCCCAACGAGGAGACACCGATTTCGGCATCGCTCATGAAGAGTTCCTCGGCGCGGTCGATGACGCGGTTGGCCTCGCTGAAAGGCGTTTCCTTCGAGCCTACGATCTTGATGTATTTGCTCAGGTCTCTCACCTTCTCCAAGGCGAGGCTGTCGATGGCTTGCTTGCGTTCGGGACTCAGTCCGTCCTGTGCCATGGCGCTGCCCACAACGCACAAGGCAATCACTAATGTGGCAATGATCTTCTTCATTTCTTTATCAGTTCTATTTCGTTAATCTTTCCGTTGCTGTTGTATTTGATTTCGTGCACCTTCTCGGTCGCCTTCTTCTGGTCTTTCACGTAGTTGAGGTACTTCTCGATGGTGGTGGGGCGGTCGTAGTCGTTGAAGCCTGCGTTCTGCTTGATGATGATGAGCACGGGCGTGTTGGGCGACTCAAACATGCCCAAGGTCTCGTTGATGACGCGGTTGGCTTGGCTGGCGCTACCGGCGTTGGCGATGCTGTTGAAGGCGCGTCCAAGCACGGCATCGGCGGCGTTGGCTTTCTCGCGTTCCTCACGTTCGCGGCGTTCTTGTTCCTCCTTTTGGGCGCGTTCGCGGGCCAGTTTCTTCTCCACTTGGAAGAGCAGGTCGTCGACCTCGGCGTTTTGCAGGTTCCAGTCTTTGATGGTCTGCACGCGGGCTTCCTTCTCTTCGAGGCTCCAGAGGGTCTCGTCGTCGAGGATGGCGTTCAGGTCCTTGATGGCCTGGTCCACTCTTGATTTATACTCAGCCTCAGCGGCTTCCTTGGCAAGGCGCTTCTTGCTCTTGCAGCTGGTGGTGCCTCCTATGGTGATGAATGCAGCCAGAAGGACCATCATGACGGTTGTGATTTTGCTTTTCATTTTTATCAAGTTTTTTCTAATAACTCCGATTGGTGCAAATAAATTGCAAAAGTAGTGTTTTTTTTCGTTGCTACGGGCGTTTTGGTGCAATTTTAGCTCTTTCCGCCCATCGGTATTTTGGCCAGCGGCTTGTAGATGGGTCCGGTGGGTTGCAGGATGCTTTGGTAATACACCAGCTCTTTCACGTCGGCATGGAGGTAGGTCTTAGGCTCGATGCTGTCGTAGATCTGCATGAAGAACTGCTTGTCGACCAGCGACTTGATGCGGCACACGGTGAGGTGTGGCACGAAGTTTTGGCGGTCGCGCATGTAGCCCAAGTCGTCGAAAGCGTCCAAGAGGTCGTTTTCGAGGTCGAAGAGGGCTTGCGGCTGGTCGTTCATGCCGAGCCACATCACGCGCGGCACGCGGTTGCTGCCAAAGAGGCCCGTGCGGTCGAAGTCCATCGTGAAGGGCTGGTGTTGCCGAGCCACCTTTTTGCAGGTCTCGATGATGTCTGGAATGTCGTCGACGGGCGTGCTGCCAAGGAATTTCAGCGTCAGGTGGATGTTTTCGGGACGGCAGTAATTAATGAATTTCTCGTGTGTCAGGTTTTTCTTGAGCCGGTCGACCAAGCCCGAGTAATCGACGGTGGTCGGGATGTGGATGGCGAGGAAGGTTCGTTTGGTGTACATTTTTGCGATGGTATTATGCGTAGTTGTTGCTGTTTGTTTTGCAAAAATAGCAAATTCAATAATTCAAACCGAACATCCAAAGCGGAATGACCCCAGGAGCGCCATATTCAATATCGTCTTTCACCACAAAACTATCTGGCACTTCCGCAATTTGGCGACGGCCTTTCTTATGGCCTCCCACTTCAAAGGTGTGGCCATCCACCAAAAAATCCGAAACTTCAGAAGCAGTCACCTCGTTGCGCACCCGCATTTGGTTGAAAAAGAAAGTCTCACGAAGGTTACCCAAGTCGGGTTGTGTGCCGATGAGGGCATACATCAGGTTGGTGTTGTCTAGGTAGATTTTTTCCGCCTTGGCCAAACGGGTCATTCCAAAGGCTGGCGATTGAAGGCATTGGATCATGCCCGACTTTTCCATATAGAAAAGATAGTCTTTCAGGTCGTTGCGAGCCACGGAGATGTCGCGGGCGAGGTCGCTGTAATTGGGCTTGAAGGGCGAAATCTGCGAGATAATTTGCATCAGTTGCTTGAGTTTGTGCATCACACCGACGCTGAGACCCGCGAATTGTGGGATGTCCGTTTCAAGTGTTTGCTCGACCACTGCACTCAGTCGCTCAAGGTAATCCGCTTCGCAGCAGAATGGGAAATAACCCGTCCTAAGATATTCCTTGAACAAAGGCAACGGACGGTGTTCGGCATACGGGAAAGCCGTTTTCGCCGAAAGTATCTCGTCGAGCGTAAGTTTCGGCACCACGATGCCTTGGGTCATTTGCAGCCATTCTCGGAACGACATCCCGTGCATGTGGTTTTTCAACTGTCGGCGCGATAGGTCGGCACCGCCTTTCTCCAAATCGAGAATCGACGAACCTGTGTAAACGATTCGTAAGTCGGGAATTTGGTCGTAGATGTTCTTTATCTCAGTCGACCAATGTTTGTATTTGTGTACCTCGTCGATATAAAGATGCTTGCCGCCGTTCTTATAGAATGTGTCGGCCATGTCAAGCAAAGTGTGTTTTGAGAAATAGATGTCGTCGGCAAACACCACGAGAGAAGTGTCGCGTTCGCCGCTGAGCAAGATGTGTTGGAACATCAAAGTGGTCTTTCCGACGCCCCTTGCACCAAGGATGGCGTTGAGACGAGCTTCCCAGCGGATTTCGTCGTGAAGATAGCGGACAAAGTCGGTTTTTGTCCTGTCCAATTGCGCTTGATAGCGTTGCATTAATCTTTCCATGGTGTCATTGTTTTGTCTTTTCGGCTGCAAAAATACAAAAATGAAACCAATAAAAATCAATTTTCTAATAAAATTGATTCTTTTTTATATCAAAATTCACATAAAACTGATACTAAAAACATGCAAATGCCATCATCATTTTCATCTCATCATAAATCACACCAACTCAACGAATAATTCCCACTGGATAGACCAAATAATTCTTGTCGCAGTAGGGCGAGCGTTCGTAGAACCAGTTGAGGATTTCGTATTGCGAGGGTTGCTTGTCTTTCGGGAACGTGGCTTTCCATTCCTTGAATTGTCCTTCGAGGAAAGGGTCGGCGACGAGCATGGCCTTGGCCATCGGCTCCATCTTGTATACCTCGAAATACTCCACGCGTTGCAACACATGGTTGAAGAAGCCCCACTCGAAGAGCGAGCCGGGCATCTCAGGCTCAAGCAGGTTCATCAGCAGGCGGATGCCGTTTTGCGAGGTCTTCACCACGGCTGAGCCTTTGGGGAAAGTGACGTCTTTGGTGATTTCCTCCGCGTCGAAACGGGCCACGCGGCTATGGCCTTCCGATGGCATCGGCATGAAGGCCACGTTGCTGAAACGGTAAGTGTTCACTTTCAGGGTCTTTTGCTCTTTCAGATAATTAATGTCGAAGCCGTGTGCCTTGACGATGCCTATTGCGTCGGCATATTGTGCGGGAATGATGTATTCCTTGGGTACGGCGAGCGTCTTGGCCGGGCGTGTGGAACGGATGCGGCGGGTCTTGCGCGTTTCGGGGCGGGTAGTGTCGTAGGCGTAGTACCAACTGCCGGTCACCTCGCTCTGCACGGTGTCGAAGTGGTAGCCCAAGAAGTCTTCCCAAATCGTGTCGTTCATCTGAGGTTGCATATTGATGGGCAATTCCTTGAGGCTCATGTCGTTCTTTTTGGCTTGGGCAAGGGTTTGGCTGAAGTTTTCCTTGTCGTTGCGGATGATTTTCAGGGTTTCCAAAATCATCTGATAGGTGGAGAAAACGCGGTCTTTGTAGGGCTTCAGCATGTGGGTTTCGAGCAACACGCCTGGGCAATTGCGGGCTGTGGTATAGGCTTCGGAGAACATCGCCGAAAAGCTTTGGTCGTAGAGCGGTGCAGTAGGATCGCCCCAAGGGTGGAACTCAATGTAGCGCGTGATGGGCAGCCCCTTTGCCTTCATCGCGGCTTGGATTTGTGGCTCCCAAACGTTGGTCAGCCACTGGGTGATGCCAGCATCGTAGTTGCCGAAGTTCTCCATCGAATAGGTGGTGACATATTGATAGTCAGCGCCATCGGTGGCGTGGGTATCGAAGAAGAAGTCAGGCTGCCATTTGTTGAACAAGGAGACGAAAGATTGGATTTCGGGTGTGTCGAGCTTGGTGTAGTCGCGGTTGAGGTTGAGGCCTTGGGCGTTCACGCGCCAGCCCATCTGCTTCGGCCCGTTCTGGTTGATGCGGTTGTAGGGCGAGAAGTTGGCCAGCCCGTCGGGACTCAATACGGGGATGAAAAGGAAGGAGAAATCCTGTAGCAAGTCGCTGTTATTGTTCAACATGTCGCGGATGAGCATGAACATGGCGTCTTTGCCGTTGGGTTCGCCAGGATGGATGCAGGCTTGCACCAAGATGATGTTTTTCCCGCTTCTGTGGATCTTTTTCGGGTTGGTGGAGCCGTTTTCGTCGACGATGAGCAGGGGCACCTCGCGGCCTTGGGCGGTCGTCCCAATGCTTTGGTAATGCACATCCTTGAATTGTTTGTCGAGGCGTTTTGCGTAGGCAATGGTTGCAGCGTAATCGTCTGTTTCCAAGTAGTTTGACTTCTCGAAGGTGGTGGTCAAGTCGGAGTTTTTGCTGTTGCATGAGGCCATCAAAATCAGGGCCACGAAGAGAGGAAATAGTCTTTTCATCGGATACAATTTTGCGCAAAATTAGTTTTTTTTCGCGTCCAAAGCCGAAAATCCGTATTTTAGCCCTTTCAAAACCGACAAAAAAATGAACACTTATTCCATAGGAATCGACATTGGCGGCACCAACACCGACATTGGGTTAGTGCGCGACGACGGCCACTGCTTGGCCAAAAAGAACCTCCCGACCAGCATCTATTTTGACGCGGAGCTTTATGTTTCTGATATTTGCCACAAAATCAAAAAAATGATGTTTGAGAACAACATTGAAGCCATCGAAGGTATTGGCATTGCGGCACCGGCGGGCAACTACTACACGGGCTGCATCGAAGGCGCCACCAACCTCAACTTCAAGGGCACCGTCGACTTGGCCTCGATGTTCCGCAGCCATTTGGATGTGCCCGTGGTGGTCTCCAACGACGCCAATGCTGCGGCCTACGGCGAGCTCGTCTATGGCGGCGCCAAGGGCATGAAGAACTTCATCACCTTTACTTTAGGTACTGGCGTGGGCAGTGGCATTGTGGTGGATGGCAAGTTGGTACACGGCAAGACCGGCGGAGCAGGCGAGTTGGGCCATGCCATCTTGATTCCCGAAGGCCGTCCCTGCGGCTGCGGACGCAAGGGCTGCCTTGAGACCTACACCTCGGCCACGGGCATCCGCCGCACGGCTTTGGAGATGATGGAGGCCACGCCCGACTATGTGGGCGCACTCTCGCAGGTGCCTGCCGACGAGCTGACGAGCAAGATGGTGGGCGACGCGGCCAAGTATGGCGACAAATTGGCCATTCGTGTCTTCGAGAAAACGGGCTATTGGTTGGGCATCGCTTTGGCCAATGCCGTGGCGTTCAGCGGCCCCGAGGCCATCTTCCTGATGGGCGGTCCGGTGAAGGCGGGCGAGGTGCTGATGAAACCTGTGCGCGAGTCGTTCCAGAAGCACCTGTGCTTTGTTTACGACGGCAGTGTAGAAGTAAGGGTTTCGGAGTTGCCCGACAACGATGCCGCCATTTTGGGTGCAGCGGCGTTGGTGAAGGCTTGAGGAAACGAATCTTACATGAATCTTTCGTAAATATGATGAATGCCGCCAATGACTGACGGCATTCATTGTTTTTTGGTCGTGTTGTTATCATTCTTTCACCACCTTGTCCGAGAATGTGGTCCCGTCCGCCATGGTGACTTTCATCACGTATTGCCCCGGGGCGAGGCCTTGCAAATTAAAGCTCTCGAGGCCTGAGCCTTGGCTTCGCACGAGGCGGCCTTGCAGGTCGTAAAGCTCGATTTGGGCGGGCTTCACGTCGGGCGAGTATTGCAGGCGGAGCTGGTCTTGGGCGGGGTTGGGGTAGAAGGCGTAGGGGCGCACCTCGATGCCGCCTTCTCCAACGAAATCCAATCCTTCATCGGTGAGGAAGAAAAAGAAAATTCCATTTTTTGGTTCGGTTTCCCTTTCACTATAGCCCGTGATATAAACCCCCTTCTCCATTCCGCTTTCATCTTTCAGTATGCCAGAATAGCAGCTCCAATTTGGATTGACTTTAAGTTGATTGGGCTCGTAGCAGTAGCGTTTCCAGACGACATTCAAGTTGTGATTCATTTTCACGGCAGTCATGGGCAGGTCAGATTCCTTGTAAATGAGGAAAAAATCACCGTCAGATGTTTTTTGAAAACACATGACGCGCACATCGGTATCAGGCCCAGACAAGTCGTTGAAATCCACCAAAGCCTTTCGTTGCATGGTTCGCAAATCATAGCGCGCCACGGATGTACCGCTTTCGTGAAAATCATAATACCAAGCCGAGTCGTAGCTGAACGGTGCGGCCACAAAAATGTCATCGCCATCGGGGATTACGAAAGTGGAACTGGAATTGTGGCTGCCAAACCGAAAGGTTTTCTCAACCTCGATGGGCGATGTTTCATTAATCCAGTACACGGTATCCCGAAGCATTTTGTTTATGACGTAGTAGTTTTCCACCTGGAAAATGGAGTCCATGACATAGAAGAAAAGGTTTTCTTCCGAACCTCTTGTCCACTGGTAATACCTTTTCGGCATCGATTCAAACTCGTCCATCGTGCGGATGAAATTATGGCTTTCTGGCAACACGGCCTCGTGTTTCAGTGTTCCATCGGCACCGACTCTGGCTATGTGGCAAACGCAGTTGAAATTACCCCATTCGGTATAGTATTTCAAGATCAGATCGCCTTGGCTGTCCATCATATAGCTGTCGATGTAATCGAAGGCTACCGTGTCGCAAAGGCGAACCACGATGTCCTCTTCAGGATTGATGTGAAGGTCGTCGTCAGGGAAATGGGAGATGCGCAAAGCGGTGCCGCCAACGCCGTCAGGCTCGACATTGACTCGCAGGTTGCCCTCGCCTCGCGGGTCTTGGGCGAACAGGTACCATGCGGGTGTGGTGTCGGTCACAAACAGCGTATCAGTGATTTGCAAGGTGGTGGGCGACATCTTATAGAAGGTAAGACCGGCTATAATCGGGGGGATGTGGTTGTCGCCACTAGGAGTTGACACCATAACATTGGCGACAAGGTCGCCGTTGCGCTGTTGCAGAATCTTATTCTCAAACTGCGGGAGCTCGTAGCCAGTATAATGGAAAGGGATAAATTCCATGTGGACTTCTTGGGCTAGGGAAAGAATAGATCCAAGGATAATAACCAAGAATAAAGGCAATCTTTTCATGTGACAGGTATTTTTCTGCAAAGATAAAAGAAAAAAAGCAACATCCAAAACAACACCTAAAATATGGCATCAATTATAGGAACTATTGGAGAATGGTTTGCAATAGATAACTTTAACATTGTTGTTGGTCGTGTTGTTATCATTCCTTCACCACCTTGTCAGAGAACGTTGTCCCGTCCGTCATGGTGACTTTCATCACGTATTGCCCTGGGGCGAGGCCTTGCAGGCTGAGGCACTCGAGGCCCGAGCCTTGGCTGCGCACGAGGCGGCCTTGCAGGTCGTAAAGTTCGATCTGGGCAGGCTCCACGTCGGGCGAGTAATGCAGGCGGAGCTGGTCTTGGGCGGGGTTGGGGTAGTAGGCGTAGGGGCGGACGTGTAGCGGACTTTCACCCACATTCCAGTATTCGTCTTTGACTACCGTGACAAAAACACGTCCTGGATTTTGCCCGTATCTGTATGAGCCAATGGCAACCTTCCCGTCGCGAAGAACGGTCATTGTTGTGGCCCAATGGAAGCAATCAGGTTCATACAGATATCGAATCCATCGAGTTTCAAGTTCGGAATTGAGACAGGCAAGAACCAAATGATTCGCACTTCCTGTGGTGGTCATGTAGGAATAATAAATGGTATCTGGAGCGACTGCCGTCACTTTTATCGGTCCAATGTCGATGTTGTTTTCGTCGAACAATTTGAAGTCTAACAGGTTATGACTCCTGTCGTATTTGGCCAAGGCGGCATAGCCATGGTTGTTGACAACTCCAAGAGCAGGGGAGGCATACAAGTATGAAGATTCGTCATATTCTGCCAAATGCTCCTGCATCCCAGGCATGTAATTTGTGTTTGGTTGATTGGTCAGCCTGCCGTAGGTGTGTACTTCGGTCTCCTCAAAGAGTGAATCCATGATATGGACATCATTAGCAGTAGCCATCACCCTTTGCACCAGGAAGGAATAGCGTAAAGGATGCCTGCTGTAAACCCCAGTATGCCTGACTTGTACACCTAAGGATGATGGGTAGTTTATTTCGGGGAGTTGCCTTCGGAGTTTCACCTCACCGTCAATTCCAATCCTAAACATGTGGATGCATTTGTTCCTGAGGAATGACGCGATGATGTCGCCATACGGGTCGATGAACATGTCCGACGTGGATATGGCGGCATAACCGGAAAAGTCGCCCAACAATACGGTTTTTTCATCGGTGATGTGCAAATCGTTGTCGATGAATGTCATTTTCAAAACGGTGGTGCTATCGTTGCCAGCGCGTTCGAAATGCGCAAAAAGATAACTTCCGTTCATGCCAGGCAACGGCTCGAACAAAGTCCTTAACGGGATGTCGTCGAGCGGGACAAACAGCGAATCGAGCAGTTGGCCGTCCATCGAAATCTTGTAGAACATGGAGCCGTAATCAGGGCCAGAGCCAAACGTTTCGAACATCGGACAATCCACAAGTAGCGCGTTGTCGGTAGTCTCCACAATGTTGTGGAAATTGAAGTACTTACCGTTTTCATGTCTGAAGTCCATGACGACCTCCTGGGCGTTCAATGCCCACGCGAACAATTGGAATAGCACCAAAGGTGTAATCTTTTTTATATTCATATTTCAATCCTCTTTTTCTATTAGTAGGGACTTATAATAATTGCTCCGCAGGAGATTTCTTTTAATAATAAAACGCAAATAACCAATGAGTTATACTCGAGCGTCTGCCCTCTTCACCAAACATCATTTCACCCATCATTTCGCCAGTAGCGGATAATTTGAGGATTTTGGCCGCGACGGTATAATCTTCATAGTAAATCCATTCTTTCATGTATTCAAAAGCTGACACAAGGAAACAGCCGTCTTCAGTTTCCAAGGCGATTCCTCCTTCGGCCTCCGTGTCGGGGTAGTTGTAGGTGAAGTAGAAGTCGGGTGTTTGGGCGAATGCAACAATTTGAAAGGCTAATAGGGAAAGAATAAAGATGAACTTTTTCATTTTGATTGTTTTTTAAAATTAAACATAATCTCCGTTCCAGCGAATTTGCAATTCGCTGGTGTCGAGTATGGGGATTTGCAATCCCCTTTCGATGGCTGAGGCTCTCTTGGCAACAAGGTCTTTCATTGTTGTTAGTCGTGTTGTTATCATTCCTTCACCACCTTGTCCGAGAACGTTGTCCCGTCCGTCATGGTGACCTTCATCACGTATTGCCCTGGGGCGAGGCCTTGCAAATTAATGCTCTCGAGGCCCGAGCTTTGGCTGCGCACGAGGCGGCCTTGCAGGTCGTAAAGCTCGATTTGCGCAGGCTGCACGTCGGGCGAGTAATGCAGGCGGAGTTGGTCACGGGTGGGGTTGGGGTAGTAGGCGTAGGGGCGCACCTCGATACCACCTTCTTGTACGGTTGTCAATCCTTCGTCGGTGAGGAAGAAATGGAATATTCCCGTGCCAGCCTGCATGAGGATGGAAGCGTACCCGACGATGTAAATCCCAATTTCGTTTCCTTCATCGTCTTTTAGTATGCTTGAATGCATGCTTGTAAATGGGTCATAATACATGGCTTGCTCATAGCAATAGCGTCTCCATATCAAATTCAAATCCCTATCCAACTTGGCTACCGTCATGGTTGGCTTGTTGTCCGGTGTAGGTTCCCTGAAAACTATATAAAAATTGCCGTCGGATGCCTTCTTGAAATACATGCAACGCGCTTCGGTAGCAGGACCTGGTTGGTCGTTGAAATGGATCAGGGCCTTCCGTTGCATGGTGCGAAGGTCATAGCGTGCCACCGCCAATCCGGTTTCTTTATCTTCATAAACCCATGTCGAATCCCTGGTATAACGTGCCGCAACCAACAAGTCGCCTTCGTCTTGGATAACGAAAGTGCCATTCATGGGGGAATCCCCAAACCAAAACCTTTCTAGAACATAGATGTAGACCGGGTCATATGAATAGACGATGCTTTCCAGTTCTCTGTTGATGACATGATAGTTGTTCACATGAAACGTAGAATCGATGACATAGAACAGAAGATTCTGTTCTGCGCTGGTGGTCCACTGGTAGTATTGTCCCAACGGAGAATCAAACTCTCCCATCGTGATAATATAATTCTGGGTTTGTGGAAGCACGGCGGTATGCTTTAATGTGCCATCAAGGCCAACACGTGCTATGTGGCACACAATATCGTCATCAGGGCTGTTCGTGTAGTATTTCAATATCAAATCGTTTCGGCTGTCAATCATATAGTGGCCAAATATGTCGAAGGTTGCCGTGTCGCACAGCTGAACCACGATGTCGTCGTCGGGATTGACGTTGAAATCGTCGTCGGGGAAATGCGAGATGCGCAATGCTGTGCCGCCAACGCCGTCAGGCTCGATGTTGACCCGCAGGTTGCCTTCTCCTCGCGGGTCTTTGGCAAACAGGTAATATGGGGGCAGGGTGTCGGCCACAAACAACGAATCGGTATACTGTAGCTCGTTTGGCGATGCCTTATAGAAAATGTTGCCTTCGACCATGCCATCGGAGGTGGCAACCAATACGTTGGTGAAAATATCGCCGTTGGCCTGCTGAAAGACGTTATGGATGTTGAAGATGCCATGGTCTGGCTTATGGTAGGGGATGAATTCCATGGTGACCTCTTGTGCTTGGGCAAGAATTGCCGCGATGGCGAATGTCAAGGATAGGAGTGCTTTTTTCATAGTGTGTTTATGTTTTTGGGGTTAATAATTCGGTTGCAAATATAGGAGTTATTTCTTTTCAAACAAATATTTTCCGCTTAAATCTTTTTTTTTGCTTTTTATTGCCTTCATGCATATGCTTCCAATCGCGGAAATCGTAGGACGGGCGCGACCAAGGGTTTTCCATTGGTTTTATCTCCGTTCCAGCGAATTTGCAATTCGCTGGTGTCGAGTATGGGGATTTGCAATCCCCTTTCGATGGCTGAGGCTCTCTTGGCAACAAGGTCTTTTTCAGCAGCAAATATAAGCATTTTTTCGGAAAAACCCAGCAAGGGGGATGTAGAACTGCAAGCCGTTGGGCGTGAGGCACGAACTGGTTTGCACGTAGCCGCCTGCGGCGGTGGTGATCTCAACGGCCACTTGGCCGAGGTCCTCTGTGAAGGCTACAATAAGCACATTTCCATTAATTGAAGGAGTAATGCTTCCGCTTTTATCAGGGCCTCCATGTTGGGCTTTCTTTCTTGTTAGGATGGAACCCTCTCCTTTCCCGTTTTCCGTTCCGGCCACGCCGCTGGCATAGCATAATGCTCCCGAAAGGATGAAACCGAGCATCAGAACCAGTTTTGCTATTTTTTTCATCGTGTATTAGGTTTAAAATCACGATGCAAAAGTACCGGGGCTCTAAAACCCCTGCAAGAAAATATTGGTTAGAATTGGTTAGAGTTTTTGACTAACGTCTTATTAATCAAATGAATGAAGAATCCTTGGCCATACCCATCAAGGTGACGGGAAGTGGATTCTCACTGCCAAATATCTTTCGCATTTTACCATTGCGATGAAAAACCGTATTGTAGGTGCGCTGCATCAAAGCAGCAATGTCGGCATCAGTCAGTCCCAACAGATAAAGGCAACAATAGTCAAGGTCACCATTGGTAAGCTCTGGATAGGCCTTTTTGAGGCGGGCGGTAAATTGTCCGAAATGACGGTCGACCGCCAAACGCAAGTCCAGCAACTGTTGTTTGTCCAAAGCAGAATCCTTATAGATGATATAATCAATTTTCGATTTGAACTGCCCTTCGTTCACCCGCTCCATGATGAGACGGCATATAGGTTCTTCATTGAACGAGGTAGCCGATTCGGTTTTTGCAGCCAAATCATCCAAGTGTTTGATCTGGCCCTTCAGTTCGCGCAGTTCCTGGTTGCTCCGTTTCAGCCGGCCCGACATGGCGGCTTGCTCCATGCGGTGGGTTTGTCGCTCGGCTTCAAGGACTTCTGCGTGCTGCTTGTCCTTTTCTTCCAACTCTTTTCTTGCTTTGGCCTCTTTTGTCTCCAACTCCCTTTGGTGATGTCTTTCTTTGTCCTCCAGCAGCTTTTTTGCTTCCGCTTGTTGCTCCCTCAGCTGCTTCTTGTTTCTCAGTTTTGCAACAATGAAGACAACCAAAGCAACCACTATAGCTAAGGGAATGAACATCCACAATGCTTTCTTTACGGCTTTTTCTCGCTCCAATTCGGCCCGCCTCTCTTGTTTTTGAGCCATATAGTCCTTGAACATTTCATTGATTCTTGAAACATCCTTTTTCTTCTCCATTTCCGACAGCGTAAAGCCTGCGAGAAACGAGGCATATCTTTGCGCTTTTATGGAATCACCCTTGATTTGATAAATGTCACACAAGTTCTCCGCTGCCATCATCTTCGATTCAAGGTCTTTCTGTTGTTCAAATACGGTTTCCAAATACACTCGCGAAGAATCATACTGCTTGTCTTCAAACAATATATTGCCTAGGGTCAATAGTCTGGTCATTCTTTCGTCCTCATCTTCGGATAGAGCAATCACCCGCTTTAGGTCTATCATAAGGGAATCAGGACTATAATTTAAGTAATAATATGCGAATAGAATTTTATTCACCCATAGATCCCTATAATGGAGATTGTCAAAATCAGGCATGTTCGCCAATGCTTCATCATAATAGAATGCCGCACTGTCTTTTTGGTTGGCAATGTCATATTGGATTCCCAAACTATATAATAATACAGGGATTCCGTATTTAGACGTCGGCTCTCGTCGGCAATAAAACAAAGCTTTTTTATAGCAAGTAATGGAAGGTTCGGCCAACAGCTGATCCGAAAACATTTCACCAAGGCGACTGCAAATATACGCCATAAACTGTGCCTTTTTCCCTATCAGCTCCTTCTCCTCGAACCGTCCTTCCATCATTTCCAAGGCAGTCAGGTATTCCTTGCAGGCCTCCACCACGCTGTCGCGCTCGTAACAGCCTACGCCGTTGATGTAGTGGGCGCGGGCGGTCAGGAATGCGATGGTCGGTGCATCGGTGGCGGACGCATGCGATGCGTCCCTACGGTCGGCTCTGTGTAGGGACACACCGCGTGTGTCCGCATCGCGTGTGTCCGTCGCAATCATCAGCGAATCGAAATAATCCACAGCCTTGAGCAATTCCTCGCGGTTGTTTTGTCCGTAGTCGTTCTTGTAGAGCAGTTCCGACAATAACAGGTTGGCGTAATGGCGGTCGTAGGCGGTAGAGACGGTGTGCACACCGTCTCTACAATCCGGCAAAAGGGCCAACGCGCTGTCGGGCCGCGTCCACATCAGGCTGTCGACGGCCTGCAATGCCGGATCGGTATGGGGTAGAGACGCAAAATTTTGCGTCTCTACGGGTCGGTTGCAGGCCGAAAACGCCACAATGCACGACAGAAACAATATGCAAAGCCACCGTTTCATGCCCGCAAAATTAGCAAAAAAAAGAAAATCCCATCTGTTGAAATTTTTGTTCAAAAAAATTGCGTTTGCCCCTTGCGTGGTTTCGAGATTTTTGGTAATCTTGCAGTTTTAAATCATCAAAAATTTTGACCCTTGAAAAAAATTAGAACTGCTTTAATATCAGTCTTTTATAAGACAGGCATCGACACCATCGTCGACCTTTTGAAACAAAATGGAGTGCAGATCTACTCCACCGGAGGCACCTTCGATTTCATTAAGCCGCTCGACCCCACGGTGAAAACCGTGGAATCGCTCACGGGCTATCCGTCCATCCTGGGCGGTCGCGTCAAGACGCTCCATCCCAAAGTGTTTGGCGGCATCTTGGGCCGCACCCAACTTGAGTCGGACCAGAAAGAGATGCAGGAATACGACATCCCCGCCTTCGATCTCGTTATCGTCGACCTCTATCCTTTCGAGGAGACCGTGGCCAACACCGACGACGCCTCCAAGATCATCGAGAAAATCGACATCGGCGGCATCTCGCTCATCCGCGCCGGCGCGAAAAACTTCAACGATGTGCTCATCGTGCCTTCGCAGAAATATTACGGCGAACTCATCCAACTGCTTCAAAACCAGAACGGTGAAACCTCCATCGACGACCGCCGTCGTTTTGCCACCTACGCCTTTGGCGTCAGCTCGCACTACGACAGCGCCATCATGAACTGGTTCGCCAAAGACGATGCCAACAAGCCGCTGCGCATCACCGAAGAAGAAGGCATCACCTTGCGTTACGGCGAGAACCCACACCAACGCGGCTTTTTCTATGGCAATCTCGATGCCATGTTCGAGAAGCTGCACGGCAAGGAGCTGTCGTACAACAACCTGCTCGACCTCGACGCGGGCCTCAACCTCATCCGCGAGTTCAACGGGCCGACATTCGCCATCCTCAAGCACAACAACCCCTGCGGCATTGCCTGCCGCCCGACCGTGAAGGAGGCTTATTTGGCTGCTTTGGCGGGCGACCCCGTGTCGGCCTTCGGCGGCGTGCTGGTGTGCAACCGCCCCATCGACCTTGAGGCTGCCGAGGAAATCAACAAACTCTTCATCGAGGTCATCGTGGCCCCAGGCTACGACGACGGTGTGCTCGACCTGCTCTTCTCGAAGAAGAACCGCGTGGTGCTGCGCCTGAAGGCCGACCAATACAAGCCCCAGACCGTGAAGACCGCCTTGAACGGCTACCTCGTGCAAGACCGCGACCTCCACACGGAGACGCCTGCCGACTTCAAGGTCATCACCAACCAAGCCCCAACTGCCAACGAGGTGGACGACATGGTGTTTGCCAACAAGATCGTGAAGCACAGCCGCAGCAATGCCATCGTACTCGCCAAGGGCAAGCAGCTCTATGCCTCGGGCATCGGGCAGACCTCACGAGTGGATGCCCTGCGCCAAGCCATCGAGAAGGCCCGTTCGTTCGACTTCGACCTCAAGGGTGCGGTGCTGGCCTCCGATGCCTTCTTCCCCTTCAAGGACTGCGTCGAGCTGGCCCACGAAGCGGGCATCACCGCCATCGTGCAGCCTGGAGGCTCGGTGCGCGACCAAGAAAGCATCGACTGCTGCAACGAAAACGGCATCAGCATGGTGTTTACCGGATTTAGACATTTTAGGCATTAACGAATGATGGTACAGACGTAGCGCGCTACGTCTCTACAACGGACAGATCAACAATTAAACGATTAAACAATCAACGACTAAACAATACAAAAATGGGAGTATTATCATTTCTGAACAAGGAAATCGCCATTGACCTCGGTACGGCCAATACGATTATCATATACAACGACAAGGTGGTCGTCGACGAGCCTTCCATCGTCGCCATGCAACGCGACTCGAAGAAGATCATCGCCGTCGGCAAACGTGCCATGATGATGCACGGCAAGACCCACGAAAACATCAAGACCATCCGCCCGCTTCGCGACGGTGTCATCGCCGACTTCCAGGCCGCCGAATACATGATGCGCGAGATGATCAAGATGATCAATTTCAAGAACAACCTGTTTCCGCCCAGCCTGAAGATGGTCATCTGCATCCCTTCGGGCATCACCGAGGTGGAGGAACGCGCCGTGAAGGACTCGGCTGAGCAAGCCGGCGCCAAGGAAGTGCGTCTGATTCACGAGCCAATGGCCGCCGCCATCGGTATCGGCATCGACGTGCTGGAGCCGACGGGCAACATGATCATCGACATCGGTGGCGGCACCTCCGAAATCGCCGTCATCGCCTTGGGTGGCATCGTCAACAACAAGTCCATCCGCATCGCCGGCGACGACTTCACCGCCGACATCGAGGAATACATGCGCAAGCAGCACAACATCATCGTGGGCGAGCGCACCGCCGAACGCATCAAGATTGAAGTGGGAGCGGCCATCCCGCAATTGGACAACCCGCCCGACGACTACGCCGTGCAAGGTCGCGACATGCTGACGGGCATCCCGAAGGAGATCAAGGTGAACTACGCCGAGATTGCCCACTGCTTGGACAAGAGCATCATGAAGATCGAGACCGCCGTGTTGAACGCCTTGGAGCAGACCCCACCCGAGCTGTCGGCTGACATCTACCGCACGGGCATCTACCTCACCGGCGGCGGTGCCTTGCTGCGTGGCTTAGACAAGCGCCTCAACGCCAAGACCAAGCTGCCCATCCATGTGGCCGAAGACCCGCTGCGTGCCGTGGCCCGTGGCACCGGCATCGCCTTGAAGAACTTCGACAGATTCACGTTCCTGATCAAATAATTGACACGGGACGGCGTTTCGACAAGCTCAACGACCTTTGTTTTTCAGTAGCTATAAGGATTCTTGAGCCTGTCGAAGGGCCCGAAGTCTCGCGTCAAAAGTATTAGCCATGTACAACCTTCGGCGTTTCATACTGAAGCATCACTTCGTCATCTTGTTCATCCTGCTCGAGGTGATTTCCATCTTGCTGCTCGCCAACAGTCAACGTTTCCATCGCAACCGAATGGTCAACACGACCAACGACGTTGTAGGGAAAATCTACGAATGGGGCAGCGAGGTGAGCAACTATTTCCGCCTCAACACGGCCAACGAACAACTGGCCGAAGAGAACGCCATGCTCAGGCAAAGGCTGTCGGTGGTCTACGACATCGACACCAGCACCTACGACATCAGCGAGGGCGACACGCTCTACAAATACATCCCGGCGCAGGTGGTCAACAACAGCACCAACCAGGCCAACAACTACATCATTATTAATAAAGGTAAGATGGACGGTATCGAGCGCGACATGAGCGTCATCTCCACCGACGGCATCGTGGGCGTGGTGACCGACGTGAGCCGCCACTACGCCTCGGTGATGAGCCTGCTCCACAGCAAGTCGGTGGTCGGCGTCCGCATCAAGCAGAGCCAGGAGTTGGCCAGCCTGAAATGGGGCACCAACAACTACCGCTACGGCATGGTGGAAGACATACCGACCCACATCCTGCTGCAACAGGGCGACACCATCCTCACCAGCTCGCATTCCTTCATCTTCCCCGCCGACCTCATGGTGGGCACCGTTGAGGAGTTCTATCCCACCGCCATCGATGCCCTGAACAAAGCCAAGATCAGGTTTGCCACCGACTTCGCCACGCTGAGGCATGTGTATGTCATCCAAGACTTGCACAAACCCGAACTTGATTCGCTCAAGGCCAAATTCCAATGACATGAACAAGACCGCGTTACAAATCATCCGCTTCGTTGTGCTCGTCCTCCTTCAGGTGTTGGTCATCAACCACATCCGCTTGGGAGGTTATGTGCATCCTTATATCTACCTGATATTCATCATGTTGTTGCCTTTCAGCACACCCAAATGGCAACTTCTGGTTTTGGGCTTTGCCTTGGGCTTGAGCGTCGACCTGTTTACGGGCACGCCCGGTCTTCATGCCGGCGCCACCACCTTGATGGCGTTTTGCCGCCCCTCGATCATTAAGCTCATTTCGGGCAACCAGAAGTTCGAGAACATCCCAGAGCCTAACATCGGGCAGCTTGGCGGAATATGGTTCCTGCGTTATGCACTCCTGATGGTGCTCATCCACCATTTCGCGCTGTTTTTCCTTGAGTCGTTCAGCATCCGCCTCATCGGCCAAGTGCTGCTCCGCATCCTGCTCAGCGTACCCGTTTCGACCTTCCTCATCATGATGATCCTTTACATCTTCAAGAGCGAAAAAAAGAGAGAATAAACAATCAAACAAATAACTGACTTACAATGAAGAAACAAGCATTATTCCTAATGGCTCTTGCACTCGGCCTGACCGCATGCAACGAGAAAACCGACAACTTCAAGGTCAACGTGAGCCTAACCAATGGCAACGAAAAGACCGTCTACCTCCAGAAATTCGTCGATAACGCGCCAGTAGCCATCGACTCGGCCGTCATCACTAACGACATGGCCACCTTGACCGCACCTACCGACAACCCGCAAATCCTTTATGCACTGAAAGTAAAGGGAATGCGTGGCTCAATGCCGTTCTTTGCCGACAACAAGGACGTCACCTTCGTGGGCGACATGAACAACCCGCAAGCCGTCGAAATCATGGCCTCGGAGACCCAAGCCGAATTGGATGCCTACAACGACCAATTGAACCAATTCAACGTCCAAATCAAGGAACTCTACACCGTCATGCAACAGGCCTTTTTGGATAACGACAGCATCAAGATGGACTCGCTCAACACTGTGGGCACTGCGCTGATGGAGCAGCAAGACAACTATCGCGACGACTATATCAAGGCCCACCCCGAGAGCTTCGTCACGCACTACATCCTCGACCAAGTGAAGCAAGACTATCCCATCGACCAACTGAAGGAAATGATGGCTGGCTTCACCACCGAGTCCATCTACACCAAAGACCTCAACAACTACATCGCCAAGCAAGAACGCCTCGAAGTGGGCCAACCTTTCATCGACTTCACACTGCAAACCAAAGAGGGACAAGATGTTGTGCTTTCGGAAGTCATCGCCAAGAACAAGCTCACACTGGTCGACTTCTGGGCTTCGTGGTGCGGTCCGTGCCGCAAGGAGAACCCTGTGGTGAAGGCTACCTATGAGCAATACCATGAACTTGGTTTCGATGTCGTAGGCGTCAGCGTCGACGACGACGAAAACGCTTGGTTAGAGGCCGTTGCCGCCGACCAGCTGCCTTGGACGCAAGTGTGCGACAGCGAGGACAAGGTCAGCGAAAACTATATGATTTATTACATCCCGTCCAACTTCCTCTTCGACCAAAACGGCACCATGGTGGCCAAAGGCTTGCGCGGCGAGGATTTGGCGGCCAAACTTGCCGAAATCCTGCAATGATGAAAACGAAAACCTTACTGATAGCAACAGCATCGTTGCTCCTGATTGGCTGCACCTCGAAGCCAAAGACCGAGATTTTCAAAGTCAACGTGAACCTCGCCAATGCCGATGGCAAGACGGTTTATCTGCAAAAAAACGGACAAGTGCTTGATTCGGCTGTGATTGCCAACTGGGATGCCGTATTCAACACGCCCGTTTGCAACGACAACGAAATGTACGGCATCATGCTGAAAGGCTGGCGTCGCCCGTTCCCGTTTTTCACCGACAACATGGACATCTCCCTTGAAGGCGATGCACAAAACCCCAATGCCATCGTGGTGAAAGGCTCCGAAACACAAGCCCGACTTGACGCTTTCACGCAAAGCTACAACGAGTTGGAAGAAAAACTCGAAGCCGACAGCACCATGGCCCAAGCCGACAAGAACGAAATCCTGAAGATGCACTGCTTCGACTACATTTGGGGCAACCCGGCCGACCCCGTGGCGCACTATGTGCTTTACCGCTACAAGTGGGCCTTCGGTCCCTGCGAAATGCGCACCATGATCGACAACATCCGCCATGCCGACAGCACCTTGACCGATGGCAACCTGAAGCTGGCCGAGGAATATGTTGAGAAGGTGGAACGTGTGCAAGCCGGCCAGCCCATGGTCGACTTCACCCAAAACGACGCTGACGGCAACCCCGTCACGCTCAGCCAAATCGCTGAAGGCAAGCTGCTTTTGGTCGACTTCTGGGCCTCGTGGTGCCCCGACTGCCGCAAGGCCAATCCGGGCGTGGTGGCGGCCTACCAGAAATTCCACGACCAAGGCTTCGACATCCTCGGCGTTTCGTTCGACACGAACAAGGAAGCCTGGCTTGCCGCCATCGAGAAAGACGGCCTCACCTGGACCCACGTCAGCGACCTGCAAGGCTGGAGCAATGCCGCAGGAGCCTTATACAGCATCGCCTTCATTCCGCAAAACGCCCTCATCAAGGACGGGATGATTGTGGCCCGCAACCTTGAAGGCGAGGAACTGATGGAGGAGATTGAGCGGCAGTTGGGGAAATAACCATGTAAGTAAAACCATGACTGCCTCCCTCAACCCCGACTGGCGATACGCCAATTTGACGCAGACCGAGATCGAGAACCAAGTGAAAGCACGGAGTTCACAATTCAAAAAAGCCGGCTCTTAAACAGGAGCCGGCTCTATGGGATGAAAAAGTTGACCGCTGGGTGGGTTGAATGCTCCCTGTCAGACATGCATCAACTTTTCAGGCTTCAAAATTACAAACATTTTTATTGCCAAAGCATCTCCTTTTCCCAATTCTTTACAAATCCCATCGCAGCAATATCCACAGTGGGAAACTCCGCCAATAAAGCCTTCAACCTCAACGGAAAACTCGTTGAGGGGTTGACCGTTCGTAGAAGATACTGGATAATGCACAAAACATAATAGATACGATCCGAACGCACGGGAGAAGATAAAAATGATGATTCTGTTTTTCTTGGAAACAATGGTTGGATGCGCAAGGTTTTATTCCACAATCTACTATGATGCGCACAAATATTCCTGACATAAACAATACTATGCAACCATGATTCAAACACGCTATCGCTTACTCCGTAAAAATTGGCAATTTTACGCTTCGACAAATTGGGTCGTAGCAGTTTGAAAAGCATGGAAAGCGTACCAAAGGACGAAACCTCCAAAGTCATCCAAGCGGGAGGAAATGGGTCAGAATAAGTGCTCTTGAAACGCATTATTTGGTCATCATCGCTACGGTCCAATTCTGCTTTAAGATTGGCCAATGTCGCTGCATGTTTAATGGGATTAGCGAAGTTGACACTATCTGAAAACCAGTAAATGCCTATTTCGTCAGCGAGTGTATATGCCATTTGTGTGCGAATAGACACTTCTATTTTCTCCAATTCGGAGGCAACAAGTTTCCGCAAACGGCTGTCAAACTTATATAATTCAAAAGCTTGTTCAAATGATGTTCCTATCTTGAAAGTATGTGAGACCTTGTCATCCATCAATGGCATCAAGTAGCTTTTCAAACGAAAATAACTCACATGATGTAGCGTATGCAGAGCCTTTTGTTCATCAGCAAAAGCCAATCCGTTGCTTTTTAGCAATGCAACTTGTTGATTGAAATCCAAAGGTTTATCGGTATAATTGACCATAACAGAATAAAAAAAAGACTTACCCTAAGCGCGCTGTTCTTGCGGGAAGCGGGGTAAGTTTGTTGCTGCAAAATTACAAACATTTTCCCATTCCGCAAGTGTTTTTATGAAATTATCCCAAAAACCACAAGCGGAGCAAGGGATTCCTCTCGTCGTTTTGCACAGGGGACAACTATTCCTTTATGATTTTCTCCAAAAAGAAGTTCCCTTCACTGTCGGCAATGCGCAGCAGATACACGCCTTTTGGCATGTCTTCCACGTTGATTCTATTGGTGTTCGTGAAGGATTTAACCTTTGCGCCAAGAACATTGTAAACCTCTATCTCGGCAACATTCATTCCTTCGATGCTCACCATATCCTTGACGGGATTGGGGAAAACCATCAGTTGCTGTTCTTCGTTGCTTTCAACAGAGAGGTCGGTCCTTACCAAAATCGGGAATCCGTCGTTGACGTTGTTTGCGTCAAATCCCCAAACGCCACCGCCTTGGTTGAGCACATCCACAAAAACCTCCTCACGCATTTTTTCTGCGCTTTTCGGGATACCATATTCGTCGCCTGAACAAACATTGAGGTAGTAACAATTCTCGAAGGTCGTGTTCTCGGGTTGACTGGCGAATCCAAGCAAACATCCAACATGATGATTCCCTGTGATTTCACCAACACTATAACTGTTCTTGGCCTCACTGCGAATAGCAACAATGCCCAACAAACCACCAGCGGCAGGATAATAGGTTGACGTGTCACCAATTGCGGACACATTACCTATGTTGTAACAATTGTCGATCATTGACCTGTTAGAATTGGAAAGAATGCCGCCACCGAGCCTGCTTGCCTCAACGTCGCCTTCGTTGAAACACTCGGAGATTTCAGCCTCCGACATCATGCCCGCAATTCCACCTACACTGACACCTTTAAGACGGCCAATATTGGAGCAATTACTGACTATTTTGCCTCCAACTCCCATAATGCCTCCAACGCTATTACCCTCAATATCAGCGCCATTTCTGCAACGAGAGACAATGACTATTCCGCCATGGCCGACAATGCCTCCGCTTTCATCTCCTTTAATATAGCCATTGGTAACGAAAACATTCTCTATCACCACGGTGTCTCCAGCAACCCAGGAGTCGGCATAACCGAACAAGCCCGCATAGCCTCCTTCGTTATCGACATAAATGTTGGAAATACAGTGGCCGCCGCCGTCAAAACAGCCTCTAAACATTGTGCGAGGAGCATAATAGCTTGCGTTATTTGCAACTCCCCTGTCGCAACCGTCCTCATCGAATCCTCTGTTGTACAAGCCGATCGGTATCCATGGTTGGTTTTCGCTGCCGTTCAGGTCGATGTCTGTTGTAAGGCGGAAATACAAACCTTGCGTATCGTAATCCTTATTGACCATATAGGACAGGAAGGCCAGTTGCGCTGCCGTCTCAATCAGATAGGGGTCGCCTTCCGTACCGCTACCTCTTGTCCATAGTTTTCTGCTGCCGTCCCAAACGCTGGTCTGGGCCTCGGCCATGATGCCCACCAAAAGAAGCATCATTATAATATAAAACTTTTTCATCTTGTTCATTGTTAAATGGTTAGACATTCTGTTATTTTCCAAAATTGCTGTTGAACAAAGCCCTTACATGGTCGATGATGGCACCTTTGCGTTCAAGGGCAGTTTGGCTGTCGTTTTTCCAAACGGTAATCATCGCATAGTCCAGTTCTTGCACACTCCCGCTGCCGAAACTGAAAGGTCCAACGGTTGCCAGACCTCTTCTGTCATAAGGTTGGCTTTCGCATTGTTCTTCCGTCCAATATTTGTCTTGGGTATTGTATCCATCGTTGGGTGCGATGCCATTAGTGCCGAAATTGCATAAGTCGCTGCCGCCAGGATAGGCGAAATTGCAATCAGGACCGGCCACCCCTGCTCCAGCGTATCCATTACCGCCATACTGCATGTGATTGCCGTTTTTCCACTTGCAACGCAAATAATTGTACCAATCAGGAGGATAATTTAGAACGCCAGAAGGATTATTATTGTTTCCAAACATGAACCCACACAGACCCAACCGTTCGTCATCGACAACCCCATTGCCGAAGTTGAACCCATTGTAGGCATATTTGTCCAAAGGATGTGTTTCGTCAAACAAGGCTTCGCAATCGCCATCGAAAGCGGGATTGTCGCGCCCGTCGGCATCCATATAAGGACCTGCCAACACCGTGCAGACTTGCACGGGCGGGTTGTCGCCGTAGGCCCAAGGTTGTCCATTGCCGTCGATGGGCGTTCCGTTGTAGGCAAAGCATGAGCCACGCCGCACATCACTGCCAACATAGTCGTCCCAACCATAACCGATGTCCCAATCGTTCCAAATTCCCAAATACACTTCATGATAATCCGATGAAGAACGGTTGTAGATTTTGTAATTGAAGAAAACTGTATTGCTGAGAGCTTCGTCAACGGGGGCGTCAAAGGTATAAACCATGGCATGTACTTCAAGGCCAAATGGTGCACCACCCGATTCGGAATGCCTTGCATAATTGTCATTGAAGATGAAAAACAGGCATTGGTCACCTTTGATGTCGGGATAATCGCCGTCGGCAGGGTTGTAACGTCCGTCAGCATTGACGTCGACAAAAGGTGCCAGGTTTTCGGCATAGCCTTCCTCGCCATGCGCCGGCCACGTCAGGATGTCGTCAGGAACCTGATAATTCTCGTTTCCGTGATGGGTTATGAATTGCTCTATTTCGACACGAGTGAGGTTCCAAACATGGTGAAATTTCAAGGAAGTCATCATATCCGTCGTTGCCTCCATCGGTTTGAGCGGCCCCGACCAATAGTCCCATCCATTCTGTCCAGACCGGTTTGCGGCAAAATGAAGGCTGTCGTCCACATCCAAGCCACCAACCCAAAGGCAATGTTGGAAAACCGTTTCTTTTCCACTGCCTTTTGGAACCTCCCAGGTAGGACAGTCGCCATGGTCTTCTTGCCACTCTTCGTAATAGGTACCTCGTTGAGGAACCAAACAAGTGCCATTCCCCAAGATGGTTGCCCTGACATTGTGGGTCTCGACATGTGAGATTGGGGGATATTGTGCCTTAGAGGCCAAACACGTCGCGCACAATACAAATAACAGAAACATTTTCTTCTTCATAGCAGTTGAGTTTTTTAAATGAATACTATTTGTCGTTTTACGATGGGCAAAACTACCAACAATATCTGCCGCTGTCAAGAAAACGATGGTGCGGATGGGTGCGGATTTCCCTATCGAAATAAAAATCAATGCTTTGCGTTTGATTTTGCAAAGTCGCGCAAAGTAGCCGACAAAGGTTCGTCGCTGCCGAAAACGCCTTTCAACTTGCGGCTGCGCTCGCATACGGTGTTGAAGGCGCGTTGCATCAGGGCGGCCATGTCGGCCTCCTCCACACCCAAGAGATAGAGGCAGCAGTAGTCGATGTCGCCCTTGGTGAGCGACGGGAAAGCTTGTTTGAGGCGCGTGGTAAACTGCCCGAAGTGGGCATCGGCGGCCTCACGCACAGCCAACAGCTGTTCTTTGGTGAGGGCATAATCCTTGTAAACAAGATAGTCCACCTTCGACTTGAACTGTCCCGTGTTCACGCGTTCGATAATCAGGCGGCAAACCGGCTCCTCGGCAAACGAGGCGGCCTCCACTCGCTTTTTCATCGCCGTAAGAGCCTTGCCTTGCTCCTGCAACCGTCCAGTAAGGGCTCGATTCTCGGCCTTCGCACGCTGGTGCCGCCTCCGATTGAGCAACAGCGAAATCGTCAAAACCATAAGCACAACCAACAATGGCAAGATGATCGTCACGATTCGTTCACGGTTTTGCTCTGCCTCTTTTTGCCTGACGGCTTCTTGTTTTTGATGCAAATAGTCCTGAAACAGGCTCGTGAAGCGCCATTCGTCGGCCTTGGTGCCAAATTCGGGTGGCGTGTTTTGGGTCACGAAACGGGCATATTCGCCAGTCTTGTCTGACTCGCCTCGGTCTTCGTAAATCTCGCGCAGATAGTCGGCACTTTGGGTTTTCAGGAAAAGGCTGGGCGCATCCTCGTAGACTTGATTCAGATAAACAATAGCAGAATCATACTGGTTATCAAGTTTGTAAATATAGCCAATACCCAAATAACGGTCATATTTTTCAAACTCATTACCGATAGAGGCAATATGCTTCAGTGCAACCACTGATGCCGAGGCATCATATCCAACGTGATAAGATGAAAGCGCCTTCCTATTGATAATATTCCTGTAAAGTATCCCAGTCGTATCCTTGATGCAGGCCAGCGATTGGTCATAATAATACAAGGCACTATCATACTGTTCCGACTTCTCATATTCGTAACCCAAGAAAAATAAGGTGTTGGCTAGACTTGACGGTGGATTGTGGGCTTTCCGTTTGTAATTCAGCACGTTATTGTAGAAATAAATGGTCGATTCAATGAGGAATTTGTCGGAATAGATGTTGGCCAATCGGGCAAAGATCAAGGCCATAAAATTAGCCTTGTGTCCCACCATCTGTTCCTCGCTGAAATGCCGTTCCATGACTCCCAGCGCTTTATAGTATTCCTTGCAAGCCATCATCGTGAGGGAATCGTCGGAAAAAATGATGCCGTTGTTGAGGCAGATGGCATTCATATAATGGGCGCGGGAGGAAAGGAAGGCCATGTCCTTGTCGTTGGGATAAGCGGAGGATACGCTGTCGAAATAAGCCAAGGCGGCCCTTACTTGATCGCAATAGGCCACCTCGCGACGCACCTTGAAACAGGCCTCCGAAAGCATCAGACCTGAGTATTCGAAACTGGGCGATGGAATGGATTTGTCATTTTCGAAAAAACGTTCAAGGTACCGCAAGGCACTGTCTGGGTTGCGTTGCAAAAGACTGTCAACCGCTACTACACGGGGAACGCTGTTCTCCTGCCAACTGATTTCCGATTCCAAGGTTCTCGAACACGAGGCTCCGAGACCCATCAACAACAAGGCTGCTATTATGTGTGTCAGTTTCATAGGAACAAAAGTAGGAAATTATCGCTCACAAAGGCAACAACCCCTCAAAAAAGCATGGTGCGGATTGGTGCGGATTTTCTATATATAATTAGTAATCAATAAGTTACAATGTATTTCGATTGGCCGCCCAAGCCACAAACGGCGGGTTGGGATATTCTTTTTTGCTGTATTCCAACGGCTTGCCATCGCTGATACGGAGCACTCGGCCTCCAGCGGCGCGCAGGATGGCATCGGCAGCTGCGGTGTCCCATTCCTTGGTCTTGCTGTAGCAGACATACACGTCAGCGCTGCCTTCGGCCAAACGGGCGAACTTGAGGCTGCTGCCTTGCGTGTCGATGACGAGGTCGGGATGGACGGGACGCAATACCTTATTAATATATGCGTCCACCTCGGGCGTGCGGTGCGAACGGGAGACCAGAACCGTGTAGGGACGCACCGCCTGCGTCTGCGTTGTTACAGGCGGACACACGCAGTGTGTCCCTACGGCGTACCACAATTGATCCAACACAGGTGCATAAATCACGCCCAAAACGGGTTGCTTGTCGTCAATCAGCGCGATGTTGACCGTGAACTCGCCGTTGCGTTTCACGAATTCGGCTGTGCCATCCAACGGGTCGACGAGCCAATAGCGCATGAATTGCGAACGGTCTTTGGGCAAGTCCTCTTCGCTAACAAACGGAATGTCAGATGGTTTCAAGATTTCCTTAATGATATTGCTGGCACGCAAATCGGCTTGGGTGACGGGCGAATCGTCGTCTTTGGTATAGACCTCAAACGGCGTGGCATACACCTCCATGATGGCTTTGCCCGCCTGACGTGCGCCTTCGATGGCAATAGTTAACAAGTTATCCATGCTGCAAAAATACGCATTTTATTATTCTGACAATCAATAAAATAAGATTTTTTTCGTAAAAAAGTTTCTTTCATACGCTTTTATTCCACTAATTTTGCACGCGAAAATCGGGGCTTCTGTCCCCTCCAAAATTGAAAAACTGAGACTATGGCAAAGAATTTAGTGATTGTGGAGTCACCGACCAAAGCCAAGACCATCGAGGGTTTCTTGGGAAAGGATTTTACGGTGAAAGCAAGTCAAGGACACGTGCGCGACCTGAGCAAGAACACTTTGAGCGTCGACATCGAAAAGAACTTTGAACCCGAATACGAGATACCGGACGACAAGAAAAACCTTGTGGCCGAGTTGCGGAAACTCTCGAAGGCAGCCGACACGGTGTGGCTCGCATCCGATGAGGACCGCGAGGGAGAATCCATCTCGTGGCATCTCTATGAAGTGCTCGACCTGAAGAAGAAAGACACGAAGCGCATCGTCTTCCACGAAATCACCAAAACGGCCATCACCAACGCCATCGAGAACCCGCGCGACATCAACATGGGACTCGTCAACGCACAGCAAGCCCGACGCGTGCTCGACCGTTTGGTGGGTTATGAGCTGTCGCCATTGCTTTGGAAGAAAGTGAAACCCGCACTTTCGGCCGGTCGCGTGCAGAGCGTGGCCGTGCGCCTCATCGTCGAACGCGAGGAAGAAATCAAGAACTTTGTGCAAAGCAGTGCCTATCGCGTGACGGCACAATTCACTTTCGCCAAGGACGGGCAGGAATACACCCTTGCAGCCGAACTGCCGCATCGCTTCGAAAATGAGAAGGAAACGATGAAATTCTTGGAGTCGTGCGTCAATGCCACCTACAAAGTGGACGACATCGAAAAGAAGCCCGCCGTGCGCTATCCCGCCCCACCGTTCACCACCTCGACGTTGCAACAGGAGGCAGCCCGCAAGTTGGGGTTCTCGGTAGCCAACACGATGCGCATCGCGCAACAGCTTTACGAATCAGGTAAGATCACCTATATGCGTACCGACTCGGTCAACCTCAGCAGCCTCGCTTTGGGTATGGCCAAGAAGGAAATCGAGAAAAACTATGGCGCAGAATACGTGAAGACGCGCCAATACCACACGAAGAGCAAAGGCGCACAAGAGGCCCACGAAGCCATCCGTCCGACCTATCTCGACCAACACACCATCAAAGGCACTGCCGACGAGCGCCGACTCTACGAACTCATTTGGAAGCGCACCATCGCCTCGCAAATGGCTGACGCACAGATGGAACGCACCAACGTGAACATCGGCATCTCGACCAACGACAAACAGTTTGTGGCCACGGGCGAAGCCATCCTTTTCGATGGTTTCCTGAAAGTCTATCGCGAGAGCTTCGACGATGTCGCAAACGAAGAAGACACCCCCATCCTGCCGCCCATCGAGGTGAACACACCACTCGACATAGAAAAGATGGAAGCCCAGCAACGCTATACGCGCCCGCCGTTCCGCTACAACGAAGCCAGCCTTGTGAAGAAGATGGAGGAATTGGGCATCGGACGTCCTTCGACCTACGCGCCCACCATCTCCACTATCCAAAAGCGCGAGTATGTGACCAAGGGCGACATAAAAGGCACTTCACAGGAGTTCCAAATCATCTCGTTGAAAGGCAATAAGATAAGCGAAAAGAAAGGCAAGGAAACCATCGGGACCGAAAAAGGCAAGCTCATGCCTACCGACATTGGCGTGTTGGTCAACAAATTCCTGCTCCAGTATTTTGAGAGCATCATCGACTACAACTTCACGGCCAACGTGGAGAAAGAGTTCGACCAAATCGAGGAAGGCCAGCGTCAATGGAACGCCATGATCAAGGACTTCTACAAAGGCTTCCACCAGCAAATCATCAGCACAACAGAAAACTCCGGAAAGTTCAGCGGCGAGAAGCTATTGGGCATCGACCCAGCCACGGGAAAGAACGTGTATGTGAAAGTCGGACGCTTTGGTCCGGTGGCCCAGATTGGCGACACCGAGTCGGACGAGAAGCCACGTTTCGCTGGCCTCAAGAAAGACATGAGCATCGAGAGCGTCACCTTGGAGGAAGTACTGAAACTGTTCGATTTCCCGCGCAACCTTGGTGAGTTTGAGGGCAAAGAAATCACCATTGCCGTGGGACGTTTCGGGCCGTATGTGAAGCACGACAACAAGTTCTACAGCCTCGCCAAGACCGACAACCCCGCCTTGGTGGAATACGACCGCGCCGTCGAAATCATCAACGAGAAACGCCAGAAAGACCTCAACAACATCATCCGCACCTTCGACCAAGATGAGGACATGCGTGTGCTCGACGGTCGCTTCGGGCCCTACATTGCCTACAAGAAGACCAACTACAAAATCCCGAAAGGCACCGTGCCCACCATGTTGAGCTACGAGGACTGCCTCGCCATCGTGGAAGACCCGAAGAACGCGCCGAAGAAAAAGGTGATAAGAAAGAAATGAAATAATATCAAGCGGTAGGAAGAGCTTTTCTGCCGCTTTTTTGTTGAGATAGGAGCACAAACCAAATAAATTCCTATCTTTGCAATCTTGAAATAAGGTTCGGCCCTTCGACAAGCTCAAGGTCTTTTGCTTTTAGTTAAAGAGCCTGTCGGAACGCCAATATGAATCTTTAAATCTTGAATTTTAAATCTTAAATCTGAAATAAAATGGAAAAAAAAGACCTCCTGAAAGACGTTGTCGAACATATCGACATCAAGAAGTACGATTCGACTGAACTCATCAACGCCATGCGCAAGATGTCGTTCACCTCGCGCGACACCGCCCGCGCCGCCGACATCCTCTGCCAGATGATTGCCGAGAAGGACTGCACCAACATCCTCACCATCGCCGGTTCCACCTCAGCCGCCGGCTGTATGCAGGTGTATGTCGACATGGTTCGCAACAAGATGGTTGACGCAGTGGTGGCCACTGGCGCCAGCATCATTGACATGGACCTCTTCGAAGCCCTCGGCTACAAGCATTACATCGGCACGAAGGAGAACGTCATCCCCGACACGAAGCTGCGCGAACTCTACATCGACCGCATCTACGACACCTTCATCGACGAAGAAGAGTTACAAGCCTGCGACCAAGCCACCTGCGACGTGGCCGACACCTTGGAGTGCCGCCCCTACAGCAGCCGTGAGTTCCTCTACGAGGTGGGCAAATGGTTGGCCAACGGTCACGGCGTGAAGAAAGAAAGCCTCATCCAGACCTGCTACGAATGCGGCGTGCCGATTTTCTGCCCCGCCTTCAGCGACAGCTCGGCTGGCTTCGGCATCGGCAAGCACCAGTGGCTCCGCAAGAAAGCCGGCAAGCCCTACGTCAGCATCGACTCGGTGGCCGACTTCCTCGAACTCACCGAAATCAAGATGAACAGCCCCGAGTCGGGCCTCTTCATGGTGGGTGGCGGCACGCCCAAGAACTTCGCACAAGACACTGTGGTGTGCGCCGAAATCCTTGGCGTGGAGGTGCCGATGCACAAATACGCCATCCAAATCACCGTGGCCGACGTGCGCGACGGCGCCTGCTCGTCGTCGACGCTGCTCGAAGCCGGCTCGTGGGGCAAGGTGAGCGAGGAACTGCAACAGATGGTTTATGCCGAAGGCACCACCGTCATCCCCGCCATCGTCAGCTACGCCTACCACAACGCACCGTGGAAAGACCGCGAGTATAAGAACTGGCAGAAGTTGTATCATTAATCGGCTTCTGGCTTCTGGCCTTTGGCTATTGGCAATTTGCCCATTAGCCAGAGGCCAGTTGCCAATAGCCAGAAGCAAAGCATAATGGACATCAGCACATTCCTCGACCCCGTTTCGGAAAACTGTTTCAGCACGTCGTTTCGTCCCGGCAAGCAGACCTTGGGCGAAAGCATCGCCATTTATCGTTCGGAAGACGATTTCCCCTCGCTTGAGGGCGTTGACTTGGCCCTCCTCGGCGTGAAGGAAGAACGCGGCACCATCGACAACCGTGGCTGCGCCGACGGTATCGACCACATCCGCAAGGCACTCTATCCGCTTTTCAACCATTGGCCACAATTGAACATCGTCGACCTTGGCAACGTGAAAATCGGGAAAGAAGTCAACGACACCTATTTCGCCGTCAACCAAGTGCTTACGGAATTGCTGAAAAACAAAGTCGTCCCCATCATCATTGGGGCGGGACAGGACTTGACCTATACGATGTACGAAGTGTATGAGCCTACGGGCAAGCTCATCAACATTGCCGCCGTCGACCCCATGTTCGACATCGGCAACGACAAGGAAGCCCTCAACTCACATTCCTATTTAAGTCATATTATCCTCCATCAGCCCAATTTCCTGTTCAACTTCACCAACATCGGCTACCAGTCGTATTATGTTGACACAGAGAATATTGAACTGATGAAACAGTTGCTCTTCGATGCCTATCGTTTGGGCAACATCAAGCAAAACATCGAACTTACAGAGCCACTTATCCGCAACGCCAACCTTTTGAGTTTCGACATCGCGGCCATCCGTGCCGCCGATGCGCCAGGCGTGAAAAACGCCTCACCCAACGGCTTTAACGGCGAAGAGGCCTGCCGCATGACACGCTATGCCGGACTGAGCTACAAACTCTCGTCGATCGGTTTCTTCGAATACAACCCGCACTACGACATCAACGCACGCACGGCCAACCTCATCGCCGAGATGATCTGGTACTTCATCGAAGGCTTTGCCAACCGCCAGGACGACATCCCGACCTTGGAGAGCACCGACTTCCGCCGCTACAACGTGCAAATCGGCGAGGGCGAGGAGAACGTGGTCTTCCTTTGCCACAAAATCACGGGAAAATGGTGGATGGACATGTCGTTCCTCCAGCATGACGACCAGCGCTACGAACGGCACCACTTCATCCCCTGCTCGAAGGAAGACTACGACCAAGCCATGCGCAACGAGCTGCCCGACAAGTGGTGGCAGTTTTATCAGAAACTGATGTGATTTTTTGGAATTCGCTTCGCGAAAAAATCCTTGAAAATCTACTTCGAAATCTTTAAGGGGAACTTCTAAAAACAACCGTATTGCCATGAAAAAGAATCGGAAAAGAATTGTTATCTCAGTACTTGAGATTTTGGCCGTCTTGCTCCTTTTTGCTCCAGCCTATCGTTTGGCGTGTGGTATTGGTCTGAAAAAAGTCTATTCCGATAACGGCATTTCCATTTATGCTGATGATGTGCGTTATGAAGAAGAGGCCAAACAAATGGCTGAAACGCTTAAGGTACAGTTATTGGAGGTCGACGGGGATTATTCTCCTAAAATCTCTATCTATTTCTGTAAAACGATGACAGGGTTTCAAATAAAGGCAATAACAATGGGCAAACCTCTTGCTTTGACACGAGCCAACCTAAAGACAACCCTGTTTCGACCATGCGACTGGGCGAAAAACTCCATTGAGCCGCGAAAACCACAACTTTTGCCACGCAGCCTTTCCTCGGTTCTATTGCACGAAACACTTCATCATTATGAATGGAAAAAGCTTGGCTTGGTTCGTTTTTTTGTAAAAACACATTCAGAGAATTGGAAAATTGAAGGGTTTTGCGAATACCATGCCGCCTCGTCTTCGTTCCCGATAGACAAAGGGCTGCGTGTTTTCTGCGAAGAAGCCGACTATGGTTTTGTGACAAGCAATGAAATAAAACCAGAGTATTTCTATTTTGTGTCGCGACTACGAACCGACTATCTTCTCAATTTCAAGAAGGTCAGCGAAAGCGAGTATTGGTCAACAAAATACGATGAAAATCAATTAGATAACGAAATCAGACTGGCTTTAATGGAAAAGCGGTACGCTTTCGCGGTGCAGCAATGAAATAATCATCAACAACCCATTCTTGCGAATTTGCAATTCGCAACCAAGCCCCCATATCTCAACAAAATTCCGAGTCATGGAAACTTTTGTGGATTTTTTGCTCTAATTACAGGTCTGAGTATTTTCCAAACCAGACAAAGATTGGCATATTCGTTTGACAAAAAATGCAAAAAGTGACGAAAAACCTATCCGAAAACCGCAAAAGTTGTATTTTTGCACGATTAAAAAAGAATTGAGATGGCTACTTTGATTGATGCTTTTGATGTGGATACTTGTCCGCCTTTACAAATGGTACCAAATCGTGTTTCCGAACTTGAACGGGCTATTCCCATGAGTGAACTTCTTGTTTTGGTGAAAGAGGACATTCATGCCATGTATGAAAAGGCTAAACAATGAAGAACCAAGTGCTTGCATTACCCGAAGTAAGGGATTACTTTTCCGAGTTGATACGGGTATTGTATGAAAAGGATTATTTCAGTTTTGAATCAGATGCCATTGCGTATGTAACTGACTTGTTTTCTGACATTGAGCAAAACCTTCCAACAAAGCCCAGAAAACCAGCCCCTTCTTATTTTGAAAGATACGGGAAGGATATGTTTTACACATCCTTTAAAAAGAACAAACACACACAATGGTTTGTGTTTTTCAACATTTATACAGATAGCCTTTTAGATATTCGGACATTTCTCATTCGATATGTGAGCAACAATCATGTGATAGCAAGATGTTTTAAGTTCTAAGATCAAACAATTCAATAATTCTAATATGAAAAAAGCATTATCCGTTTTTACCCTTTTGCTCCTGATGGCCACTGCAATGCAGGCCCAGGACGCAACCAACCAAAAGAAACCCGATTGGGCGAGATGGCACTATCTCTCCGAAGCTGAGATGCACGACACCTCGCGTGGCATGAACTTCGTCGAGACCGACCCGCCCACGGGCGAGCCGCGTTTCGTGGCCGAGTTTGAACCCATGCAAGGCGTGATGATCCGCTATCCCCTCGGCATCCCGACGAGCCTCGTGGCCCAGCTGTCAAACAACTGCATGGTGTATTGCATCGTCAGCAGCTCGCAGCAAAACAGCGCACAAAACGAATTCCAGAATGCGGGTGTCAACATGAGCAACATGACCTTCGTCAACGCGCAAAGCGACTCCTACTGGGTGCGCGACTACGGCCCGTGGTACATCTTTGAGGACCGCCATCCGGCCATCGTCGACAATGTGTATAACCGTCCGCGCCCCAACGACGACAACATGTCGGGTGTGTTCGCCAACTACTGGAACATCCCCATGTACGGCATGAACCTCGAACACACTGGCGGCAACATGATGGAAGACGGTCGCGGCCACGGCGTGAGTGACGACCTCGTTTTGACTGAGAACGGCAACGACGAGACCAACGTCCGCAACAAAATGCGCGAATATTTGGGCATCGACCCCTACCACATCACCATCGACCCGCAAGGCGACTACATCGCCCACGTCGACTGCTGGGGCAAGTACCTCGCTCCCGACAAGATCTTGATTGCGCAACTGCCGCAAAGCAATCCCCGCTATCAGTATTACGAGCAAGTGGCCGAATACTTCGAGACCACCAACTGCTGCTGGGGCTATCCCTACCATGTGTATCGCGTGCAGGAACCTGGTGGCTACACTTTGGCTCCTTATACCAACAGTCTCATCCTCAACAAGACCGTGTATGTGCCGATTGGCACTAACAATACTTACAACCAGCAGGCTCTTCAAGTCTATCAGGAAGCCATGCCAGGCTATGAGATTGTGGGCGTGGCCAACAATGGCTATTACGGTTGGGAAAACACCGATGCCCTGCACTGCCGCACCCGTGGCGTGATGGACTTCCACATGCTCTTTGTCGACCACCGCGACGTGATTTTCGGTGAGCAGGAGTGGCAAGACTCCATCCCCGTGGTCTCCAAGTTCATCGCTTATAGCGGCGCAAATTTGAAGCAAGACTCGCTCCTTGTCTATTACAGCATCGACGGCGGCGCTTACCAGACGGCCCACATGACCGCCACGGGCAACCCCGACGAGTATGTCGGCTACATCAAGGGTTACCAAGGCGAGTCGGAGATCAACTATTATGTGTTTGGTGCCGACGAATCGGGGCACCGTTACACGCAGCCCGTCTTTGCCGACCTCGACCCGCACCATTTCACGATGGAGGCACATGAGCCTACGCCGCAAGGTGAACTGATTATTACACCCGATACGCTGTGGTTTGATAATAATGGCGACGAACAGGCATTTACCATCGAAAACCAGACCAACACCGTGGTTCAAATCAATTCCATAACTGAGCAAGGCGGTTATTTGCTTCCTGACACTCCCAACCTTCCCTATAACTTGCAAGTTGGGGAATCCATTTCGGTTGGTTTCCTTTTCAGTTTTCCGCTAAAAGCAAATCGTGCATCAGATGATTATGTTTCAAGTTTGATAAAAGTTCAGACTTCTATCGGAGAAAAACATGTGATTGCGATGATAAGTAAACAAGGTATGGTGAATCTTGTGTACCAAAACGAAATGTATTTTGACGATCCAACTTTGGTCATTGAATCATCTTTCTTCAACAAATCTGTTTTTGTTCCTACAATCAGGGTTATGTCCATTACCGAGAAAGACACTGACTATTTGAACATCGAAACGAACCCCACACCCCCCTTCGACCTGGAATTTGAAGGAGAAGAAGCGTTCTTGTCCGTGAGTTTGAAAGATTCTGCCAAAGGTTATGTGAACACAAGCATCGAAATCGAAACGGACTATGGTGTCTTTGAGATTGCCGTCCACATTAACGAAGACATCCTCACCGTCACCGAACTCACCGCCGAAGCCAAGCTTTATCCCAACCCCACCACAGGCCAGTTCACCGTGGAAGGCGCGAATGTGGCCAAGGTGGAGGTGTATAACCTCGTCGGACAAAAGGTGCACGAAGCCGAGGGCAAGTCAGTCAGCATCGATGCCGCCGAATGGAACAAGGGCATCTATCTCGTCAACATCATTGAGGAGAGCGGTGCCGTGGCAACCAAGAAACTGGTGGTGAAATAACATGTTCAGGTTTGTAGAGACGCGCCACGGCACGTCTCTACAGGCAAACCCCTGTTTCGGTTAGCCTTATTCCCTTTTGGGTGAAAAACCAAAGAATCCCCGATTCCGTGTCGGGGATTCTTTCTATTTTTGCAGCAACGAGAAACTACAGATTGTATAGATGAATCGTCGCTTCGCGTCATTGCGAACGCAGTGAAGCAATCCAGCGAATGAATCTGTAAATCTGGATTGCTTCGTTCCTCGCAATGACGCAAAACGGGTCAAAAAGGGGTCGAAGGGCATCGTAGTTATCTGTACCAATCGGATGCTTGCATCCCTAAAATTATCGAAATTACATCTGTATAATCTGTGTAATCTGTAGTTAGAGAAAAAGAATAAACAATGAAGAGAATTTTCCCAATCGTAATCTGCGCCTTCATGGCCTTGGCCTCGTGCCAAAAGAAAAACGCCCCGCTGTTTCGCGGCGACTACTCGTTCAAGACCTCTGGCAGTGTCACCTTGGAGGAAATCATGCCCCAAGGCGAAACGGGCGAGACCTTCACCGTTGGCCTGCCCAACGAAATCGGACAACTGGAAATCAGCACCTTGGACAACGGCAAGGACAGCGTCCTCGTGGTGATGAACACCATGGGCGGCGAAGTGGTGGTCGCCCACGCCCTTTGCAAGGACAACGAAATCTTTCTCCGCGACTTCAAGAAAAACACGCTGCTTTTCACCGGCGACACCATCACCTTGAAGAACGAGGTGCGCGTCCACGCCACGGGACAGATGTATGAGGACAACACGCTCATCCTCAACATGACGTACGACGGCGAGGCCGCAACCAACAACCGCGACTTCAAGATTCATGGCGACGACATCCGCATGGCGGCGATTAGAAATTAATAGCTATGAAAACCAAACACATACTATTGTTTTTACCCCTTCTGTTGTCCGCCTGCCACACCGCCCCGCAGCAACTCAAGGAGAAGCTGATTGGCGGCCCAGCCGAGGAACGTGTCATCGCCGTTGGGGTGCTGCCCATCGACTCGGTGAGCGGCATTGTCAGCAACACCTATCCTGGCTATCTGGAAGAGGGACAGTCCGTCGACATGGCCTTCAAATACGGCGGCACTTTGCAATCGCTCAACGTGAAGGAAGGTAGCGCGGTGCGCAAGGGACAGGTATTGGCCCGCGTCAGCTCAGCGCAGATGGAGAGCACGCAACGCTCGGCACAGGCCACGCTCGAACAGGCCCAAGATGCCTACGAGCGTCTGAAGAAGGTACACGACAACGGCAGCCTCCCCGAAATCAAATGGCGCGAGATGGTGGCCAATCTTGAGAAAGCCCAAGCCGCTTTGGACTTGGCCAACGCCATGCTCGCCGACAACACCATCACGGCACCTTTCAGTGGCACCGTGGCCTCGCTCAACGCGGAGTTGGGTGAAAACATCACCCCGCTGAAACCCGTCATGCGCATCATCAACACGGAAGGCCTGACGGTGAAGATCTCCGTCCCCGAAAACGAAATCGGCAAAGTGCGCGTGGGCGACACCGCCGAAGTGGTGATCCCTGCCTTGGACAACCGCCGTTTCATGGGCAAGGTGACCGAAAAAAGCATGACAGCCTCGTTGCTCACCCACAGCTATCCCGTCAAGGTGCTCATCGAGCAGCCCGACGAAGAACTCGTCCCCGGAATGATCAGCAAGGTGGTGCTCAGCGCCGATGTCAGCACGGGCATCATCGTGCCCGCCAATGCCATTCTCACCAACGAGAACGGACGTTTCGTTTGGGTGGCCGAAGAAGGTCGTGCCACGAGGCGGAACATCACAATTTCGGGCTATTCCGGCTCGGGTGTCATCGTCAGCGAAGGCCTGAAGGCTGGCGACGTCGTCATTGTGGAAGGCTACCAAAAAGTCAGCGAAGGAATGAAAGTGAAATATTGACACGAGACTACGAGACACGGGACTGCGGGACGGCTCGTCCTGAAAGGACGGTATTTTATTAACCCGGTACAAGTGCAGCGCAGAGCCGGGGTCAAACAAGGAGAAAACCAATGGACAAACTCAAAGATAAGGGTATCATCAGCGGAAGCATCCGCCATCAGAAGATCGTCTGGGTGGCAGTGGCCGTCATCGTGGCCTTCGGCATTTACGCCCTCGTCGACATGAAGAAGGACGAGTTCCCGGCCTTCACCATCAGGCAGGGCATCGTGGCAGGCATCTACCCTGGCGCCAACTCCGAAGAGGTGGAAGCCCAGCTCACCAAACCTTTGGAGGAGATGCTGTTTGCCATGCCCGAAGTCGACCGCAAAAGCACCTATTCCGTCACCAAGGAAGGGATGTGCTACATCTACGCCGCCCTCGATGAGTCGGTGAAAGACAAGGACATTGCTTGGTCGAAAATCCGCCATAAAATCAACGAAGTCAAGGCGTTGAACTTTCCCGTGGGCGTGTTGGCCATCGCCGTCATCGACGACTTTGGCAACACCTCGTCGCTGCTCATCGCCATGGAATCGGACGACAAGACCTACCGTGAGATGCACGACTACACCGACGACCTCAGCCATCGCCTGCGCGCCATCCCGCAGACAGGCAACGTGCGCGTGATGGGCGAACAAAACGAGGAAATCGCCGTCACCATCGATAAGGAAAAGCTGTCGTTCTACGGCATCAGTCCCAACACGCTGATGCTGCACTACACCACACAGGGCCTGCTGACCACGGCGGGTACCATGGAAACCGCCACCTTCGATATGCCTTTGCACATCGAGAACCCGATGGTCTCGGAACAGGAACTCGAAGAGCAAATCATCTATTCCGACGCAGCGGGCAACACCGTGCGCCTGCGCGACGTGGCCACCGTCGAACGCCGCATGGCTCCCGCCTCCAAAGTGGTGAACTTCAACGGCAACGATGCCATCATCATCTCCGTCGAGATGCGTAAGGGCTACAACATCGTGGCCTATGGGCGTGAGGTCGAGAAGGTGCTCTCGGAGTTCAAGCAGGGCCTGCCCGACAGCGTCCAGCTCTACCGTATCACCGACCAACCCAAAGTGGTGCAAAAGTCGGTCAGCTCGTTCCTCCGCGACTTGCTCATCTCGATGATTGTGGTCATCGTGGTCATGCTGCTGCTCTTCCCTATGCGCACCGCACTCATCGCCAGCTCGGGACTGCCCGTTTGCACCGCCATCAGTATCGGGTTGATGTATCTCTTTGGCATTGAGTTGAATACCGTCACTTTGGCAGCACTCATCGTCGTCCTTGGCATGATTGTCGACGACTCCATCATCAACATTGACGGCTATATCGACAAGCTGAGCCAGGGCTACAAACCCTTCGATGCCGCCGTCAGCAGCGCAAAGGAGCTGTTCATGCCGATGTTCATCGCCACCGCCGCCATCGCCTGCATGTTCTTCCCGATGACGCGCATCATCAAGGGACCTTTGGGCGAGTTCGTGCAGCTCTTCCCTTGGACCGTCGCCTTCTCGCTGATGTCGTCGTTGGCCTACGCCATGCTCGTCATCCCGTCGCTGGAAATCATGTTCATCAAACCCGAGACCGACAAACCCAAGCGCAACGCCTTCCTGAAAGCCCAGCTGCGGTTCTTCAGCTTCCTGCAAGGCCTTTACGACAAGATGCAGAGCCACTGCTTCAAGCACCCGCACTTCACCATCGGTTTGGGCCTCGGCTCCATCGCCCTCGGCGTGCTGATGTTCTTGGCCCTCAACGTGCAGATGATGCCCAATGCCGAGCGCGACTGCTTTGCAGTGGAAATCCGTCTGCCCGAAGGCAGCAGCCTCGAAGCCACCACGCGCGTCAGCGACTCGTTGCAACGGATGATGCTGGCCGACAAAAGGGTCACCTCCGTCACGGCTTTCATTGGCGAGACTGCTCCGCGATTCCATACCACCTATTCACCGAGCATCCCTGCCAAGAACCTTTCGCAGCTCATCGTCAACACCACCTCGAAGCAAACCACCGAAGCCCTGCTGAAGGAATGGGACGACAAATATTCCTATCACTTCAAGGAGGCTCATGTGCGCTTCCGCCAGATGGACTATCAGGCCGTTTCAACCCCTGTGGAGGTTTATGTTTATGGCGATGACTATACCAAGACCGCCCCTATCGCACAGCAAATCAAGGACTACATGCTCACTTTGGACAAGGAACTGCGCTGGGTACATACCGACTACGACGAATTCCTGCCCTCCGTGAAGGTGACCATGAAGCCCGAAGAATGCGCCCGCCTCGGCCTCACCAAAGGCGTGCTGTCATTGGACTTGGCCAGCGGCCTCAACGGTCAGCCTTTGACCACCGTTTGGGAAGGCGACCGAGGCATCCCCGTGAAGCTCTATTCCGAGCAAAACTACAACCCCGACGACTACGAATCCGTTCAAAACCAGCTGATTCCGACGATGGTGCCTGGCACCAACGTGCCATTGCGCCAAGTGGCCGACATCAGCCCCGAATGGCATCCTGCCAAGTTGGTGCGCCGCAACGGGAAAGACGTCGTCACCGTGGCCGCCGACATGAAATTCTGGCGACCGCAAACGGTGAGCATGAAAAAGATACAGAACTACATCGACACGGAAATCCGTCCCAACCTGCCAGAAGGCGTGAGCATCGAATACGGCGGCCTGTCGTCGCTCAACACGGCCGTCATCCCTCAGCTGCTCTGGAGCTTGATTGCCGCCATTGCCGTGCTGTTGGTCTTCCTCGTGGCCTATTTCAAGAAAGTCAACTTGGCCGTACTCACCTTGGGTTCCAGCACCTTGTGCATGTTTGGTGCCTTCTTCGGCGAATGGATCTTTGGCCTCGACTTCGGCATGACATCGCTCTTGGGTGTGGTCAGCCTCATCGGTATCGTGATGCGCAACGGCATCGTCATGTACGAATACGCCGAGACGCTCCGTTTCGACCAAGGCTTGCCTGTCAAGGAAGCCGCCATGAAGGCCGGCAGCCGCCGCATGAGGCCTATTTTCCTCACCTCGGCCACCACTGCCTTGGGAGTGTTGCCGATGATTATCACGAGAAATCCGCTTTGGATGCCCATGGGCGTGGTCATCTGCTTCGGCGTGGTGCTTTCGATGGTCATCATTCTGGCCGTGATGCCGGTGATGTATTGGCAAATCTTTAGAAAGAGTAAATAGTATGTCACAAAACCTACAAAACTATCAAAACTTCAATGTAGAAGTAAGGAAAGCGGCCAACTGGCGCTTTCCTGCGGCAACCCGGTTGGGTATGCCGCACTCGCCAAAAAGCAGTTTTGTGGGTTTTGCGAGTTTTGTGATAAAAAACAATGCAATGAGAAAAGTTGTAGTATTAATCTGTTCTATATGGTTGTCATTGCCTTTATTGGCGCAACAACGTCTCTCTGTTCAGGAATGCATCGAAATGGCTTTGGAAAACAACATTGAACTGAAAAACAGCCAGTTGGAAATCGACAAGGCGAGGACCACAAAAAACGAAGCCCGAGCCGAATATTTCCCCACTATTTCGGCACAAACCTTGGCCTTCGATGCGCTCAACCCGATGCTGTCCTTCGGCATTGAGGACATCGACAATGCGCAACTGCGACAACTCCTGTATAACCTTTATGCCGAATACGGCGCCAATTTCGGCCTCCAAAAGGAGTATTCCTACATCCAAAAAGGCGTGGCGCTCAACGCGATGGCCACTGAGCCGATTTATGCCGGCGGTCGCATCCGCAACGGCAACAAACTCGCCAAGTTAGGCATCGAAGCCGCTGAATACCAATCGAAAGTGAAAGAAGACGAGGTGCGCCTGCAAACCGAGACGCTCTATTGGCAAATCGTGGCCCTGCAAGAAAAACGCTCCACTTTGGACCAACTTGACCGCCTCTTGGATACCTTGGACAAAGACCTCAACGGCGCCATCGAAGCGGGCTTAGCCATGCCTACCGACCAATACAAACTGAAGGTGAAGCAAAACGAGAGCCAGCTCAACCGCAAGAAACTCACCGACGGTATCACGCTGCTGAAAATGGCTTTGGCCCAAACCATCGGTGCCGACTGGCAAACGATGGAACTCGTGGATACTTTGGGGTTGGAGACCAACCCCACGACATTGTTCAGGGACGCTTCCGAAGCCGTGGCCTCGCGCAACGAAAGCCACCTGCTTGACCTCTCGCTGAAAGCCGAAGACCTGAAAAAGAAGATGACCCTCGGCGAAGCCTTACCGTCCTTGATGGTGGGTGGTAGTGCAGGTTACCATACGATTTTGGAAAATTCTAAACCCAACGCAATAGTGTTCGCCGTGCTGCAAATCCCCATCACCGATTGGCACAAGACCTCCTACAAGCTGAAAAAACACGACCTTGATGCCGAGATGGCAGGAAACACCCGCCGCGACCTCACCGAGAAGATGGAAATGCAAACCAACCAAGCCTGGTTCAACCTCGAACAAAGCTGGCTGCGCATCACCATGGCCCAAACCGCCCTCAGCGACGCCGAAGCCAACCTGAAAATCACGGAGGACTATTACGAGGCAGGCTTGGTGGCCCTTTCGGACGTGCTCGAAGCCCAAACCCTGCTCAAGCAAAGCCGCGACAAACTGACCGACAGCCGTGTGGAGTATCGGATAAGCCTTTTGAATTACAAGCAATTGACTAAAGATTGAAATACCACTTTTTAGAAGCTGTTTAAAAATGGATAAAAAAGAATTGTATGGACGACAAAAAGTTATATAAATAATTGATAATCAGTAGGTTAATTGGATATTTATTCGTATCTTTGTGGT
>R28__coassemble_126_pt1 | contig 41900 bp, 31 predicted proteins | sample R28__metabat2_low_PE_021 | metagenome-assembled genome bin R28
GGGCGGGATAGATGTCGCGGGGGCGGGGAGATGTGTTCATCGAAGTGGAACGTCTGTTGCTGACGAAGTTGGCCGTCAGGCTGACAGGACCGGAAACGGTGAAAGTGTAGGGATTGCCTACTGGCGTATCGCCTGTTGCGTCCATAATGATGTTGCCAGCGTCATCCGTCCAATAGAGGAAAGTATAGCCTGATCCATCGGTGGCAGTCAAAGTGCATGTTGTACCGACTGCATAATTACCTGCGCCCGAAACCGTACCGGTATTTTCAGGGTTAACGGTTGCACTTACTATAGCTTTGAAGTTGGCTTGGTAGGTGTGGTTGCCAGCAGTCGGGGTTTCTGTCAATGGGTTGCTTGAACTGTGTGACGCATTGTCAAGCGTCCAATTTTCGAAGTGCCATCCATCGTTTGTGTGGGCTTCTACGGTTATTGACGATGACCCGTCCCAGCCGCCGCCAGTGGTGAGGTTTCCGCCATAGCTCACCCAACCTGCTTCAGTCGGGTTGGTAGTGCCCGTGATAGTGTAAGCCGTGGTGGTGAACTCCTTGATGTCGCCGTAGGCGATGTTGCCTTGGGCGTCGCTGTTCTCGTTGATGCAATAGGCACGGTAACGGTAAGTCTTTGTCGTTCCAGCCGTTCCACCGACGTTCGCGGTCAGGTTGTAGGAAACGGCAGTCGGGTTGGCCGCAGTTATGTCGTTCTCAACATGGCCGTCTGTTCTTGTCGGAATTTCATTTCCATTGGTGCGTTCAACCCAGCACACGCCGTATTTGCGGAGGTGATGCTCGCGGTCGGGGCTGTTGATGTTGACGGTGAGCGAGGCGCTGCTGTTGGTGATGGCCGTGGCACCGCCTGTGTGCACGATGGGCAAGGAAACAAAGGTGATGTTAGAGCCTGCGGGGTCGTAAACGATGTCGGCCAACTCGTTGTTTTCGGGCGTGCTGGTGCTCACATAGGCGTGCACGTAATACTTCGTGTTGGGATATGCCGGATGGAATGTCATGCTCTTATTTGTTTCCGATGAAACGGTTTCCGTTGTCGTTTCTGCATAGTGCGAGTCCGAAACGTCGGAGTGGCGGCGCGTGGGGTCGTGGAAGATGCTCCAGCACACGCCGTGGGTCTTCACAGGCTCGTTTGCGTCATGGGGCGTAACAGTATAGTTGCCCACAGCGGTGTATTCGTAGCTGTAATCGTTGTTTCCATTATCCGTGATGGAGAAGTTGACTCCGCTGATGGGATTAGTGGTGGTGAACGCCACCGAAGGATGGTCGTAGTTAGTGGTGAAACTCACAGCTTGACATGTGTGGGTGCCGGCGCTGTTGGTGGCGAAGGCACTCACCCAATAGTCTTTGTGAGCGGTGAGACCAGTAAGTGTGATGGTAAATTCATCACTACTCAGCTGAACATTTGGCCTAATGGGTGAATTATTGTCGGCCACTGGCTCCAAAGCGCCTGTCTGTGCATTGACTTGGAAATCGCCGTAGTTAATGCCATAGTTGTTTTGAGAGATGGCTTCACCGCCGTCGTTTACAATTCTGCAAACCACATCCACTTTCGTATGGTCGGTGGTTTCTGGGTCTTCAGCGTCGTAGTAGTAATTGATGGCCTCAACCACCACGTTGGGCTGCATCACGGGCAGGGCGGTGAAGTTATAGCCATTGCCGTAGTTGTAGTGTGTGCCGCCGTCGTTGGTGGCATAGGCCTTTAGGTAGTAAGTGGTGCCTGGGGTCAGGCCAGTCAGTTCCACGGTGTAGGTGCCAGTGCCGCTGTTGTAGTTGTTTGAGGAATGATAGGTGTCGTCGTTCTCCAAATGCACACCATATTGCGTTGTTTCGGCCTCATATCCGCTGTATATCTGGCAGGTGATGGTGGCCGAGGTTTGGGTGATGCCCGAAATCCCGATGGCGCGCACCACGGGGCTGCCGTCGAGCATGGGCGCCACGTGCTGGGTGGCAGCCGAGAGGCTGTAGTTGGTGATGTCTGTATTGGGAGTCACCACGTTTTCAACGGTGGTGGCATAGGCCCTCACATAGAAAGTGATGCCGGGGGTGACATTCCTATAGGTGGCGGTGAAGGTGGTGGTGCCCTGCGTCAGTGTGCCAGCTATGGTGTGGTCGGTCGACAATTCGGGGTCGTCGTCGCGGCTCCACACGAAGCCGTAGCCCTTTATGACGCCTTGTTCCCCGAAAGTGGTGCCGGTAGGCATGGTGAAACTGGCCGTGGCCACGATGACGCCATTCTCGATGCTTGTGGTGACGGTCACCAAGCCGTTGCCCATGTCGGGCGTGTCTTTCAGGGTGGTGAATTCCACTTCGTTGCCGTAGCCCGTTTGATCATTTTCGTTGGTGGCGTAAGCCTTGGCGATGTATTTGGTGTTCGCATCAAGGTTCGTCAGGTCGACGGTGAAGAACTCCGTGGTTTCGGTGGAGGGTATCAATGTGAAATTGGCATCGCTTTCTTTCTTGATGGCAACGCCTCTTGCGGTAATGGTTGATCCTCCGTTGTCCATCACGCGGCCGCTGCCTTGTGCGCTGTTTTTGGTGATGTTGCTCACCGAGCCTGAAATCACCAAAGGCTGAGTGTCGGAGAAGGTGACGAACTCCTGCACTTGGCTCAATCCTCTGATGGCTTGGGATGCTCCTGTTGGTGTATATTCAAAGAATGCTTGTGCATAATAGGTTTTGTTGGTCTCGATGCCTGTGCCTATGATAAGGTTTCCTTCTGAAACACTATATGCTGAAGGGATGATGACTCTTTCGCAGGCAGGCTCGCCTTGAACATAGTCGTATCCTGTCGATCCATATACAACCTCTGTCGTAGGTGGATTGGTTATGCCCCAAAGGATGCCGTGTTTCACACTGTTTGCTACAATGCCGCTATATTTTCCTTGGTCCACAAGATGGTAGTGGATTGAGGCAATCTGTAATCCTTTTGTTATTTCTACATTGTTTTCAGTATAAGTGATTTGTCCGTCCCTTTTCACTTCCGATTCGACGATGAGGACGATGGGTTCGGGGTTTTCTTCGCGCTCGCCGATGTTGAACTCGCCGCCGCCGCTATACACGCCGCCGCCCTTGCCATTTTCGGCAGTATTGTTGTCAATCTGGCCACCTTTCATATTAATGATGCCGTTGGCGATGTAAACGCCGCCGCCGTTGCCGGTAAGGGCCTTGTTGCCCAAGTTGGAGGTGACACCGCCGATGAGGTCACCGTTGAGGGTGATGTCGCCGTCAAGGTTGATGATGCCGCCGCCGTTGCGGTAGGCGGTGTTGTTTTGGACGATAGTGGCTTTCGCGCTTGTGGGCGCGGCCTCTCTCACGGTGCTGGGACCAGTGGTGATGCTTCCCGACTTGATGAAGATGCCGCCGCCGTCGAGTTCGAGGGCACGGTTGCCGGTGATGTCGCAGCCGTAAAGCAGGATGTTGCCTTCATGGTTGTTGAGGCCGCCGCCGGCGATGTTGGCTTCGTTGTCGCGGATGTTGGAATAGTGTGCGTAGATGGAACCGTATTTCAGGTAGATGCCGCCGCCGCGCCCGGTGGGGTCGGTGGCGGTGCCGTCTTGGCCACGGGTCTTGTTTTGCACCATGTCGGAGCAAAGCAGGCGGATGGTGTAGCCGAGGCCATGGTCGACGTCATGGTCGACGTTGGCATGGGGACCTTCGCAGTAGATGGCGCCGCCGTTGCCAAGGGTGGCGGTGTTGTTGTAGATGGTGGCATGGCGCACGTCGACGCGGCCCGTGTGGTTGTTGAACGCGCCGCCGTTGAGCTTGGCGATGTTGTTGTAGACCTTGGTGCCGTGGTTGAGGTTGGGGTTCAAGTTGGTGGACGGGAACTGGAACAGGTCGATGTCGCCCACGTTGGTGTAGGCGCCGCCGCCGTGGCCTTCCTTGGCGGTGTTGTTCGACAGCATACCGCCATAGATGATGATGTCGCCCGAGTGGTTGTTGGCGCCGCCGCCGTGCAGGGTGGCGGTGTTGTCGTGGATGAGGGCGTTGTAGGCCACGATGGTGCCGGCGTTGGCATAGAGGCCGCCGCCGCGCTCGGCCTTGTTGAAGGCCACCTCGATCTGGTCGTCTTCTTCCTCCTTATTAATATAGATGATGCCTTCGTGCGTGTCGATGCCGCCGCCGTTCTTGGCCGCCTCGTTGAAGGTCACTTTCGACTCTTCGCGGAAGATGCTGCCCGAGGTTTCCACATAGTCCTCGATGTCGATGTCGCCAAGTCGGGTGTAGATGCCGCCGCCGCTGTTGTCGGCCTTGTTGCCACGGTCGGTGTCGCCGTCGGCTGCGTCTGCTTTGTAGTAGTGGTCGCCACTGGTGCTGTGGGAGCTGCCGATGTAGCAGCCGTTCACGTCGATGCTGCCCGAGTGGTTGTTGATGCCGCCGCCGTTCACTTTGGCGTAGTTGTTCTGTATGTTGACGTCGGTGATGGTGATTTTCCCACGTTGCAGGTATATGCCGCCGCCGCAGCCTGCCGCCACTTCTGAGCCAGTGCCGTAGTTGGCGGTGCCGAGTTGGGCTTTGTTGCTGACGAGGTCGGCGTGGCGCACGGTGATGTATTCGGCGTTTGACGATTCGCCCATGCAGAAGATGGCGCCGCCGCTGCCAGTGGTGGCCGTGTTGTTTTTGATGATGACGCGCTGAGCCTTGCTGTTGCCTTGCACAGTGATGAAGCCGTGGTGGGTGTTGAGGCCGCCGCCGTTGATGGTAGCGGTGTTGTTGGTGATTTGCGTGGCGTTGCGTTCGTCGCCGGTGGGGTTGATGTCGATGTTGCCTTGGTGGGTGTAAACGCCGCCGCCGTTGCCCTCTGCACTGTTGCCGTCGATAATGCCGTTCACGACGCTGATCTTGCCTTGGCCGAGGTAGATGCCGCCTCCGTTTTCAGTTGCCGTGTTGCTCTTGATGTCGACGCGGCGCAGGCGGATGTCGTAGGATGTGGTGGTGGCGTCGCCTGTGCAGTAGATGCCGCCGCCGCTGCCTGCGGTGGCTTGGTTGTTGTTGATTTGCACGTGGAGGTTTTCGTCGCCGCCCAACGTGCCGAAGGCGAGGATAGAGCCGGCATGGTTATAGATGCCGCCGCCGTTGTGGGCTTTGTTATAGGTGATTTGCGAAGGCGTGATGCCGCCCTGCTCGGTGCGGTTGAAACACGTCGCCGGTGTTCACGAAGATGCCGCCGCCGTCGCCAGCAGTGGCTTGGTTGTATTTCACTACCGAACTCACCATGTTGACAGAGCCTTGGTTCACATAAACGCCGCCGCCCGAGATGCCTGCGGTGTTGCCCACGGTAGTAGAAGCGCCGCCTACCAAAGCTCCTTTCATGTTAACTGTGCCATCGTCAAGATAAACGCCGCCGCCGTTGCCGCTGGTCGCAGTGTTTTTCGAGATGGTGGGCTTGTTCGTGCCGTTGTCGTTGCTCTTCAGGATGCCAACAGTTCCCGACTGGATATAAAGGCCTCCACCGTTGGTTGTGGCAGTGTTATTGTCAATAACTGAGTAGTCGAAAAGATTGGTGGAGACTGTGGAGGTTATGTTATTATAGGTGAGGGGGTAGGCTTGCACATAGATACCGCCGCCGTTGGTGCTTGCTCTGTTGCCTTGAATCAGCATCTGTTGGTTAAGGCTTGTTCCACTCACTTCCACGGTGACGTCTTGTGGGGCAACTACTGGAATGCCTGTGCCACTGGGAGCTGGCGGATTGCTATAGTTCGTAGTCGTCACGATGGCCACGCCGCCGCCGTTGTCCGCCGTGTTGTCTTTGATTTCGCCATAGTCGAGTTTGCACACAACGCCGTAGTAGGTGCATTGGCTCTCCCTGTTGATGAAGACGCCGCCGCCATAGTTGCCGTTGGCGGTGTTGTCATAGATCTTGCCGCCGTTTTGCTGGAACTCCACCCTGAAAGGCTTGTTGGGGGTCCCGTCAGGATTTGCTGTCCAGTATATGTATCCATATGTATTACTTAGGTAAGTGCTTCCATAATAGTTATTTAACATTCGTTTTGCTTCAATGGCCACGCCACCGCCGTTTTGCTGGGCAATGTTGCCGTAGATTTTGGTTTGGCTGTCGAGTTTGAGGATGCTGTGTTCAGGGATGAGATCCTGGGTGCCGCCGTTGAAGTCGGTGTAGGTGGAGAGATAAATGCCGCCGCCATTGCCGTTTGTCTGGTTGTTGCGGATGGTGCAGTTTTGTATTTGGGCAGGGCCTTTCAGCAGCAAGCCTCCGCCACCAACCACGTTGGCATCAACCATAGTGAAATTGTTCTCAATGAGACAGTATTGAACACCCATTGGTGTCGACGAGCCACAGCCGTGCCAACGCACTGGGCAGCCGTAGTTTTGGTTGATGTGGCTGTATTCAATAGTCAGTGGGGTTTTGTTGTTGCCAAATGTGCGGATGGTGGCGTTGGCAGTGCTAATAGAAGTTGTTGCTCCAACAATAATTTGGGATCCGAAGGTATTCTCAAATCTGCAATACTTGATGCTGGCATTGCGGTGTTCATTGGTGCCTCCGTTTCCTTGCATTCTAAGCACAGAAGCATTAGTAGCTCCAATGCTGGTGAACAGGCAATGGTCAAATTCCAAGTCAATGCCGGCTGTTTGATTATTTGTAAACACTTGCACTGTGCCGCCGTTGGCCCAAGTGGTGCTGAAGTTCTGCACCGTGACATTCTTCAAATGGAGCCCACCCTGCTGGATTCTGAACATTCCATAAGTCTTTACACTACCATCAGTGCCGGCTTGCACCCGTGGCGACATGGTTTGTGCATCGACGGCGGTAAGCACAGGGCCGTCGCCATCGATGACGAAGTTGTTGTTGAAGCGAAGGTTTGTAGGGTCAAAGTTTTGTGGGTTGCTATGGTCAAACGTCGGGCTGCCCGAATCGTCATTGCCCTGTATGGTGATAGTATGGTCGGTTGTGCTTGAATCAGCTATGTTAGCGAGAAAGAACACAACATCTTGGCCACTGCCTTGTTGTCGGGTCATACCTATAATTTTCATTGTGGGATTGGCTAAATTGCTGCCCGAAGGCGCTGTTCCCAATTCCATAATGAGGTGGGCATTATCTGTGGCAGCAGCATTAATGAAAATCTGCCCATTCATAATGATGGTGCTCGTGTTCTCGAAGACGAGTGTGTAGGTGCCACCCGTAATCGTGAAACCGTCGAGTTGGGTTTGTTCCTCTTCCGAATATGAAGTGCCATCAGCTTTCGTACCCGTCACATCAAATTTGGTGGCGTCAGTTGTGTTTGTTCTCAAATAAAACGTTCCACCACCGCTTGGCGGTACCCACGCCCAAGCCATTCCGCTCGTAAGCATCACCAGCATGGCGATGATCAAAGTTCTGCAAAGTTTTCCGTAGTTCTGCATTGTTGTTGTTTGTGTAAAGTATTTCATTGGTTTGTTAATTAAAATTCAAAATTATGGTAAGTGGGATGGCTCCCGAAAAATTATCTGCGAAATGAAAATGCCGTAGGCAAGCCATTCGTGGGACTGGTTTGCTGGAGCGGGTTAGGTCGTGGTTGCCCTATGCCTTGCATTGCGTGCAGCGCGGCTGTGGCAGGTTCAGATTGGTGGCTTGTCGTAGTCGTGTTGTAGTAATGTAACGCACTCATTTTGTGCATGATAAAATGGTTATTTGTATTATTCACTTGCCCCTTGGCCTCTCGGTTTTAGGGGACTTTCAAATCAAACTGCAAAAATACATATTTTTCCCTAATACTCAACAATTTAGTGATAATTTTACCAAAATTTTTCGGTGGGTGGTAAAATTATTGATAATCAATGAGATACAAAATGCTATTCGGGTGAAAACAGGTGGTCTAAGAGCACATGGTGCGAAGGTATGCGAGAAATGGATGCCTATGCAATAGTTTTCGACGGGAGAATTCTATCGACGAAAACGGTATCGCCTTCTATGTGAAACACATAAGCCCATTTGTGATTGTGCGAAACCATCCTTTTGGCATTGGGGTGGATGGCGCGAATCATTTCAGAGTGGCTCTCTGCAAAGCAGTCGGCATAAACCGACAAGGACAGTACTTCATTCCTCATGGATTCAAGATAACGGTAGGCCCCTTCCCTTGAAAGCTTCTCAAAGAGGAAATCGGCCAACTCGTCAATATCTTTTTCCGCAGTCTGAAGCACTCTGACTTTATAGATTTTCATACCGTTTGTCTAATGCTTTCCTGACTTTGTCGAAATACTCGTCTACAGTCATGCCTTGGTTTTGCATGGTCTTTTTCCTCTTGCCTACGTTCACGATATATGTGCCAGTTGGCTCACTGGCCATTGTCACAGGGCAGCTGGTGTCATATTCTTTTGTCGTCATGGTGTGTTAGCTGTTTTCGCCGCAAAGGTACACATTTTTTTGGATGCGGCGGAGAGGGTGGCGTTTTTTTCCGCTGACGGGCCGTCGGCGGGCTGGTGCCGTGGACTGGCGTCGACGGTTAATGTCCGCCGCCACTCCGTGGCTTTTGGCACGGTTTCTTCACAAGGTTGGAAAGCCTGCAAGGATTCCTATTCAAACAGATGGTCCAGAAGCACTTGCGACTGGATGGCGTCGCTATACATTCCGCGCTTCACGCCGTAGGTGGTCACCATCGTCAGGTGCAGTGCCTTGCGGGTCTTGGTCTGGGTTTGGAAGGCGTTGGCCTTGTGGCGCAGGTCCTCCTCGTCTTCCTTGCTGATTTCGTACTCGTCCTTGGCAAACTTCATCTCACACAGATTGATGACGTTGTCGCTGCGGTCGATGACGAGGTCGATTTGCGCGCCGCGCTCGCCGTCTTTGCCTTTGGCGAACCACGAGGAGTCTTCGGAAAGGATGCCCGAAATGCCCAACTGTCTCTTGATTTGCGTGACATGCTGCAAACACAAGGTCTCGAAAGCCAATCCGGCCCATGTGTTGTGGGCTGGCGAGGTCAGGGTGTGCGTCCAATAGTGTTCGTCTTTGCCGTAATGCTCCTTCACGAAACGGTTATAGAACAAGGTGTAGAAATCCGAAAGGCGGTAGAGCGTGTTTTTCTTGTTGCTGCCGAAATAGCTGTAGGCCTGGATGAAATCGCTGCCGCAAAGGTCTTTCAGCAACTTGGTGAGCGTTCCGCTGTCGGTGATTTTGGTGGTTTCAACCAACTCGCTGCGCGTCAACCCTTTGCGTTTCTTGCTGAGGGCTTCCACAATCTGGATGTAGGGTTCGGGGCTGTGGAACAAGGTGGCAAACAGATGGTCGTATTCATCCCATAGCGCCCCTCTGCGCTTGAAGAAAATCTGGTCGATGTTTTCGGGGAATGACAATTCGGGGCTGAGTTGGCGTAAATAGAAAGGGATGCCGCCCATCGTCATGTAGCACTCGGCGATGGTCTTGCGGTTCCAGCGTATCTTGCGTGATATGAGGTAGCTCTCGGTTTCGTGCAAGGTGAACTGTTTCAGGTAGATGCGCCGTGTGGCGCGGTTGAACAAACCGCCTTTGTCGGCAAAGATCTTGTCGGTGATCCAAGTGGTGGCCGAGCCGCAAACGACGAGCATCAGCCGGTCTTGCGCCGCTCCCCAGCCGTTCCAGAACAGCTCGAAGGCTGCGAGGAAGTTCGACTTCTTGGTGTCGAGCCAAGGCATTTCGTCGATGAACACCAGCAACCGCTCCTTGTTCAGTGAGGCGAGGTGGCGTTTCAGCTGGTTGAAGGCCTCAAACCACGTTTCGGGGATGGGTTGGCTTTCGCCGCTATATTCTTCGAGTGCGCTGGCGAAGTTGGCCAACTGGATGGCCTTGGGCTTGTTGTAGATGCCCGTAAGCACGAAGTCGAACTTGCCCTCAAAATGCTTCCTGACCAAGAAGGTCTTGCCCACGCGACGGCGGCCATAAATGATGACAAACTCCGCTTCGCCCGAGGCGTAACACTTGTCGAGAAGGTTCAATTCGTGTTCTCTTCCTATGATTTCGTTGGAATTCATGGATTTATCCTTTTCGTTTGACCCTGCAAAGGTACAATTTTTTTTCGGATAACTTGACGGAATCGACCAAAAAAAGGCAGATTCCGTCAACTTATCGCCGATAACTTGACGGAATCTTGCAAAAAATGACGGATTCCGTCAACTTATTTTTCTGGATTGCTTCGTCGTTCCTCCTCGCAATGACGCGAAGCGTGGTAAAGATTATTTTCCCTTCAGCGCCGCCTCGGCCTGCTTGATGGTGCCGCGCTCGCCGTTGACGAAGGCCACCACGAAAGCGTCCTTGTAGCCCATGGCACGCAGCTCGGCCTGGCGCTTGGTGGCGGCTTCCTTGCTGGTAAACCTTCCCGAAATGTAGCGGAACGCGCCGTTGTATTCGTAGACATCCACCTCTTTTATGCCTTTGAAAGCCTTGTCGGTGACGGGGACCCTCTTGTTTAGGGTGGAAAACTGGACTGAAAAATAGGTGTCGCCCGTAGCCGCCGGCTGTGTCGCTTCGGGCTTGGCGGCGGTGTGGTTCTCGGCCTCAAACTCGCGCTTGTAGTCCTCGAAGGCACGATAGAGTGCCAAGGCCATCTGCGTCTGTCCCTTTTCGGAGTTGAGGAACTGCTCCTCCTTGGCGTTGTTGATGAAGCCCAACTCGACCAAGATGCTCGGCATGGCGGTCTTCCAAAGCACGAGGAAGCCCGCCTGTTGCACGCCACGGTCGTGGCGGCCCCTGGCGGCAAACTGCTTCTGCACCTTGTCGGCGATGTCGAGGCTCTGCTTTTGGTACATGCTCTGCGACAGCGAGAAGAGGATGTAGGCCTCGGTGCTGTTGGGGTCGAAGTTGTCGTAGGCGTCGGTGTTGTCTTCCAGCAAGATGGAGGCGTTTTCCTTCTTTGCCACGGCGAGGTTCTTCTCGTTTTTCGACTCACCCATCACGTAGGTCTCCGCACCGTTGGCGGTGGTGGTGCCCTCGGTCGAGTTGACGTGGATGGAGATGAACACGTCAGCGTTGTTGCGGTTGGCGATGGCGGCGCGTTCGCTCAGTTCGATGAATTTGTCGGTCTTGCGCGTGTAGACCACCTTCACGTCGGGCATGTTCTCCTCGATGTAGGCCCCAAACTTGAGCGCGACAGCCAAATTAATGGCCTTTTCAGTAGTCACCTTGCCCAAGGCGCCCGTGTCCTTGCCGCCATGGCCTGCGTCGATGACGATGGTCTGTATCTTCTCGCCCTTCTGGGCCAAGGCGCACAAAGGCAGCATAAAAATCAGGAGCAGGACACCAAATCGGGAAATCTTTCGTTCTATCATAGTGAATCCGGAATTAAATTGAACCATAGTTCATAAAGTTCATTTGTTTATCTTTGCAGCGAATTTCAAGCGTACAAAAGTAATCGTTTTCGCATTGACAAAACGCACGGCACATAAGAAATATTTTCCAACAGCGGCTTTTTCCATGCTTGCCGCGATGGTCGTGTTGTTTTACGGCTGCAAGCAAACCGCTCATCTTGAGAAAGATAAGCATAATTTTGAGCCTGTTGCAGTTGACAGCATTGTGGCTGACACGACCAAGATGGAAGAGCGCATCGTCGACACAATCACGATGGTGGTCGACACGATTCCGACTGATTCGATTGTGCCTCCCGTTGCTGATACCGTCGCTCCTAACGACACTTTGCCGCTTCCTGCCGACAGCATTGCGCCGATGGATTCGTTGCGCTACGACACCCTGAAACACACCAAGCGCCGCCGCATCACCCCGCCGCGCTCCAACTCGGCCATCGAGGTGCAGGTGATCTGCTCGGCCTCCGACTCGTCGTATCGCGACATGAACCAGAAGAAAATCTACTATTACGGCAACGCCGAGGCCAAATACGACGACATCACCCTGAAAGCCACCTGCCTTGAGTTCGACCTCGAGACCAGCACCTGCAAGGCTTACGGCGTTTTGGACTCGTTGGGCAAATGGCAGGGGAGGCCCGTCTTCACCCAAGGCGAATCGACGTTTGAGGCTAACGAGATGCTTTACAACTTCAAGACGAAGAAAGGCATCATCACCAAGGTGTGGACCGAGGAGCAAGGCGGCTACCTCCACGGCGAGCGCATCAAGCGCATGGACGACAACACCATCAACATCCGCACGGGCGGCTACACCACCTGCGACCTCAAGGAGCACCCGCACTACCAGTTCAAGTTCACCAAGGCCAAGGTCATCCCCGACGACAAGATCGTCACCGGTCCCATCTACATGACCGTCGCCGACATCCCATTGCCGTTAGCATTGCCTTTCGCGATGATTCCCAACACGAAAGGCAAGAAGTCGGGCCTCATCATCCCCACCTACGGCGAGTCGGCCAACCGAGGCTTCTACCTCGAAAACGGCGGCTACTACTGGGCCATCAACGACTATTACGACCTTCAGGTGCTCGGTGACATCTACACCCGTGGCTCGTGGGGCATCAAGCCGACGTTCCGCTACAACAAGCGCTACAAGCACAACGGCTCGATAGCGTTGGGCTTCGCCGTCAACAAGATAGGCACGAAGGGCGCCGCCGACTACCAGGAAAGCACCGACTTCAAGATCAGATGGACCCACAAGCAGGACACCAAGGCCCACCCGAGGCGCAGCTTCTCGGCCAACGTCAACATCGTGAGTTCCAACTTCAACAAGTACAACGCCACGACCGTCAACGACCAGCTGAGCAACACCTTCCAGTCGAGTATCGCCTACCAGACCAACTTCGGCGGCAAGGTCTACCTCACCCTCAACGCCAACCACAGCCAAAACACATTGACGCGGCAGGTGACCGCCTCGTTGCCCGAACTCACCTTGAACGTCAACACGTTCTATCCTTTGCAGAATGTCGGCAAGGCAGGCAAGAAACGCTGGTACCAAAGCCTCAGCATGGGCTACACGATGAACGGAAAGGTGTATGTCAACGGCGTCGACACCGTGTTGTTCAAGGGCTTCACCGACGACTTTGGCGGCTGGGCACGCAACATGATCCACGACTACGCCCAAATGGGCATCAAACACACCATGCCCATCGGCGCCACCATCAAGCTGCTGAAGCATTTCTCGTGGACCAACAACGTGACGCTCAACGACTATATGTATTTCAACCGCTTCGAGAAACAGTGGATCCACGACACCGACTCGACCGGCCATCTGCAAACCGACACCATCTTCGGCTTCCGCAACTTGGTCGACTTCAGCGTGAGCACCAAGCTCACCACCAAAATCTATGGCATGGTCAACTTCGCCAAAGGTCCCATCCGGGCCATTCGCCATGTGTTCACCCCCGACATCGGCTTCACCTACCGTCCCAACTTCGGCGACCCGAAATGGGGCGTCTACGGCTCCTATATTGACGGCGAAGGCAAGGAACAGATCTATAACAAGTTTGACCGCGCCCTCTACGGCACACCCTCGCAAACCCAACAGGGACTGCTTACCTACAACTTCAACAACAACTTGGAAATCAAGGTGCCATCGGCTACCGACACCATCACGGGCTTGAAGAAAATCCCCATCTTGGAGTCGTTCAGCATTTCGGGCAACTACGACGTCACCAAGGATTCTGTCAATTTCTCGCCCATTTCCATCAGCGGGCGCACCACCTTGTTCAAGAAATTGGGCATCAACTACAGCAGCTCGTGGGACCCTTATGCCGCCGACTCGTTGGGTCGCCGCATCAACCGCTTCGAGGTCATCGACAACGGGAGACTGTTCCGAAAGACGAATTCGACGTGGCGTTTCAGCCTCAGCTACAGCTTCAACCAAAACGACCTCAAGAAACTGAAAGGGGAGAAGGGCAGCCAGGCCCTGCGCGACGAAATCAACGAGAACGCCCGGAAGTCGGGCATGTTCGACCCCGACGAACTCAACGAAATCCTCGGCAACCCCAACGGCTACATCGACTGGACCACGCCCTGGTCGCTCTCGCTGAGCTACAACCTCACCTACACGACTTCCATCGCCTACGCCGCCTTCATGGGCATCGCCACCAACACGCATGTGCACACCATCGGCCTCAACGGTGACATCAGCATCACGCCCAAGTGGAAGGTCTCCTTCTCGACCGGCTGGGACTTCGTCAACAACAGCATCAGCTACACCAACATCAGCGTCTACCGCGACCTGCACTGCTGGGAGATGCGCTTCAACTGGATCCCTATTGGCAGCTACAAGAGCTGGAATTTCACCATCAACGTGAAGGCACAGGCGTTGAAGGACTTGAAGTATGAGAAGAAGAAGGATTACCGCGATAATTAGTTTAGAGTTTAGGGTTTAGAGTTTAGAGTAGTTTGTAGTTTGCAGTTAGTAGTTAGTAGTTTTGAGTTGGCATAGCTAACGTTTGCAATGACGCAAAACCCCTCGAAAAATCAACATGTGGCATTAAAACCTGCTCCGTAGGAGCTATCTTTTAATAGAACAACAAAACAGAACGCCCAGCCAATGCTCCGTAGGAGCTATCTTTTAATAACATAGCCCAACACCCCGTTTCGTTATGCTCCGTAGGAGCTTCCTTTTGTTTCATTTTTGAATTTTGAATTTTGAATCTTTAAATTTTAAATCTTTAATCTTTAAATCAAAAAATCCCTATCTTTGCCCCCGACAAACCTTATTAATATTATTAGCCTATGAAAAAAGCATTTACCCTCATCTTCGCGCTGGCCCTCGGTCTTGGCCTGAAAGCGCAATGTCCGCTCACCACCGCCGTCGACTTCACGGCCACGGACGTTCACGGCACCGAAGTGCACCTGTTCGACATCCTCGACGTTGGCCAAGCCGTGCTCATCGACTTCTTCTTCACCACCTGCGGGCCGTGCCAGCAAGCCACGCCCAAAATCGTGGAATCCTACTACGCCATGGGCTGCAACATGCACGACGTGTTCTACATGGAAATCGCCACGGGCGACAGCGAAGCAGCCTGCCTCAACTGGGTGAACACCTATGGGGTGGAATATCCCACCATCAGCGGTGAGGCTGGCGGCACCGCCATTTGCAACCAGTATGGCATTCCGGCCTATCCCACCGTCATCCTCATCATGCCCGACCGCTCCATCGTCATCAATGACCTCTGGCCCATCAACAACGCCCAGACGGTCATCGCCGCCTTGGAGCAACACGGATTGCAACAGCACGACTGCAACACGCCGAGCTACGATCCGCAAGTGAGCATCAGCGTCGACCAAGTGATGGAAACCGAGGTGACGGCCACCTTCACGCCCAACGAGGACTGCGCTTCATACGGCTACATGATGGCCACCGAAGCCGAAATCCAGGAATGGATGGGCATTGCCGGCCTCGACCTGCCCGAATACCTCTGGACTTACGGTATTCCTGGGTCGGGCGAACTGTCGAACACCTTCAATGACCTGACACCCAACACGGAATACATGATTTATGCCGTGCCTGCCGACATCGACGGCAACGAGATCCACATCTACGACATCCTCGACGGCGGCCAATGGATGCTCATCCACTTCTTCCTCGTCGACGACAGCTACGACTTCATGCCTTACCTGACGGAATCCTACCGCCTCTTCGGCTGCAACGAACACGATGTGTTCTACATGGAAGTGACACCCAACGGCTACGATGACGCCGCCCGCGCCTGGGCCGAGCAATACGGCGTGGAATATCCTACCATCAGCCGCACCGGCGGTGCCAATACCTTCGTGCAAGACATTCCTGTAGGCTTCTATCCCACCGTGATGCTCATCAACCCCAACCACGAAATCGTCGTCCGCGACATCTATCCCATCACCGATATGCAAGTCATTGTTGACAATTTGATGCAATACGGCATTGAGCAAAACGAGTGCCCCGGCATTGGCGTGGATGAAAACATGGAATCGGTCATGCTCTTCCCCAACCCTGCCAACGACTTCGTAACCTTGAAAGGCGAAAGCCTTGGCACGGTGCGCGTCTACAACACGCTCGGGCAGAAGATGGACGAGTTTGAGGCCAACGGCAGCGAGCTGCGCATCAACACTGGTGGTTACGAAAACGGCATCTATTTCGTCAAGGCCAATGAAAAGACGATGAAATTCGTTGTCAAACACTAACCCCCACCGCGTCATTGCGAGCGAGGAACGAGCGAAGCAATCCAGGGAATCAATTTTTCTTGCCTGGATTGCTTCGCTTTGCTCGCAATGACGCGAAGCGACAACCGATTATCTGCCATCAAAAACCAAAAACTACTAACTCCCAACTCCAAACTCCAAACTGAATAACTACAAACTGAACAACTCTCAACCAACAACTACTCTAAACTCTCAACCCTAAACTCTAAACTAATCAAAACGTATAGCCAAACGAGAAATAGCCTCCGAAATGGCTTTTCTCGTTAAAGTTGACCCAGTGGGCGGTGAATGAAATAGGCCCCAATAGGCTGTTGTAGGAATACTTCAGCCCTGCGCCATGGACCATGAAGTTGACGATGTCGGTAAACGCCATGCCGCCCGTACCCAACATGCCCCACGGCACCGAGGTGTTATACATCGCCGTCAGGTAGTGATTGCCGTAGAAGTTGTAGCGCAAGTCCAAACGCAGGATGCTGGCATTGCTCTCGTCCAAGTCCTCGACGCTGGTCAAGCCGATGAAGGGCATTTGGTTATCGAAGTGGCGCCCCGCGATCTCGCCTCCGCCAACATTCCTTAAATTGTAGTATTGGATCGAGCTCGCATTACTGACAATATTGTGTACATAACGGCCATATATGTGCGGGATGATGGTGAACCGTCCGTCGCCAGGTGTGATATAAGCCTGAAAGGCGTAGCTGATGTCGAAATATTTCTCTTTGGTGGAAGGCAAGTAATAGAAACGGCTGCCCAAGTTCGACAGGATGCCTTGCTTGGCAAAATAAAAGTCGTCCAAATTGTCATATTGCAGGCTGACAAAAGGCGCCAACATCGTATTGTTCTTGAGATAGTAGTCATCGATAGCGTTTTCCTCAAAGGAGGTCTTGTCGTATGCCGTGTAGATGAACGACGCACCAACGCTCGTGTTGAAATTAAGCAAATGGAACTCAGAAATATAGGCGTTAGTCTTCATTTGTATGTAATTCAAGTTGATGTATTTGTCGTGGAAGCCCTTTGTGCGGAAATGCTCGTTCCTATAGTCGGCAGACACATTGAAATTGGCGAGCGACGAGCGGGAATAGGTGTATTTGAGCATGAGTTGCGGGTTGTAGCTAAGTTTGGCCGAAATCCCGAACTTCGAGGAGCCAAACTTCTTTTCGTTCAGGTTGAGATTGAGAAGCAACGCGGCGCCTTCTTCGGTGTCGTAGCGCAAGCCGAGTCCCATCACATGCGGCGCGGCAGGCTTCACGTTGATGTCGAGTGCGTAGGTATTGGAAAGCAGGGAGTCGGGATGGACAGAATCACATTCCTTGATGGTGTAGGTGATTTCGTCGAAGCAGCCTGTGCCGCGATAGAGGTCGATAGCGTTTTCGATGTCGTCTTTTGAATAATATTGGCCGGATTTCAGCTTGCCTTTACGTATCAGCCAGCGGCACTGGCGTTCTGTCACGCCTTCGACATCGATGGAATTGACGAAAACAGATTTTTCCAGCAGGTTGAGGGCTTGGGGCGCATGAAGCTCTTTTTTGACCGACCCGCCTGCCTTCTCTTCGATATGCTGCTTGATGGCCAACAGTTGGTCTTGAAATTCCATGGCCTTCTTGTAGCCGCGACCGACCAAGGTGTCGATGGCATCGGGGGTGAAACTGAGCATGCCGAAGCCGGAGATGTCGGGCACGATGCGCACATCGCAAAGTTCGCGGTTCTCCTTGCGTTTGGCACTGGTGCCGTTGATAAGTATGCGACCCATCACTTGGGGCAACGACTTCAGGTCGAGAGCCGACACCTTGTTTTCGTTGGTCACTTCCACGCCAATGATGATGTCGGCGCCCATGTCGCGCAACACATCGGCAGGGAAGTTGTTGACCAGACCGCCGTCGACAAGCACGTAATCGCCCCACTTGACGGGAGCAAAAACGCCCGGGATGGCCATGCTGGCACGCATGGCGGTGGGCATACTGCCTTTGCGAAGCACAACCTCCTGACCCGTAATCAGGTCGGTGGCCACACAAGCGAATGGAATTGGCATGTCATCGAAGTCCATGTCTTCCTGATAGCCCACACAAAGGTCGTTGAACAAATTGACCAAAGAACTGTTGTTGACGTAGGCACTGGGCAACTGGCTGAGCATCGACTCCTTGGCATGACGGTTGCCGAGTTCGCCCGAGCCAAATGGAATATTGACCAAACTGGTGCTCCTGCGTTCACGCATATCTTTCGACAGGTATCTTCTATCTATCTTGTTTCCAATGTATTCGCTCCAATTGACGTTGGAGATGAGATGGGTCATTTCGTCAGGCGAGTATCCCATGGCATACAACCCGCCGATGATGGAACCCATGCTGGTGCCCGCCACATAGTCGACGGGGATGCCCATCTCTTCGATGTATTTCAGGACGCCGATGTGGGATGCACCTTTTGCGCCGCCTCCACCCAGCACCACGCCCACCTTGGGGCGTTTCGTTTTTTTCGTTGTGGTTTGGGCCTCCAAGGCAACGGAAGCCGAAAGGATAAGGGCGATAAGGAGTGAGAGTCTCTTCATTTTTACAGGTTTGAAAATCGTGCAAAATTACTGATTTCTCGCTTATTCTCGCGTGATTTTCGGAATCAGGCAAAAAAAAGGCCGCCCAAACGAGCAGCCTTCTTTTACCCTAATGTGAAGAATGTTACTTCTTCATCAGCTTGCCCAAACGGGCGGTCACCTTATAGGTGGTCTTTGAATAGATGTCGGTGCCCAGAACGGGAGCGTGACGATGGCTTTCCACTTGAGGATAGATCACCACATCGTAGCCCGGGTTCTTTTGCATCAGTTGGTAGAGGGCGTAGTTGGCGCCTCCGGGGATGCTCATTCCGATGTAAGGAATGACAGTTCCGACAGACGTGGTCTCACCGATTTCCTTGGTACCGAAGAGGTGCTGCCAATCGATGAAGAGAACGCGTGTGACGGTGGCTTCGCCCGTCACTTGTTCGGAAAGATCGAAGTCTTCTGCATGATACTCAACATAGCTGTTGGGGGTCTTCATGCTGTGGTTGTAAGTGTGGCAGCTGCTCATGAACAAGCAAGCGATGAGCGCACACCAAAACGAGTCTGAATTTCTTCATGATAATTTGATTTTAAGTTATTGATAATAATTGAATTAGGGTTATCGTATAATATTAGAACTTGTAGCGGATGCCAGCCAAGAACCATAGTTGATGCCGATTTCATGTTTCGTGTCGTAGCCATTCTGGGCACTGACGCTCATCATAGCCATCATGGCGGCTACCACCAAAAGTAACAGTTTTTTCATTGTAGTGATTTTGATGATTTATAGTTGTAGTAATCGATGTTGTTTATAAACTGCAAAGATACTAATTTTTTCTATTGGGCTGAACAACTTTGGCTTTTTTTTATTGCATTCACACGAACAAAAAACAATACATATATATGATTATCAATCATATTGGGGAGGGTAAAACCTGCTCCGTAGGAGCTTTCTTTTGTTGGGTTATTGGAAATTGCCTAAAATGAAAAGCCCACTGCAAGTGCCTGCAATGGGCTTTTCATACGCTTATTAATAATAAGGTGTAACCTTACATCATCAGGAACGACATCATCACACCAGCCGCGACAGCCGAGCCGATAACGCCGGAGACGTTAGGAGCCATGGCGTGCATGAGCAGGTGGTTCGACGGGTCGTATTTCTGGCCTTCCACTTCGACGACGCGGGCGCTATCCGGCACAGCCGAAACGCCAGCGGCACCAATCATCGGGTTAATCTTCTCCTTCAGGAAGAGGTTCATGAATTTGGCACCGAGCAAGCCGCCAGCGGTGGCCACGCAGAACGAAAGGGCACCGAGGACGAAGATCTCGATGGAACTCATGGTCAGGAACACGGAGGCTTGCGTCGAGGCACCCACCGTGAGACCCAAAATCATGGTCACGATGTCAATCAACGGGTTGGAGGCGGTGTTTTGCAAACGCTTCACCACGCCCGACTCCTTGATGATATTGCCGAAGAACAGCATACCCAACAGCGGCAGGGCCGTGGGGCTGATGAAGGTGGTCAGGATGAGGCCGACGACGGGGAACATAATCTTTTCGGTCTTGTTCACCATACGCGGGGCGCGCATCTTGATGAGGCGTTCTTCCTTGGTGGTCAGCAGACGGATGATAGGCGGCTGGATCACGGGCACCAAAGCCATGTAGGAATAGGCTGCAATGGCGATGGGACCGATGAGGTTGCGCGTGCCGTTCATGCCGTTGGCCAAACGCGATGAGAGGAAGATGGCGGTGGGACCGTCGGCACCACCGATGATGCCGATGGCACCGGCCTCACGCAGGTTGAAACCAAGATACAAGGCTCCGATGAAGGTGAGGAACACACCCAACTGGGCGGCGGCACCGAGGATCATCAGCTTGGGATTGGCGATAAGCGACGAGAAGTCGGTCATGGCGCCGATGCCCAAGAAAATCAAGGGCGGATAGACACCCGAGGTCACGCCGAAGTACAAGTAGTTCAGCACGCTGCCTTTCTGGTAAAGACCCGTCTGGAGGTTCAGTTCACCGCTTTGGAACACTTCGTTCAAGAAGGCTTTCACGTTCTCCACTTCGGTGGCGGCCAATCCGTATTTGGTCAGTTCCAAGTGGTCGACTTGTTTGATGGCTTCGCTCAGCACCATGTGTTTGTTGCCGTCGCCGTCAAAGATGGTGAGCAGCATGGCCTTGGCTGTTTCCAAGTCGAAGCTGTAAGCCCCCGAGGCTATGGCGTTTTGCGCAAAGTCGATGGCTTCTTGGAGCGTGACACCAGTGCCTTGGAAGAACGGGATGTTACCGCAAATGATACCCGTGCCAATCGGGATGAGCAGCATGGGTTCAAACTCGAAACGGACGGCCAGGAAGATGAAGAGGATACCCACCAGAATCATGATGAGGTTACCGATCTTGCAGTTGCGGAAGCCCGTGAGCAGCCAGAAGTTGCTCAAGCCTTCCTTCAGGCGTTCGTTGGTCGTCATTTCCTTCACTTCGGCCTGGGCCACGTTGGCTTTCTTGACGTTCTTGCCTTCCAAAGCCGTGACGCGTTGGTCGAGGTTCTCGATTTGCTGTCCAAGTTCGGCCGTCTTTGCCGATTCGGCCACGACGGCGTCAGCGATTTCGGCCAACTGGGCGTTGCTTTGCTCAGCGGTCATCTCGCTCACCTGCTCGGTCTTCGCGAGGTCGGCGACCTTGGTGGCGAACATCGGGTTGTTGACAACCAGCATGTTCAGCAGCATCAAGAGCACCAACGAGCCGATGATGACCGCAGGTTTTCTGTAGATACTTTTCTTGCCTAACATGACCTTATCCGATTACGATTAAAGTATCACCTTGGAGCACATTGTCGCCCTGGCGGCAGTTGATGGCGGTGATGGTACCGTCAGCCTCGGCTAATAGGTTGTTTTCCATCTTCATGGCTTCGTACATGAGCAGCTTGTCGCCCTTCTTGACGGCGTCGCCTTGCTTGACGAAGATCTGCATGATGGTTCCAGGAAGCGGAGCGGCCATCTTGTAGCCTGCGCCACCGGCGGCGGCAGGTTTCGGAGCGGCACTCTGGGTAGGTGCGCTTGCGGCGGGCTTGGCAGCCGGACGGGCCACGGGAGCCACCACAGGAGCGGCCTGCTCTTCCATTTCCACTTGATATTCGGTGCCATTCACATTGACGGTGGCGATGTTGCCCTCAATGTTCTGGACTTCTACTTCGTATGGTTTCCCACTAATGGTGAATTTGAATTTTTTCATTGTTGAATAGATTAATGATTCCAGTGTCTAACTCCGTAATTCTTGTCGTTCCACGAGGTCTGGTGACGCTCGATGGTGATGACGTTGCTCTCCTCGTCGTGGAGGTTGGTCGTAAGGTACAGGGCCATACCGATGGCGGCTTGCACCTCAGCGGGGATTTCGCCTTCAGCCAGCTTGGTGACAGGCTTCACCGTGGCAGGTTTCACCTCCTTCACCTCGTTCTTTTGGGCATCTTTCTTCTTGAAATAGGAAGCCACGCCGCTAAAGATCATCGAAAGGATGGCGAGGGCGAGGATGACGATGAGAAATCCCGCGATGGTGACGATCCAGCCTTTGGTGTAGACCCAATCTTCGTGAGCCAACAGTAATGTAAATTGTAACAGGTTCATCGTTTCAAGGATTTACGGTTACAGCGGGATGTTCGAATGTTTCTTCTCGGGGTTGGCGAGGCGCTTCGTCTCAAGCGTGCGCAGGGCACGGATGACACGGAAACGGGTGTTGCGCGGCTCGATCACGTCGTCGATGTAGCCGAACTTGGCGGCCTCATACGGGTTGGCGAACTTCTTGGTGTATTCATCCACCTTCTGGGCAACGAACTCGGCACGCTCTTCAGGATTGGTGATCTCGGCGATCTTCTTGCCATCAAGCACCTCAACGGCACCGCTGGCACCCATCACGGCGATTTCAGCCGACGGCCAAGCGTAGTTCACGTCGTTGCGGAGCTGCTTGCAGCCCATCACGAGGTGCGAACCACCGTAGGACTTACGCAACGTGACGGTCACCTTCGGCACGGTCGATTCGCCGTAGGCATACAGCAACTTGGCGCCGTGGACGATGATGCCGGCATATTCTTGGCCCGTGCCAGGCAGGAAGCCAGGGACGTCGACCAAAGTCACAATCGGGATGTTGAAAGCATCGCAGAAGCGCACGAAACGGGCGCCCTTGCGCGAAGCATCGCAGTCCAACACACCAGCGAAGAAAGCCGGGTTGTTGGCCACGATACCGACCGACATGCCATCGAAGCGGGCGAAGCCGACGATGATGTTCTTGGCGTAGTTCTTGTGGATCTCGAGGAAGTCGCCATTGTCGACGATGGCCGTGATGATGTCGGCCACGTTGTAAGGCTTGTTCGGGTTGTCAGGAATGATCTGGTTCAGAGCGTCTTCCATACGGTCGATGGGGTCGTTGCACTCCACCAGCGGGGCGTTCTCCATGTTGTTTTGCGGGATGAAGGAGAGCAGGCGACGGATAAGGCCTAGGCCTTCCTCTTCGTTCTCGACGGCGAAGTGGGCCACGCCCGACTTCTGGCTGTGGATGCGAGCACCACCGAGGTCGTCGGTCGAAACGTCCTCACCGATGACGGTCTTCACCACCTTCGGGCCAGTGAGGAACATGTAGCTGTTCGCATTGGTCATGATGATGAAGTCGGTCAGTGCAGGAGAATACACGGCACCGCCGGCGCAAGGGCCGAAGATGGCCGAAATCTGCGGGATGACACCCGAAGCGTTGATGTTGCGTTGGAAGATTTCAGCGTAGCCGGCGAGGGAACGTGAGCCTTCCTGGATACGGGCACCGCCCGAGTCGCAGATGCCGATGACGGGAGCGCCAACCTTCATGGCTTGGTCCATCACCTTGCAGATTTTCAGCGACATGGTCTCACTCAAGGCACCACCAAACACGGTGAAGTCCTGAGCGTAGACGTAGACGACGCGGCCGTCGATGGTGCCATGACCGGTGACGACGCCGTCGCCGAGGTACTGTTGCTTGTCGAGACCGAAGTCGACGGTGCGATGGGTCACGAACATGTCAGTCTCTTCGAAGCTGCCTTCGTCGAGCAGGATGGCGATGCGCTCACGGGCCGTCATCTTGCCTTTGGCATGCTGTGAATCGATGCGCTTTTGGCCACCGCCGAGGCGGGCCTCATTGCGTTTCTCCAGCAATTCCTGGATTTTTTGTTCTATTAACATATTTAGATTATTTTAATTGATGCTATATATTGTTGACTTCGAGACCACGGGACTTCGGGACTTCGAGGATTTGTGTCTCGCAGTCTCGTAGTCTCGCAGTCCCGCCGTCTTACTTGTTCTTGTTTTCGCAAAGTTCGGTCAATACGCCGAAGGTCGATTTCGGGTGCAGGAAGGCGATGCTCAAGCCCTCGGCGCCCGGACGCGGAGCCTGGTCGATGAGGCGGATGCCCAATTCCTTGGCCTCCTCAAGATGGCCTTCGATGTTCTCCACGGCAAAGGCGATGTGGTGCATGCCGCCGCGACCGTTGTTGTTCTCGATGAACTTGGCGATGGTGCTTTCGGGCGAAGTGGGTTCCAAAAGCTCGATTTTGGTCTGGCCGCAGCGCAGGAAAGCGGTCTTCACCTTTTGGTCGGCCACTTCCTCGATGGCGTAGCACTTGGTGCCAAGCAGTTTTTCAAAGAAAGGAATGCTCTCGTCGAGGCTTGTGACGGCGATTCCAATGTGTTCAATGTGTGATGGTTGCATAATTATTCGAATAATTTGATGTTAAAAAATACGTATTTTGAAATCACGGTGCAAAGGTACAACAATTTCTGGGGTTTCCAAAGGAATTGTTGTACCTTGTCTAAAAAAGCCGTTACTTGGCCAACATTGCGTTAAACGAGGCGATTTCGTCCTCTTTCAGCACCACGATTTCGGTCATTGGGCTGAACTCGAAGGGCTGGTAGTGGAACACCTGCGCCGCCACGAACTTGCCGTCTTTCGACCGCAGCACAACGAGCTTCACGTTGCCATCGGGCTGGATGTGCAGCTTCTTCGATAGGTCGAAGTGGCGATGTTCCATAGCTGCCGTCAGGGTGGTGAAATCGTCGGCGGCGAAATAGTATTCCTTTTTGCTCACTGGCGATTGTGTGGGTTGATAGATGCAGCGGCGGAAGAGGCCTTTGCGCGTCAGTTCGGGGAGTTCGTATTTGGTTAAGTCTTTGAATTTTATTGTTTCCATTTTTTCTGTTGTTGAATTGTTTGATGTTGATTTGTTGAATTGTTGTGTGGTAGGAACGCATGTGGTGCAAACATGTTTGCGGACACACGCGGTGTGTCCCTACGAGGAAAAACGTGAAAAACGGAAACCGCTAAACCAGGAGGCGTCTCAGCCGGAAAACATGGTATTCCTTCGGGAACGCAACTAACTGTGTGACAGAATGGTGTATTAATTTCGACACCGTGGGACGGTGTGTTTGCAGCAAAGCGTGTCGGATGCTCACATTGTGATTAAAGACGCGATGACGATGGGCCAAAACATGGACGACTGTGGTCGGGAGGCAAATGTTGGCCTCTTGTTGCAGCGCGTTGCGGTTGCTGGCAGCGGCGTTGTAAAGGTTCATCAAATCGAACTCCACCTTGTCGGCAAGCACACTGCTTTCGGCCTGGGCTTCTTCCTTAATATCTGACGCAGAAAGGTTTGTGCAACCGTTCAGTTGCAGAAGAAGGAGAAACAATATGGTCGCCACGACGCGCATTTTGTTGATGGTTTTTGTGACGGCAAAGGTAGAAAAATAATCAATACGAACCAACCTTGATGACTATGCGGTTAGTTATCCGCAAATTTTGCGGTTTATTCACCGCAAAAGAGGGTAAAACTGGCTTCAATCCTCCCAATCGTCCTCTTGCGGCCCGGGGACCCAAAGCGTGTTCTCGTCGCAGCGGATGCCATAAAACGCATCTCTGACACGACCTTGCTGTGGTTCCAAAACCCCTTTGTTGACGAGGTCCTTAATGTCGCGTTCGGCAGTATCAATGGACACTTTGCCTAATTTTGCCCATTTTTTCACTGTCAATTTGCCTCTATAGCCGTCCAAATAGGTGTTAATCACCCTGTTTTGGCGTTCCGAGAATGATACCTTGCTGTGCGTCAGCCAAAACGCGGCTTTCTGCAAAATGCGAGAAAGCATCTCATCGGAAGCGGCAATGGCTCTTTCCATACAGCCGAGATACCACATCATCCATTTGGTAATATCTGTATCTTCCTGACGACTAATCCGTTCCAAAATGTCGTAATAGGTCTTTTTCTCTTTGCTGATTTGCCGCGACATGCTAAAAAAACGCATTGGGGAATCGTCGGCTTGAGAAAGTGCCATGTCGGCGATGGCGCGACCGATGCGCCCGTTGCCGTCGTCGAACGGATGGATGCAGACAAACCAAAAATGTGCGATGGCGGATTTCAAATAAGTCGCTTCCGAGCTTGTGCCGTTGAACCAATCCAAGAACAGGTTCATTTCCTCGGTCACGCTTGATGCAGGAACAGCCTCGTAATGCACTTTCTCGTGCCCAATGGCTCCCGAAACGACCCTCATCTCTCCTGTTCGATACTTCGCTACGTCAATCTTTGAATAGCCACTCATTCCATTGGGAAACAAGCAGTTGTGCCAACCAAACAACCTGTCATGCGTCAAAGGCTGTCGGTAGTTTTTAGTGGCATCAAGCATCATTTGCACCACGCCGTCGATGTAGTGGCTCGACATCACATCATATGGTTCAGGCAGACCTAACTGCCGTGCCACGGAAGAGCGCACTTGTTTGGGATTCAGCATGACGCCTTCGATTTCTGAAGAAGCTAACACGTCGTTTGAAACGATTTCGGAATCGGCTGAGAGGCGTGCATCGAAACCGATGGCACTCAACCTTCCCATCAAAAACCCTGAGGCCTTGTTGACCTTGGCCAGAAGGTCCGAAACGGTGTCCCTATCCCAAGTAAAATGCGGCCAATTCTCGCTTTGGTGAATGTATTTTGCCATAAGTCACTACAATTTGGCAGCAAAAATACAAAACTTTTTCTTTTGTCCGCAATAGTTGCGGTTATTTATCCGCAAATTTTGCGGTTTATTTGCCGCAAGAGGTACAATTGTTATCCAAATAAGCGAGATATAAAATTATAAATCGCCCTTTTTGTGCAAATTTATTGAAAGGGGCGAAATATAAATTGGGTTTAAAAACTTGGAAAGTGAGGAAATCTCCCTTTTCCCGATAGATTTCCTCACTTCCAAAAGTACTAATTGGGACATAAATCACTTATGCACTCTCCGCACAAAGTCTTCCACCTCGGGTACGCCACCTTGGTAGACCAAATAGCCGTTGTAAGGCTCTCTCGGCGTGATTTCGCTGTTGACGGGGGTGAGCATCAGGTTCTTCACTTCCTCGCGGTCGTGGGTCTGGCCCAAAGCCCAGCCGAGCTTGATGTAGGCGGTCTCGGCGAGCATGTTCTGCGCGGGGATGATGCCACGGTTCATCAGGTCGCGGCCGGTGTCGTAGACGAACATGTGGGCATAGCCCCAGATGGTCTGCACGGTCATGTATTGGTGTACGCCCTTCTCGGTGGCGCGCTCGATGGCGTCGAACATGCCACGGTTGACGTGACCCAAGCCGGTGCCGTCCCAAACGATGCCTTGGTAGCCGTTGTCGACCAAAGCGTCAAGCACATCGGGCTTCATGCCGGGATAATAATAGAGGATGGCCACGCGGTCGTCGAAGGTCGGGATGATCTTCACGTCGCGGTCGGCACGGCGGTGGTTGTAGACTTCCTTGATCGGCACCACACCACGCTTGCGGTCGACAGTGGCGACGGGTGTGTCGCCAATGGTGCGGAAAGTGCTACGATACGAGGAGTGCATCTTGCGCACGCGGGTGCCACGGTGCAGGAAGCCGTATTCATCGGAGGTGGGGCCAAACATGCAGACCATCACCTCGGCGATGTCGCCGTGACCGGCAGCGGTCATGGCGTGCATCAGGTTCAAGGCGGCGTCGGACGACGGACGGTCTGACGAGCGCTGCGATCCGACCAACACGACAGGCACAGGCAGGTTCTGGCACATGAAGGTCAAGGCGGCGGCGGTGTGGGCCAACGTGTCGGTGCCGTGGCCGATGACGATGCCGTCGATGCCGTTCTGGATTTCCTCGCCAATCTTCTTGGCCAAGGCCACATACTCCTTGGGCGACATGTTCTCTGAGAACACGGCAAACACCTTCTCCGTCTCAAGGTTGCAGATGTCGGCCAGCTCCGGCACGGCGCCATAGAGTTCACCAGGCGAGAAAGCGGGAATCACGGCACCCGTGCGGTAGTCTAAACGCGAGGCGATGGTGCCACCCGTGCCGAGCAATTTCACGTGTGGAAGTCCCTCAGTGTAAGGGAATTCCTTCTCTGGGATGTGGTAGTTGGCTTTCTTGTAGTCGGTTTCGACCATGCTGGTGATGGTGCTGATGTCGACGCCGATGTTGTAGCCCGTGTTGACCTTCATGACGATGTGCTGGTCGTCCTGGAAGGCGGCGCGAGGCAGTATCGTGCCTTTGAAGAGGCCACCCGTGGTTTGGCATTCGGCCTGGCTCCACACGCGGCAGTTGTATTTCTTGAGCACCTCAAGGGCGGCTCCGTTATATCCTTGGAAAAAATCTTCAGCCATGTTGCAAATTATTTGATGTTGTTAGCCAATTCTTTCATTTCGATGTTGCCCATCGCTTCCTTCATCTGACCCATGATCCAGTTCTGGCGGTCGAGTTCGTTGCACTTTTTCTTCTTCGGTGCGAAGCCGGCGCAGAGGTTGTCCAACTTGGTCAAAAGGTCGTCCTTGGCGAAGCGCTTGAAGCCGATTTTGTTAAGCACCTGCTCCATCGGCAGCGAAGCGTCGTCGACCAAAGTCGGAGCCATGTTCCAGGCTAAACGGTAGTCCAAGCCTTGTTCCTTCAGGAAGGCGAAGAGGTTGTATAAAGTGCTGTCGTTGAACTTCGAAGCAGGGTTCTTGCCCAAGAGGTGCTTGAGCCTCATGCCGACGAAGCGACCCACCGTGCGACCGTCGACGCCGAGTTTCTCGACGATTTCGGCCATGATGGGGAACCAGTTCTTCGCGAAGATGTAACGGAAGCAGTCCTCTGGCACGTTCCATTCCTTCAGCTTGTAGTAACGGTCGATGATTTCGGTAGGCAGTTCGGCTTTCAGCGCCTTGATGAAGGCAGGGTCGAGCGGAATGGGAGCCGAGTCGGTGTCAGGATACATGCGGTCGGCGCCAGGCAACACGCGCTCGAAGATGGTGATGCCGTTCGAGACGGCCTTGCGGGTCTCTTTCGGCACGCCGTCCCAAGCCATGAGGCAACGCTCCTCGATGGTCTCGATGGCGGTGGGCATGTCTTCTTGCGGACCCCATACGAGGATGAGGGCATCCTCATCAGTGGCGTGGATGCGTTTGCGCAGCTTGTGCCATTGCGAATCGGTAAGAACGGGTTCCAACATCTCGTCGTGGAGCATGTTAGGACGCTCAAGGCAGGCGATGACCTTCAGGCGGTCGGCGATTTCGTCAGCAAACATCTTGCCGGGTTGCGTGAAGTGCGACAAAACGCCACGGAACTTCGGCAACTTGACGAGCTTCAGTGCGCCACCCTTGGCCTTGTTGTCGAGGATCGGCATATATTCGGTCGGGAATGACACATCGATGACTTCCACTTTCCAGCCTTCTTTCGGTACTTCGCGGTTGAGGCGCTCTTGCAGTTGCACCAATGACCACTGGCGGAAGCACTCGTTGTGCGACAACTCAGGAATCCACTTGATGTGCTGCACGCCTTTCAACTCGATGCGGGTGCCGCCTTTGCAGCTGACGTTGACGTCCTGACGGCCTGCGCCCATGCCCGTGCGCACGAGGCCTGTGGAGCGGCCAAGGAAGCGGATGTATTCGCCCGTCTCCTTCAGCTCGTCGGGGTTCTTGCAGTCGGGATAGGTGACGGTCTCGATCAACGGCACACCGAGACGGTCAGTCTGGTAAACACGGCGGTGGCCGATGTCGCTGATTTCGCGGCAGGCGTCTTCCTCAATGCTCAGCTGGATGAGACGAATGTCTTTCTTCGGCAACTTCAGCAGACCTTCCACGCCCACAATGGCGGTGCGTTGGAAGCCCGTCGGGATGGAGCCGTCGAGGTATTGCTTGCGGGTGATATGCACCTCGCCCACGATGTTCAGGTTGGAACGCAGGGCGATGACGATGGCGTTGTGCAAAGCCTCGCGGTTGATGGGGAACGGCGGGGTGTCGTCGACGTCGTAGGTGCAGGCGGTGCCGTTCTTGATGCGGTAGACGATTTCCTTCTTCGTCTTGAACTCCATCAAGGCGGTGCCGTCGTATTCGCCGAGCTCCGACAGCGTTGGGCGCATGTGGCGGATGAGTTCGGCGTCGTAGTCCTCAAACTTGTTGAATTGTCCGGCGGGACAGTGGCAGAACAGCTTCTCCTTGGTCTTGATCTGCTGGTGCACTTCGAGTCCCGACATGAAGCCTATGCGGTCATAGTCTTCCTGGGTGGCTTTCTTGCGCTCGACGTAGCCGGCCTGTTGCTTGGTCAGCTCGTAGTTGGCGCGTGGGTCAAAGTTGGTGCTCATATTTCGTTAATTGATGATTCAATATTTAAGATTCAAAATTCAAAGATTAAGGTTCCGGCGGATTTGCAATCCGGCGGTGCTGAATTGGGGATTTGCAATCCCCTCTTCAAAATCAAGCGGCTAAAATAGGAAATATTTGGATTGGTTGAACAAAGAAATTCATTTTTTACACTTTTCCAAGATTTCAATCCCCGTCGTCAATCGTCCGTGCAATTTTCTCGATGTTGAGGCTGCGGGCCGAGGCGTCGATGATGTCTTTGTAGATGCCGCCTTTCTTATAAATGGTGTCGGGGTCGCCGTCTTCCTCGACGCGACCAGCCTGCAAGGCATAGATATAGTCGGCATCGATGATTTGCGAGATGCTGTGCGAAATGATGATGACGGTGCGGTCTTTCTTGATGGCGTCGATGCTGTTCTTGATTTGCTCGGTGGCGATGGCATCGAGGCTGGCCGTGGGTTCGTCCAAGAAGATGATGGGCGGGTTCTTGAGGAACATTCTTGCGATGGCGATGCGCTGCTGCTGGCCGCCCGAAAGGTCTGAAGCCTTGTTTTCGAACTGCTTGGGCAAGGCCATGATTTGGTCGTAGATGTAGGATTTTTTGGCGGCTTCCACCACGTCCTCGTGCGTGGCTTTGGGGTTGCCGTAAAGGATGTTCTCCTCGATGGTGCCGTCAAAGATGTGGTTCTTTTGCAGGACGAGACCGATGTTGTCGCGGAGGTATTGCGTGTCGTATTCGCGGAGGTCGATGCCGTCCAAAAGGATTTGGCCCACTTGCGGCTCGTAGAACTTGTCCAAAAGGTTGACGATGGTGCTCTTGCCCGCGCCCGATAGTCCGACTAAGGCCGTAATCCTGCCTGGGTCGATGGTCATGTTCACGTCGAAAAGGGCTTGGTTGCCATTGGGATAGGTGAAGTCGACATGCTTGATTTCGAACTTGCCGTGGATTTTTTCGGGACGGTAGTCGCCCGAAGGCTCGATTTCCTTTTCTGAGTTGAGGATGCCGAAGAAACCCTCGGCGTAAATCAGGGCGTCGTTCACGTCGTCGAAGATGCGTTGCAGCTGCGTGATGGGCGCGATGACGTTGCTGAACAGCATGACGTGGTACATGATCTTACCGATGGTCATGCCCGGATAGTCTATTAATACAAGGTATGCCGTTAGGATGATGACCAACACCGTGCCGACTTGCTTCACGAAGCTCTTCACGCCGTTGTAATAGAATGCCACACGGCGGGTTTTCATCTGGTTTTCAGTGACTTGGTTCTGAATGTCAAGTTGCTTTTGGGCCTCGATTTGCTCGCGGTTGAAGCTCTTGATGACATTGATGGAGTCGATGATGTTTTTTATGCCTTGGCTCTTGGTTTCCAAATGGTTACGCATCTCGCGACGCCAGCCTTTCAACCTTCGTGCCTGACGGTAGGTAATCCAAAAGTACACTGGCACAATGCCCAATGCCACCAAGCCGACATAGACATTGGCCGCGAACATTAAAATAAGTGCCAAAAGTGCGCTCGTGAACAGCGGCAAAAGGTCGATGAAGAAGTTTTGCACCGTGCGCGATAACGAACTGACACCTTGGTCGATACGGGCTTGCAGCTTGCCAGTGGCATTGTCAGAAGAATTGAAGAAGGCCATCTTGAAAGTCAGCACTTTTTCGATGACGCTTTGGGCCAAGTCGCGGCTGACGAAGATGCGCATCCGCTCGCCGAAGTAGTTTTGCGCGTAGGTGATGAGCGCCGACAGCACTTCCTTGCCTAAAAGGACGATGCTGATGATGGTGATGATGCGGACGGCCTGTGCACCCCAGTTGACGCCTTCGGTGATGAGGCCGTTGATGCTGTCGACGGTCCAATCCAGGACGATGGCGTTGACCTGTGCCATCAACGAGCCGATGAGAGTTAGGATTAAAGTGATGAGAACCAGCCATTTGTATGGCTTTACAAAGGGTCGGATGTTTTTGAAGAGTTGGAAGAGGTTCATGAGTGATTTTTATGAATTTAGGGTGCAAAAATAGGGTTTTGGCCTTGAACTTCAATAATTTTTCTAATTTCGCAGCCTGAAAAGACTGTTGAAATGGAAAACAAATGGTTGAACGAAGCCTTCAAAGACACAGTGCCGAACGACTTCCGAGGTCGCGTGGGCTGGGTATGCCCGTCGAACATCGCCTTGGTGAAATATTGGGGCAAAAAAGGAAAGCAACTTCCACAGAATCCGTCGATTAGCTTCACCTTGTCGGAATGTCGCTCCGAGACATTCGTCGAGTTTGAAAAAGCCGACCGATTCGGATTCAGTTTCTATTTTGAAGGCAAGGAGAATCCCGCATTTGGCGCAAAAATCGAGAAATTTCTGCTTGAATATCAAGCGTTTTTCCCATTCATCAACCAACTGAACCTGAAAGTAGAGAGTCGCAACACGTTCCCACATTCGTCGGGCATCGCTTCCTCGGCTTCTTCGATGAGTGCTTTCGTGATGTGTTTGCTTGACATCGAATATCAATTTGCTGGAATTGAACATCAACTTGCTGGCAATTTTGGTGTCAATGCACAAAAAGCCTCCTATTTCTCCCGATTGGCCTCGGGCAGTGCAGCACGCTCGGTATACCCTTCGATGGCACTTTGGGGCAAGACGGAGGCCTACGAAGGCAGTTCCGACGAATATGCCGTTTCGCTCGAAAACGACATCCATCCCGTTTTCAAAACCTATCACGACAGCATTCTGATTGTCAGCGGCGAAACCAAATCCGTTTCGAGCCGCGCGGGTCATGCTTTGATGGAGGGAAATCCTTACGCACTTGCCCGTTATGCGCAGGCCAACGAAAACATCAAGAACCTGCTTTCCGCCTTGAAATCGGGCGATTTGGACACCTTTATTAATATAACGGAGTCGGAGGCCCTGCAACTCCATGCCTTGATGATGTGCTCCAATCCGTCCTTTATCTTGATGAAAACCAATACTTTGAATATTATCAACGAGATTCGTGATTTCCGTGAGGAAACCAAGATTCCACTTTGTTTCACTTTGGATGCAGGCCCGAATGTGCATCTGCTTTATCCAGAAAGTGTGACTGAAAAAGTGGAGTATTACATCAAGAATGTGCTGGCGGATTATTGTGACCGTGACCGTTGGATTGCCGACCGTGAGGGTGAAGGACCGAAAAAACTACAGTGATGAGAGAGCGTTACTATAGCAAGGTCATTCTTTTCGGCGAGTACTCGATGATTTTCGATAGCACCGCCTTGATGGTGCCGCTGAAAAAGTTCTCGGCACAGTGGCGTTTTGCCTCGTCAGCGCAAGGCTCAACCGCTTCAAATGCCAGCCTGAAACGCTTCGTGGATTATCTTTCCACCTTGGATGATGCAAAAGAAATCATTGATTTGCAGCGACTAAATCGTGATTTGCGCTACAATCTCTATCTGGATTCCAACGTGCCTTCAGGCTATGGCTTGGGCAGTTCGGGGACCTTGGTGGCTGCGGTTTATGATGGCTATGCCAAGCAAAAAACCAATGATTTGTTAGCCTTGAAAACCCTCTTCGGCCAAATGGAGAGTTATTTCCACGGCAGCAGTAGCGGCATCGACCCGTTGCAGTGCTATTTGGGCAAGCCGTTCAAAATCACGCCAAGGAATGTGGAAATCCTGAACGATGGTTTTCTCCGCAATGACATCCACATTTGCTTGATTGACACGAAGATAAAGAGCAACACCAAGCCTTTGGTGGAGCATTTCAAGGCGCAGCGTGAGGATTCGGAGTTCTTGAAGCGTTTCCAAACAGAATACCTGCCGTATGTGAAAAAATGCATCAACGCGATGATTTGGAACGACAAAAAAGTGTTTTTCAGTTCTTTGCGCCTGCTCACCAAAGGCCAATTGCAGTTCCTTCGCCCGATGATTACGGACAACACTTTGGATTTGTTCACAAGCAATTACGACTTCAACTTTGGTGTAAAGATTTCAGGCTCAGGCGGTGGCGGCTATGTATTGGGCTTCACAGATGATGTGGAAAAAGCAAAAGCCCTCCTTGAAGGCATAGATTCCAATCGCACTTCCTCTGCTGGGAATGACATGCCTTCAAAATTTGAGGTGATTTGGCTCTAAATTACTATTTTTGCAGCCCGAATGTCAGCCCTGAAACACATAGAATCCTGGATAGAACGCACTTTGACCACGGTCATCGACTTTTTCTATCCGCCTTTCCGCAAAGTGATGAGCCTCGAGCTGTTCCGCTATGCGGCCTGTGGCGGCATGAACCTCGTTTTGGAATGGGTGCTGTACTATGTTTTCTACCATTTCGTTTTCCACAAGCAGGTGTTCGACCTCGGCTTCATCGCTTTCACGCCTCACATTGCGGCCTTCGTGTTCAAATTCCCCATCACTTTTCTGACGGGTTTTTGGATGGCGAGACATATTAGTTTCTCGGGTTCCACTTTGCGCGGTAGGACACAGATTGTCAGGTATTTCCTCGTTACCGTCGGCAACATCCTCATCAATTACCTCGGCCTGAAGCTCTTCGTCGAGGTGTTCCAATGGTGGCCGACCATTTCCTACGTTATCATCTCCATCATCTGCGTGACTTTCAGCTATTTGACGAACAAGTTTTATTCGTTTAGGAAGGAGAAGAAAGAAACCAATTGAAATTATTATTGGAATAATTATTACTCGGATAATAATTTTATAATTCGTAATAAATCAATGTTTTACCCGACTTGACTCCAATCGAACGTCTGAGCAAACAATTCCCGATAGTGCTCGCGGAGCATCCGGTTTTCGGGCTTGATGAGCTTGGGGTCGTCGGCCAAAAGGCGAATGGCGGACTCGCGCACTTGAGGGATTAATGGGCCGTCTTTCTGCAAGTCGCCAATCATCATCTCGATTTGTCCCGACTGGCGTGTGCCGCCGGTCTCGCCTGGACCGCGCAGCTCAAGGTCGACTTCGGCGATTTCGAAGCCGTCGTTGGTGCTGCACATGGTCTTCATGCGGGTCTTGCCGTCGTTGGTCAGTTTATGGTCGGTGACAAGGATGCAATACGACTGGTCGGCGCCGCGCCCCACGCGACCGCGCAATTGGTGCAACTGCGACAGCCCGAAACGGTTGGCGTTCTCGATGATCATCACCGTGGCATTGGGCACGTTCACGCCAACTTCGATGACCGTGGTGGCCACCATGATCTGCGCGTTCCTATTAATAAAGCGCTGCATCTCGAAGTCCTTGTCCTCGGCAGTCAACCTGCCGTGGCACACACAGAGCTTGTATTGCGGCTCGGGGAAGTCGTGCAGCAGGGCCTCGTAGCCTTCCTGAAGCGCAATCATATCCGTGTTCTCCGACTCCTTGATGCAAGGATAAACCACATAAATCTGCCGTCCGAGCGCAATTTGCTGCTTCATGAACATCATGATGCGGTAGCGGTCGTCGCTGTAGATGTGATAGGTCTGCACGGGCTTCCTCCCAGGCGGCAGCTCGTCGATTTTCGAGACATCGAGGTCGCCGTATTGCGTCATGGCGAGGGTGCGCGGGATGGGCGTGGCGGTCATCACGAGGGTGTGTGGCGGCACCTCGGTCTTTTCGTAGAACTTCGCCCTTTGCTCCACGCCAAAACGGTGCTGCTCGTCGATGATGGCCAAGCCCAAGTTCTTGAAAACCACCTTGCTTTCAATCAGCGCGTGGGTGCCCACCACGATTTGCATCGTGCCGTCGGCCAACTCCTTGTAAATTTTGTTCCGCTCTTTGGTTTTGGTGGATCCCGTCAGCAGGGCGAAGTTGATGTCCATGTCCTTCAGCTGTTCTTGAAGCGTAGCAAAATGCTGTGTAGCAAGGATTTCCGTTGGGGCCATCAGGCAGGCTTGGAACCCGTTGTCCAAGGCGAGGAGCATCACCATGAGGGCAACGATGGTCTTGCCGCTGCCCACGTCGCCTTGCAGCAGGCGGTTCATTTGATGTCCTGAACCCAAGTCTTTCCGGATTTCCTTGATGACACGCTTTTGGGCATTGGTGAGCGGGAAAGGCAGATGATGGCTGTAAAAGTTGTTGAAACAGTCGCCCACCACGCTGAAAACGTGGCCTTTGATGGCCTGTTCTCGGTGCATCTTGTTGCGCAACAGCTTGAGTTGGAAGAAGAAATGCTCTTCGTATTTCAGTCGGCGCGTGGCCTGCTGGATTTCGACATTGTTGGCCGGCAGGTGGATTTGATAATAGGCATAGCGTCGCGGAATGAGTTGTTCTTGTTCAATGAGAACTTTCGGCAACGTTTCGGGGATGTACTCAAACACCTGCTGCAAGATGAGTTTCTGCAACTTGGCGATGGTGCGCGTGCCGAGGCCGTTGTCCTTCATGCGCTCCGTGGTATTGTAAACGCCTTGCAAACCCTCGCCAATGAGCGGATCCTGCGGATTGTATTCCTCGATTTCGGGATGGACGAAGTTGTAGTTGTGATTGAACTCCGAAGCCTTGCCGAAAAGCACGTACTTCACGCCCGGCTTGAATCGGTTCTTGAGCCATTTCAGGCCGCGAAACCACACCACTTCGATGCTACCCGTCTCGTCGCTGAAAACACCCGTGGCACGTGTGGCCCTTGGTGCCCCAATCATCTTGATATTGGAGATGGTGCCGACCAACTGATAGTACACGGAATCGTCGTTGATATAGGCTACCTTCTGGATCTGGCTGCGGTCAATGTAGCGGAACGGAATCTGGTTGAGCATATCCTGATAGGTGAACACACCAAGTTCCTTCTTCAGGACTTCGGCCTTCTTCGGCCCTACGCCTTTCAGATAGGCGATGTTCGTATGCAGCAGGTTCTGTTCCATGCGACAAAGATAGGTATTTTTTCTATTTTTGCGGCATGAAAGCTCCATTTATCAACATACATACGCATAAGGTTCTCTTGGAGGAAAGCCTAATTCAAATCTCCAATTTGGATTTGGAAACACCTTGCTCCAAGCAAGGCTATTACAGTTACGGCATCCATCCTTGGGGTTCGGATAATGTTGATTTTCAAATCGATGAAGCCATGAGGTTACTGGAAGAGCGTTTGCAATCGCCCAATATTCTTGCCCTCGGCGAAGCAGGTTTGGATAAGTTTCACGCTGACTTTGAGCAGCAAATCAGGCTTTTCGAGCGACAGATTGTTTTGTCGGAGAACATGAAAAAGCCGATGATTCTGCACGACGTGAAAAGTCACAACGAAATCATCGCTTTGCGAAAAAAACACCGCGTGAAGCAGCCTTGGATTGTGCATGGCTTCAACGGCACGGCGCAAGATGCCGCCCAACTCACCCGACAGGGGATTTTTCTCTCCGTCGGAGAAAGTCTGTTGCATCCCGACAGGAAAATTTACAACTCGCTAAAAACCATCGATATAGATTATGTCTTCTTTGAAACAGACATGGCTGAAATCGGTATAGAAAAGGTTTATGAAACCGCAGCAAAACTTCTGGAAACCGACATTGTTACTTTACAAAAACAAATCTTTACTAACTTTGCGCGAGTTTTTTATTCAACACAAAACCTTCAAAACAATGCAAAACCCGACAATTAATCGAATAACGACTCCACGACCGTGTCGTCGCTGGAAAGGAGCCGGCTGGCGACTTTCCAATGAAAAAAGGTTTTGTGGGTTTTGCAAGTTTTGTGACAAAATAGGATAGTATGGAACACTGGCAAGACAGAACCCGCCTCTTGATTGGCGACGAAGGCATCAACTTATTGAAAAGCAAGCATGTGCTTGTGGTCGGATTAGGTGGCGTGGGGGCATACGCCGCCGAGCAGTTGGCGCGTGCGGGCATTGGCCGCATGACCATCGTCGACGGCGATGTGGTCAACGTCACCAACCGCAACCGACAGCTTTTGGCCTTGGAAAGCACCCTCGGTCGCCCCAAGGCCGAAGTAATGGCCGACCGCCTGCGCGACATCAACCCTGAGATTGAGTTGACCGTCCTTAACCAATACCTGAAAGACCAAGCCATCATCGACCTGATGGCGCAACCCTTTGATTATGTGGTGGATGCCATCGACACAGTGGCACCCAAGGTGTTTTTGCTCTACTATGCCAAGCAAAACAACCAGCGCATCGTGAGCAGCATGGGTGCCGGCGGCAAGTTCCATCCCGAAAGAATCGAAATCGCCGACATCTCGAAGTCGAACCACTGCCGCTTGGCATTCTACATCCGCAAGCGCCTGCACCGCCTCGGCGTTTTCGATGGCATAAAGGCCGTCTATTCGCCTGAGCCTGTCGATGCCTCGGCCATTGTCACCGAGGGCGTCGAGGAACAAAACAAGGTCTCCAACGTGGGCACGATTGCCTATCTTCCCGCCGCCTTCGGCATTTTTTGCGCTTCGGTGGTGATTAATGATTTGCTGGAGAAATAAGGAACGGCTCCATCACCCTGTCGAAAATGCCGTTCATATAGGCCAAAGCCATGCCATAGTTGCTAATCGGGATGCCTTGGTTGACAAAGAGATATGTGCGGTTGAGCAGTTGCTTGCTCGTGCTCATGCAGCCTCCGCATTGAATGGCCATGGCATACTTCTCAGGATGGGCGATAGGTGACAATCCAGCCACGTATTCAAACTTGATGTCTTTCCCTGTATATTTTAGTATCATTCGCGGCAACTTCACTCTGCCGATGTCCTCACAGGTGCTGTGATGAGTGCAGGATTCCAGCAGCAAAACCGTGTCGCCGTCATTGAGTTGCGACAAATGGGGCGTACCTTTTATATAATTGTCGAAGTCGCCGCGCAAACGTGCCATGACGATGCTGAAACTGGTCAAAGGAATGTCGTGGGGGACGATTTTGCTCACATAGCCAAACACCTGACTGTCAGTGACAACTAATGCTGGCTTGGGCATGGTTTCAAGGTATTGCTGCAAGTGGGTCTCCTTCAACACCACGCAGATGCACTCGTTGTCCAACACGTCGCGGATGGCCATCACTTGGGGCAAAATCAACCGGCCTTCGGGTGCCTCCGAGTCGACGGGGCAGACCAAAACCACCACCTCGTTCGGCTTGATGATGCCACCCAAAAGCGACACCTTTTGGTAGGCACTTTCGGGAATGGTTTTTTTCAGCAACTCCACCAACGGTGCAATACTATCATTTCTTACAACGCTGAAATCCAATATATTAGTTTGGCAGTTTTGTTCAATCATTGCTTTAACGACAGCCAGAAGAGGCTCTTCGTCGGCCTTGTTGTGGACGACGAAAAACGGCACCGCCAATTCTTTCATTCGGGCAATCAGCTGTTTTTCAGGCTCGGCGAAGTTGTTTTCCGTGATGACGACGATGGCGCAGTCGATCTCTTCCAACACCTTCATCGTCTTTTCCACGCGCTGTTGTCCCAGTTCGCCCACGTCGTCAATGCCCGCCGTGTCGATGAGCACGCACGGCCCGATGCCGAAGATTTCGATGCTCTTTTTGACGGGGTCGGTGGTGGTGCCGGCAGTGTCGCTCACGATGGCGATTTGTTGGCCAGTAAGCAAATTGATGAGGCTGCTTTTGCCGCAATTCCTGCGACCGAAAATGCCGATATGAGGTTTCAAGTCCTTTGCCATGACAAATTGATTTTTGTGCAAAATTAGTAAAAAGGCTGTTTTGGTGACCAATAATAATCGAAATGCATGGAGAAAAGACCGGAAAAACGACGGTTTTTTGTCACAATCAACAGGGAAAAGGTGTCATGAATTCCACCCAAAACCGTTTTTCGTCCCCAAAAACGCCACTTTTGTCCCCAAAAACATTTTTTCGTCACTTTTCCGGAATGGCGATAACATGATTGCCTCTAAGCCTCATGCACATCCTACTTTTGCACCGAAAAAACAAAGGCACAATGAAAAACAAGATTTGCACTTTTGGCGATTCGATCATGCGCGGCGTGGTTTCTGAAGGCAACGGCGTCGACGGCAAGCCCGTCTATAAGATCTCGGAAAACAACTTCGTCAGCCGTTGCGAACGACGTTTGGGCATCAAGATAATGAACTTTGCCTGCTTCGGAAGCACCACGACGCAAGGCATGAAATATATCAACAGATATGCTTCGGAGATGAAAGACGCTGATTTCGCCTTTTTTGAATATGGCGGCAACGACTGCGACTTCGACTGGAAAGCTGTGGCCGCCGACCCACTGAAGCCCCACCAACCCAAGGTGACCCTCGCCCGGTTTGTGGAACAATACCAAGCCTTGATCCAGCGGATTAGGAGCTACAACATCAAGCCTGTCATCCTCTCGATGCCACTCATCGACCCTGACCGGTTTTTCGATTTCCTGTCAAAAGGATTGAACAAAGACAACATACTCGACTGGTTAGGTGGAACAACAATGCGCATTTATCAATGGCACGAGATGTATAACGTGGAACTGTTCAAGATGGCCAACCAACTCAAGGTGCCCATCATCGACATCACCACGCCATTTCTGGAGATGGTGCATTACAACGACTATTTGTGCAGCGATGGTATCCACCCCAACGAGCGTGGCCATGCCCTGATAGCCGAGACCTTGACGCACAAGGCACATGCCTATCTCGACTGAATCGAAGGCAACCGATCAGGCGTTGTATCTGCCGGAATCATTTCCATATCCAATTTTCATTCCGTCATGATGCAATGCCTTTTTTCGTCTCCTTGACCCGCGAGAATCAAAGAAGACTCGTAATCTGTTCATAGTAATTCTTGCTGACGGGAACCCGCGAAGCCGAAGGCACGTCGAGAACGGCGTATGTGAATTCCTTGTCTTTTTGGAGCGCCTGAACATGGAGCTTGTTCACGAAATAAGACCGATGACAACGCACCAACCCGTTTCGGGCACACAAGTCCTCAATCCGCTTCATGGAGCTTCTTATCGTGCAAAACCTCACCTCGTTTTGTTCCAAATAACAGATCTTCAAGTAGTTTTCCTCGGATTGAATATACAATACCGCATCTCCCGCCACCACAAGTTTCAGGTTGTCGCGTTCATCGATAAATCGAATCTTTTCCTTCGAGGCGTCGCGACTCCTGTTCATGATTTGGTTGTCCTTTTCCTTCATCACGAAATAAAAGCCGATGATGGCGTAGGGAATAAGCATCAAAACGAAAAGATAGAGCAACGAAAGCCCGAAAAACCAAAAATAAGCCTCAGCCTGGCCCGACATCAGCCAAAGGTAAAGCGCGGTGAAACCTGCCGACAGCACGACCTCCAAGGCACAAAGCGTCAAACTTTGGCTCCATTGTATGGATTGATGTTTTTTGTTGAAAATCAGGAATATAGACCGCGACAAAGCCATGACCACAAGCACGATGCAAAGGATCATCGTCACATGGAACGAATAGCGAGGGAAAGGTATCGAAAAGCGGTCGAAGCTGGTAGGCGAAAACAGCAGTAGCATCCCGAAGACGAAGAGCGGGACGCCGACGACATGGTTGAAAAGGCCTTTGCCGGAGGCGTATTCCTTGGGTAATGCAGACATTCTTCTATTGATTAATGAGGCGCAAAGATAGTAAAACTCCGCAAACCGTCAACAAAAACAAAAAAAACCTAAATCGGATATAAAATTTCATCTTTTTATGTATCAACAATATATCCGACAGCAAACGACAACAAACGACTACTGTCGACAACAAACGTTTAATCAACGGCTTAGTCTTGACAAAGGTTGTTACTTTGCATCGTCAAACCAATCAAGGGGCGACACGACAAAACAACCTTATTCATTAATCACCAAACACACACACATTATGAGTACAATGAGAAATTCGGTCATGCTGATTGGCCGCCCGGGTGC
>R28__coassemble_154_pt1 | contig 36647 bp, 33 predicted proteins | sample R28__metabat2_low_PE_021 | metagenome-assembled genome bin R28
CCCCCCTTCAAAGGGGGAGGGGGAGCCCCGCACACGAGGCTGTCGAAATAGGCCAAGGCCTGCTGCAATGCCTTGCGGTTGGCCTGCGCGCTGTCGTTTTTGTATAACGCCTCGGCCAACAACAATTGGTAATAATGGCGGTTGGTTGGGTCGGTAGAGACGGTGTGCACACCGTCTCTACAATCCAGCAAAAGGGCCAACGCGCTGTCGGGCCACTGCTGCATCACGCTGTCGATGGCCTGCAATTGGGGTGATGCGGCGGATGGTAGAGACGTGCCATGGCGCGTCTCTACGGGGCGATTGCAGGCCGAAAACGCGACAATGCAAAACAGGGCCGCTATGGGAAACCATCTTTTCATATCTGCAAAATTACGAAAAACAATAGGGGACTTCTAAAAATTGCCTGCAATTTTTGTCTCCAATTCGGCAAAATTCAAATAGTCAGCAAAATACGAAATCTCAAATTCGCTAAATTCTTGATAATTAGAAATGCCCAACAGACATTTTCCCTATCTTTGCAAAAAAATACTGCACAACTATGTTCCAGGAAATAGAACGGAAATTCTTGGTACGCCCCCTTGCCCCCTCTGAGAGGGGGAAATGTGGCGACTTCAAGGCTGAGGCGTTCAAGGCCACCGATATCATTCAGGGCTACTTGAGCCATCGGCCCACGGTGCGTGTGCGCATCAAAGGCGACATGGGCTACCTGACCATCAAAGGGCCCGTCGGGTCGTCGGGACTCTCACGCTTCGAGTGGGAAAAGGAAATCACGAAGGACGAGGCTTTGGCCCTGCTTCAGCTGGCCGAGCCGGGGCGCATCGAGAAGACGCGCTATTTGGTGAAAAACACCGACGGCATCCACACTTGGGAGGTCGATGAATTCCATGGCGACAACGAGGGTTTAGTCATGGCCGAAATCGAACTCAGCTCCGAGGCCGACACTTTCGATAAGCCCGCATGGATTGGCAAGGAGGTGACGGGCGACCCGCGCTATTACAATTCCTACCTCATGAAGCATCCAACGAAAGACTGGAAATGAAATTTTTTTTGTGGCTTTCGCAAAATTCCCTATTTTTGTAGGCTCCTAAACCGCCAACGCCATGAAAAAGACGCTCTTACTCCTGCTTCTGTTGCCCTTTTCGCTTCTCGCACAAGTCAGCGACGACTTTGCCGACGGCGACTTCACCCAAAACCCCACTTGGTCGGGGACGACGGACAAGTATATCGTTAACAGCAACTTGCAGCTTCAGCTCAACGCCGAAGGGGAAGGCACGGCCTATCTCTCGCTGCCCATCACCGAGTTCGAGACGATGGAATGGCAGTTTTGGATCAAGGAGGCCTTTGCGCCTTCGGGCAACAACTTCACGGATGTGTGGCTTAGTGCAGATAATGCCGACCTGTCGCAGGTAGGCAATGGCTATTTCCTCCGTTTCGGCGAAAGCGGTGGCAATGATGCCATCACCTTGTTTCGTAAGGATGTCGACGGACAACAGCAGATTTGTCGCGGCACGGAGGGCAGCATCGCGGCCTCGTTTGCGGTCGCCGTCAAGGTGATTTGCGACCGCGAGGGCAACTGGATGATTCAGACGTGTTACGATAACTCTGGGATTTATGTCACTGAAGCCCAAGGTGTTGACGACACGCACGGCAAAGGCGGCCATTTCGGGTTTTCGTCAAAGTTCACCTCGGGCAACGCCAAAAAGATGTATTTCGACGATGTCTATGTAGGCCCGCGCATCGTCGACCACGAACCGCCCCAGCTCCTGACCTGCGAAGTGCTCGACCTGACGCATCTCCAACTCGTTTTCAACGAGGCCGTTGACGAGGCAACAGCCTTGAATGCAAGCAATTATGCCATCGACAACGGTATGGGCCATCCTGCTTCGGTGACCTTTGGCGGCAATTTGTCCATCGTCGTTTTGCAATTGGAGCGCGAAATCGGCAATGGCATCAATTACACGATTACGGTGAGCGGCATCAAGGACCTGTGGAACAACACGATGGAGCAGACCACCAAGACGTTCTCTATCTACGAAGCCTCGGAATACGACATCGTCATCAACGAAATCATGGCCGACCCGAATCCTGTGGTGGGCTTGCCCGAATGGGAATATGTGGAACTTTACAACGCGACCGATTTTGGCATCGACCTGAAAGACTGGCAGATACAAATCGGCTCCAATGATTTGACTTTCGGCAACTTCGTCCTTGCGCCGCACGGTTATGTCATCCTTTGCCATAATGATGCCGTTTCGGAACTGCGCGCATACGGCGACTGCATTGGCTTCGGCAGTTTCTCGGTGGTCAACACGGCCTCGGCGATGTTTCTTTATAGCAAGGAGGGCACGTTGGTTTCGAGGGTCAACTTCAACAGTTCGTGGTACCACGATGCCAACAAAGCCAACGGCGGCTGGTCAGTGGAACAAATCGACCCGCTGAATCCCTGCGCGGGTGCCTCCAACTGGACGGCTTCGACGGATGCCTTGGGCGGTACGCCTGGACGCATTAATTCGGTGAACGGAGAGAACGACATCCAGCCCAAGGTGGAGCGTATCAGTCTGTTTGCCAACTACATCGTTCAGCTTTGGTTCGACCAGCAGATGGATGCCGCCAGCCTGATGAATCCACGGCAATTCTTGGTCGAGGAAACAGGCGAACATCCGCAAGAGGTGGAAACCAACCCAATCGAACCGAATTATGTAGGCCTGATTTTCGACCACGGCTTTGAAGTGGGAACGGTTTACACTTTGGTTATTAATGGTGCGACCAACTGCGTGGGCAACGCCATCGAAGCCGACACGCGCGTGCAGTTCGGCATCCCCAACGACATCGCCGAAGGCGAAATCCTCATCAATGAAATCCTTTTCGACCCCATCAGCCCGGGCGTCGATTATGTGGAACTCTACAACAACACCGACAAGACCTTCGACCTCAGCACCTTGATGCTCGGCGTGATTCGCGAGGGCACCTTCCCCAATCCCGCCGACACCACCTTGAAGGAAGTCACCGCCGACAGCCGTCTGTTCCTCCCCAAGACCTACGTCTTGCTCTCCACCGACAGCGAGATTGTGGGCCAGCAATACGACTGCCCGACCGACAACTTCGTGCAGATGGCTTCGTTCCCCAGCTATGCCAACGCGGGCGGCACGGCCATCCTGATGGGCAAGGACGGTACCGTGGTCGATGCCATGTATTTCTCCGAGAAGATGCACTATCCGCTTTTGAAGGTCACGAAAGGTGTGGCGTTGGAGCGTGTCAGCTTCGACCAGCCCTCGATGGCGACCGACAACTGGCATTCCGCCGCCGAGCGCGTGCATTTCGGCACGCCAGGCCAACCCAACTCGATGATGCAAAGCACCGAGCCTTCCACCGACGAAATCAGCGTCAGCCCCGACGTGTTCTCGCCCGATGGCGACGGCTTTGACGATTCTTGTTTCATCAACTACCATTTCGATGAGGCGGGCTACACGATGAACACCTATATCTTCAACGTAGCCGGACAATTGATTCGCCACTTGGTGAAAGGCGAGTTGGTGGGGCAGGAGGGCAGCGCAATTTGGAACGGCTTGGACAACAACGGCAACCGCGTCCCCGTCGGCGTTTATGTGGTCGTTACCGAGGTGTTCAACTTCGACGGCAAGGTGAAGCAGTTCAAGAACGCCGCTGTGGTGGGGACGAGGTAGCCGCCGCCAACAACAAGCAAAAGCTTCAATTGGATTTGATTCTGAAAAACGCCTATCAAGTTGGAGAACCTGTGCCACCGAAAGCTGGCATCAAGAACCAAAGTGAATTTTCGGAAATGATTATCATGGAGTGCCCTTTGGTTGGCATCGGAACTGCAAAACTTACCGTCGGTGTGAAAAAGAAAACTGAAATGAAGATACAATATTGTATCACAGCACTAAGCACATAAAAAAACCGACGGAGTTACTGAGGGGCTTGCTGTCCGGCATTTCCCGTCCGTCGGTGGTTTTCTGCCTGCAAAAATACACATTTTCCCGAAAACGCAACCTTTTTCCGCTGAAAAACAACGAAAAAGTCCCTATAGCAGCATTAAAAAAGCCAGAGCCTCGCAGCCCTGGCTTTCTTTTGGGGTTGGTTTTGATGGATTATTCGTATTCGTAGAATATAATCCTACTTTCAGTGCTAATTTGTATGGGATAACCATCTCCATCATATTGATATTGATATATGAGATCATGAGCGGAAAGTAAGGCTCCGTTAGCCCATATGCGTGCTTTGACCACATTGTCAGTCCTGGCGGATTTGCAAATCCGCCAGCCAAGAATATCAGCATTTGTAATGCTGAAAATACACGTTTTTTCCTTGCTTTTCCGAAAAAAACACTATATTTGCCGCTGAAAAAGAACTTGTTGCCATGAGAGCCACCGTCATAGAAAGGGGTTGCAAATCCCAATACTTGGCACCAGCGAATTGCAAATTCGCTGGAACGGAGTTGAGTTTCGACGCTTGGGGCAACCTGCGCGACCCCGAGACATGGAGCGGAAGTTGTTCTGGCAACCCAATTGGTTTTGGAATTAGCATGGCATATTTTGTAACCGATCTGGCAACAGACAGTTTTAATGGTTGGGGTAAAATCCAGTATTGAAAACAGAAAGGATTGAATATGAGGTTTCTGGAATATCTCTTTTTCAAATACTACTACTTTCAAGTTAAAGTAGGCAATGCGATTATAGCTGAATATACGTCGATCATTTTTATCTCTATGATTATCGAGTTCATCTATTTAGATATTTTGAGTACATATTTCTTTTTTTTCCCTTCAAGCAAGAATTATTCTGGGCCCGGCATACAGAGTATAATAATCCTGTTTATATTATCTTTTATCTTGTTGTATTTTTTGCTTGTCCATAAACACAAATACGAAAGAATCTTAGAGGAAAACGAAGACCGATGGAAGGGAAAGAAGAATCTGGGAGCGGTTTTGTTCGCCGTGTTTCCTTTTGTTGTTTTCTTTTTCGAATTATATATAAAAATGCTAATGAACCAAGGGATTTGACAATAATCTATATAGCCTCGGAAGAAGCAAAACGCATCCATGATTATGATTAAAAGAGCCTACTATAGAATCTATTACTGCCTGTTCATTGGATTACAAAGAAGCATTGGTGGTCCACCAGACTTCTGGCTTGCATTGGTTGCGGCCGCCATGTATGCAATCCTGTTGTTTTTGAATTTAATAGCAATTACCTGTATATTGACAATAATTACTCGCTATCACATTTTTCAGATGTTTCCTTGGGAATGGTCTATGTTGTTGTTTGTGGGACTAAATTTTATTGTTTTTCTTCCAAAAAAGAAGTATCTTGAGGTAATGGCCATGTTTGAAAACGAAGAAAAGGCCACCCAAAAAAAACGAAGAATTTGGTGTATCATCTACATTGTCATATCGTGGATTTCTGTTTCATTACTGTTCTATTTCCTTGGAGAATCCGGGCTATGGTACTATCATCCAAATTAGTTTCTTTGTCGTGTTGTATTTCTTACTGGTACACAAACACGAAAGAATCTTAGAGGAAAACGAAGACCGATGGAAAGGAAAGAAGAATCTGTGAGCGGTTTTGTTTGCAGTTGTACCATTCCTGTTGTTTTTCGTAGAATTATTTGTTTCACAGAAATTCTTCCCCTAACATCATGAGGTTCTTAGAGTATCTTTTCTTCAAGTATTACAACTGGCAAGTAAAAGTTGGAAATGGCGACATGCCCGCATTTATGGCTGTTCTATCCATGTCCTTCTCTTTCATGTTATATCTTTCAGATTTAGAAAATGTTTATTTTTGCAGTTGAAAACAATAATAATCCATGGGAAAGAACTTCATATTTATCATAATCATAATCCTGTGCTATGGATGCAATCATACTATCAATCAAGTTGTTTTCGATGATAATATTGCTAAAGACAATAACTCTGCTGATAGCACAATCCTAACCCACAACTATAGAGAAGGGATAATAACTGCATTATATATGCTTGACTGCAACGACCGTTTGAAAATGGGTCTACCTGAAGAATACGAAGCGGATCCTTTGAAATTTGTTTTTCTGGTCGATAGTTTGGCTGACAGCCACGACTACTTTGCAAGAATTGAGACTAATCTTGCCACGGATCCCTGTGCCCAAGATTTGCAAGATAGCATCAACAGATGGCTATTCCTTTCAAGAATGATTGATTTTCCATTGGTTTGCGAGTTGTCTTATCCCGAAGACGGCATCATCGACGAGTTGCCGCAAACACATCATCTATTGGATAAATACATTGATAGACAAATTCAAAATGTGGAAAGTCTTGCATCTTCACAACGGATCTGTTACAATTTTGACATCATCAATTACCTTTTTTCGCTTTCAGACAAAGAGCAATTGGATTTTATCATTGTATACTATACGAAGTTTCAGGATGTTCCAAAAATTGAATAGCCCTGCCCATCCGCGTCATCCGTGTTCAAAAAACCGTGTTCCATTCGCCCTGTGTACAAGTGCTTTGGCTCTAAACCTTCTGTGCAAACAAATCACCATCATAAACACCACAATCTCGCCATCGTATATCTTGTTCAGTATGGTGGCACCAGCACAAATTCCTCAAGATTGTCGGGCGTTATCACTTTGAACTTCGCTTCGGGATAGGCCTCGGCAAAGTGTTTGGGGATGGAGACCTTTTTCTTTGGACTGTATTTGAACTCGAAAGCGGAGAGAATGCCATCGCTGTCCTCCACATAATCAATCTCTTTTTGTTCGTGTGTTCGCCAGAAATATCGGTTGCACCATAACTGGTTGTAGACCGTGTATTTGATTCTCTCGCTGATGGCGAAGTTTTCCCATAGGGCACCGCTGTCGGTGCGAAGTTCCATTTGCGAGAAGTTGGAAATGAGCGCATTGCGAATGCCGTTGTCGTAAAAGTAAATCTTGCGGTTGTTTTTCAATTCGTTGCGCAAGTTGCGGCTGAACGATGGCAGGCGAAAGATGATATAGCATTTTTCAAGCACGTCGATGTACGACTCCACGGTCTTAACGTCGATTTCAACGGTGGAAGCCAATTCCGAATAGCTGACTTGGTCGCCCACTTGGAAGGCGATGGCCTGAAGCAGGGTCAGCAACTTGTCGCTTTTCTTGATATTTCCCATGGCAAGCACGTCTTTATACAGGTAACTGTCGGCGAGCATTTTCAGGACATTGCGCTCGTTGCCGGGGGAAGTTACCACTTCGGGATAGTATCCGTAAACGAGCCTATGCTTCAAAAGGCGTTTCTCGGTGAGCAATCCGTGGTGAGCTACCATTTCGGCGAACGAGAGGGGATAAAGCTGGTATTCCCATTTGCGTCCTGTCAATGGCTCGTTCAGCCGGTTGGCAAGTTCGAAGGCTGAGCTGCCCGTGGCCACCAATTGTATGTCCTTCATTTGGTCGGTGACGACTTTCAGGCGAAGCCCGATGTCTTTGATGCGTTGCGCCTCGTCGAAGACAATGGCCTTTCTGTCGCCTAATAGCATCCTCATCCTTTGCGCAGTCATGTTTTCCATTAGTCCCTGTACGTCAACATCGTCGCCCGATAGCCATAGCGCATCCTGCTCCGAAGGGAATATCTTGGCCAACAAACTGGTTTTCCCTGTCTGTCGACTTCCCATCAGGATGATGGCTTTCCCTTTGAACATTTGGCTCTTGATTTGTTCTTCCAATAAACGGTGTATCATTGTTGAGTGTTTTTTTCGCAGCAAAAATACAATATTTTTGAATTTATTCCACGATTTTGGAAAATTTTATGGAATGTATTCCACGATTTTGTAAAAAATCATGGAGTGTATTCCACGGATTTTGGGAATGTGTTCAAAAATCCATGTTCGACTGCGCCACGATCTGTTTCGTGTCGGGGTTGAAGGCGGTCAAATTACCCAAGCCGGGCTTGTCGGTCACATAAACGCCGTTGTCCAAGGCGATGAAGTCGTAATTGTCGTTTTGCTCGATCACCATGTTCATGAAACTGTAGTCGACGGGGATGTGCCCGTGGATGATTTTCTTGCCGTGGCTCTTGCCGAAGTCGACCTTGAACTTGCGCGTCCACATCATGCTGTGCGTGTCCTCAAACGGGTCGGCAATGCCGAAGTTCATGCCGGCGTGGACCAAGATGTAGTCTTCCAATTCGATGAATGGCACGCAGGCGTTCATCCAGTCGATATACATCTTGGGGATTTCCCTCGGATGCTTCACCCCGAAGCTCTCCAAGGTGGCCTTGGCTCCCACGGCTTCCCAGTCTTTCTGCTCCTGGTGTTTGCCGAAGAGTTTCTTCTTTTGGTCGGCTTCGTAGGCCTTCACGCACATGTCCTCATGGTTGCCTTTGAGGAAATGCACATCGTATTCCTCCTTTTGCAGGTGCATCAGGTAGTCGACGACGCCTTTCCCGTCGGGGCCACGGTCGATGTAGTCGCCCAAAAAATAGAGTTGGTCGTGTTTCGTCACCTTGAGCATGTTCTCAAGCAAGGTCTTCAAGGTGCGGGCGCAGCCGTGAATGTCGGGGATGATCCAGCGTTGTGACATCAGAACAAGTTGTTGAGGTTCAGCGATTCATATTGTTTGCGAAGGCGTTTCATGAAGCTCCAGCGCACGTCGGAGAGCCAGCGGCGGAAAAGCTCGCCATAGTCGACCAGCATGTCGTAGGAGAAATAGAGCAGTGCCGTGCCCAACAAGGCCCAAGGCCAATGCAGGTTGCAGAACAGCGCGATGGTGCCGGCCACGAAGATGATCGGGAAGAGCACAAACCGCACGCCGAAGCTGACGGTGTTGCCGAAGGCGGGGTCTTTCAGCTGCTTGCGGATGATCCAGGTGGTGAGCCACACGGGCAGGGTGACTGCCGCCGAGGCCACATAGTAGGGCAGGCCCAAGAGCAGCACTGCCGCCCTCCACAGCGAGTTGAAGAAGGGGTATTTCTTTGTCACCGACATCACCGAGACCTTGTTCTTCTTGCGGTCGTTGGCAAATTGCAGCACGCGCTCGAAGAGGCTTTTGGCCTCGTCGGGATGCTCCTCCTTGAATTTCAGCACCTTGTCGACGGTGGCGCGGTTGCGGAGCATCTTCTTGTAGAGTCCGCCGGCGCGTTTCTCGTTCTTCATCTTCACGATTTCCCAGATGGCGTCGTAGTCGTCGTCGTCGGGGATGTAGGTGAACAGCTTCGATATTTCGTCGCTGAGCTGGCTTTTCAGCAGGTTGATGTTGGCGGCCTCGTTCTCCTCGGTGGTATGCTTGAAGAAGTCGGTCACGTTGATGGCCTTGCCGAAGTTGATCATCGCCGTCGAGCGGTAGCGGAAGTAGTCGCCGTATTCGATGGCGGTGGGGATGATGTAGACGGGGCTTTGGTCGCCAAACTGCTTGTTGGCATCCACTGCGATGTGGAACAGCCCTTTGCCCAAGCGCAGCAGCGAGTGCTTGGTGCGATGCATTCCCTCAGGGAAGATGTAGAGGTCGACATGGTCGTGGATGACGTCGACGGCCTTGTTGAGCGAATCGTCGTTTTGGCGTACTGCCGCCACGCCGTTGCGGATGCGGAAGATGGGGAGGATGCGGAAAAAGTTCAAGAGCTTTGCGACGACAGGGTTCTTGAAGATGTCGCCCCGCGCGATGAACACCTTCCTCATGTTGTCCGACGACAGCAGCACCAAGGCATCCATCAGCGTGTTGCTGTGGTTGACGCCGAAAATCATGGCACCGCCCTTCGGCAGGTTCTCTTTCCCGTGCACCTCAAAACGCCGGTAGGCTCGCCTCGTGTGCCAGTTGACATAGGGCAGTAAAAACGAGTACCAAAAGTCAGGATCTTGTATCTTTTTGGCCATTTTAATTCAAAAAAAAAGTGGACAAAAGTACGAAAATAACCTAAATAGTTGGTTTTTTTTCCGCAAATGGGATTATTTTCCTAATTTTACCGCCCCTAAGCCTTATGAAATGAAGATAAAATCTCTGTTTGTCATTGTCGTGCTGTCGCTCTTTTGGGCCTTGACCTCGTGCCAAGACAACCTCCCGACAAAGGACGCTCCCGTGACCGAACGCGACACGCTGACGGCATTGCAGCATGTGCAGGAAAGAGGGAAGCTCGTGGCTGTCACCAATTGCGAAATCATCAATTACAATACCGAAAACGCCACACCGTCAGGCTTTGAGTATGAGCTGCTTAGCGACTTCTGCAAAGCCAACGGCCTTGAACTCGAGATGCGCGTCAACGAGAATCTCGACTCGTGTTTCATGCTCCTCGACTCGTGTCAGGTCGACATCGTTGCCGTGGGCATCGGTGCCAACCGCGAGATGAAACGCCGCTACCTGCTCACCGACCCCATCCTCATGCAGAAGAGCGTGCTCGTGCAACGCCTGCCCAAGGACTGGAACAAGATGTCGACGGCCAACGAGGTGGAGAGCCAGCTGCTGCGCTCGTCGGTCGACCTGGCTGGCAAGACCATCCACCTGCCGCAAGGCAGCCACGAAATCGTCTTGTTGCAGCATCTTGCCGAACAAATTGGCGACACCATCTGCATCGTGGAGTGCGACAGCCTCAACAGCGTCGACTTGGTGAAGGCCGTCTCGTCGGGACAGATCGACTACACCGTGGTCGAGGAATACGTGGCACGCATGGCCTCCATCGGCCTCAAGGGGCTTGACACCAAGCTCAACGTCAGCGTCGAGCAGCCGCTCGGCTGGGCCTTGTGCAACCACGATGGCGACTCGTCGCTTCTCATGGCCCTCAATGGCTGGATCGATGGCTTCGAGCAACGCAACCTCAACCGCATCTTGGCCAAATACGTCAACAAAGGCAATGTGTTTGCCCCACGAAAACCATCGGGCGACCACATCTCCGCCTTCGACGACATCATCAAGAAGACCGCCAAGGAAATCAACTGGGACTGGCGACTGTTAGCCTCGCTCATCTATCAGGAGTCGCGTTTCAGGATGGACTTGGAGAGCGAGAAAGGGGCTTTCGGCCTCATGCAGCTCATGCCCGTGGTGATGGAGAGATACGGCATCGACTATGATGCCACGCCCGACGAACAGCTTCGCGCCGGCGGGCAGCTGATCAGCTTCCTCGACGATTGCCTCGAAAACAAGGTGGCCGACAGCGCCGAGCGCGTGAAGTTCGTGCTGGCGGCTTACAACTCAGGTCTCGGTCATGTGTATGACGCGCAGCGCCTCGCCTCGAAATACGGCAAGTATCCCGACGTGTGGGACAACAACGTCGACTATTTCATCCTCAATAAGTCGAAGAAGCAGTATTACAACGACACCTGCTGCCATGCGGGCTACCTGCGCGGCACCGAGACCTACCGCTTCGTCGAAGAGGTCTTGGACAGGTTTTATCAGTATCAGGTGAGTTATAATTAACGAGAGGCGATATTATTTCAATTGTATTATTACCCCGTTCTCCCGAATTTCCAAATTCGGGAGCCGTGAGTATCAGCATTTTCAATGCGAAAAAATCCTTGTGCAATCGAATGGAAACCCTTACCTTTGCCCTGAAAAGAAAGGCCGATGAGGGGATTTGATCCGAATTGGCCCTTCCGTGATGCCATTTGGCGGAACCATGATGGCATTTGGCGAGGCAACGAGTTTCGTTTTTATGGAAAAAGCACTATCTTTGCCGCCAAATAATTAGGAAATGAACACGGATAATGAATTACAACGGGTTGGCCAATCCCCAACCCAACGCCAGCGAACGGCAAAGCCGCTGGAACTGGCCATGATTGTCATTTTTGCTCTTTTTGGCTTTACCGCTTTGAATGCCCAAAGCTTCAATGCCGGTCTCATTGTGGGCCCGACGTTCTGCCAGGTCGACGGCGACAACTATGCGGGCTTCCACCAATTGGGCTTCACTGCGGGCGCCTATGCCAATCTGCCCATCGACGACTATTTCTCGGCACAGATGGAACTGAAGTATTCGCTCTTTGGTGCCCATTCGTCCGACAAGGAGGTGAACGAGTACGGCTACAACGCCTACAGCCACCGCCTGCATTATGCCGAGATTCCCTTGATGCTGCGCTGCAATTTGGGCTTCTTCAGGGCCGATTTCATCACTCTGGAGCTGGGCGTCAGCGCCGACGTACGCCTGCGTTCTACCGAAGATACTAACGGCGATTTCCAGGTGACCACCAACCGTTGGAACGCCTTCTCGGCTACGGCCAACGCAGGCATACATTTCGCCTTCAACGACCATTTGGGTCTTGGCGCCCGCTATATGTATTCGGTGGTGCCTATCCGCTTCACGGGCAACCCAGGGTGGTTCTACAACCAGTATTATAACAAGGTGATCCAGATTACGCTTACCTATAACCTCAACTCTCCTTTGAGATAAATGCTTCATTGTCGCAAACTGCGTCTCGCAGTTCGGCACCTGCAATAAACTCAATATTCCGCTTCAATCCCTCAAAACCGGCGCGTCGCACGGCTGAATGCTTGAATAAGGCATCAAAGGTTTCTTTGTCGAGGCTTTTCCAATCTTCGGCTTTCATGGCCAAAAGCTGCTCAGAAGGCTGGAAATCAGGCTCTTGGTTGGGTAATGAGAACTTGTTGTATGGGCAAACGTCCTGGCAGATGTCGCAGCCGTACATCCAGCCTTGGAATCTTTTTTGGTCAAGTCCGTCCAAACTTCCCTTGTATTCGATGGTCAAGTAGGAGATGCACTTGCGTGCGTCGATGTGGAACGGACTTTCCAAAGCCCCTGTGGGACAGGCTTCTATGCACTTGGTGCAGCGTCCGCAGTGGTTGGTCATGGCTTGTCCGGTTTCGGTTAAGTTGATGGGGAGGAAGAGATGCCCGATGAAGAAGAACGAACCTTTCTTGGGATGGATTAAGGAGGTGTTTTTCCCGATGAAGCCTAATCCGCTGCGCACGGCCCAGGCGCGGTCGAGAACGGGTGCCGAGTCGACGAAGATGCGCACGCCATCGAGCTTGCCTGTCTGGGTCTCGATGCGTTCCAAAAGCTGGCGCAGCTTGCGTTTCAGCACGTCGTGGTAGTCGGTGCCATAGGCGTATTTGGCAATCTTGTAGTGCTTGCCGTCGCCCAAGGTCTGTTTCGGGAAATAGTTGTAGAGTACGGTGACGATGCTCTTTGTGCCTTCCACCAAGAGGCGGGGGTCGTAGCGTTTCTCGCGGTTGCGGGCTAAGTAGCCCATCTCGCCCTCATGCCCTTCGTCGAGCCATTGCTCCATGTTAGCCGACTCTGTTTCCAACGCCACGGCTTGTGAAACGCCACAAGCATCGAAGCCCAGGCGCTCGGCTTCAGCAATAATCCATTGGGAGGCGGTTTGCGTCATTGCGAGAAGGAACGACGAAGCAATCTAGTAATTGAACAAGTTCTCTGGACTGCTTCGTGCCTCGCAGTGACGCAAAGCAACCACAAGCAATCCTTACCAAATCAGAACGGCGCGAAGGTGATGCCCACCGACAGCGGATGAAACACGGGCGCGTCGTGTCCGACCGAAAACGTCTGGTTGATTTGGTAGGCTGCAAAAACGCTCACCCATTTCCAACCCACACGCAGGGTGGCTGAGTAGGCCAAACGCTCCACGTTGTTGATGTAGAGCAGCTTCTCGTTCACTGTGGCGCCACTTTCGTCGGTCAGCGGGTTACCCTCGCCGTCGGGGCCGACGTATCTGGTCTTGGTGGCCACCATGATGCCGACCTTGAAGCCCACGCCAATCTTCACCTGGTCCTTGATGCGGAAACGCAGCTCCAGCGGAATGTCGGCATAGGTTGGGCTAACTTTATAGCGCTTGAAGCCTTCCAAGTCGCGGAGCGACTGGTAGGTGAAGTTGCCGGTGGTGTAAGGGTTGAGGATGCGCGTGTAGGAGAAGTAGTTGTGCGACGTCATGCCAACGCCGATGCTCACGGTATGGTTGGCGCTTTCGCCCAAGGGGAAGTTGTAGGTGAGGGCGAAGCTCACGCCTTGGTTGAAGCCGCGCGGATCCCAGTTGTCGCTCGGGGCAAGCTGGAAGTCGCTGAACAGGTCGAGGCCAAAGGTGACCTTCTTGTCGGTCTTGTTGGCGATGAGTTGCGCGAACGAAGTCGCCGAAATGACCAATGCAATGAGGGTAAATAATGCTTTCTTCATATGATAATACTATGTGTTTCTACCTGAAAACTGAAAACTGATAACTCCTAACTCCTAACTCCTAATTCCTAACTCCTAACTCCTGAACAATGGACATGCGTTCGTCGAGCAACCGGTTGATTTCCTCGTCCGAAAGGTCGGGCTGTCGCAGCTGGTCGTCGATGGCGGCGAGGTGGGCCTCTAAGTTCTCGGTGGTGCCCGGGATGTCGGTCAGTTGCTTCTCTTTGTTGACGGGCGGCTCAACGGGTGTGGCGGGTGGGTTAGGCGTTTGCATTGGCATGACGGGGATGTTCTTCAGCTGGCCCATCACCATGCCCACCATTTGTTTCGTGAAGGGGTCGAGTTTGTAGATTTCCACCTTCATGTCGTCCTTCAGCTCGTCGAAGTCTTCGAGAAACATTTTCAGCTGTTCCTTTTGCTCTTCCGTAATGCCTGGGATGGCGTCAAGGTCTTGTCCCTCCATCATTTTCTTGAACATGTTGAGGAGGTCGTCGAGTCCGTTATTGAGGTTGTTTTCGTCCATATTTTAAAAAGTGTAGTGACGCAACGCTTGCGTCCTGATTAATGTCAACGACACGGCAAAAACCGTTCCGCGTGCAAAATAACGAAATTTTCGTGGATTGATTGCGACAAATTGCCAGTTTTTTCCGAATATTGCACTCTCAACTCCCAACTAAACAACTGAACAACTTTCAACTGAACAACTGATAACAATGGATTTCAAAACAATAAAAGTACAATTGGGCGAAAGCATGGCATGGGTCAACCTCGACCGCCCCGAGGTGCGCAACGCGCTGAATGCCGAACTGATAAGCGAATTGACGGAAGTTTTCGACTGGCTCAACAGCCGCGACGATATCCGCGTCATCATCCTCAAAGGCAATGGCAAGGCTTTTTGTGCGGGTGCCGACTTGGCATACATGAAGGATATGGCGGGCTACAGCTACAACCAAAACATTGCCGATGCTGAAAAGCTTTCCAAACTGTTCCAGACCATCTATTTCTGCAACAAGGCGGTTATCGTCGACGTGCATGGCGCCTGCATCGGTGGGGCCAACGGCATCATCGCCGCCGCCGACATCGTGATTGCTGAAAAGGAGACCAAGTTTGCCTTTTCGGAGGTGCGTTTGGGCATCACGCCGGCCACGATTTCGCCTTTCGTGGTGGCCAAAATCGGCAATGCCGCCGCCAAGGAGCTGATGCTGACGGGCCGTCATTTCACTGCAGCCGAGGCCAAGGATTTCCGCCTGGTGAACGCCGTCGTCGACGAGGCGGAGATGGTCGACACCGAGCGTCAATACATCGAGCATTTCATGCAAGCCTCGCCCGATGCCATCGCCGAGTGCAAGAACCTGCTCCGCATGGTGAGCGGCACCGCCGACCCTTACAACCCGATTTTCCACCAAACCTCAGTCCTCATCGCCAACCAACGCATCTCCGAGGCCGGCCAAGAGGGCATGAAGGCGTTTTTCGAGAAACGGAAGCCGGAGTGGGCATAAAAAATGCTTCCAACTCTGCGGAATCTATCAAAAAATTGCACTTTCCGCAGAGTTCAAGGGGTGTTTTTGTTATGATTATGCCTTGAATAAGTTATCTAAAGTGATGATATTCTGGAAGATTGATGAATGTTCGTTTCTTTTCAATCCTTTGGCTGTAATCAATACAAGGTGGATGGCTTTGTCGGTGCGCGATTCTTCCGATAGGCGGGCAATTTTGGTCTCGAAATTGGCCTCGTCGCCGGCATCGACCGTATAGGGTTCTTTCGTGAATTTGATTTCGCAAAGGTCGACGACGCCATCACTGCGGTCGATAACCAAATCGACTTGGGCTCCTGCTTTTGTCTTTTCGGCTGAAATGTAACGCCATGCATAGAACGACGCTGCAATGCCGGAGATGCCTAAGGCGTGTAGGATTTGTTCCTCGTGCGCGAAACAAACTTGTTCAAAAGCTAATCCACACCAATTATAATAAAGTGACGTGTTCAGGTGCGACGACCAAAAATGTTTGTCGCCATGGGCATTTTCGGCGATGAACTTGAAATAGAACAATGTATAGGGATCAATGAGCTGGAATATGGCGTTTTTCTTTTTGAATCCAATGCTGTTGTATTTCCTGATGAACCCGCAATATTCGAGTTCGTTGAGCACTTTGGTGAGGTTTCCGTTGTCATCCATCCCTTTCTCGATGAGTTCTTCACGGGTCAGGCCTGTTTTTTTCTTCCCAAGGATGGTGATGGCTTGGATGTAGGCTTCGGGATTCCTGAACAGCGAGGCATAAAGCGCGTCGAACTCGCCATACAGTTCCCCCGTGGGGTTAAACATGAGGTCGTCAATGTTTTGGGCGAGGCTTTTTTGGCTGTCGAGGAACGACCAATAATAGGGGATTCCACCCATAATCATGTAGGTTTCAACGATTTGCCTACGGCTGAACCCTAATTTGAATGCCTTGGCATAGCGTTCGCATTCCTGTAGGGTGAAGGGTTGGATGAGCACCTGAGTTGTAATGCGCCCTCGCAAGCCTCCGTGGTTTCTGATGAGTTTGTTGATGATCCACGAAGTGGCAGAGCCGCAAATGATTAGAAGAATGTCTTTGCGCCCCGAGGCCCAGCCGTTCCAGAAATGCTCCAAGGCAGGTATAAAGCCCGAATGGAGCGTGTCCATCCAAGGCATTTCATCGATGAAGACGACTTTTTTCTTCTCTTTTGAAGCCTTGATGAGGTCTTTGAGCATGTCGAAGGCGTCAATCCAGTTTTTGGGGAGTTTTGGTTTGGCCATTCCAGCATCATGCAATGAAGATTTCCATGCTGCAAGCTGCCCTTTCATATTGATGTTGGCCAATCCTGCATGTTCAAAGGTGAATTTGTAGCCAAATGTTTCCCTGACGAAGAAAGTCTTGCCTACGCGTCGTCTTCCATACACGATTGCAAATTGCGAATATTCAGACTGGTACGCACGGATGATTTTCTCTTTTTCTTTGACTCTTCCGATAATCATTTTTCTCGATTTTGCACTGCAAAAATAACAAAAAAATGCTTCCAACTCTGCGGAATCTATCAAAAAATTGCACTTTCCGCAGAGTTCAAGGGGTGTTTTTCCGAAAATCTTGCTTCTGTTTTTGGCTGTTCGATGGATTTTGCTTATTTTTGCCTCAAATATAAATCCTATTCCTATGAAGAAATTTGCAGTAATTCTTTCAGGCTGCGGTCACAAGGACGGCAGCGAAATCCATGAAGCCGTTACCCTGTTGCTTTCCATCAGCCAACATCATTGTGAATACCAATGTTTTGCGCCTAACCGTGTGCAGCGTGATGTCGTCAACCACTTGACGGGTGAAGCCGTCAACGAGGAACGTAACATCCTCGCCGAGGCTGCTCGCATCGCGCGTGGGAATATCTTGCCCATCGAGGAATACAAGGCCGAAGACTTCGATGGCCTGCTCTTTAGTGGCGGCTTCGGTGCGGCCAAAAACCTTTGCAATTATGCTTTCAAAGGTGCCGACATGGAAGTGCAGCCCGATGTGGCTCGTGCCATCGTCGAGACGCGCGAGGCAGGCAAACCGCTCGGTGGCATGTGCATCGCTCCCGTGATGTTCGCCAAGCTGTTGCCTGGCGTTTGCGTCACCTTGGGCAACGAAGGCACACCCGATGCCGACAACGTCCGCGCCATGGGTGCCTATCACGTGCAGACCGAGCACGGCGACGTTTGCGCCGACAACGAGTTGCTGGTGTTCACCACACCGGCTTATATGCTCGATGCGACCATCAAGGATGTGTATGACGGTGCCTACAACCTGATTGATGCCATCGTCGACACGCTGGACGGGAAGCGCGACTGATGTTCGGACAACTTTATTATTAATGAGACAGGGGCGGCCTTGCGGTCGCCCTTGTCTTGTCTATGTTCGCATTGCAGTTATCTGCGTCCTGAGCCTGAGCCGCTGCGGGTCGAGCTGCTGGAGGTCGCTGAGCCTGTCGAAGCACCGCTGCTGTTTGAGCTGCTGGAGGTCGCTGAGCCTGTCGAAGTGCCACTGCTGCGTGTGCTGCTTGAACCGCTGTTGACGCGGCGGCTGCTGCTTGAGCTGGAACTTCTTGTGGTCGCTGAACCTGTCGAAGTGCCGCTGGGGCGTGAGTTGCTGCTTGAACCGTTCACTCGGCTGCTTGGGCTGCTGTTGCCCGTGCGACCGGTCGCTGAGCCTGTCGAAGCGCCATTGCCGACTCTGCTGCTGCTCGATCCCGTGTTGCCTGTGCGACCGCTGCTGCCAGTGGCTGAGCCTGTCGAAGTGCCGCTTGGGCGGCTTGTGGAGCTGGAGCTGCTACCTACGCGACCACTGCTCGATCCGTTGCCGCTGGCTGAGCCAGTCGAAGCGCCACTGTGGCTGCTGCCCGAACTCATACTGCCTCCGTTGGCCTTGGGGCGGACCGTTGCGCTCGGTGCAGTTTCGCTGTTGCTGGGCGCTGCGGGTGGGTTGCTGTTCACCTCGGGGTGGGTGGCAGGATAACCGCCGTTGTTGCTGTGGTAGCCGTAGGTGTGGTGCATCGGGTTCATTGGAGGCGGAGGCGTGCCCGGGCCATGGCCAGGAGGCGGGGGCATGGGCGGACGATAGCCGTCGTAGTAGTAGCGGTAGATGCCGGGACGGGTGTAGTAGTGCACGCGTGGCGGCGCGCTGATGACCACCCAGCGCTCGGTGCGCGGTCCGGCCCAATAGAAGCTGATAGGCTCGAAGTATTCGAAGGTGGTGAAGCTGTAGAGTTCGTCGCCAAGCTCGTAGTAGGGCATGACAGTGAAGCCTATCCCACGGTCGATGCGGCGCGATGGGATGCTGATGGCGATGCGCTTGATGCTGCCGGGACGGACCCTGACGTACTTGTTGGCATAATAGTAGCCGTAGTCGGGGTCGAGGTAGAGGTAGACGTTCCCTCTGTAGGTGTAGTCGCCGATGTTCTCCACGTCGTAGTAGACCGTGATCGAGTTGTAGTTGTACACCATCACGGGCTGTGAAACCAGGGCGAGTTCGGGCGGATAGCCGGTGGCTGCTTTTGCTGCGATGGATCCCACTGCCAGCAGGATGCTCATCAGGATGTTCTTGGCTTTCATAGTGGTGATTTTTTGAGGGTTAAACGTTTATGTTGGTTTTCACTTTATCACCATACCAAAACCGTGCCAAATTTACTTCTCCGTCACCCTCGTTGTCGTACTGTAGTCGATTTCAGGATGTTGAGCCAGGTATTCCAATATCAGGTCGTTGGAACCGTGGAAGGTCGACGTGCCGTCGTCCTCGTGCGGGTAGTCGAACACGCTTGTCATGTAGCTGTTCATCACCACGCTGTATTTGGCATTCATTTCAAGCGGTTTGCCGTTCTCCAAGATGACTTCGATGTCGGTCATCTCACCATTGTCGTCCACCTTATAAGAATAGGAGCATCCCGAGCAGTAGATGGGGCCGCCGTCGGTGACGAAACAGCACTTCATCAGGTCGATGATTTCCTGGCCGCTGAGCGTGAAGTGGATAATCTCGTTGTCGAACGGGTCGAGGGCGAAGATGTCTTTCAGCGTGACGGGGCGGGCCGAGAGGGTGTCGAAACGCACGCCGCCCGGGTTCTGGAAGCCCATGTCGGAGCCGGTCGTGTAGCGGATGGCATCGGTCATCAGGCAGCCGAGCGATTCGTAGTTGTCAATGGGTGTCAAGTTGGTGGTCACCACCTTGCTGAAGTATTCGTTGCTATTATATTCGTCGACCATGGCTTGCACTTTGGCGTTGCGTTTCGGGAAAGTCTTGACGGGAAGCAGCTCCGACTCAGTATTGACCAATTTGCCATTACGGAATGTGAAGGTGCTGAGCGTCACATATTTGACCTTGGCTTCGGCTTGCGTGACCAAAACACCGTTCACCATCAATTTCCCGTTTTCGCCTACGCGGGTGTGCGAATGTCCGCCAAAGATGGCGGCCACTTGCGGGAATTTGGCGGCCACCTCGCGATCTTCCTCATGGCCGAGATGGGTAAGCAGGAAGATGGCGTTGCAGTCTTTAAGAGTGTCCAAGTATTGTGGCAACACTTCCTCGAAAGGCACGAAGTGGGAGCCATCGGCGTTTTTCGGGTGGAAGTCGGGGAGGCCGTTCAAGCCGAGTTGTATGCCACCGATGACACCGATTTTCAGGCCATCGCGTTCAAAGGTTTCGTAAGGCTTGCAATTGTGCATTTGCAGCGTGTCGTCGAAGGTGACGTTGGCGCACACGAAGGGGAACTTGGCCCAAGTGAGCACATTGCGCAGGGCGATGGGACCGCCGTCCCACTCGTGGTTGCCAAAGGCCGACAGGTCGAAGCCGACGGCGTTCATCAGTTCATACATGGGCTTGGATACCTCTTCGTAGCGGTCGTTGATGGGGTTGCCCGATCGGTTGTCGCCCGCACCGAATAGCAACAGGTCGGGATACACTGAGCGAAGGCTGTCGATAAGGCCGGCCAACTGCGGGAAGTTGTCGATGTTGGCGTGCATGTCGTTGGTCGAAACGACGTGGATTTTCTGCTCTTTGGGTTGGCACGAGGCAAGGACGAAGGCTGCGGCGAAGGCCGTCAGCATGATGCGTAAAATTTTCTTCATGGCTTTCAGCGGTTTACGTAGATTTTTGAGTTGGCACGCAGCGAGCCGTCCAAGTCGATGACGTTGCCGTAGGCGTCTTTCACTGTGATGCCCTCAAGGTTGAGCGGCAGGTTGTTGGCGCGGCAGTAGGCCAGCACCACTGATTTCACCTTTGCGCCGTAATAGGTGCGCACTTCGGTGTCGTTGACGAATGCTTTCATATCAGTTGTCAGTTTGGGGTTGTTAGTTTTCAATTGATAATACAAGGTACAAAATTACGGTTTTTTTGTAAAAAAAGACGCATTTTTACTTTTTTCTGTATTTTTGCGCAATCAAATTAAAATCGTACTACTATGAAAATGGAAGGAAGAAGAACCAGCACCAACGTCGAAGACCGTCGTGGAAAAGGTGCTGCAACCGCAGGCGGAATCGGCATCGGCGGTATCATCATTGCTTTGTTGGCTTATTTTCTAACAGGCCGCGCTCCCGATGTGCAGTCGTTAGGCGGCATGGCTGGAGGCGAAACCCAGAGTGAATACGTCCCCACAGCGCAAGAACAAGAGTTTGAGCTTTTTGCATCGCAAATCTTAGCCTCGACCGAGGACGTTTGGACGGCTGAGTTCTCGAAGTATAACGCCCAATACCGTGCCCCTAAGATGGTGATTTTCAAAGGCTCGGTGCAAAGCGGCTGCGGCAATGCCTCATCGGCCACAGGCCCGTTTTATTGCTCCGCCGACGAGAAACTCTACCTCGACCTCGACTTCTTCAACGAGATGCAACAGTCGATGGGCATCAAGGGCGACTTCGCATGCGCCTACGTCATCGCGCACGAAGTGGGGCACCATATCCAGCACTTGCTCGGCACCCTCGATGAAAAGCATCAGCAGATGGCTCGCATGAACGAAGTGGACAGAAACAAGATGAGCGTCCGCATCGAGTTGCAAGCCGACTACTATGCCGGCGTTTGGGGACATCACGAGCAGAAGATGTTCGGCTCGCTCGAAGACGGCGACCTCGAAGAGGCCATCAATGCAGCCAAGAAAATCGGCGACGACTACTTGCAAAAGCAGGCCGGCTATCGCGAGGTGAAGAGCGACCTCTTCACCCACGGCACCTCGCAACAGCGTATGCGTTGGCTCAAGCGCGGCCTGCAGTCGGGCGACCTCAGCTTGGGCGACACGTTCACGATTCCCGAGAGCCAATTGTAAAGAATAAAACTCCCACGCCATGTTCGACAAGAGACACGCACGCTACATCAATCCCTACACCGACTTTGGCTTTAAGAAGCTGTTTGGTACGGCGATGAACAAGGACTTGCTCATCAGCTTCCTCAATGCACTGCTGTTCAAGAACCAAGTCAAGAAACAAGTGATCAAGGATATCCGCTATCTGCCTACGGAGCACTTTGGGCAATACGGCAACCGTCGTGCCATTTTCGACGTGTTTTGCGAGACGGAGACTGGAGGGCAGTTCATTGTAGAGATGCAGAACGTGTATCAGCAGTTCTATAAGGACCGCAGTGTGTTCTATTCCACATTTCCCATCCAAGAGCAATCGAGGTTGGGCGACGATTGGAACTTTGAGCTGAAGGAGGTCTACACCGTGGGCATCCTCAATTTCGAGTTCAAGGAGGACGAGTATTCAAAGGAATGCTATCATCATGAGGTGAAGCTGATGGACACCGCCGACCACCATGTGTTCTACGACAAGCTCACTTTCATTTACTTGGAGATGCCCAAGTTCAACAAGACTGAGGACGAGCTGGAGGACATGTTCGACAAGTGGCTCTTCGTGTTGAAAAACCTGTCGCGATTATTTGAGCGTCCTAAGGCCTTGCAGGAACGCATCTTCACCAAACTTTTCGAGCAGGCGGAGATAGCGCGATTCACGCCTGAAGAGCGACGAGGCTACGAAGACAGCGTGAAGACCTACCGCGACATCAACAATGCCATTGCCACTGCTGAGAGGGATGCCGAAAAAAGAGGAGAATACAAAGGACGGGAAGAAGAAAAACTCTCCAACGCCCGCAAGATGAAGGAATTAGGCGTAGGTTTCGACATCATCGTCCAAGTCACGGGTCTGGCGGCAGACGAAATCGAGAAGCTGTAGTGCTCCTTTTAATTAATGTAGTTCAGGTTTCTTGCTTCCCGAAAGGAGGCAAGGGGTTGTTTGTGTCTTGTTTTTGAAGAAAGCAAAAGCAAGTCTTTTTTTCATTGGAAAAGGGTTTTTTATCAAAAAAACATCCGTTTTACTTAGTTTTCCGAAATTATTTGTATTTTTGCCGCGTCTTTTCACCGTGTTCTGCAAAGACTTTGGTGGGAAGGCAGACATATTGACCAATAGAAGCGTTATTGCTTCCTTAAACTTGAGAAAGTCGCAAATTTTCAAGCAAAGTAATAAAGGAGGTTCGATAACGGTCTCACGCTTTGGCGTGGGCTGTTTTCACATTCTTTATTACGGGTTATTGCGACGACCTTCAAGTTTGATGCGAAATACAGCAGCCTACGCTTCTTTTGTTTGGTGTGGAAACAGTCAACCTATTGTATAACAAATTAAAAGTAAACGCAAACAAAAGATGAAAACCCAAACAGAAAGTCTCAAATGGAGGCAAACCTACCAGCCACCCAGAGCGGAAGTCCTTGAAATCAAGCCTCAAGGCGTGTTATGCGGCTCGGCCCTCAATGGCAACAGCACCGAAGCAGTAACGACCGGCACCTTCACTTTCCCGTAAACCGATGGATTGGCAAATAGAGAGACGGAACAGAAGGAGGGGAACCACCTTCGTTATCCTGCTGATAATTTGGGTTGTGGGCATGGCCGTTTTTATGGCCGTCAGGATTTTGCGACCCGACGAGGCTGTTCCAATCTATTATGAAGATGGCGATGCCGAATGGATCAATGCCCCGGCGCAGTCCGACGCGCCCATGACCGCAAAGGAGAAGATGGTCAGGGAAATGGACGAGCGCAACAGCCGCTTCCTGAACGGCACGAGCGAAGCGCCCACATACGATGGCGACTATATCCCGTAGTACGAATGAACGAATGAAAACAACACAAGCAAGAACAAAAGAAAACTCAACAATGATGAAAACACCATTTCGATTAATGATGATAGGCTTGGTAGCGACCAGCCTGCTTGCCTCGTGCAAGAAAAACAACAACGACAACAACGGCGGCACCGCCAACGGACAGGGCTTCAGGGCATCAACCGAGCAAAACATTGGCGACAGCAAGACCCATCTGAACGGTACAAGCATAATGTGGAATGAAAACGACCTCATCAAGGTGCGCAACAATGTAGGAACCGTGCTTACCTACCAGCTCACCGACGGCGAGGACTCTCCCAATGGCACTTTCTACACAGGCGAGGCACATGATGGATTCTTCCAAGAACCCTACACGGCTATTTATCCTGCTACAGATGCCAATTCAATCAACGAGTCAGGTACTGCCGCCATGTTCTCGCTGCCTGCCGCACAAACTTTTGTCGCCAATGGCTTTGCCAATGGTGCCATGCCTATGACAGCGGTTTCGGCAACCACAACGCTTAACTTCAAAAATGTGTTGGGCGGTTTGGTTGTCAGACTCAAGGGTCCAGGCATCACAGTGAACCGAATCGTGCTTTTCTCCAACAAGGAAGAAGCCCTTTGGGGCAATTGCACTGCCACTATCGGCAGCGATGGTGCCATTACTGGAACTTCCATCCCTTATACCAACGCCAATCAGCGATCCATCACGCTCAACTGTGGCAATTTGAGCCTACCATCAAACGCTGACGACTATATTGATTTCTATATCCTCGTTCCTGGCGGCTCTTTCTCCAAGGGCTTCGTATTGCAGGTGTTTGACAACAATAATCGTGCAGTGTATTCTACCTCAACAGAGGGTAATCCTAACATCGAACGCAACAAGTTGGTGTTCTTCGAGAATCCCGTCAAGATCGTTATTGGTGGTACGGGTGGCGTGTTTTCGGGTTGTAACGGCAGAAAACTCCGTTTTGCAAAAGGCAACCTTCAATATAACCCTTTAAGCAGAAGCTGGCAATTTGCCGACCATGGTTACGATGTCATTGATAGAGCTCAACAAGGCATTGATGGAGGTGCTGAGATGCATTTTCGTGACTACTTCTTGTACGGTACCAGCAATTATATACGAATGGGTAGCAACAACCAAGAAATGCATTACAGGCCATGGTGTAGACATGCATATGGTCAATGCGGTGAAAACCATAAGGTTAGTACACAATATTGGCACGATGACCTGACAGGAAATGCCGACTGGGGATACAATAAAATCACCAATGGGGGTAATGTTGAAGGCATGTGGTTCACGCCAAGCAAATGCGACTGGGATGCCATTTTCAGTAGAGGTGCCGTGCCAATGTGGGCAGCGGTGAAGATCACAGACAAGGACAATATGTATGGTATTGCCATTCTCCCCGATGGATGGAAGCTGCACGAATACGATGGCAGGTATGCTTTGTGGAATGCCGAGGGTGGCTTTATCGACCCATCATATCCCAAGCTGAATTATTATAATGAAGGAAACGTTGGCGTGCTGTATACATCGATGACTTCGACAGAATGGGATACGCAGTTTGAGCCGCTTGGTGCCGTTTTATTGCCTTATCGTGGCATGAGAGATGGTAATGGCAATTGGTATGAAGTAGGTGGTGCTGATGGCAAGCTGTCTTTCTTCTATTGGTCGTCATCGATTAAAGAAGTGAATGGTAATAATGCTGATTTTCGTAGTTCTAGTGCTTGGTGCTTGTTTGGCGACAATAATGGAAGTTTGAGTGGTGGTATTACGCTTGAAGCTGGTGTTAGAGCCGCTCTGCCTGTGCGCTTGGTATGCCTTGCCGAGTAATTCAAACGGTGTGACAGCCCTACAAGACCCTGAATGGGCCATCGGGACATTTCCGCATTCGGCAAAGCCCCGAAGGGGCGACAGCAGGGTAGGCAGGCGGTGTGAACCCCTGCCGAAAAAACGAAAAAAAATAGAAAACCAATGAAAAAGAACACCAACAATCGTTTCAGCGAGTTCCACGCGGGCCGTTTCCTGCAAGAGAGTTTGCAGGAAAGCGGTCACGGCGTGGCATGGTTAGCGGCAAAAACGGGCAGAACGGTGCCCGAAATAGATGCGCTGTTTGCCATGCCCAACATGGATGCCGAGCTATTCGTAAGGACGGGCATGCCCATGGGTGCGTTCTTCTTCAACCGAGTACATAAGGAAATCTTCCCCGAATAGCCAACGCCAGCACTATACTTACTAATGGATAGCATACTGAAAAACATAGAAGCGGTGCGCAAGGCGAAGCACATCAAGCAAGAGCAAATCGCTGCCGAGTTGGGCATCAAGCAAAGCTCTTACTCAAGCTACATCACCCGCGAGAGCGACATCACCTATAGCCGCCTGGAGGAGATAAGCAGGGTCTTGGGCGTTTCGGTCATCGACCTCATCGGCTGGCCCGAGAAGTATGTCGTCGAGGCATCGGAAAGTGAATGCGCGGATTGCAAGGCCAAGGATGCCATCATCGCCAACCTGAACAAGTATATCGAGTTGTTGGAGAAGGATAGGGGACATTGAAAAACAGTCGCCCCGCCAGGGGTAGATTGATTATTTGATTCATTTGTATTCGAGGAATGGCCCAACCGCGACGGTCCGGCCATTCCGTTTTTTTTTGCTCGGATATGGTGCTTTGCAATTAAAAGAAAGCTCCTACGGAGCATGGTTTGATGGCTATGATGCTTTGCTATGAAACGGAAGCTCCTACGGAGCATGGTTTATGGGTTATGTTGCTTTTTTGAGCCTTCCGAAATACCAAATCTGCCAGCTGTTGAACAGGTTTTGGAACACGGAATAGAAAGCTAGGTACACCGATGCCAGCGGATGCAGGTAGTGGTTGGCCATCCAGATGCCCATGGCCGAGTTCTTCTGGCCCAAAAGCTGCCCGCCCGCGATGGTGTCGCCGTATCGGTGCCCGATCCACTTGCCCAATCCAAATTGGATGACACAGAACAGCAAGGCGGAAACGCCGAGCCACAGGATACTGTTCCAGTTGCCCTTGCCGTGCAGGAAGATGAAGTCGATGGTTTGGCCCAAGGTGAGAAACAAGGCCACGGCCCACAGATAGAACGCCAAGCCTTTGAAACGGGCCACCACCGCATTGGCTTTGGGCCAGGCGACTTGCAAGGCCAAGGCCACAAAGAACGGCAGCCCGATGACCGTGCCCACACGGCGCAGGATTTGCAGGAACGAGGCCCAGAAAGGCATGTCCTGGTTGACTCCGATGAACGAGAAATAGATGGGGGCAACGATGGAAATCACCAAGTTGCCGATAACGGTGTAGGAAGTCACCGTGTTGCGGTCGGCACCGAGCATCGTGCTCACCACCGCCACCGAAGCCGCCACGGGGCAAAGCACGCCCACGAAGATGCCTTCGGCTACAATCTCGTTGACATTCAACCCTCTAAGCAATGAATAACAACCCACGCTGACCACCACCTGGAAAAGGATGATCCAGATGAACAGCGGCTTGAAACGCAGCTGGCGGATGTCGACGGCGCAGAACGTGAGCAACAGGATGGTGAAGATGATGTAGGGCACCACCACGTTGAAGGCGGCGCAATATTCGTGGAGCAACAGCCCTAAGATGATGGCTATCGGGAGGACATATTGGCGTATCTTGTTGGCTATGACAATGATTTTTTGCATCGAAATCCGGTTTGGGGCTGCAAAATTGCGAAATTAATCCGTACCTTTGCAGCCCTAATCGATAAATTCACGAAATATGAACCACAATAACGCAACGAAATGAAAATGCACCACATCCTCATCACCGCCTTGGCCTTCGGCCTTTGCAGCTGCGGCAACAACACCGAAAAACAAGACAACACAAACAACGAACCTATCAACGAACCTATGCAAGAAGAACAAACTACCAAACCTGTGGTCTACATGACCAAGGACATCAGCCCCGAAGGCTTGGTGAAGATTTACGAAGCCCTCGGCGTGAAACCTGCCGAAGGACAACGCGTGGCCGTGAAAATCAGCACAGGCGAATCGGGCGGACACAACTACCTGAAACCTGAGCTCATCAAGGACTTGGTGAACACGGTGAACGGCACCATCGTCGAGTGCAACACCGCCTACGGCGGCTCGCGCCAAGACGTGAAGAAACACTGGGAGACCATCAAGGAGCACGGCTTCTTGGACATCGCCAAGGTCGACATCATGGACGAGTTCGGCGAGATGCAAATCCCTGTGGAAGACACCACCTACATCAAGTATGACATCGTGGGCGACCACTTGGCCAACTACGATTTTATGGTTAACTTGGCCCACTTCAAGGGTCATGCCATGGGCGGCTTCGGCGGCGTGCTGAAGAACCAGAGCATCGGTGTGGCTTCAACCGCTGGCAAGGCTTACATCCACTCGTGTGGCTACACCACCGACCCTGCCGATTGCTGGAACCACATCGAGAACCAAGACGGCTTCCTTGAGTCGATGGCCTCTGCCGCACAAGGCGTGCACAACTACTTCAAGCAGGAAGGCAAGGAGATCATCTACATCGACGTGATGAACAACCTCTCGGTCGACTGCGACTGCGATGCGCATCCCGCCGACCCCGAGATGAAGGACGTGGGCATCTTGGCCTCCACCGACCTCGTGGCCTTGGACCAAGCCTGCATCGACCTCGTGTTCAACTATCCCAACGCTGAAGGCGACGACGCTACGGCCTTGATCAACCGCGTCAACCGCCAGCACGGCATCCACATCCTCGAACATGCCGCCAAGATCGGCCTCGGCGTGCGCGAATACAACCTTGTCAACATTGACGAAGCCAAGTAATCCATCAACGCTTATCGGGCACCTCGCTTGTTTCGGTGCCTACTGCATCTTTGGGTTCAACATCATCTGCTGCAAGAACATCTCCAACGCAGGTGTGTTGAGCCCAATGGATTTGTTTTGCCTGAGGGCGACTGGCGCCACCATCCTGTTTTGGCTCGTGTCGCTCTTCATGCCCAAGGAAAAGGTGGACCCGAAAGACTTGCCCAAGATTTTCGTGGCCTCCATGCTTGGGCTTTACCTCACCCAAATCAGCTTCCTGAAAGCGGTCACGATGACGACCTCCATCGACTTGAGCATTGCCAACACCAGCACGCCCATCCTGACCATGATTGTGGCTGCCATTGTCTTGAAAGAACCCATCACGGGCAAGAAAATCGGTGGCATTTTGGTGAGCCTTGCCGGTGTCTTGATTTTGGTTTTCAACTCGGTGGGTCTCGGTGGCGGCGCGTCGGAGACCAAGCCGATGGGCATCGTGTTGACCGTCGTCAATGCGCTCACGTTTGCCCTGTATCTCGGCATTTTCCGTCCGCTGATTTCGAAATACAACGTGGTGACCTTCATGAAGTGGATGTTCCTGTTTTCCATGCTGATGGCCTTGCCGTTCAACGCAAGACATCTCGTCAGTGTGCCGTTTGGGCAGATGGAAGCCAAGGTGCTTTGGCAGGTGGCCTTCGTGGTGGTTTTTGCCACTTTCGTCGCCTATTTCCTCATTCCCGTCGGGCAAAAACGCATCCGCCCTACGCTGGTCAGCATGTACAACTATGTGCAACCCACCATCGCCACCATCATCAGCATTGCCATCGGTTTGGACAAGATGACGTGGCTCAAGGTCGTGGCCATGGTTTTGGTCTTTGGTGGCGTTTACATCGTCAACCAGAGCCGTGCGGCGGCGCCAAAAGTGCATGAAAAGAAATGAAAAAAGTGCATTGTTGGGCACCAATCCGAACGACATGTTCCATTCGTCGTTTTTAACACCGCTGCATTAACGAAACAAAATATTTTAGGCCTGCGGAGAAAGAATTTTTTCCTTCTCCATTGCGCATTGGAAATTATTCTGTATTTTTGCCGCCCGAATTGGCTCGCCAGTTCAATACATAATGAAGCGTTATGCTTTATCTCTTGCACCAGAGAACCTGAGAAATTTTCGTTACGGCAAGAGGGCAAAATGCTCCACACGTCGTGTGTGGACATTAGTGTGGTGTACACACCCTTTTAGTATATTAACAAGGTACACCCCCCATTTTCCGTAACGGGTAATCTCAGGACCTTCTGGCAAAAATGATGATAATGTCCACGCTTTTGTGTGTTGGCCAAGGCAAGCCGATATTGTTGAACTTTTAAAAGACCTGAGAACGCATGATGGCCAACAGAAAAGCAAACTTATACGGAGGTTTTAGCGACTTCCACGTCGGCAATTTCCTTCGCGATATCTTGCGGGAAGAAGGGCACGATTTGGACTGGCTCGCCGACCGCCTGAGCATACCCCCCGAAATCCTCAGCTGCATATTGACACAACCCAACATGGACGCCGAACTTTTCGTGCGCATAGGAAAACCCATGGAACCCCTGTTTATGCAACGGGTGGATGAGGTGATTTTCGGGAAACAACCCGCTAAAGCGGTGAACCGAATCAATGAAATGAATTGAGAAACAAATATACGAGATTGCAAATGAAAACACACAATAGACACCTTATTATTATATTTACCTTCGCCGCCCTCATGCTCGGAGCGGGAAACTGGGGATGGGGACTAAATCCGTGGCCTTCTTCAAATTCAAGTAATAGTAGCTATTGGTTGAGTAACATTACGGTCTATCTTTATGCAAATGAAGACGGAACGTTTAAAGCCAGTTGGCCAGATACCTCCACTGACTATGATTATATCAATAACACTTATGTCACTAATGAAAATTATACTAATCAAAAAGTAAAAATAGTATTCGTATATGAAGGTGACGAGGATCCCATAAAATTTAATGGATATGTTTCCTATGTTAACGGCACTAATGCTGGCAGACCATTGACCCTATCGGTAGACGCTCCAGCTACGAGAACCAAACCCACCGTGGAGCGGTATAACGGCTATACTGGGTCTTTCATTCAAATGGCTTTGTATAGACACCCCTCGTCACTGACGATTACAAGCGAAAATACCACAACGCCAGCGAAATTTATCATCGATGGGGGCAGCAAAGGGCTTACTCCTTCCACCCCAAGCAATACAGACATAAAATATACAGCTACACACCCATCCGATGGAAAAACAGCACTATGTCCATTGATGTATGTTTGCTGTGGCGCAGTCACGATGACTAATGTGACACTGCAAAACAATTGGAACACAGCCACATCTTCATCTCCAAGTCCGAGTGGAACTATGGCTAATACTAATGCAACTTATTATAATGCTTATAGTACTAGCTGTAATAAATCTTCTGGCATATTGTTTGAAGCTTTAGCAGGATCCCAAACTTTGGCATGTGAAATGACCAATTGTACGATTCAAAATTGTTATTCGGCATGTGAAGGCGCAGCCATGTCCATTCACAATCGGACGAACGCTTCCAGCGTGACGATGGATCGTTGTACAGTCCGAAATTGTTTCGCCAACGCCAATGGTGGTGGATCTGGAACTGTTGGAGGAATAGTTCGATTGAGCGGTACCGCGAATGATTATAGAGGCCCTTTAACGGCTAAGCACTGCACTTTCTCTGGAAACTATAACAATGGAGCGTCCGGTGGAGGAGCCATCTATTGGCCAAATACCAATGCCAGTGCCATCACATACCAACTGCTTACGCTGGAGGATTGTACCATTACCGGCAATCATAGTTTACAAGAAGGAGGTGGCGTATATTGCGAATATGCGGTGATGAAGGATTGTACAATTACGGGAAACGAGGTTCGTGTTGTGAATGATCTTGATGATAATGTGATTAATGAAGCCGGAGGCGTTCATGCGAATACTCAGCTTACTTTGTCTGGAACCATGGTCATCAAAGGCAACACGGCGAGGCTCCTCAAAACCAATGGTACCGTCGTTCAAGCACCGAAGCCTTCGGACGTGTGTTTCAGTTTTACTGACAATACGGCTTTTGTCACTATTGGCGAAGAAGGATTAGACTGTGGGTCTTGCATCGGTATCTTTAAGATTAGATCTGGTGCTTATTATGAAGATTATAATTTAAGTAGTCCTAGTAATCCATCATATCCTTATTATGTATGCAAAATTGCAGAAGGGACGGCAGCCAATTGTCTTGCGGCCTACCGCAACCACATCTTCTTCGACGACGACGATTTATGCCATGTGTTTAATGAACATTCCATTTCTGGCGATCAGCACTACTATAACAACACAACGGAACCCAACTTGTTTTTCGTCCATAAGGAGTATGCGAAAAATGACATTAACTCATGGCACGACCAAACGGCCTCTGCTGTAACCGATTATGTGTTGACAGATGGATATGTATCGGAAGTGAAGACTGCGGCAGGCCTGGCTTATTTCTCCAAAGATGTCTTGACGCATGACTATACCGGCAAAACAGTAACCTTGAGTAACGACATCAGCCTGGCCGGACACAACTGGGAGCCTATCGGCTGCAGAGATTGCAACTCCATTACGAGCAAGGTCTTCAAAGGCACCTTCGACGGCCAGGGGCACACCATCTCGGGCCTCACTTGCCCTTATCCTTATTATAATGTTGGACTGTTTGGCGCTGTGGGTGACAACGGCATCGTCAAGAACACTTTTGTCGAGGTGGGTTCGCTCTCATCCTCTTCACATGTTGACAACTTGGGTGGCTTGGTGGCCGATCTGCAAAGCGGTGGTAAAGTCATCAACTGTGCGGCAAACGTGACATCAGTATCAGGCGCCTCCACCACGGGCGGCTTGGTGGGCAACAACGCTGGTACGGTGGCCAACTGCTACGTGAACACAAGCATCAGCAACAGCCTGGTGGGTGCCAACGCCGGCACGGTGGAGAACTGCTATGTGCGAGGAACCACGAACAAGGTCGGCTCCGGCACAGCTGCTGTCAACTGCTACGCCAGCACCGACGGCTCAGACGGCGACTACACAGCCGTGGTGAAACCATACGTATACAGTCTCGTCGACAATTATGTCCGCAGTACCAGTGTTCCTTTGGTGAAGACCCTCAACAATTGGGTGGATTCTCATAGCGGTTTGGGCTACGCCCATTGGGCACGCCCCACCACTATCACCATCAACGGCGACTATCCCATCCTGAAGATGCCGGGCAGCAACGCCGTGGCTGCCAACAGCAGCACACCCAACCAGCTGCACTATGGCGATGTCGACACACGTATTAGTACCTACAGAACAGCCAACGATGCCATTTATCTTTATGAGAGCGCGTCGAGCGTGGCTTCCAATAGCGGCTCGTCGGCCAAGCTCTACATCGACGAGAATGCGGCCATCACCCAAGCGGGGGCCATCACCGCCAACGTGGGCGTCACGCTGAAGAACACGCAAAGCGGCGACGACAGTTGGGACTGGCACATGTTTTCGTCCGTGCTTACCGAAGCGCCTTTGGGCATCGATTACCAAGGCAATACCACCCAATACTCTTTTGAGGCCACTAATTTGCCTCACTTCAGCCACACGGGTTCAGGTTACTTCCCCACCGTCGCCGACAGTTACTACCGCGAATGGGACTACTATTGCTACTTCGAACCCCAATACCACTGGATCAACTTCAAGCGCAATGGCCCGAGCCATTGGCATGAGGATGCGCCGAACGGTACCCATGAACATATTAACTATGTAAGCGCAGCTGGCACCAATGTCAACGAAACCACGTTGACACCTGGTAAGGGCTACCTGTTGGCCACGAAAAGGGAAACCTTACTGCAATGCGAAGGCACACTGAACAAAGGTAACGTCAGCATCAACGTCTCCAAGAGTGGCGAGTACCGCACAGGCTATAACTTCCTGGGCAACCCCTACCAGAGCTATCTCGACTTTGACGCTTTTGCTACATACAACAGCGGAGGCAATGACAATAGTATGCTTTGGAATGGTAATAGCGTGAGCAATGCTTCTTACATTATTCTTGACAAGGACGGCTACCATTCTTATGCCTACAACAGTTCGAAGAACACCTTTGGCGCCAACCGCTACCTGCATCCGCATCAAGGCTTTATGATTATCGTCAAAGGCAGCGGCACCACCGCCACCTTCACCGATGGTATGCGCAACATTACCGCCACTGATGCCTTCCGCGACGAACAGCCCAACTATCCCTTGGTCAACCTCATCGCCACAGATGGCGACGGCAAGAGCGACATCACCACCGTGGAGCTGGGCCGTCCCGACAGGGGTGGCGCTGCGAAGGCTTACGACCTGCACGCGGGTCACGGCTGCATCTACACGCACTACGACAATGAGGACTACGCCATCGCCTTCACGCGTCCCGGCCTCACCGAGGTGGGCATCCGCTTCGAGGCCGACGAGGAAGCCACCTTCACCATGACCTGGGACACCGAGAACGGGACGTTTGGATACTTACACCTTATAGATAATATCACTGGCACCGACACCGACTGCTTGTCGGCTACAGAATACCACTTCAGCGCCACGCCCGACGACTACAAGAGCCGCTTCAAGCTGGTGTTCGACTACACCGGCGTCGAAGAGAATGAAGAGGAAGACGGCCCTTCGACAAGCTCAGGGACCTTTGCCTTCCAGATGGGCGACCAACTGGTGGTGAACGGCGAAGGCGTCATGCGCGTTTTCGACATGACGGGCAGGATGATGATGGAGCGGAGCGTCAACGGCGCACAAACCACCATAGCCTTGCCCGACCTGCCCTCAGGCGTGTACGCGCTGCAGCTGAAGGGTGCCAACGGAACACAAACCCAGAAAATAGTGATCAAGAGATGAATAAAACAAAGAAAATCATTGCTTTGATGGCCATGACATTCGCCATGGCCACAGTGTCAAACGGCCAGGTATTTGAGACAGAGGACGGCGCGTCTCACAGGTATGGGACCGAGGTCTACGACCCTGACGCCGTCATCCCGTTGAATGGCCAATATATCGACCAAACCAACGAGGTTTACACCCCCATCGGTAGCGGTGTTTTGTTGCTCACCATGTTAGCTGGGGCTTACTGTCTCAATAACAAGAAACGCGAGTCCGGTGAATAAGAAATAATAATAAAAATAGAAATATTATGAATGCAATTCGAAAAATGAAATGGATTATAGCAGCGGTTTTCCTATGCTATTTCACAAACCAAGTAACGGCAGCGGAATATTCGTGGAACCAAAGCTCGGGAAATCATGTAATTACAATTACCACGAACGAAGCAGGGAACACGGTCATCAATGGCAATGTCTATACCGCCATTTCAGCCATCTCCGTTTCGGGAGGGACGTTGACCATTAATTTCGGGAACACATCGCCTGTCATCTTGAACGGCACAATCCTCCTTACCGGTGGAACCATCAATATTGTGCGTACCGGACCGGCTTCAACGGAAGACAACCCCACGTTGAAGAAGAAAAACGGAAACCAGAATGCCCGAATTGAGGTGAGACCCCCTGCAAGTGCATCCGCAAAGCTGAACTTCAACAATGATGCGAATTACCCACTCTTTGTGTATGATGGTGGTTGCATGAATTTCCGCATTGAACCTGATGGCAATTTCTACAAGGCTAACGCAGATGGACAAAGCAAGAATTATGCATTGGTTAAAATGTCAGGCGGCGTTTGCAGGATGCAGAATACCGTTTTAACCAACAATTGGAACGCTTATACTGGTGCTGAAGGTGCCACTGGAGGAGCCTTCGATATCTATAAGAATTCAGCAGGTAGAGGGTTTACGTTAGAGATGACCAATTGTACCATCAAAAACTGCTACGCAAAAGAAAGCGGTTCCGCAATATACTTTGTCGATTCTTATAATAATGGATCATCGATTACGATGACAGATTGTGATGTCACTAATTGTTTTGTTTATGCCAGCGGTGGCCAGAATGGCCAGGGAGGCACCATCAGGACATTATCCAGCAATTACGCCTCCTTTACCATGATTGGTTGTAACATGTATGGCAATTACAGTGTCAGAGGTGGTGCAGGCATATTGTGGAATGCGGCCAGAGCTCCCATGCCTCATCTCGAGGATTGTTCGTTTACCGATAACTGGGAAGGGCTCATAGGCGGCGGCGCACTGTATATCCAAGGCAGCATGGAGTTGGTAAGATGCGACATCACGAATAACCATAGCTTGGCATCTGGAGGAGGTGTTTTTTATAGTTCACCTTCGCCTCCGGCTGGCCTTTCTGGTTATACTCCGGGCACTTCTGCTACCTTGACCATCGACGACCAGACTGTAATTTCCAACAACGAGGCAGCTGTAGATGGAGGTGGCTTATATGTTTATACAAAAGCTATTAATTCTTCATATCATGTCACTGAATATACGCTCAACCTTGAAGTGAATGGAGCAACTATCAGCGACAACAAAGCTGGGCGTAACGGTGGTGCTATCTATTTGACGAAAGACGATGTCCCATATACGTCAGAGCTTCACATTAATTATGGGTCAATCAGCAGAAACCGTGCGATGGGTAATGGCGGAGCCGTTTGCGTCGAAGGATTGGAAAACAACCCGCTTCCGGCATTTATCGGAACTCCTACTGGCACTGAAGATTTGGTCATAGCCAATGATACTGCCACCGATGGCGGAGGCATTTACGTGAAATATGGTGATGTCACTTTCTATAGAGGCCAGATGGGAGGCGTTGACCTTACAGATCCTACCCATCCTGTATATCTGACCAATGTTGCATCGGGCGGCGACGGCGGCGGCATCTACGTGGACGGCGGCTCGTTCAAGATGTACGGCGGCACCTTCGCCTACAACGAGGCCACCAAGTCGGGCGGCACAGGCGGCAACGGCGGCGGCTTCTATGTCACGGATGGCCAAGTCGAAATCAAAGGCGGCACTATCAGCAACAACACGGCCGATGTGAACGGCGGCGGCTTCTATGTTGGCCCGGGCGCGGGCAATACCACGACCATCAACAGCGACAATGCCAACACCAACATCACGGGCAACACGGCCAAGAACGGTGGCGGTGCGTACGTGGGCAG
>R28__coassemble_159_pt1 | contig 35923 bp, 37 predicted proteins | sample R28__metabat2_low_PE_021 | metagenome-assembled genome bin R28
ATTCCGATAACCAATTGGTGCTCTTTTGATTGCTTATATCGAACTCACGTTAATTTATAACGATAAATCGGAGTTTATGGAAATTAAAAACAGGCCAAATCCGAATGAGGCTTTCCCGAATCCTAAGATTCCAAGCCTCTGCTTCATCAAAAACGTGGTGAAGAGCCCTCGTATCATTATAGGTGACTACACTTATTACGATGATGTGGATGGTGCTGACCAATTCGAGAAGCATGTCACTCATTTCTACGACTTCATCGGTGACCGACTGATTATCGGTAAATTCTGCGCCATCGCCAAAGGCGTGGAGTTTGTCATGAATGGAGCCAACCATAGGATGGACGGCGTGACAACCTATCCGTTTTATGTCATCGGCGGTGATTGGGGAAGTGCCATTGCACCAGTGAAAGACGAATTGCCTCTGAAGGGTGATACCGTTGTGGGCAATGACGTCTGGATTGGTCAGAATGTAACCATTATGCCAGGCATTCATATCGGTGATGGAGCCATTATCGGAGCAAATTCTGTCGTGGCTTCAGACATTCCACCATACGCTGTTGCCGTGGGTAATCCCTGTCGAGTGGTCAAGATGCGTTTTGACGACCATTTCATCGCCTATCTGCTGCAACTGAAATGGTGGGATTGGGACATAGAGAAAATTGAGGCAAATTTTGAAGCCTTGTCAAGTGGTGATTTGTCATTGATCAAAGAGATTAACAGACAGTAGAAGAACTTGTAGAACAGTAAATTCCAATTATATCCACATCATCGAGCAGTTGCGCGACTGGGGCGACGGCTTCCGCCCGAGGATGATGGAGATATTGAGGGATGAAGGATGCAAGTGACTGAGGGAAGCGTGTAACGTTATCCGTAAGTCTCGATCAGGTGTTTCACGAAATTGATGTCGTTGAAGCTCACCGTTCCGGTGTCGTGTTGGTTCATCGTGGCGATTTGGGCCATTTCGTCGTCGGTGAGGCTGAAGTCGAAGATGTCGAAGTTTTGCGCCATGCGTTGCCCACGCCTTCTTCGTTGAAGTAGGCCTGAGCTGTGTCGATGAGGCGGTAGCCGACGCTCAGCGCGTCGCTGACGCAGCGTTCACATTCTTGAGGGCTGACGAGAAACACCCCGTAGCCGAGGAGCGGCATTTCCACTCCGTTTGACAGTTTGATGTATTCCATGGGTATGCGTTTTAGGATTGTTGCTGCAAAGAAACGAAAAATCCGCGTAATGCAGATTTCACATTTTGCGGATTGTTTTTCACTTATTTCTTCATTGTCTCAATATGTTAGAACAGCGCAACGTATGCAGATTCCATATCCTCGTTTTGCTGGATGATGGCTCAACTTCGCTGCTCGCCTGTAGGAGCCGTTGTTGGCCAATCAATACACCAACCTGATGTTGTCGCACCAAAGCACATTGCCAGGGCATCCGGTGAACGCTTCCTGACAGCCTGCGGAAATCTGCAAAATCAGGTGGGTTGGCATTGCATCTACCTTATATCCAACTTCTTGTATTGGCACCATCTTTCCTTTAGAATTGCGGGCCATGAAGCGGTTTTTTGACAGTTTCTCCCATGGTTTGTAGCTGGAAGATTGTGAGATGTCGCCGTAGCGTATGGGCAGGCGATGGTCGTTGTGCCAATCGGGAATGCTTTTTGCGATATGTTCAGAAGCCGTGCCCACCCGATAGGCGAAAATGTTGCCATCGGCGTCTTCCCAACGATGTTGCAGAAACAGGATGATTTCGCCTTCATCATGCCCTTCTATCGTCGTCACTTTTACGGATCCTGTAGCTCTAACCAAAGCCTTGTTTTGTTGTATAAATGCCTTATAATCAAGCATCAGCGCTTTAGGGCGTTTCGTAAATGGAATGCCGATGTCCATGGTCTTCATCGGTTCTTTGGTTCCTTCCATCGTCATCGGGTCGAGGAGGTTGCCAGTAAACAAGCTGCCTGTTGCAAGGGCCTTGATGTCGATGCCAACGGCGGTCACGGTCTGAAGCGTGGTCTCCAAACGGCAACAGTAGCCGTCGCCCCGAGGCTCTGGGGTGACCGAAACAGCAGCTTTTTCCACTCCGCACACCCTGGCATAGGCATTGCTCGTTCCCCATGGCGAATCGTCGGAATCATACGGGTAAGGCTTGTTTTTGCGGATGGTGTCGGTCTTGGCGATGACATACAATGTGCGGGTCTTGCCTCCCAAAAGAAACGATTCCTTGATGTAGCGCACGGTCCACGAATCCATGTCGCCATAAGGAAGATATTCTATCCTTTCCTGCGGGTAGAGTGTGGATGACATTGCCAGCAACACTATGAGTGACAACCATTTGGAAATGTTGGTTTTCATTCTCTTCACATCGTTTTTATGTTTTGGAAACCTGTTTCTCATTGTCCTTCATCTCCTCGTTCAGCATTTCCTCAAACATACGCACAGAGTTGGAAAGGCTATACTTTTTGGCGGCTTTGGCATAGATTTTCTCCATATACTCTCGTTCCTTCGGGTTGTCGAGCCAATAGTCGATGGCACGGGCAAGGTCCTTGGGACTGCCGGCCCTGAATAGGCTGCGACCGTCGAGGGCAAACTGAGGCGTGGCACTGACCTCGGAATTGGCGATAACCGGCACCAAGCCCGTGGCAAAGGCTTCGATGCACGAGATGGCCTCGCTTTCCATGTCGCTGGCATGCACATAAAGGTCGGCTTGCGACAGCAAGTCGATCAGTTCGTTTTGCTTTTTGTAAACAAACTGTGGCGGATTGGGCAGCGCCTTTCCCAAGGCCACATATTCGTCATACTTTGGCCCCTGACCGGCAAAGACAAGTTGGATTCTGTCGGCATATTTAGAGAAAGGGACGGCGTTGATGAGCACGTCCTGACGCTTTTCAGCCGAAAGCCGTCCCACCATCATGATGAGTATTTTGCCTTCAAACTCGGGCGACTTGGATGGCCTTCCCTCGTCGAGGTTGCGGTGACCGGCCTCAAGGAAGGCGTCCTGTATGCCGTTGGAAATGACATGGATCTTGGCGGTGTAGCCGCGTTGCTTGATTTCGTCGGCCATGAACTGCGAAGGCGCATGGATATGGCGGAACTTGTTGTAAAAGAAGTCCCTGAAGCTCAAGTAAGTGCCGTTCTGGATCCAATCCACCTTGCCCAAGCCCACCGACGACCATATGTTTTGCGGCTGGATGTGGAACGCAGCGGTCGAAGGCTTTCCGATCCTGTCGGCATGGCGCTTGGCCTCAATCTCGATGGCAAACGGCAGGAAACAATGCACTATGTCGGCCCATTCAACCGCCTCGTGGATGGTCTTTTTCTCGTTGTAGGCAAAGTTGAAGTTGTGCTTGTCCATCAGCGGCTGGAAGATGGGCATTCTGTAAGTAGGCAAGGCGAAACGGTCGTCGCCAGGTTCGCCTGACGTAAGGATTTTCACCTCGTGGCCGCGATTGCGCAACTCTGCCGCAAAACGCTGCGCCGAGATGCTGGTGCCGTTGTTGTTGGTGTCGTATGTGTCGATGACAAAAAGGATTTTCATAACTGTAAGACAGGCTGGTTAGATTGTGCAAAAATACAAAAAAAGACGAGACAATAGCACGGTTTGACTATTTGACTTGCCCTTTATTCTTCAACCACCTGAAAACCAAGTGGGCAATCTTAGCGTTGTTCATCTCCTGGAACATGAAATGGCTGTTGCCAAAGAGGAAGAATTCCAGCCGAGGCAGTGTCACTTTGAAATCAGCGGTAGCAGCCGTTCCTCGAAAATCCTGCGCTCCACGATGCGATAATGCGGGTGATAAGCCTCATCGTAGCGGCGACTGTGGTGCACGGCTTGGCTGTTTCGGGCGGCTTCGTTCAGCAAGGGGAGGTCGGTGTCAAAACCATCCATTTCCATCCCGTTTTCCTCGATGACCTTGGCGATGGCCTGCCACTTGTTGCCCCATTCGGCATTGGGCTTCTGCCACGAATTGGCGCTTTCGACGAAGGCCTCCAAGAGTTGCTCGCTGGTTATCAGGCTGTCGGCGACGGCGGAGAGATACACGCGGACGTATGCGCCTTGGCTGCCTGTCGGCTCATAATAATAAGGTGTGATGGTTTCGCCCATCTCCGAGAGTTCGTGGAACAGATAGCGGCGTACCGAAGTCGTGTCGCTGATCATGTGGCCCGGGCCGAAATGCTCTTGGTAAAAACTCTTGTAAACGTCCTGCAAGGTCGACAAGGGATAATCCGTCATTTGTCTCTCGACGGCGGCTCGGATGGAAACCGTGTCGAGGCTTTGCCCACATAGGCTGAGCGAGCAGAACAGTGTCAAAACAATCAGTAGTTTTCTCATGGCGCAAAGGTATGAAAAATCCGCGAAATGAGGTGGGTGTTTCGCGGATTGTCTTAGTGGTTTATATTGAATCATTTTAGCTTCCCATACCACTCGTCATCCACAGGCTCAAGCCATTCGTTGCTGTTTCCCGGCTTGGCATCGGAATGATAGATGATGTGTTGCATCCACGAGTCGGCGGCGGCACCGTGCCAGTGCTTCACGCCTTCGGAAACGGCTATAACCACGCCCGGCTTCAGTTCGACGGGTTCCTTGCCCCATTCTTGGTACCAGCCGCGACCGCTCACGCAGATGAGCATCTGCACCGCACCGTGGTGGACGTGCCAGTTGTTGCGGCAGCCAGGTTCAAAGCTGACGTTGCAGAGACCGCTCGCAGGGTCGAGGAGGGCGAGGTAGCTGTTGCCGATGAAATACTGCGCGTAGGCCGTATTAGGTTCGCCAAGAGGCCAAACCGAGGTCGAATAAGGCTTGTCCTGACCGTCGACCACCATGGCGATGGCGGCTTCCGTGCGCGAGGCTTCCGATTGCAAGCCGTTGGCTTTCAAGGCTTCGGCGATGTCGCGAAGCTGGGCTTCGGTCAAGCCCATGTTCAAGGCACCGCGCACATGGGCGATGAGTTGCGGCATCACGTTTTCGAGGCCGCTGAGGGCACTCACGGTGATGAGCTCGCGGTCGGCAAAGGTGAGGTTGTCGCGGGCGAAGATGTCGCCGAAGAGGTGGGCCTTCAGGTAATAGTCCTCGGCAGGACAGAAGGCATAGTCGAAAGGCTGGCCGCTGAGTTTGGTCTGCACCTCGGTGCCTTGTGCCAAAGCGTCATAGTTGCCCGGCAACGGCGAGGCCTCCTCCCCTATTTCGGTTTTCAAGCCCTTGGCTTCGCGGTCTGCAATCACTTTCTGCAAAGTGCCTAAAGCGTTAAGCGAGCGCGGGAAACCCGTGTAGGCATAAAGTTGCGAAAGGGCTTCCTTGGTCTGGCTGACGGTGAGGCCGGCGTCCATGCCCTCGTTGATGGCTTTGGCCAAGGCGGTGTAGTCGGCTTTGGCCTCGTTGCAGGCGATAGCGGCCATGGCAGCGGCTTGTTCCTTGTTGAATGTCAGCGTGTTCATGTCTTTGTCATGTTTCGTTTCGGTCTTCGGAGAGCAGGCTGCGAGCGTTGTCGCCAAGGCTGCGATAATGATGGTGTGTGATTTCATTTTGAAGTAAGATTTTGGTTGCAAAATAACGAAAAATCCGCAAAACGCTAGTTGCACATTTTGCGGTTTGTTTTTCACGAATTACCTGAATGATTTCAAATATCAGAGGTAGTTTACTCGTCGCTGACCGACAGCGGTAGGCCTTCTTGCGAGAGATAGAACATGTTGAGGACGACGGGCACTTGGCCACGGTTTTCGCCGTGATGCACCGTGCCGACCATCTCCACCACCGCCTCGCCTTGGTGGATGACTTTTTCCTTGCCGTCGGCACTTACGATGGTCAGCTCACCTTGCTCCACGATGCCGAAATTCATCACGTCGTGATGATGCAAATGGAGCGACGAGCCAGGCTCGAACACATAACGCATGGCCACCAGCTCGGGCTTCCCAACGGGATAGTCGGGCAATTCGGCGCCATCCCAACTCTGCGAGGTACGAAACAGTTCTTTCTTGACAGGTGATTTCATTGATTGTCTTTATTTCGGGTTAATGTCTTTTCATCGTGCAAAAGTATGAAAAATCCGCGAAATGGTTGTCTGCACAATAACAATGAAAAAAGCAACCCGATGTTTCACAGATTGCTTGGATAGTTTCAAATTTTGGAGAAAACGAAAAAATTCCATTATTTTGCAACGTCAAGCGACTTGTTTTGGTTTTATGGAAACACAAAAACTCTATCAGGCAATACAATCCGCCGATGCCATCGTGATTGGCGCGGGGGCGGGACTCTCCACTTCGGCGGGTTTCACCTATTCGGGCGAAAGGTTCAGGAAATACTTTGCCGATTTCATTGATAAATATGGTTTTACGGATATGTACACAGCAGGCTTCCACCAGTTTCCGAGCGAAGAGGAGCATTGGGGCTATTGGAGCCGCCATATCTATTGCAACCGATACCTGCCTGCTCCAAAACCCGTTTATAACCGACTGCTTGAAATCGTGAAAGACAAGGATTATTTTGTCATCACCACCAATGTCGACCACCAGTTCCAGAAAGCGGGCTTCGACAAGCAACGGTTATTCTACACCCAAGGCGATTACGGCTTGTTCCAATGTGCAACGCCATGCCACCAAAAGACATACGATAACGAAGAGGCGGTGATGAAAATGATTGCGGCGCAGAATATAGAGACGCGCCATGGCACGTCTCTACGGATTCCGTCGGAATTGGTTCCCAAATGTCCTGTTTGCGGAGGCAAGATGAAGGTCAACCTGCGGGCCGACGACACCTTTGTTGAAGATGAAGGCTGGCACGCGGCGGCACAGCGTTATGTCGATTTCATCAACCGCCACCAGCGCGGCAGGGTGCTCTATTGGGACTTGGGCATCGGTGGCAACACCCCGACCATCATCAAATTGCCCTTCATGCAGCAAACCTACCGCAATCCCGATGCGGTTTATGCGACCATCAACCTCGGCGAAGCGTTCACTGTGGAACAAATCAAGGACAGGTCGATTGTCATTGATGGCGATATTGGTGAGGTGTTGAAGGTTTTGGTCAAACACGAATGGCCATGAATCTATCACGAATTATCAGAAATATGATTGATGACAATTTATGGCCTATTCATGGAAATTCGTGTTAAAAACATCAGAAAAAAATGACTCGATTGGATTATTTGATTGATTATCTTCTCAAGGAAGACGCGCAGTATTCCGAAATGGAAATCCCGTCGGATTTGCAGGGCAAGAGCGACCTCTTCAGGGCCTTGCGCAACGTGCGTCCGCCGAGACCTGTCAGCGACGAGTTTCTGCGTTTGCAAGACGAGGAATTGCAGACGCAATTGCTGGAAAAAGGCATCGTGAGAATTGAGAATTCAAAATTGACAATTGACAATTCGGCTGGTTCATCCGATTGCTCACAACTGTCAACTATCAATTCTCAATTTTCAATTCACTTATGGCAAGGGGATATTACCCGTCTAAAGATAGATGCCATCGTGAACGCTGCCAACAGCCAGATGTTAGGCTGTTTCTATCCTCTGCACCGTTGCATCGACAATGCCATCCATTCCGCCGCAGGTGTCCAGTTGCGCGAGGAATGTCATCAACTGATGCTGCGGCAAGGCCATGAAGAACCTACCGGCCAAGCCAAAATCACGAAGGCTTACAACCTGCCCTGCAAGCATGTCATCCATACCGTCGGGCCTATCATCCCGAATGGCATACCCACCGAAATGCACAAGGAACAATTGGCTTCATGCTACCGTTCCGTCATGGCTTGTGCCAACGAAAACGGTTTGGAAAGCGTGGCTTTCTGTTGTATCTCTACAGGCGAGTTCCGTTTCCCGAACCAATTGGCTGCCGAGATTGCCATAAAAACAGTTTCGGATTACCTTAAAGGCAATCCGAACTGTAGCGTGAAACACATTGTTTTCAATGTGTTCAAGGATGTTGATTTGCTGATTTACAAGCAATTGATGCAATAATAATCGCATCGACCTATGATGTGAACGGACTAGCTTATGTAGTAAACTCTACAATTGCACTCGTCTCACTTCCTATCGAAAAGCCGTTCTAGTATTCGCGCACCTCGGCCTCGGTGTGGTAGCCGGTGTTCATCTCGGCAACCAGTTTCATGCAACGCTGCACATCGGCATAAAGTTCATCGCTGCCGACGTAGGTCTTTCCTGTGGGTCGTTCGTCCATCTTGCGTTATTTCAGGTTTTCAGTGAAAAACTCCGCTAATGTATCCCAAGGAATGTAATTGCCCTCGCCACCGTCGTAAAGGTCGCAGTGGGTGGCACCTGGGATGATAAGCAGTTGCTTGTTTTCGGGGTTGGGATTGGGCTTGCCGATGAAGTTGTAGCCTTCGGCCTGGCCCTCCACCATGTATTTGTAAGCGGCCTCACCGAAGTAGCGGCTGTGGGCTTCCGATCCATGCATCACGAGGACGGCAGAGCGGATCTCGTTGATGTAATAGAGGAAACGAGCGTTAGCATAAGCCTGTGTGCCGATGACGCGCCAGCCGTCGTTCGAGTTTCCAGAGCGAGCATGATAACCGCGTGAGGTTTTGTAATAAGCATGGTAATCCTTCACAAACTGCGGAACCTCATCAGGCAGCGGGTCGATGACACCGCCAGCCATTGCCGTTGGGTTGGTGAGGCGTTGTTTGGCAAGGGCTTCACGTGCGGCATGGCGGTCGGCCTCGTTGTCGTTTGAATCGTAATAGCCGTTGCCGCTGATGCGGGTCATATCATACATCGTCGAGGCCACGGTGGCCTTGATGCGCGTGTCCGTGGCAGCAGCGTTGAGGGCGATACCACCCCAGCCACAGATACCGATGATACCTATCCTTTCAGCATCGACATTGTCTTGTTTTGCGAGGAAATCAACGGCGGCCATGAAGTCTTCCGTGTTGATGTCAGGCGAGGCAGTACGGCGAGGTTCACCGCTGCTTTCACCGGTATAGGAGGGGTCGAAAGCCAAAGCCACGAAGCCGAGCTCTGCCATACGCATGGCATAGAGGCCGCTGCTTTGCTCTTTCACGGCACCAAAAGGTCCACTCACGGCGATAGCAGCCAATTTGCCTTCGGCATCCTTTGGCGTATAGAGGTCTGCTGCCAAAGTCAGACCGTATTGGGTTTCGAATGTCACCTTGCGGTGGTTCACTTTGTCGCTCAGCGGGAACACCTTGTCCCACTCTTGCGTGAGGTTCAGTTCTTGCTTCATTTCTTCTTTTGTTTCTGTTGTTTCTGTTGTTTGCGGTTGGTTGTTGCAGGCGGTCATGAGTGTTGCCACTGCTGCAAGGATGAGAATCTTTTTCATTTTAGGTCTAATTCTAATTTCGTTGGCAAAAGTACACTTGTTTTTTAATAGAGGTATTACACAAATTGGCTGTATATATACCAATTTCGCTGAATTTATAGGATATTTGAAAATAATAATACCATTTTTCCTAAATTTTCCCATTTTTATTGTACCTTTGCCCCACGATGAAGAAGATCCTGAAAGTTGATAGTCCCAATGACTTTGCCCGATATGTGGAGGCTCCTGTGCTGCATCCGCTGATCAGCATCATCCACTTCGACGAATTGGCTCCTTTCCGCCATAGCCTGAACAACTACGGCGTCTATGGACTTTTTATCCAACGCCAATTCCCTGAGGGCCTCTCTTACGGCATGAAGACCTTGCAGGTGAGCGATGCCTCGATTATTGCCGTGGAGCCTGGACAGATTGGCGGCTTGGAAGACAATGGGGAGCGCATCTCGCTGAGCGGATGGGCACTTTTATGGTCGCCCGAACTGCTGCACGGCTCTGATTTGGAACGCCAGATAGACCGATACCAGTATTTCTCTTATTTCTTCGCTGGCTCGCTTCGGATGGAGCCTGACGAATGGGACTGCATCACACAACTGCTCGCCCAGATGCGGCAAGAGTTGGTGACTCACGTCGACACGCCATCGCTCAGAAGCATCCTGTTGGGCTATCTGCACCTGATACTGGAATACTGCAACCGCATCTATCAGCGGCAACTCTCCGATGAAGACAAGGGCGGCAGCGACCTTTTGAAACGCTTCCACGACCTGCTTCAACAGTATTTCCGCGAAAATCGGCAACTTTACCAAGGCCTACCCACGGTCTCCTATTGCGCCTCAGAGTTGGCTTATTCGCCGCGTTATTTCGGCGACATCGTCCACAAGGCAACAGGTGGAACGGCCATCGGCTACATCCACAATTATGTCATCAACCAGGCCAAAAGCCTGCTCATGAACGGCCACAACATCAGCGAAACCTCACGCCTTCTCGGCTTCGATTTTCCCCATCATTTCACTCGCCTCTTCAAGAAGATGACAGGGCTTACGCCTAGTGAGTATTTGGGGAAATAAGAGTTGAATTGAAAAATCCGCAAGACAAGTTTTTGCCTGGGTTGTGGAATGTTTTACACAATTTCTCTGTTTTTGAGGGAGCTTTGCTTCGCCTTGGATTTTGTTTTGGTCTACAAAACAGTACATTTTCATCTTTTTAGACCTTTGTTTCAATTATTTTTCGTTTCTTTGCGATGCCAAACGCGCAAAATGCATTTGGCAAACATAATGGAAAGACGTTGAACTGACGTTTTATCTGCGACCGCTTGAACTTCGCAAACTCAATTCTCTCGCACGGTAGGACAATGTTCGACGTCCATTGTTTCGTATATACATTTGTATATATAAACGAAGCGTGGGCATCGGCATTGTTTATCCTCGAGAGATAGGCAATGCGAAGGCCTAAGCGGTGGGATAAGCAAGGTTTTGACTCCCGCGCTTTTCTTTTGTGTTTTAATGATGGTTGAATCGGTTGGTTAAGGAGTCGACCAACAAAAGGATTTGAAATCACATTAAAACTCAACAGATATGAAGAAATTCACGAAGACTTTAGCAGCCTTAATGCTAACGGTGGCGGTGCTTTTTGCCGCTGGGTGCAAAAAAGACCCTGAAAATGGGGGGGACAACAATGGAGGTGGAAACGGAGGTGGTTCAACACCGACTGTTCCAACAGAAGAAGGCATGTACCTTGGCATCATTGGTTTCAATGAACAATTGAATCAAAAGCCAATCAGTTTGTTGAACAACTCCACAAAAGCTAGTTTCAAGACATTCATTGAAAACTTGAGGACAGCTGATGGTACGGCGCTTTACTATGCTGATTACACTGCTTTGAAAGAATTACAAGCATATTCCGAACCTCCAGCGCTATCAAAGGTGGCACTTGTCACTTTTACAGACGGTTTGGATAATCTTTCAACTAGTGGAAGTATCATGAATCCTGAAGGTTATGGCAGTATTGCTGCATACCGAACGGCTTTGCATAACAAGATTATAAATGACAGGATACATGGAAAAACTGTATCAGCCTATACAATTGGCTTGCGGGGCGCGGATGTGCAAAACAATCTGACCGAATTTCAGACGAATTTGGAGATGCTTGCTAGCACGCCAAAAGAGGACTATGTTTTTGAAGTGACCAATATGACTGAAGCTTTAGAGCGATTTAAAAGTATTGCAGAAGATTTGTACCATTCGGTTACAACAGTCAATCTGAAACTAAAGTTACCAGGAGGACTTGACGATGGATTGGTCATTCGCTTTACCTTTGATGATGTTACGGATGGAGGTAATTCGACAAAATATGTACAATGTACCTATAAAAGGACTTCTGACAATGGTAGGCGATTAGAGAACGTTAGTTATTATGGGTTTAATACAGGTGCTTCATCATTGAATCCTGTTTCTCAGACAGAAACAGGCACCTTCCATTGGTTTGAGTTTGAAGGTCTGTCACATTCAAACGGTAATGCGATAACCCAATACGACATTAATAGGCTCCAGTTGTGGAAGAAACAAGGTTCCGTTTGGCAAAGAGATTCAGAGTTCACTCCTGGAAGCTCGAGTGAAGTAACTGAAACTAAGACAAGTGCATTAATTGTGTTGGTTTTGGATTGCACAACTTCTTTAGGTGATGATTTTAGAAGTATGCAAGCAGGTGCTAAACAATTTGTGGAGGCCTTATGCAGTTCGAATATTGGAGGCGGTACAAGTGGCGGTGATTATTCGCCAACAGTCACTACATCAAATGTAACTGACATTGATTATACTTCTGCCAAATGTGGCGGAATAGCAAGTATTGATGGTGGGTCAAATATTACATCACGAGGCGTATGTTGGAGCACAAATCCCAATCCAACCAATAATAATTACCATACAAATGATGGAGCAGGGACAGGTCCCTTTACAAGCAGTATCACAGGCTTAACGCAAGGTACAAAGTATTACGTGAGAGCTTTTGCCACTAATAGTGCTGGTACGAGTTATGGTGGACAAAAGGAGTTTACAACTAATAGCATCTTGGCTACGGTAACGACTTCCAATGTGTCAAGTGTGACGCAAACAACTGCGACTTGCGGCGGCAATGTTACAGATGATGGTGGGAATACGGTGTCTGCAAGGGGCGTATGTTGGAGCACAAATCAGAACCCGACAATAAGCAATAATCACACCACAAATGGGTCTGGTACGGGTAGTTTCACAAGCAATCTCACTGGCTTAAATCCTAGCACAACCTATTATATTAAAGCATACGCGACAAGTATTGCAGGGACAAGTTATGGTGAGCAAAAAACCTTTACTACTTCCAATGTTAATAAACCCACCGTGACAACTAACGACGTGACCAATATTGCCCCTAATTCTGCTACCTGTGGCGGTAATGTAACCAATGATGGCGGCGCAACAGTTACAGATAGAGGTGTGTGTTGGAGCACAAGCCAAAACCCAACCATTGACGGCAACCATTTAAGCAGTGGTTCTGGAACTGGTAGTTTTAGTGCGAATCTAACAAATTTAACAACAAACACGACTTATTATGTTCGTGCTTATGCTACCAATAGTAAAGGAACGGCATACGGAGCACAAAAGAGTTTTGTACCGAGAATTCCAGTTCCAGTCGGTGCCATCGACGGTTTGTTTTCTGTGAGTGCTACAAAAAAAGTCTTCTTTTCTATGGGTAATCTTCAGTATAAAGCCTCTACGGGCACATGGCGTTTTGCCACCAATCAATATGATTGCATTGGTAGTGCTAATAGCAATATTTCCTCATCATACAATGGTTGGATTGACCTCTTCGGTTGGGGAACAAGTGGATATAATGGCAAGTATCCTTATATGACAAGTACTTCAGAATATGATTACGGTAATGGCAACAATAATATTTCAGGTACTAACTATGATTGGGGAGTATATAATAGGATAAGCAATGGAGGAGATATATCTGGCCAATGGCGAACCCTAACCAGAGCTGAATGGAATTATGTGTTTAAAACACGAACTACTGCTTCAGGGAGACGATATGCCAAAGCACAAGTAGCTGGTGTAAATGGGGTGATTCTTTTGCCTGATGATTGGAATATAAACTATTATTCTTTGTATTCTACAAATAGTAGTAATGCGAGTTTCAGTAGTAATGTGATAAACTCTTCAACATGGATAAACTCTCTTCAATCGCATGGCGCAGTCTTCCTACCTGCTGCAGGTAGTCGAAAGGGGAATGTCTATTATTCGGATCCTGTTGGCGGTTATTGGTCATCTTCATGTTCAGGAAGCGATTTTGCTTATTATTTGCATTTCTACCACAGCTTTCTCAACTCTGAAGACGACTATTACAACAGATATGAAGGTTTTTCCGTTCGTCTTGTATACTCTGGAAATTGATTAATTCTTTGCTGAAAAGCACAAGTCATCCTCTCATTTCCAATTACAAGATTGGAATGAGAGGATGTTTTTTGTGCGAATGGAAATGAAATAGTAGCTATGCCCACCAATCCCTATTCTATCTTGGAATCTGAAGCCTTAATTCGGCACCGAAATCAGCGGCACATCCAACACGACAGAAATCCTTGCCAAGGTGGATAGCGTGAAGTTGTGGCTACTTATTCTCTTGTTGTAATCTATACAATTCCTTTTGTTGCTCTATCTCGCGGCGCAGTTCTTCCTCGGTGGGCATCAGAGGCATGTATTTGGCGGCAAAAAGATTATCGCTGTCGTGCAGAATCGAGTAACGGGCAATGTCCTTGCTGGTCTCGCTGCACAACACAATGCCAATGGTCGGGTTGTCGCCCTCGGTACGCTTCAGGTCGTCATACATCCGCACATACATGTCCATCTGTCCCACGTCTTGGTGGGTGATTTGTCCCTTTTTCAAGTCGATGAGGACGAAGCACTTCAAGAGATAGTTGTAGAAAACAAGGTCGATATAGAAGTCGCCCATGTCGGTGAAGATATGCTGCTGACGGGCCACAAACGCAAATCCGCGCCCCATCTCAACCAAGAAATCCTGCAAATGTGAAATCAGGCCTTTTTCCAACTCCGTTTCCGAAAAGTCGGTGTCATGCTTGAAGCCGAGAAATTCAGCCATGATAGGGCTTTTCAGAATCTCTAATTTGTCAGGAACTGACTTGTTTTCAAGGTTTTCCAAAATCTGGGGCTGCTTGAAATGCCGCTCGAAATATTGTGTGCTGATGTTACGGTCGAGGGTGCGCACGCTCCACATTTCTGTTGAGGCGGTTTGCAAATACCATCGTGCGGCAACAGGATCTTCAACTCGCAATGTAGTCAGTATATGAGACCACTTCAAATTGTGCAAACGCGTTTGCACAATTTCCAAGTTGTTGAATGTCAAATAGAAACTTCTGAAATACTGAAGATTGCGTTTGCTGAAACCTTTACCGTATGTTTTAGTCAGTTCCTCGGAAAGCATTTCAATCAACTGCGTTCCGTATTCGGCGCGTTCCTTGCCTTTTTGCTCTTGCTCCACGATGCGTTGCCCTATGCGCCAATAGGTCTCAATCATCACGGTGTTCACGGCTCCGTATGCGGCATTGCGACCTCTCTCAACAAGGCTTTTCACCTCGTTGACAAACGATGCATCCACTATGTTTTGCAACTCTGTCGACATACTGTCATCGCATTTTCACCCCGCAAAAATAAACATTTTACAGCAACACGCCAACAAAAAAAGGCGTAGCCCCGAAAAGCCGCGCCTTGTTCTAATAAAAACCCTTAATTTCAGTCCCAAATCTCGTAGTCGCCCATCCAGGCCTTGATTTGCTCGTAGGTCATGTTGAAGTAGCGCTTCTCTTGGTTCAAGGCGGCCATCTGGGCCATCTCTTCTTCGCTCAACTCGAAATCGAAGACTTCGATGTTTTCCTTGATATGGTCGGGGTTCGATGAGCCGGGCACCACGCAGAAGCCCTTCTGGATATGCCAGCGGATGATGGTCTGGGCTGCACTTTTGCCGTGGGCTTTCGCAATCGCGTTGATGACCGGGTCGCGAAGGATTTCGCCCTTCGAGTCGCGGCCACCGAGCGGGAACCAGCACTCAATCTGGATGTTGTGTTTCTTGGCCATCTCCTGCCAATGCTCACGCTGGGCGTAGGGGTGGCACTCGATTTGGAACATCTGCGGCTTCACCGTGGCGGGTTCCACAATGGAGTTGAAGAGTTCGTCGTTGAAGTCGAAGTCGCTGATGCCGATGGCGCGCACCTTGCCCATTTCGAGGGCTTTCTCCAACTCCTTCCAAGCACCGTTGTAGTCGCCAAGGGGCTGGTGGAGGTAGACGAGGTCGAGGTAGTCGAGGCCGAGACGTTCAAGCATCTTGTCGAGTTGCGGCAAGGTCTTGCCTTCGCCGTATTCGTTGGGCCAGAGTTTGGAGGTGATCCAGATGCTGTCGCGTGGGATGCCGCTGTCTTTCACGGCTTGACCGACGCTGCGCTCGTTGCCGTAGGCGTGGGCGGTGTCGATGTGGCGGTAGCCGTTTTTCAGTGCCGTCAGCACCGAGTTGTAGGTGGTTTCCCCAGCGGGGATGGAATAGACGCCGAGGCCGAACTGCGGGATGACGACGCCGTTGTTGAGGGTGATGGTGGTTTGGTTCATGGGTAATTTGATTTGTTGTGTTTGTACTTCAGTTTTCGTTTGTTCGGTGGCCACGTTTTGCGGCTTGTTTTGCGAGGAGCAGCCCATCGTCATGAGGACGGCTGCAATGGTCAGGATTTGCTTCATTTCTCAATGTTTATAGGTGACACATTTTGTTGTTTGAATCATGCCGCAAAATAACAATGAAAAAAGCAACCCGATGTTTCACAGATTGCTTGGATAGTTTCAAATTTTGGAGAAAGTTCACTCCACGTTCTTGATGAACTTCGCCGGATTCCCTCCTACTATAGTATTAGGTGCGACGTCCTTAGTGACAACGGCTCCGGCGGCCACCACGGCGTTTTCGCCTACGGTGACGCCGGGCAGAATGGTGGCTCCCGCGCCAATCCAGGCGTTCTTGCCGATGTGGACGGGCTTGCAAATGAGCAACTGACGGTCGTGCAGGTCATGGTTGTTGCTGATGAGCTGCGTATTGGCGGCAATCATTGCGCCATCCTCGATGGTGATGCCGCCGCGACTCATCATCAAGCAGTTGTTCATGATGAAAACGTTACGGCCTATCTTCACACGGTCGAAGCAAACGCCGGTGAGTCCGGGCTGGATGAAGCAGCCTTCGCCGAGGTTGTCGCCGAAAAGCTCCTTCAGCAGGGCGTTGTATTCCTCGGTAAAGGGCATGGTGTGGTTCAGTTTGAAAAGGGTCTGCGCCTGACGCACGCCCTCTGCGTGTTCTTCGGGCGTGGTTTGGCGTGGGTCAACGATAAATTCTTTCATTTTGTGCTATTTATTTGTGGGTTATTCTCTGAAATCCATCGGATTCGCGCCCAGATACTTCTGCACATACCTTGTGAAATAAGACGGCGACGAGAAATTGAACCTGTCACTGATTTCCGTCAAAGTGAGGCTGCGGTCGCGGAGCAGGCGGCTGATTTCCAATGCGGTGTAGCGCGTAATCCAATAGTTGGCTGGGAATCCGCTCACTTTCTTCGTCACTTCGGAAAGGTATTTCGGCGTGACGCACAGTTTGTCGGCATAATAGCCAATCTCGCGGTTCTCGAAAAATTCGCCGCCTTCGAGCAGGGCAAGGAACCCGTCCATGATTTGGGCATACTGGCTCGTCACCTTCTCCTCTTTGCCATAAAGTTCGGTATGGAAGTCGAAGAAGTCGATGATCATGCACTGGATGGCGTTAATCATCGCCTCGCGGTGGAAGTGGTGGTTGGTGAGTCGATGGCGCCGCTTGATGTAGTCGAAGTTGAGCATGCAAACCTCCTGCATCTCAGGATTGAGGCGCATGATGGGGTTGTTGAACAAGGCCAAATGACCTTTCATGCCATAGTTGCTTTGCGGTGTGCATACTTCGATGAATTCTTGGGTTACATAAATCGCATCTACAACGAAATCAGCACTTTGGACTATGTTTGTCGCCATATCGCAGCGGGAGATGATGAGGCAGTTGCCCGCCTCGAAGCGGAACTGTTCGTTGTTGAAGCTAAAGGTGCAATGGCCATTCCGGCAGAAGGCATGGCAAAGGTAGCCCGTAAAACGCTTGTCGGCAAGGTTTTCAAGGGTGTTTTCGATGATGATGTCTTGTCGTTCGTTCATGCGGGCAAAGATAGGGAAAATCTTGGTTCAAAACACTGTTTTCAGTTTCTCAGCCAACGTTCCATTCCTGCCAAAGGTTTCGTGTCGATCAGCTTCAGCGACTTCACCATCTTGGCCGTGCCTTCCTTGTATTTCTTGAAGTGCGCGGTCTAGATGTGGCCTTGGTAGGCCGCTTGGTTGGCGTAGATTTCGAGGATGTAGATTTTGCAGGGATCTTCTTTGGCCTGCATCGAGAAAAGGGTCAGCACACCAGGCTCCACTTTCACTGAGGTCTCCCCTACTTCCTTCGCGAATGCGAGATAATCCTCCAGCATCGAAGGCTCCACTTCGATTTCGGCGAGGCGGACGATCTTTTGATTCGCAGACGTCTCGTCTGCGGCTGCAACCGAGACGGTTGCGAACCCAGTGAAAAGTCGCCGCGCGTTGTCGGTGAATATGTCCTGCGGACTCAGCCCATGCGAGGCTAGCCGTTCCTCCAAGACTTTCTTCCCGCTGATGAGCACAGGATCGGCCACGTAGGGATAATCGCTGCCGTAAAGGAGATGGTCGGGCGTGGTGATGGTCAACAGAGCATCGAGGGCCTCATCGGTGGGCGCACCGGCGAGGTCGTAATAAAGGCGCGACAGGTTGGCGTCGACATCCACGGGCTGCATGATGCCTTGCTTCACCATCACGGGCAGTAGCGAGCGGAAACGCGGCAAGGCGTTGGGCAAAAACGAGCCGCAATGCGGCACCACGACCTTAAGGTGCGGATAGCGCACCAATACATTGTGAGCCAACATATTGAGCACCGTGCGCGTAGTCTCGGCCAAGTATTCGTAACTCGCCAAAGGCACGTCGGCAATCAGTTGCCCATTGACTGCCGAGGGCTTGTGCGGATGCAGGATGACGACAGCGTTTTTCGTGTCGAGATAGGCCATCAGCGTGTCCAAAACGGGGTCGCCGAGGTATTGGCCGTAGCTGTTGGTGGCCAGCTTCACGCCATCAGCACCCAAAACCTCCAAGGCGTGTTTCGCTTCTCGCAAGGCAGCGTTCACATCGGGCAGAGGCATGGCTGCACGAAACATGAAACGGTCGGGATAACGTGCTTTCAATGCGGCACATTCCTCGTTGAACCTGCAATGTCTCATCCGAGGGGGATTCGTTGGCAAAATTACAAAACTATCCCCATCCCGCAAGCATTTTGACGAAAAAAAACTTCTTTTTCCCTTGCACAATCAAAATTTTGTCTATCTTTGCAGCGTCTCAATGCCCAGGCCTCCGCATCTTGCATTGATGTGCGTGAGGCAGCTAACAGACAGACTGAGCAAGCGGTCTGGCGGCATGGGCAACTGCCGAAAAAAAGGGGGCTTCTCGCCCCCTTTTCATTTCTTCTCCCAAATCAGCGGGATTTTTTCCAAATCCTTCAATTTGATGGCATGGACGGTCGTCACCAGCCAAAACTCCTCATTCTTGTCATAATGCAAATGAACAGCAGCAATATGGTTGGTGTTTTCCAACAAAACGGCCAACACCAACGAATAAGGTTTGTTCCCCAACCGGATTTGGTTGTAGTTCTTTGCGACAAACTCTGCATAACCTTCCTTCGTAATACCAAGTTGGTTAAGTTGTTCCTCAAGCTCGTCAACGTGTTTGTGATTGTGTTTCACGGTGTTGCCCACATTGGCCCGAATAACTTGAACAGCCGTTGGCAATTCCATAAACTCCCCAATCTTATGAATAGCCGACAATGGGATCCTACCAATGTCCTTGTATTCCTTATTAAGTTTGACTCGATTGCTGCTTTGCTTTGGCATAAATGCTATTTTGTCTGCAAAAATAGAAATTTTTCATCTTTCCCCTTGCAAAAGCAAAAAATTGCCTATCTTTGCCCCGCCAAGCCGAGAGAAAACGGCATGGCCAGAGAAAGCGCATTCTTCGCTTTGTTCCTCAGAGGTGAATCTGGACAATTCACAATGTGAAATGAGGAGTTTTGCAGGGATGATTGCTTTCACTGTTTAATGTTTGTGTATTTTATTATACCCAACATAAACAGTGGAGCAATCCATACTGAAATTATTTTTCATTTCACGGGAGTCCAGACCCAACCTCTGAAAAATAAGGATAAGTTTGGGAGGCTCCGCTCTGTTTGCCATCGAATAACGCTGCCCTTTGAGCCAAGGAAAGCAAACAAAACTCAACAAAAATGGAAAACAAAGAGAAAAACGAAACCCAAAACAGAAGAGATTTCTTCAAGGAAGCAGCAAGAAAGGCTTTGCCGTTATTCGCAGTTGCAATTCTAGGCCCCAATTTGTTATCTTCATGCACCAAAGATAATGGTGGAGGCGGTGGCTCCTCTGGATGTGGTGGTTGTAGTGGGTCCTGCCAATCAGGTTGTAGCGGTAGTTGTGATTCTTCATGCTCTGGATCATGTGAAACTTATTGTGACACCAATTGTTCAGATGGATGTCATAGCTCTTGTTACATCAATTGCTCTCATTATACTACACATTGAGGGTCTGTTAAGAGAATATGACATCAGTAAAAAACAATGCAGTCCCTTGGCAGTCCGGCATGGCGAAAAGCATCACCTTCATCGTCACCAAGGACTGCCAACTGGCCTGCAAATACTGCTATCTTGTGGGCAAGAACGTGAAGGAGCGGATGCCTTGGGAGGTGGCCAAGACCTTCATCGACTATGTGCTCGACCATGAGACCGACCCCGATTTCGCTTACGAGTCGGTGGTGTGGGACTTCATTGGCGGCGAGCCGTTTCTCGAAATCGAGCTTATCGACAAGATTTGTGACTACATAAAAACTGAGCTTTTCCGCCGCAACCACCACTGGTTCAACAGCTACCGCTTCTCCTTTTCCACAAACGGCATCAACTACCACGAGAAGGCCGTGCAGGACTTCATCAAAAAGAACCGCGACCACCTTTCCATCGGCATCACCATCGACGGGACGGAGAAGAAGCATGATATGAACCGCGTGTGGAAACAGCCTGTGGCTGATGACAACGGCCTGACAAAACCATCGGAACGCGGTAGTTATAAGGATGTGGTGAAGAACATACCACTATGGTTGGAGCAGTTCCCGGGCGGCGGCACCAAGGTCACCATCTCATCGGCGGACATCCCTTATATCACTGAGAGTGTGTTGCATCTCTACAGCTTGGGCATCCACGAGGTGAACATCAATGTGGTGTTCGAGGATGTATGGCAAGAGGGCGACGACCTGAAGTTTGAGGAACAACTGATGCAACTGGCTGATGCCATCATCGACGGAGGCTATTATCAAGACTATGCCTGTTCCTTCTTCTCGGAACATATTGGCAAACCGATGGACCTAGAGCGCGACAACCAGAACTGGTGCGGCGCGGGCAAGATGCTCAGCGTCGACGCTGCCGGCAACCTCTATCCCTGCACCCGCTTCGCGCAATACTCGCTCCGCGACAAGGAAGCGTGGACCATCGGCAACATCCACGACGGCATCGACAAGAACAAGCTGCGCCCCTTCCTCACCCTCGACCGCACGACGCAAAGCCCGCAGAAGTGCATCGAATGTGAGGTGGCGAGCGGCTGCGCCTGGTGCCAAGGCGAGAACTTCGACGCGGCACAGACCCACACCGTGTTTGAACGCGCCACGGCCATTTGCCTCATGCACAAGGCCCGCGTGCGCGCCAACAACTACTACTGGAACAAGCTCTACCGCAAGCTCGAACTCGAAGACCTGCGCGAGCAGTACGAAGCCAACAAACGCGAAGTGAAACCCGAAATCTGCTGAGCCATGCTGCAATACCTTGTCATATTATTGGACGACACCAGCGCGGCTTATTGCCACGCCGACAACCCGCCGAAAGAGCGCAACTTAATGCCCATCGAGACCTTGAAGAAAGGCATCCTCTTCGGCATGAAACAAAACCTGATGATCCAGTATGTCTTTCCGGACTATGAACTGCCGAATGCATACGCCGAGGTTATCGAGAGCATCGATAATGTGAAGATTTATCCCGTTGACTGCAAACCTGTTACGGGTATCGAGGACGGCAACGAAACGGATGTGGAAGTGGCCAACGAAGTCCCAGAAAAAGTGGAAGCCAAGAACTTGGTGCTTCGTCTTCCGTTCGGCGAAATGCTGAAACAAAAAGACGAGATAGCCAAACTCTTTGCCTCGGGCGTGAGAATCAACCTCTGCATCACCGATGTGGAGCAATTCACTGACGGACAAATCGAGGCCTACAAACAATTGCTGGAAGAATGGAACGGCGTTTTGCTTGGCCTCTATAAGCAAGGTCTTTCGCCCCAATTCAATCTCCTGACGGACAGGATGATGCTGAAGGAGATGCACAACTGCGAGGCGGGTGTGAGCAACATCACCCTTGCCCCGAACGGGAAGTTCTACCTCTGCCCAGCGTTCTACTACGACGATCGGATGAAGGTGTTCAACCAACTGAATCACCACGAGCCTTCGTCGGACAATTCGGTCGGCGACATAGAACGCGGCTTGGACATCCCCAACCCGCAACTCCTGCGCCTCGACCACGCGCCCTTGTGCCGCAACTGCGACGCCTACCAATGCCGCCGTTGCCTCTGGCTCAACCGCAAGCTGACTTGGGACATCAACACGCCCTCGCACCAACAATGTGTGATGACGCACATCGAGCGCAACGCAAGCCGCAACCTGCTGAACGACATCCGCAAGGTCGGCGAGTTCATGCCCGAAATCGACATCAAGGAAATCAACTACTTGGACCCGTTTGAGGTCAGGAAAGAGTTTTAACAATATGTATCACAAAACCTACAAAACATGCAAAACTATGATTAATTGCGGCTCCACAACCGTGTCGCCGCAGGGAAAGAGCCAGTTGGCGACTTTCCTGTAGAAAATGGTTTTGTTGGTTTTGAGAGTTTTGTGACAAAAAACACATTACTATGAAGAAATTAGTAGGACAAGTTACAACTGAAGAAAAGAATGAAATCCAGCAACTCTTCGAAAGAAGGAACGGCCTGAACGAGCTGGCGAAAATCCTCAGCGCCGACAACACCGAACTCTACGAGAAACTCGTCAAGGACATAGGCGAGACCGGCACCAAGTTCCAGGGCTGGTGGGACCGCATGTCGCAGAAGTACCAATGGGAATCGGCTGAAAACGGCAACTGGGAAATCAATTTTGAGACCAACGAAATCTATCTTGTATCATGACACTGTTATTCATTGGCACAACGGAACTGCTGCTCATCGGCGGCATTGCGCTGCTCATCTTTGGCGGGAAGAAAGTGCCGGAGATGATGCGCGGCTTGGGCAAAGGCGTAAAGAGTTTCAAGGAAGGGATGAACGAGCCTTTGGAGGGAAAAACCGAAGAAGCAAAGGATGAAACAGCCGAGCCAAAACCAGAAGACGGAGCCGGACAATAACGCCGACCCGAACATGCTGACCTTCGGCGGACACCTCGAAGTGCTCCGCCGAATGTTGTTCCGCATCATCGCCGTGGTGATGGTGCTGGCGATAGCCATTTTCTGTTTCAAGGACAAGACCTTCGAGTTGCTTTTGGCGCCCAGCCAGTGGAACTTCGTCACCTACCGCTACATCGAGAGGTTCTTGCATCGGCTTGGATCAAACTTCACCTTCAGCCCATTCCATATCAACATGATTGCCACGGAGTTGTCGAGCCAGTTCATGACGCACATTTCAACGGCACTCTATTTGGCCTTGCTTGGCGCGTCGCCCTATATCTTGGTCGAGCTGTTCCGTTTCATCACGCCTGCGCTCTACGAAAACGAGAAGAAATACTCGGTGCAAGTGGCCGTTACGGTCTACCTGCTTTTCATCGTCGGTGTGCTGATGTCGTATTTCATCCTCTTTCCCATTTCTTTCAGGTTCTTGGGCACCTATCAAGTCTCAAGCATGGTTACGCCCAACATCACGCTGAAATCCTACATCAGCACCTTCACCACCTTGACCTTGGTGATGGGATTGGTGTTCCAGTTGCCCGTCATCGCGTTTTTTCTGGGCAAACTGAACGTCGTGACTTCCGGAATGTTGGCGCATTACCGCCAATACGCGCTCATCGTCATCATGCTCGTGGCAGCCATCATCACGCCGCCCGATTTAATGACCTTGATTTTAGTCACCATTCCGCTTTATTTGCTCTATGAAGTGAGCATTCTGGTGCTGAGACGGATGGAAAGACGGAAGAAATAATCCACCTTCATCTTGCATATCCATTGACATCCAGTATTTTATTGGATGCTATTTGTCAACGCGCATAACAAGAAAATCCCGACCGAAGCCAGGATTTTCAAGAACCAAAAACCAAAATTTATGAAACCTTTTACTTGCAGCCGCATTCACGGCTACAAGTCTTAATGATAAGAACCGCTGCAAAAATACATAAAAATCCAAAACTCAAACAATTTTTTTTCGAAAATGAAGAAAATTTTGACATTTTGGACAAATATTCCACAAAATACTGAATTCCATACCACTTGTTTCGTCAAAATAGTGGACTAAAAGGGCACTTTCGCATTTTTTTCGGCCTCGCTCTTGACAAACGTCGGATTTCTTACTATATTTGCATTCTAAATCGAAAATACATAGAAAAATGGGAAAATTCATGGACAAACTCACAGAGGCCATCATCAAGAACGACGGACTCTCCGAAACCGAAGCCAAAGCCAAGCTTAACCTGATTTACATCAAGATGGGCCAATCCGAAATCAAGACCTTCGTTGACGAATACATCGACTGGCTGATGACCGAGAAGAAACTCAACTACAAGGCCATCCTGCAAACGCCCGACCAGCAGTTGCACGACATGTATGTGGACGACTTCAAGCGCTAAAGGCCTTCGTGGCGCATGTCGTAAAGCTCGTCGAGATGCTTCTTGAGCCGACGCGCCATGGGGCGAAATGTGTAATAGGTGATGGTAGCCGAGATGGGTGCGCCCACCAACGGCAAGACTTTCCCTACCCCTTTGGCGAAACCTTCCTTCGTCATGTTGATGCCTATCCACTGGGCAATCTTGATGGCATATTGCGCCATGATGGTCTCCGAAATCCTGATGCCAGCGCTTTTCGAGACTTGACCCACCACTTTGGTCAAGGCTTCGACGGCCAATTTATTGCCCATCATCGCGCCCACAAACAAGGTCATGATGTTGAGCGACTCGTCGTCCAACTGGTTGTTGACATCAGTCAGTGAGGGCCAGCCATAGAGATAAATCAGTTTTTGCATCAACGCCAAGATATGGCCATAGAATTGGGTCAAGTCGGTAGGAATGGTGCCAGCCATCCACCAGCCGCCCGGCAAGCCCATCAGCGCCGAGGTGCCGCACACCATCGTCAAGTGATAGCTGATACATTGGTTGGCGATCTTGTCTATCTCCTTCTTGCTCAACACTTTCAGCGGAGTGTCTTCCAAAGCCGTTATCACCTCCATCGGGGTGCAGAACTTCGTGAGCTCCTTGGTCAGGAACTCGTCGCGATCGACCTTCACGAAGGGCAGCTTCACGCTGGTGGCCAGCACCTTATTCCATAGGGTCAGGCTTTTTTCTTTGTTTTCAGTAACCATATTTCTCTTTCCATTTCTCGCGCAGGTTCTTGCGCAATTCACGCTCGCGCGGGTTGTCTTGTGGTTCATACAAAACCGTGCCAGAAATTTCGGCGGGCAAAAATTCTTGCTCTACGAAATTGCCGGCGTATGCATGGGCATATTTGTAGCCATCACTGTAACCCAGGTCTTTCATCAGTTTGGTTGGAGCGTTGCGTAGGTGCAACGGCACTGACAAATCGCCAGTTTTGCGAACGAGTTCTTGTGCCGCGTCGATGGCGGCCACGGCAGCGTTGCTCTTCGGCGACGAAGCCAGATAGGTGACCGTCTGCGCCAAGATGATACGACTTTCGGGCCAACCAATCTTGTTGACGGCATCAAAGCAAGCATTGGCGAGCAACAGCGCGTTGGGATTGGCGTTGCCGATGTCCTCCGACGAAAGGATGAGCATACGGCGGGCGATGAAAAGCGGGTCCTCCCCTGCCTCGATCATGCGAGCGAGGTAATACAAGGCCGCGTTGGGGTCGCTGCCGCGCATACTCTTGATGAAAGCCGAAATGATGTCGTAGTGCATCTCGCCCTGCTTGTCGTATTTCACAAGGTTGCTTTGGATGCAATTTGTAGTGAAATCGTTTGTCACGACCAATTCCTGTGCCGATTCGTCCAAGTCGTTCAACGAGGTAACGACCAACTCAACGGCGTTCAGCAACTTGCGTCCGTCGCCACCGCTGATTTGCATCAAGGCCTCAGGTTCTTTGACGGTGATTTTCTTTCCAAAGTCGTATTCGAGGGCTTTCACGGCCTTCGCCAAAAGGATTTCGAGGTCTTCCTTTTCCAGCGACTTGAGCACATACACCTGACAACGTGACAGCAACGGCGAAATCACCTCGAAACTCGGATTCTCGGTGGTTGCGCCTATCAAGGTGACCAAGCCCTTCTCAACTGCACCCAAAAGCGAGTCCTGCTGCGACTTGCTGAAACGATGGATTTCGTCTATAAACAAAATAGGTGCCTCGGGAAGCATCCGCGCACGGTCGATGACTTCACGAACTTCCTTCACACCGCTGCTGACGGCGCTCAGTTGGAAGAATTGGCGCTTCACCTGCTTGGAGATGATATAGGCGAGGGTTGTCTTGCCAACGCCGGGCGGTCCCCAGAAAATCATCGAGGGCACGCGCCCCGTCTCGATGGCGCGACGCAGCACGGCATGTTCACCGATGATGTGTTTCTGACCGATGTAGTCGTCCAAAGTGGTTGGACGCAGGCGCTCCGCTAATGGAATGGTCGATTGCATTGCTGAATATTTTATGCAAAAGTACAACTATTTCTTTTTTCATTTGCCGAATAACGGAAAAACAAATATGATTTATTGCCGAAAAACGGACATTTTTATGTAATTTTGTTGCCGAAAAACGGACAATTTCAAACTTATAATTATGATTTACAGAAAAATAGATAAATCAATAAGAGATTGGTTCAATTCTTCATCAAAAAAAGCCTTGCTGATCACTGGCGCAAGGCAGGTGGGAAAGACCTACTCAATTAGGCAAACGCTCAAGGAAATCGTGCCAACACAATACATTGAAATCAACTTTTTTGAGAACGAGGATGCCTTGCAACTTTTCCAACAGACGACGAATGCCAAAGATCTCCTGCGCGGCCTCTCGGTGCTCACGGGCAAGCGTTTGGTGAAAGGCAAGACTGTCATCTTTTTCGACGAGGTGCAATGCTGCAAGGAAATCGTCACCGCGATAAAATTCCTCGTCGATGAAGGCAGTTACAAATACATCATGAGCGGCTCGCTTCTCGGTGTCGAGTTGAAGGACATCCGATCGTTCCCAGTGGGTTATTTGGACATAAAACCCATGTACCCCCTTGATTTCGAGGAATTCATGATGGCAAACAATTTCTCCGAAGAAGTCATCAAGCATTTGAGGGATAGTTACAACGACCTCTCCCCTGTCGATGATTTCATCCATCAACAGACCATGAAACTTTTCCATCTGTACCTCATCGTAGGAGGAATGCCTGCCGCTGTCGACATTTATCTGAAAACCAACAACATCGCAAAAGTCATTGAAGTCCAGAAATCCATCATAGACCTTTACAAGAAAGACATCGCCCAATACGACCCAAAGGAAAAACTCTACCTCAACGAGATTCTTATGCTGATTCCGTCGGAAATCAACAGCAAGAACAAACGTTTCGTGTTGAAGAACCTGAACGAGAACCAAAAATTCAGCCGATACGAGAACCGTTTCCTTTGGTTGCGGGATGCTGGGGTTGCCTTGCCCACCTATTGCGCCAACGAACCAGCCTTGCCACTGATGCTTTCCAAGTCGCGCAACCTGTTCAAACTGTTCCTGAACGACATCGGACTGCTTTGCGCCATGTATGCCAACGGACTGCAACTGAAGATCCTGCAAGGTGAAATCAACATTAACCATGGGGCTGTTTATGAGAATTTTGTCGCCCAAGAGCTGACCGCCCACCAATTCGACCTTTATTACTACAACAGCAAGAAAAACGGCGAAATCGACTTCATGATTGAGCACGATGGGGCTGTGTTGCCCATCGAAGTCAAATCGGGGAAGAATTACATACGCCACGTCTCGATGACACACTTGCTGACCAACGAGGATTACGGCATCGCCAAAGGTTTCATCCTCCAAAACGACAACATTTCCGTTAAAGGCAAAGCTGTGTATCTCCCCGTCTACATGACCATGTTCATCGAAAAACCACAGTTTCCAGAGGATTTGGTCTATCGGGTGGAGCCGATTTAAGGAGTTATGGGGAGATGAGGCCACCAACTCTCCAAGTAAAACGCCGCCGACTCTCCAAGTAAAATCCCGCCAACTCTCCAAGTAAAACCGCGCCAACTCTCCAAGTTTTGTTGTGTTTGCCTACCGCCGCAATGATGGCGTGTCCGTGGTGCCTATCGGGTGCTTGAAGGATTGAGCGGCGGATAGGTACTACGAAATCGCACTTGAATCTTTGCGCACCGCATTAAAATCCACCAAGAAAATTGGGGTGAACACCATTAAATAATTCATTGATATAAAACGATAAAAAGGGGGCATAATAACATGCCGCCCTTTGTTATATTTTATAACTAACGCGAACGGCCGGAGGTTAATACCCTATTACCGTTATAATACGTCGGTTTGGTCGTCGCTTTCGCATGTTTATCACCAACAATTGGACTTACGGTATAATGTTTAGATTCATACCAATCTCTATTGCTTTGTACCATGCCCTTAACACCAATATTGGTGCTGTCGGCATCTGGTAATATTTGATAAGGAATAACTACCCAAGCACCATACACCTTTGTTGAAATTCTAAACCGTTTATCTAAACTGTCACTCACTGCAATAAATGTATGCGGCGTCCAATAAGCATCAGTTCCTACACACCATTTAATATAAATTGTATCGTATTCTGGGTCATTTGCATATTTACGTATTGAATCCAACGGTGGTAATTTTACCCCACCATCATAATAAAAATTAGCGACTTTACCGGCGGTTGGTGGGGTTGGAACGATTGTATCGCCCCCTGGGACAATTGTATCACCACCGGGTTGAATTGTATCAATTGGTGGAACAATGGTATCGCCCGGAATAACCGGTGTTATTGTATCGTTTGGTACATTTGGTGTTGGGTTTGGTTGTGGGTCTTTCTTGCATGATGCGGGTCCCACAAGCAGCATCAGTCCCAGCATCAAGACGGTTGCGTATTGCATGGCCGTGCGCACGAAATTTGATTTGTATTGTCTCATAACGAGTTTAATTTGTTTATCGCTACAAAAATACGTAATTTTTCGGGAAAACAAGAGGTTTTTTGAAAAATAAGCCACGAAAAAATCATCTTTTTTTGAAACAAAGTGCATTATAAACAGAATTTGTATTATTTTTGCAGTTGAAATCAAATACAAACAATTATAATATGTCTACAGCAACATTACAAATTCGTGTCGAAGACAGCCTAAAGGAGCAAGCCATGGCTTTGTTTGAACGTCTTGGTCTTGACCTCCCGACCGCTGTCCGCATCTTTCTGAAGAAGTCCGTTTCGGAGAATGGCGTTCCTTTTGAAATCAAGGAGAAGCCTCGGGTCTCCGCAAGTGGATTGGAGGCTTTGTATTCCCTCAATACAGAGGCTGTCAGAAACGGCAAAGCGGGAATGACGGAAGAAGAAATTGAAGCGGAAATTGCCGCTGTACACGCTAACAGCAATTGATTGTCATGCAGTATGTTGTTATTGACACTAATGTCATAGTCTCGGCTTTGCTGGCCCAAGATCATCGGCGTTCCGTGCCATTTGCCATACTTGAAGCCGTCTATTTGGGGAAGCTTACCCCCGTGCTTTCCAAGGAAATCATGGCAGAATATGTTTCCGTGCTGAATAGAGACAAGTTTGGCTTCAACAAAGAAATGGTAAAAACGCTCTTATTGGAGCTGAAAGCACAAGGCGTTTGGGTAACTCCAGAAAAGGCTATGAAAACCATTCCCGACCCCAAAGATGTTTGCTTTTATGAAGCGGCAGCCATTTACGAAGATTTAGGCGTTTATTTGGTGACGGGCAACATGAAGCATTTCCCCGATTGCACGTTTGCGGTGACACCTGCCGAACTGAAGGAAAAGCTTGGCATTTAAAATCACTCGAAAAATAAATCTAATTCGCTCATCTACTTATCGGATTGTATGTAAAAACAGTCAAATTTTTTCTATTTCTGCCCGAAAAAAAATCATCGCTATGAAATTCATCAAATTCTTTATTCTCATTATCTTGCTTGCCGCATTTGGCAACTCACAAGCCTGCACCAACTTCCTGATTACCAAAGGCGCCAGCGCCGATGGCTCCACGATGATCAGTTACTGCGCCGACTCGCACATCCGCTACGGCGAACTCTACTTCACCCCTGCAGCCGACTGGCCGGCGGGCAGCGTGCGCGTGTGCTACGACCGTGGCACCAACGCGCCGCGTGGCAGTGTGCCGCAACCGCCTCACACTTATCAAGTTGTAGGCTACATCAACGAACACCAAGTGGCTCTTGGCGAAACCACCTTCGGCGGGCGCGAGGAACTCATCGACCCGACAGGCATCGTCGACTACGGTAGCCTGATGTTCATCGCCCTGGAACGCAGCAAAACAGCCCGCGAAGCCATCAAAGTGATGGCCGACTTGGTCGAAGAATACGGCTACGGTAGCGATGGCGAGTCGTTCTCCATCAGCGATGCCAACGAGGTGTGGTACATGGAAATCATGCCGAAAGGCTACACGCCAAAAGTGACCAAGGCTGGCGATACCATCAATGCCGACCGTGGCGCAGTGTGGGTGGCCATCCGCATCCCCGAAGGCTACGTGAGCGGTCACGCCAACGCAGCCCGCATCACCACCTTCCCCTTGCGCGACGGCAAGAAATCCATCACCGACAAGGACTGGAAAAAGCTTTACAACGAGCAAGTTGAAGTGATTTACAAGCACGACGTCATCGACTTTGCCCGCCGCAAAGGCTACTTCAGTGGCAAGGACAAGGATTTCGACTTCTCGGCGGCCTACGCCCCCGTCGATTTCAGTGCGGCCCGCGTGTGCGATCTGCGCGTTTGGACGATGTTCAACAAGGTTTGCGACGGCATGGACGAGTATTGGGATTACGTCACCGGCAAGGACTTGACCCACCGTATGCCGCTGTATGTCAAGCCCAACCGCAAAGTCACCTTAAGCGACATGATGGCCTTCCAACGCGACCATTTCCAAGGCACTGAATTGGACAAGACACAAGACATTGGCGGCGGTCCTTTCGGTTCGCCCTTCCGCTTCAACCCGCTGTATTGGGAATATGATGGCAAAAAATACCTCAACGAGCGCAGCATCGAGGTAGTGCAGACAGGCTTCTCGTTCATCGCGCAAAGCCGAAATTGGCTGCCCAACCCCATTGGAGGCATCATTTGGTTTGGCGTAGACGACACCAATTCAACCGTTTACACGCCTTTCTACTGCTCCATCACCGAGGTCCCGATTGAATACCGCTCGGGCAATGGCGACATGCTCACCTACAGCGACAACGCCGCCTTTTGGACCTTCAACCGCGTGGCGCACTTCAAATACCTATTTTATAATAGGGTCATCGGCGACATCCAAAAAGTGCAAAACGAGCTGGAAAACGGCTATCAAGAGCAAGTGAAAGCCAATGACAGATTAGCCTTGGACCTTTACGGCCAAGACCCACAGCAGGCCATCAACCTCCTCACCTACTTCTCCAATCAAGCCGGACACAACACCGTCAGACGCTGGAAGGAATTGGATAACTACCTATTGGTGAAATACTTGGACAGCAATGTCAAGCAAGAGGAAAACGGCGAGTTCAAGCGCAACGGCCATGGTTACCCAGCCAAGCCCAAGCAGCCTGGTTATCCCGATTCGTGGAAAAAGGCGGTGATTGAACAGACAGGCGACCGTTTCAGAAGGCCATAAACGCCTTAATCTCGTCTTCGCGCATGTTGCGGAAACCATATTCATGAACCACCTCCCCGTTGTCCATCAACACGATGACGGGGAAGTTTCCATTAATGACCTTCAGCAGCCTGACCACATCGGGATAAAGCACGCTGCGATAATGCGCCGAAGCCGACTCTTCGTAAAATCTTGTAATGCCATCTTCGCTACCCATAAAGACGAACGTGATGTTGTCGGCAGGAAAGCCGTAAAACCGTTGCATCAGCGAAAGCTTTTGGGCTGCCATCTGGCAATACTCGCAACCTGTGGAGAAAAAGCAGACCACCTGCTTGTCCTCACGCAAACCAAGCGTGTCAAGAGGTGTTTCGTCCAAGGCATGGTCAAAAAGTTCGTATTGCAGGTTTTTCTCGGAATCATAGCTTGATGTGTAGTTGTCAGGCGGCGACACAACGAAAACACCAATAGTCGAGGCCATGACAGCCAAGCATAGTATCAGCCAGCGGAATGGCGTTTGCCAACCCTCCATCCTGTAAACCAACAAGAAAAGAATCATCAAAATACAATTCTTGACGAGGCTCTGCTTGGGATCGAGTTGGAGGAAATCGCCGAAACAGTGGCAACTATCGGTGCGCCCAAGATGAAGCGCATTTATTAATAATAAGGTGTAGCCCATCAGCATCGCCATGCTTCCCCACCAATATAGTTTATGTAAGGTATTGGAGACCAATCCAATACCAAGAACCAATTCAAGGATGATGGCCGCACGAGCCACCAAAAAGCTGAAATTCAGGCTAAAGAAATGATAGCTATAAACGTAAATCTCAAAACTGTCAAGGTCGACGATCTTGAGCACCGCCGACACGATGAACACTAATCCCAACAGGACTTTCAGCGTCGTTTTGCCAATGGAATTGTCCAAACTGATGATTACGGTTTATTGTTGTGGTTGTTGCTGCCGCCGCCGAACAAATTATCCCACCAATTGGACTCTTCACCAGTGACCTCCTGCTCGGAGACCTCGGTGCAAATCACCTGCCCCCAGCCTACGATTTCCTTCGACTTGTCGGAGCATGAGGAACCGTCCTCGATGGTATAATAATCTTCGCCCAAATTGACCACTTCCTCATTCTGGATGGTGGTGCAACGGCAATAGCGCGTCTTCTTGCACGAAGGCAAGGCCAGAATCAGCAACGCGATGGCGAACAAAAAAACTTTTTTCATTATTTCGAAATAATTTTGCGCAAAAATAGAAAATTTTTGAATATCGGTAGAATAAACGGAAAAAAACAGCTATTATTGCAGTGTCGAAAAACAACCTTTTAAAAAACAAGCAACATGAACAGATCGTTATTCTTCACCTTGATGTTCGCCTTGGCTTTTTCGGGCAACGTCTTCGCCCAACGCCAAGCCGTGAGAACCACGACCGACCCCACTCGGGACATGAGTCGTGAGTATGCCACAACCAACAACAACCCGACGATGGAACGCACCGTGACCGACGACCCCACCATCCTTTGGGAAAACTATGAGAGTGGTGCCATGCCCGACGATGTCTTCTACATCGATGCGACTGGCGACTATCTCGTCTACTATGGGTTGAACGACAAACGCCTCAGCCTTTTCGATGCCAACGGGACCGTGAAATGGGAGATTTCCGTTGTGAATGGCGGCCATGCCGATGTCGCGCTCTTGGGCAATGCCATCGCCTACAACGACAGCCAAGAACTTTACGTAGTCGACATGAACGGCAACGAGGTTTTCCACGAGACCTTGGACTATCCCGTCACACGCATGAAACTCAACCCCGCTGGCACCGCCATCTACGTCGCCTATGGCGACTATGAGGCGAACTACTATGCCATCGCATGTTACAGCTTCGCCATCAACAAAAGCGACCCCAGCTGGATCCTCGGTGACCTCACCGTCAACCCCGTCGGATTGAGTCTCTCCAAGGACGGTTCGCGCCTCGTGGCCGCTTTCGCCCAAGGCTACAAACAGATTTGGGTGCTCGACCCAATGACGGGCGACGTGCTCCAAAACGACCTTTATTATTACGACAACTCGCCCACACAAGACCCTGCCCTTAGCGCCAACGGCGACTACCTTGTCTACACCGACTTCAGCGGCATGGCCTACCTCTACAAATGGAACGGCGAGCGTTACGAGAGCGTGTGGACTGCCAGCGTGGCAGGCCCTGGCGCCAGCTCCACCTGGGGCTGTGCCAACGCCATCTCCGACGACGGCAGCATCATCGCCATTGGCACCCTCGACTTTGTCGCCTCGGGCTACGACGGCTGTTGCTATCTGTTCAACAACTATTCCAACGAGCCTATCTGGAGCTACACGGGCTGCGGCGACGAAGTGACCCAAGCCGCCATGAGCGACGACGGCAGCATCATCGGCTTCGTCACTTGGGGTCCGATCAACCACGCCACACCCGACTTCTTCCTTTTCCGCAAACAGAGCAACGAGCCTATCGCCGAACTCAGCACTCCCGGTTCGATGGAACACATCGACATCTCTGCCGATGGCACCTACTGCCTCATCGGTGGCAAGGCCGTCCACTGCCGCGAGATGGGCAGCGGTAGCCGCACCTACGGCATCAAATGTTTCGGCGACGACATGGGCACACTGAGGGGCGTCGTCGACCTCATTGGCAACGACGACAACAGCGGCGTCAGCGTCAGCATCAACGAGTTAGACGATTATTCTGAGATGACCGATGACAACGGCGGCTTCGTCATCCGCGCCATCCCCGAGGGCAACTACACCCTCACGGCTCGCATTCCCGGCTACCTCACACAAACCATCGGATTCGCCATCACGGGAGGCGAGACATCCGAAGTCAACATCGAGATGGAAGCCGTTGGTGCGCCCATCGCCGACCTCTACGCCTCGCAAGGTGCCTTCGATTACGTCGAACTCACTTGGAGCGAGGTGGATGGTGCGAACGGATACAACATCTACCGCAAGAACGCCCCAAATGCCCCATTTGGTGAGCCTATGGCTACCATTGGCACTGGAGAAGGCTATTTCGAGGACCACAGCGTAATCCCTACCCAGCAATACTACTATGCCGTCACAGCACAATTGGACAACGAACTTGAGACGCCCTATTCCAACGTCTGCCTCGGCTTTGCCACCACCGCCTACATCGTCCGCTCCATCGACGTCTATGATGGCACCGCCCCCACCATCGACGGCATCATGAGTGAAGGCGAATGGGCCGATGCCTTCCGCGTCGATGTGAGCAACTACCTCCTTCCTGCGGAGATGGGTAGCGTCACCCTCCACTTCAAGATGGACGACAACTTCCTCTATGTGTGCTCCGAGAACCGTCTCGACACCGAGTGGACCAACAACGACGGCGTAGCCCTCTACATCGACGACAATAACGACGGCACCTATCCGCCCCAAGGCGACGACAGCGAAGGCAACTACTGGATGTACTACGGCAACCCCAGCACCGTGCGCTACCGTCCCATCTACGACAACGGCGGCGTGGGCACCGTGATGAACCTGCCCGAGGAAATCATCGCCTGCGACATGAGCCAAGGCTACGAGACCATCGAGTTTGCCCTGCCGCTTGGCAACGACGAGACCTGGAAGCTGAACACCGACAACGGCAGCAGCGGCCTCTACCTCTTCGTGCGCGACGCTGCCACAGCCACCATGTTCGGCAAGTGGCCTGCCGACAACAACGAGACCTTCGCCCCGACTTACTACGGCGTTATGAACTACCATGTCGACAATGCCGTTCCTGAGCCTCCCACCAACCTCCGCATCGACGAGCAAGTGAACGCACAAGGCTTCTATACGCCCATCATGTGGGACATGCCCGTGATGAACGACTTCGACCACTTCAACCTCTACTTCGTTGACTATCCAGACCAACCCGTGGAAGTGTATGGCACGCAATGGATCTTTGAGGTCGACGACGAGGAAGAAGTGAGCATCTACGTCACCACCGTCGACCAAGCCGGACAAGAGTCAGAGCCTTCCGAGATCTTGACTTTCTATCCCGGCACTGAAAACATAGGCGAAAACGGACAGGCCCAGCTTAGCCTCTATCCCAACCCCGTGAAAAACGTGTTGAACATCAGTGCCAACCTTGAAGGCAAGACAGAGGTGAAGGTCATCGACATGAGTGGCCGCACGGTGAAGCACTTCGTCGCCAACGGGCAAAGTGAGATGCGCATCAAAGTCAGCGACCTGCCAAGCGGCATGTATTTCATCCGCGTGAACAACGGTACGAATACGCAACTGGCCAAGTTCGTGGTTGAATAAACCCACATTGACTTTCTGGAACAAAAAAAGGGACTTCACAGTCCCTTTTTTGTTTCACCAAAAAAAAGGTATAATAGACAAAAATGGTTGGTGGGATACGATGTAAATCACTGACAATAAA
>R28__coassemble_187_pt1 | contig 32417 bp, 26 predicted proteins | sample R28__metabat2_low_PE_021 | metagenome-assembled genome bin R28
TATCCTCTATTCATATCTAAATGATTGGAAACCACAAAGATACGAATAAATATCAAATTAACCTACTGATTATCAATTATTTATGAAACTTTTTTATCATCAATACACTTCTTTTTTATCCATTTTTAAACAGCTTCTCATTATCAAATGCGTTTTTGTATTCGATATCTCGATTCTTTTGTGTTATGTAAATGCGTATCGTAACAGAAGATAAATGTCTCGGATAAGAATGTTGAGCATGCCATAAAAATTTTAACACCTCTTTAGATCCATTGTCAAATGTTTTTTTATCCTTAATATAGAAATTTATCAAATATAGTTTTGTATTTAGTAAAGGTTTTAATAATTTGATAAGATTATCGTCCCTAAAATTGTAATTTTGAAAATCCAAAATATAGTGATTGTTGATGCTATATTCGTTTAAAACATTAGTCATTTTATAATAGTCGTAATCACAATTAATTACAATCCTGCTTACTTTGAACTGTTGTATTAATTCTGCTATAAATGCTAAAGTATTATCGGAGATGTCGCAGTTTATCAATAGCTCGTTTGTAATAGTATTTGTATGACTATAATAGAAGTCCGAAATATGAGACCAACCAATATATTCCCCAAAGTTTATTTCAAATCCAGGTTCGCTATAATCTGATGCAATCATGTCTGCAAATAAAGCAGGAATCATATCGTTTGAAACACAATCAATAGATTCTATTGGTATAGGATTAGCATTTCGTAATTGTTTCGCCACTAAATATTCCATAAAAGACTTGTGGGCAAACTTATAATCGTTCTTTGAGTTTCTGTTCAATAAAGAACGCCCTCTTAAATTTTTCCCTGTAATAACCGAAGTATATTTATCAATTATGTCTTCAATGGAATTATTGTTTTCGGCAGTTTGAACCAGGCAAAGAGCGATGTCTGACGAAAAGTCAAATAAATGTTTTTTGTATTGGTCTTTATTATCAAATGCGGCAAAATCTGCTTCGCGCTCTAACCATTTATCGATAATAATTTCATATATTTTGGAAATGGAATAATCCTTTATGTCCGAGTTTACTAAGTCGTCAATATATGATAAAAGTAAAGGTCTGGCCATTAGTGGTCCGCATTTTTCTACTATCAATTTTGCTTTCTTTTTTGCCAAAAACTTTAGCAAATATTTTTTATTCAAATAATGCTGGATTTCATAATCGTCAAAGGGCGAGACATAATATTTTTTGAACTGTTTTTGTTTTTTTGTCTTTGGGTCGCGAGTGGGTAAAAGACTTGGTTCGTCTTCGTATTTTTCAAAAAACTGTGTTCGACAAGTTAATACCACAATTCGGAATTGACATATTAGATCTTTAAGTGAGGAGAAAAACACATTAAAATTACTAATTGCAGCATTGCTCTCATCTAAGGCATCAATAATTAAAATGGTATTGTTTTTATCCTTGATGCTATCGATGTATTTTATTATATAGTTGTCTTTGTCTTCTGTTTTTTCACCGCAGTTAACCAATTTGATAGGGTATGGAAGTGTTTTTTTGTTGTATTTTTTGATGTATCTTCTTACTAAATGTACTACAAATGTGGATTTGCCCATCCCAGAACCACCTAAAACACAATAGTATGGCGGATTACTGTTGTTTTCGCGAAAAACATTGTCAATAAAAAAATCAATAGAACTGTTTCTTAAATACCACTTCTTTTTTTGACCGAGTTCTCGTATGTCTTGAGATTGTGCTTCACTAGGTTCTTCATAATCGTTTGGAGGGGTTGTTTGAAGCCCTGTGTCTATAAATAATCTTCTTTCTTTCCAATTAGTATAATCACCATAATTATTGAGAATATCATCCAATTGTTTTTTGCGCCATTTGTTGTTTTTGTGAACAATTCCAAACACTATTCCTACAACGATAATAACCCAAAACAAACAGAAAGAAATAGCAATAGTCGTATTAGGAACTTCTTTCCCTGTTAGATGATAGAAAAAGCGAGCCAAGTTTTCAAAAATCTCATAATTAAAAAAAGTATCCATATTTGATGTGTTTTGATGTGCAAAATTAGAGCTTTTATTCAATTCTTAATGAATGGTGAATAAAAAAGTTGTGTGGAATAATCCTTTGCGGCTTTTTATTGTATCATAGTGCCATATTTCTTTTGAAAAGACGAAATTTGAAGGTTGTAGGTGGCCCAAATAATAGGGCCTAATCTTACACTAAAACCAGCGAAAACGCTTCAGAATAAGGGATGATCTGGTTGCCGTCGCGGTAATGCTTCCAGGCGTCTTCTTCGTGGCTTCGGTCTATCACCTCTTGGGTGCTCATGGGCTGGATTTTGGCCAAAACCTCGAATAATGTCTTTAGTTCCTGTTCGGTGAAAACACTCGTGTCGCATGATCTGCAACTCAAACGGGTGCTTTCCATGTCGTGTGCCACCACGATCTCCTTGCTGATGCCTTCGATGTTGTCGTAGACGGTGTCGTAATGGACTGGTACCGGGCCGTATTGGATGGCTTGGTATTGCAGCCCGCTGATCGATTGGCCGTGCAGCTTGTAATGCAGGAAATCGGCATAGAACATCTCCTTGTTGAGTTTCGTGGGAAACAGGCCGCCTTCTTTGCAAATGAAGAATTTGACCATCTCGGATACTTTTTCGACGTTCATCTGGCCAAATCCATTATACACGGAGCGGCGTATGTCGCGATAGATGAGCCGCTTTTGCGCTTCGTTTTCTGGCTTTGCAGCCGAGGCCAAAATGGATTGATGCACTTTGTTATATTCGGCTTCGTCGAATTCGGCTCGGCTGTCTTCCAACAGATGAAGCATAAACTGGCGGTTCATGGCCGCCGAAAGCAACTTGCCGTTGGATTCGGAAGGCATTTGCCCCTTTTCGTATTGAGCATATTGGTTGACTCCAAAACCGAGAATCTTGGTGATTTGCTGGTAATTAAGGCCATAATGCAGGCGGATTCCTTTGATTTCTTCCAGGAACGGGATGCCGTGGTTCACGCGATACTGGGAATAGAGTTCGTTGAACAAAAGTTCGTCTTGCTCGGTTGTCGTAAACCGCTCGTCAGTGTCTTCGCAGAGATAATAACGAACATGAACCGAAAACTGCTCTTTCCTGAATTCATGCACTTCCACGGTGCTCACTTCTTTTACTTTCCCACCCGTGAAAGGGCTTTTTATGTCGACATACTTTTCCATTTTATTCCTCCTTCTTATATGCATAAGTGATTGGATGCTCCGCAATGTGAAACGAGATGCAGATAGTCCGGCTGTTGGGTTGTCCCATGAATCTATCTATTGTCACGGGGCAAAATTACAAATTATTTTCGTTATAAAGTGGATAAATGAGAAAAATTTCCATTTTTTAGTGTGAAAAAATGATCAATCGCATTTTCATGCTACTATTATGGCTTGATGCTGTTTGTAAAAGTTGTGAGTAGCGAAGTGTGTAATATCTTTATTCCCCCTCCATCTCCGCCGCATTGATCTCGTCCAACAGCAGCATCGCCTTGTCGTAGTCCTTGGCGAAGACGAACACCGAGGCGTCGCCTTTGATGGTGCCGGCGGCCCATCCGGCCACGAGGCTTTCTTCCTGGAAGTTGCGGATGAGGAACTGGATGCCGTTCTCTTCCAATACGCTGCCGATGAACTCGGCGTTGACCACCGAGCCTGAATAGATCCGTTTGATTTCGTTTTCCATGGCGTTACTTTTTTGATGATGCTGCAAAGTTAATCAATTTCTTTGGATTATGTATTGTTTTCTACGTCGCATATGGAAAATAACCTAAAACAGCGCTTCAGGCTTCATCTGTAAAAAACCCTCGGCTTTGATTCCGCCATCGCCTACGATGATGGCTTTGGCGTTTGGAAATTGTTTTCTGAACTCTCCTAAACCCGAATTGCTGTCGTCGGCATTGCTTTTCACCTCGATGGCGAGCAACTGTCCATTCTTCTCCAGCACATAATCCACTTCCTTCCCCTTCGCATCGCGCCAATAATAGGCCTTATAACGCCCCGCGACCGCTCCGTTAACGATATAAGCGCCAATGGCCGACTCAAACAACCTGCCCCACAAGCGCAAATCGTCGAGCGCTTCGGCAAAATGCTTCCCGCAATAAATGCTTTTCAGCGCATTGTTGTACACCTGATGCTTTGGGACGCTATTCCGCTTTCGTGCGCCATCAACGGCATATTTGCTCAATGTGCGCACCAAACCAGCTTCGCCCAACAGCTCAAGATAATCCGCCAAAGTGGTCACGTTGCCAGCGTCTTGTAATTGTCCCATCATTTTTGTCAGCGATAGCTCCATCCCTGAATAGGCTGAAGCCAACTCAAACGACTGTCGCAGCAAGGCTGGCTTCATGATCTTCGTTCCTTGCAAAATGTCTTTGTTAATGGTGGCCTCAATGATGGAACCCGTGATGTAGTCCAACCATCGGTTTTCGTCGGAAATCAATGGTGCGGCTCCTGGATAGGCTCCAAAGTATACGTATTGCTCCAAACTGAAACCAAACGCTTCCCGCATTTCAGGATAGGACCAATGCGGCATTACGATACGTTCGAAGCGTCCCATCAGACTGTCGGCCAATCCATAGTCGAGCATCACGCGCGACGAGCCAAGCAACACCACCTTGATGTTCAAGCCGTTGAATGTGTCGGCATCCCATTCTTTCTTGACTGCTTCGCTCCATGAGTTCACCTTTTGAACCTCATCAATGACAAGGATGTGTTCAGAAGCGCCTTCTGCTTTCATTTTCCGTCTTACGGATTCCCATATCCCGCTGATCCAATGGATGTCGCTTGCGGGCACCGCATCGGCTGTAAACATGGAATAGGGTAGTGTGGAGTCGGCCAAAACCTGCCTTACCACTGTGGATTTGCCCACTTGACGTGGCCCCATCACCACTTGAATGAACCTGCGTGGCTCTTTCAGTCTGCTTTTTATTATTTGATATTCAGCTCTTTGAAACATATCTGTTGATTTTGCTCAATGGATTGAGTAAAAATACTCAATAGATTGAGTAATTTTAATACACGAGGCAAAAATAGGTAAAATTCCGTTATCTCGTATTGCTTTGGCTATGTTTTTTACTCTTTTTCCACATTCAGCATCACAATGGCAAACAGCATCACCGCTGCCGCAATCCATTGAACCGGCGAATAATGCGTGTCGTTGACGAAATAGTCGAGCACCACGGCGGTGATGGGATACATCAACTCGAGGAAGGTGGAAAGCGAGGCTTTTACATGACGCAAACCGTAGTAATACAGGAAGATGGCACCCGAACCCGTGGTTAGGCCAATGAGGGCGATGAAGAGCCAGTTGCGCGGCGTCACCTGCGAGAAGTCACCGAGATGCCCCGCAAACAGCACGATGACAAACATGATGGCCGTCGTGAAGCCGTAGCGGAAAAACGTGGAGGTGACGAAGGAATAGTTGCCTAAGATCTTCTTCGAGAACACCGTGGAGCTGCCAAACGAGAAGGCAGCCAACAGCGACAGTAAGGCGGCATAGACCGTGGTGATGCCGTCGGTGCTGAAGTCGGGGAGCGACCAGCCGAAAGTGAGGAAATAACCGCCAACCAAAGCGATGGCAGCCCAAAGCGCAAAGTGCCGCTTGATTCTCTCTTTCAAGATGATACGCGCCAAGACGATGGCAAAGATGGGTTGAAGTTTTTGCAACAAAACGACAACCGAAAGGCTGTTGAAGTGCAACAGAAACAGCGACTTGACGATGGCCAAGGTGCCCAAGGCGCCGCCAAAAAGAGCGATGAGGGTGAAATAAAGCAGGTCGGAGCGCGACATGGTCTTCAGATGCTTGTATTCCCTGAAAAAGAACACGTTCATCAGCGCGAAAGGGCAGAGGTGGATGACGAAGACCACGAAGGCCGTGTTCAAATTGTAAAGTTGCGGCGTGAGCAGGATGCCGTCGACACCCCAAAGCATCGCGGACAAGGCTACTGCCAATGCTCCGGTAGTATGTTTGTTTTGTTCTTTGTTCATGTTTTTATTGTCAAGAATTTTAGAATTTTAGAATGGATTTCTGTTTGAATAACGACGAATTTGAGAGGAAATCGTGGACGATTTTTGGAAAAATTCTCTCATTCTCTAATTCTTGATAAAACCTTATCATTCATGATCGCTTCCTTCTCCCACCTCACACACATAATAATCGAATTGACTAAATAAACCACATACATCATCGTGATGGGGAAGTTGCCGGCCTTGACATACATGAAGATGCTGACGCAGTTGATGGCAATCCAAAGCCACCATTGCTCGCTGAACATCCTGACCATCAATATCATGGCCACCACCTGCATCACGGCCTTGGCCGAGTCGGCGAAAGGTGCAAGGTCGTTGGTGAAGTATTTCATCAGCAGGCCGAACCCGATGGTGCCGACCACGATGACAGCAAGGCTGATGAGCCTCGACCTGTTCGTCATGTGGATTTTCATCACCTCGTGGGTCTCGTGGTTCATGTTTTTGGCCCAGGTGAAGAAGCCCACAAACTGCATCACGAAGTTGTAGACCGTCACGCCGAAGTCGGCATAGAGTCTGGAAATCAAGGTGATGTAAAGCATCAGGCAGCAGTGGATGAAGCCGAAAAGGTAGTTGGAGAGCTTGCCTTTGCCGCCAAGAACCACATTGATGATGCCACAGGCAGCCGCCACGATGTGGATCCAATAGAAACGGTCGGTCGCGCTGTCGTATTTGAACAGGATGGACATCACGGTGATGACGACGCTCACCGTCACCAACCAAATGATGTCGAAAGGCTTCCAGCCTTTTAGTTCGTCTTTGAGTAAGTTTTTGAATTTCTGCATTTTAAAAAAGAAAATCGGGGGTTTTGTGGGGCAAAGATAAGAAATCTTGCCATTTTTTTCATGTTTTCAAGTCAAATCTTATTATTTTTGCGCCCAAGTTCAAACACTTTAAATTATGAAGAAAACCTTACTTTTCTTGGCCGTAGCTTTGGGATTGGTACCTACGGCCTTTGCCCAGACGAAAGACAATGTGGCGCGCGAGTGCGTGCTTTTCGAACTGTTTACGGGCGTGCGTTGCCCTTATTGTCCGGCAGCCGCCAATGGTGTGGCGCAGATGCTGGAGGAAGGCCTGGCCATTGCTCCCGTGGCCTACCACACGACGGCGTTTTCCACCGAACCTTATATTACCAATGAGACCAACGCCCGCGCCAATTATTATGCCATCTCCAGCTATCCCACGCTGAAGGCTGATGGCATCACGGGAATGTCGGGCGGCGGCAATGCGAGCCAAAGCACGTATTCCAACTATCGGAATTACTACAACCAGCGCATCAACGTTCCAAGCCCCTTCACCATCGACTTGAGCTACGAGCCGGTCAACGGCACCTCGTGCAGGGTGAACTGCACCGTGACGCAGGTCGGCGAGTGCAGTGGCAACGACTTAAGGGTTTTCATCGCGCTCACCCAGTCGAACATTGACGTGTCGTGGCAGGGTATGCAAGGGTTGCACCATGTGTGCCGTGACATGATTCCCACCCAAACAGGTACGCCTTTTGTCGGCCCTACGATGACCATCAGTGAGACTTTTGAGATGAATTGGCCCAAGGAGGACTGTTACCTGACGGCATGGGTGCAAAACTACACTGGCAGCAGCAAGGAGGTCTACCAAGCCGTGCGCATGTCGATGGCCTTGGATCTGGATTACGACATCGCCGTGAAGTCGGTGGAAGACGTTGTGACCCAAAACTGCTCAGGCATACAGAAGCCTACGGTGACTGTTAAAAACCTTGGCAACCAAACCATTACATTCTTCGATTTGTGCGCTTTCGATGGGCATGAAGACCATCGCCAGTCGTGGCACGGCACGTTGCCGAAAGGCCAATCGGTGACGGTGACAATGGACGAGTTTGTGGCGGTCCCTTGCGATGTCTTGAGTTTCTATGCGGTGATGCCTAATGGCGAAGCCGACCAGTTTATGCCCGACAATTTCGTCCATGTTGCCATAGAAGAAGCAACTGCAACCGATGGCGCACTGACGCTACAGCTCAAGACGGGAGCCAATCCTGAGAACCTGACTTTTGAGGTTCGCAACATCGACACTGATGAAATCGAGTATAGTTTTACCTTCGATCAGGCTAATCATGCCTATCGTCAGGACTTCGTGCTGTCGCATGAGGCTTGCTACCGCATGACGATAAGAGACGTTTCGGGTCACGGCATGGGAACCGGTTTCTTCCAGGTGAAGGATTCCAACAACCAAATCGTTTTCCGTGGCGGCAGCTCGGGCTGCGAGTTCACCTATGAGAGATCTACCGAGCTTCACAGCGACGGCAGCGTAGGCATCGAAGAAGCCGAGCAGCCCGAACCCACTAATGTCTATAAGGTGATCGAGAACGGTCAGCTCATCATTGTCAAGGATGGTGTGCGCTACAATATCAACGGACAGAGATTAATGTAAGTTTTTGATTTTTGATTGGGATAGCCGCCCGCCTTTGATGCTGGCGGCTATTTTTTTCACAGCACTGAACCCTTCGGGTATCGGGAACATCGCGAAGGTGTGGAACATGCCATCATATTCGTAAAAACGTCCGGCTTTACCGGCCTTTTCGTAGGTTTCCTTGAGGAACAGCGAATCGGGTTTGAGGATCTCGTCGGAACCGAAATAGACGCTGAGGTTGTCGATGCCGCTGAAGTCGCCGAAGACGGGGCTGACCCAAGGGTGCTTGTCCGACAGCTCGCCTTGCCAGACGGCGTTAAGGGTGATGACGCGGTCGAGTTGGAGCATCGGGTCTCTCTCTTGCAAAGCCCTCATTTCCTTCTCTTTGGTGTGGCTTAGGTCGACGCAGGGGGAGAGTAGGGTGGTGGTTTTGGGCTTCTGCCATCCGTTTTTGTGGGCTTCTTGGGCGACGACGAGGCAAAGATGTGCTCCTGCTGAGTCGCCAACGAGATGGATTTCTTCGTATTGCCTTGATTCCGAGATGATTTTGTAGAAATCAAGCACGGCTGGGACGGTGTCGGAGCAGGTGTATTCAGGCGATTTAGGATAGACGGGCAGCACTGCATCGCAATGCGCACGCAAGGCGAGGTCGTTCAGAAAACGCCAATGGAAAAACACGGGCGGGTAGATGAAGGCACCGCCGTGGAGGTAGAGGATGAGCTTGTGCGAATGTTCGCTGTGCTTGAACACCTGCATCTCGAATCCTTTCGAAGTGACGAACTTGTCTGTTTCCTTGAAAAAGTGCCTGAAATAGCGTGGCACGCGCACGGGCCTGAGGTTTTCGCGGCGGCAATGCTCCAGCTCTTCCATCACTTCGTTGGGCGTAGCATCGCGCAACTGCTTGAACATCAGCTTCAGGTATTTCTCCGTAAAAACTCTGCCTGGGTTCATCGTTTTGTTTTCTTGTCGCATTGCGTCATTGCGAGCGGAGCGAAGCAATCCATTATACGATTTTTTGAGTCTGGACTGCTTCGTGCCTCGCAGTGACGCGAAGCGTGTCAACTATAAACTCTTACTAAACTATAAATTATATACTCCTAACTCTAAACTTTCAACTACTCTAAACTCTAAACTCTAAACTAATGCTTCTGGTAAATCTTAAGGTCAAACATTGCCGCAGCGCTGATGACGTGGTCGAAGATGTCGCTTTGGATGTCCTCGTAGTGGGTCCATTGCTTGTCGCTGCTGAAGGCGTAGATTTGCAACGGCACGCCAAACTCGGTGGGTTGCATCTGGCGCACCATCATCGTGAGGTTGTGGTTCAGCTTCGGGTTGTGGTTGATGTAGGCTTTGATGTAGGCGCGGAAGATGCCGAGGTTGGTCTGCTGCCTGCCGTTCATGATCTCGCTCGTGTCGATGCGGTTGACCTTGTTGTATTCAAGTATATCTTCCTCTTTTTGAATAAGATAGTCCCTGATGAGGGAATAGTGCTTGTATTTCTCGATCATCTCAGGCGTGCAATAGCGGATGGTGTTCACATCGATGTTGATGGTGCGTGCGATGCGTCGTCCGCCCGATTCCGACATGCCGCGCCAGTTGGTGAACGGACTCGACACCAAACTGTAGGTCGGGATGGTTGTGATGGTGTTGTCCCAATTCTGCACCTTTACTGTTGTGAGGTTGATTTCCAGCACGTTGCCGTCGGCAGGTCCCATCGCAATCCAGTCACCGATGCGAAGCATGTCGTTGGCCGAGAGTTGTATGCTGCCCACGAAGCCTTTGATGGTGTCCTGAAAGACCAGCATCAATACTGCCGACATGGTGCCCAAGCTGATGAAAATGGTGCTGAGCTTGGTGTTCATAAGGTAGGCGATGATAATCAGCACGGCAAGGACATACAACACAATCTTGATGACTTGCACCAAACCCGTCAGTGGCTTGAGTTTCGACATCTCTTGGGTGTTGTAGATGTCCTCCAAGGTGGTCATTATCGAGCTGAGAATCATGGTGAAGATGACGATTTCGAAGATTTTGACCAGTTTTCCCAACGAGGTGGCGGTGTCGGGAAAGTCGGGGAGGACGTCGGGAAGCAAAGCCCCGATGAGAAGCGCAGGGATGAGCAGGCAGATGCGCCCGATCACCTTGTTCTTGATGAGCAGGTCGTCGTATTTTGTGGTGGTCCGCTGGATGATTTTGTAGACGGTTTTCTTCAGTATGAACTTGACCAAGAAGAAGATGCCGATGCTGAGCAAGAGTAGGCTCAGGGTCGAAACTGTTTCGGCGAGACCTATCGAAAGGCTCTCGTTGAGACCCATCTTAAGGTTGAGGTTGGTCAGGATTTCTATGTATTTCCGTATCATGATTTATGGTTAATTTGTTGTGAATCATTCCGTTGTTGTAGACTTGAATGAAGCGGTACAGCTTGTCGTAAACATCGGGGCACTGGAGGCGGTCGATAAGGTTGTCATTCAGCAGCGAGTCGCTGATGGGCTTGAAGATGCCGAAAGGTTTCTCTCCGTCGGATTGCACGAGATAGGTGCCGTCGCAATATTGGTAGGTGAGGTTGTAGTAGCTCACAAACGACGGCTCGCTGAGGGTGTCGAATAGGTTGCGCCCAAACGAAAACAGCGTGTCGTTGGCTCCTGTCACCGCAAGGATGGAAGGCCCAAGGTCGATTTGTTGGGCAATCTCATTGCATCGTAAAGGCTTGATTTTCTGAGGATAATAGAAAGCGATGGGAATGGCGTACATGCCCCAGACGTTGCTGTATTCGGGTTGGAAATGCTCGCTGTTGGAATAGTCGGTGGTGATGACGAAGAGCGTGTGGTCGAACCATTTCGTCCGCGACGCGGCCTCGAAGAAGTCGCGCAGGGCGCAGTCGACGTAATAGACGGTCTTTTCGAATCCGGTCCAGAAGTAGCTCTCCTCGGGCAGCTCGAAGTCTTTGGGTACGCGATAGGGGTAGCGCGACGAAAGGGTGTTGATGGCAGTCGCGAAAGGCTCGTGCACGCGACTCAGGGTCTTGACGGCATATTGGAGGAAAGGCCCGTCGTAGATGCCCCATTGCCCGTCGAAGTCGCTGTCGTCGCCGTATTCGGTTCGCCCAAAGTATTTGCTGAAGCCGGCGCGACGTGTAAAGTCGTCGAAGCCTAAAACTCCGTTTTTGCCACCGTGCATGAAGATGGTGGTGTAGCCTCGCCTTTGCAGGTGTTGGCTATAGGCATCGAAGTCGTTGCCTGCATAGGCTGACCGCGTGAAGTCGTTTTCCATCAGCGCGGGGAGGCTGGCCAAGATGGACGGCAACGCTTCGAGGCCACGCCGACTATTCGACATTCCGTTGAAAGTGAGGCTGTTGTCGAGCAGCGAGTCGAGAAAGGGCGTAATTTCGTAGCGGCGGTCGTGGCTGTAGTAGCCAATCATCTCCTGCCCGATGTTTTTCAGGATGACGACGACCACATTGGTTTGGATGGTGTCGGCTTGGACGGTGTCGTTTTCGATGAAACGGTTGGCCTCCAATGTGTTGTGTATGGGCGTGAAGTCGCTGTTGTAGTGCCCGTTCAGCTCCTCAAGGTCGGTATCGTGGGTGGTGACGAGGCAAAAGGGCGTGTTGAGCAGGATGGGGGCGTTTTGTGGGTCGGTGTATTGCATGGCGGTCTCCACCGTGATAGGCTCGGCTTGCAGTCCGCCATGTCCGGCAATGAGGGTCAGCAACGTCATGACCACTAGGCTGATGGCTTGGCGCAAACGCCATCGGGGCGCTTCTTCCTTGGTGGGCGGATGGATTCTGGTTTGCTCAGCCACAACCCTGATAACCAATACGAAAAGCACAAAGATGACGAGCAAATACCAATAGTCGAACAGCACTTGTCGCATGGTGACGAACGAAACCTCGTCGGAATGGCTGAGCAGTTTGATGAAGTCGATGGTGAGGTGCTTTCCGAAGAAATGGAAGCAGATGATGTCCAGGAAGTTGGAAAGGATGGCAACGGCATTGAGCGTGACGTAAACGATGTCGACAAAACGCTGCAATCCTTTATTGTAAATCAGTCGCGACGGGAAACAATAAAAGAGGATGGTCAGGAGATTGATGCCAAATACGATGGGAAGGTCGAAACGCATCCCATTGAAATAGAGCGATAAAGCCTGCCTGATGTTGAGCTGGTGGAAAAACTGGATGTTGAACAGATAGAGCATCCACCGGCTGAGGCTGAGCGCAAGCAGGGTGGCCAGCATCCTGTAGAGCAACAGCATGTAGGGGGTCGAAAGCCATTTGTTGAATCTCTCTTTTCGGGTCTGGCGGCGCATTATTTGTTTCTTTATGGTTGCAAAAATAGACAAAAAAGGTGTACCTTTGCCCAAATTTCCATCAATATGAAGTCTGTCAACATGAAAATGCGTTCGTCATTCACCGTAATGCTTTGTTTTTTGGCCTTGGGCTTGGTGGCTCAGGAGCGTTTTCCGCAATACCGCAGTCCGTTGGACATCCCGATTCAGCTCTCGGCGACGTTCGGCGAAATCCGTCCCAACCATGTCCATGCCGGCCTCGACATCAAGACGCAGGGCGTGGAGGGAAAGAAGGTGTATGCCGTGGCCGATGGCTATGTCAGCCGCATCGGGGTTTCGCCTTATGGCTATGGTAACGTGTTGTATATCACGCATTACGATGGCTTTACGACGGTTTACGCGCACATGCAGCGTTTCTCGGGCGAGATAGCCAAATACGTGAAGCAATACCAATACAAGCACAAGAAATTCACATCGCAAATCTATCCCGACAAGGACAAATTCCCCGTCAAGAAGGGCGACCTGATTGGCTATTCGGGCAACTCGGGCGGCTCGGGCGGACCGCATCTGCACTTCGAAATTCGCCACACCGACAGCGAGAAACCGGTCAACCCGATGTTTTTCGGCTATAAGATTGAGGACAACGTGAAGCCGCTCATCCAGGGCGTGTCGGTCTATCCCCTCGGCGAAACGTCGACGCTCGAACGGGCCGCAAAACCGATGTTTTTCTCTATTTCTGACAATGGAAATGGTCGTTACATCTTGAAAGACAGACCAATAGTATATGCCAATGGCGACATCTCGTTCGGCGTTTGCACCTACGACCGAGTGGGTACGTCGAACAACAAGAACGGTCCCTATCTCTATGAGCTTTACCTCGACGACGAGCTGGCTTTCCAAGTGGAGGCCGACAGTTTCTCTTACAGCGAGCCGCGCTATGTCAACAGCCTGTTGGACTACCGCCACTACAAGCAGAAGAAGTCGAGCTATGTGCGCACCGAAACCGACCCCAACAACAAGCTGCGGATGATCAAGAAACGCAATGGCATTGCCCACGTCGAGGAAGGCGACACGATTGAAGTGCGCTTCAAAATCAGCGATTTCGCTGGCAACGTTTCGACGGCCAAGTTCAAGCTCGTGGGCACCGAACCCGTTGAGGTGGAACGCCCCACACACCGCCGCAGCGAGTATCTCGTCACTGCCGATGGATCGATGAACAGCAACATCACCATCGAGGATTTCAACGTCTCGATGGAGAAGGGCACTTTCTTCCGTGACGAATGGGTACGCACTGGTCAGCGCGACGAAAAAGGCTGTTGCTCACGCATTTATCGCTTCGGCGACGAGGAGCTGACCACCTTCAAGAAGGTCACCGTCCGGATCCGACCCAACGAGGAGTGGGCTGCCGACAAAAGGCTTTACATCGCCAATATCGACAAGAACGGCAAGGTCAGCTCGCTTGGCGGCAAGATGAAGGACGGCTGCATCGAGACCACCACATTCACCTTGGGTGAGTACACCTTGAAAATCGACTCGGTGGCACCCTCGGTGAAGGCCACCAATTTCAAGAACGGGCAGGCGGTGAGTTCGCTCAAGTCGCTGCGTTTCAAGATTTCCGACGACATGACAGGCATCGAGACCTACGACATCTACTTGGACGACGTGTGGGTCTTAGGCCAATACGATGCCAAGAACGCTTTGCTCTATTACGAGTTCGACGAGAAAATCAAGAAAGGCACCAACAATGTCAAGGTCGTGGTGACTGACGGGGTGGGGAACAAGAAAACCTTGAATATGAAGGTGGTATATTAAGAATGTAGTTTTCTATAATAGTTGAAAAGAGATTGGCCATGTCAAATATGATACATAAACAGGCAATCAGACAGTTTGTCACGGATTGGATGGGCAAAGGTTACGAGAAAGGCGAGACCCAACGCTTTTGGTTGGATTTGCTTCACAACATTTTCGGTGTGGACGACCCCACAAAGGAGATATTGTTCGAGATTCCTGTCAAGACCATCACGAAGGAGAAAGGCGCAGATTTCATTGATTGCTACATAAAATCAACAAAAGTGCTGATTGAGCAAAAAGGCTCGCATGTTGACCTGTCGTTAAAATCGAAACAATCCGATGGAGCGGAACTTACGCCTTATCAACAGGCTCGGCGCTATGCAACGGGCTTACCTCTTTCGATGGCTCCGCGCTGGATTGTGGCCTGCAATTTCGTCTCTTTTGAGATACACGACATGGAACACCCCAACGATGCGCCTGAAATCATCCAACTGTCTGATTTGGAGAAGGAATACCATCGATTGGCCTTCTTGGTCGACGATGCCAACGCACACATCAAGAAGGAATTGGAGGTCAGCATCAAGGCTGGTGAGATTGTCGGTCTGCTTTATGACAAGATTCTGATGCAATACAAAAACCCCGAAAATCTTGAGTCTCAGAAAGCGCTCAACAAACTCTGTGTCCGCTTGGTGTTCTGTTTCTATGCCGAGGATGCAGGCATTTTTGGGAGCAAAAGCATGTTCCACGACTACATGGCGCATTTTTCGGCGGCTGACTTTAGACTTAGGCTGATTGAGTTGTTTCACGTCTTGGACATCAAGCCGGAGGATCGTGACCCATACATGGACGACAAACTGGCGGCGTTCCCGTATGTCAATGGCGGAATGTTTTCGGGCGACATTGAAATTCCGCGCATCAATGAGGAAATCAGAGACCTCATCCTTCAACGCGCCTCTGATGACTTCGACTGGAGCCAAATCTCACCGACCATCTTTGGTGCCGTTTTTGAAAGCACACTGAATCCCGAAACGCGCCGCGCTGGCGGGATGCACTACACCAGCATCGAGAACATCCACAAAGTCATCGACCCGCTGTTTTTGGATGGTTTGAAGGCTGAGTTAAATACCATAATGGGTTCGCGGATGCCCTCGACCGCCAAACGCCAAAAACTTCTCGCTTTCCAAAGCAAGCTGGCAAGCCTTAAGTTCCTTGACCCTGCTTGTGGTTCGGGCAACTTCTTGACCGAAAGCTACACCTCATTGCGCCGCCTTGAGAATGAGGTTCTCCGCGCGATTGCTCTGGAAGGGATGGGGGCTTTGAATTTGGATGGTGTCATCAAGGTGAGTATCAGCCAGTTTTATGGCATCGAAATCAACGATTTCGCCTGTTCGGTGGCCCAAACCGCCCTTTGGATTGCCGAGAGCCAGATGATGATTGAAACCAGCGAGATAGTTGGTTACGACCTTGACCCGTTGCCACTCCGCAAATACACCAACATTCGCGAGGGCAACGCATTGAGAATGAATTGGTCGGAGTGGGCGGAGGAAGACGATGCAACTGTTATTTTGGCCGACCATGCCCGTATTTACGCTGTCAATGAATGGCCTGTCACGATGGCTCGTGAGCCAGAGGTCAGATACGGGAACGTTGAATTGTATAGTACCGATCCAAAACTCGAACCTTATCCCAAGACCAAGCCTGTACAGGTCGTGGATTTCGACTACATTATGGGCAATCCCCCTTTCCTCGGTGCGCGTGTCATGTCAGCCGAACAAAAGGACGACTTGGTCTCCGTTTTCGGCGCCCAATGGAAAAACATCGGCAACATGGATTATGTGACGGGCTGGTACAGAAAGGCGTCGGTGCTGATGCAGTCGAACCCGAAACTCCATGCCGCCCTTGTCTCCACCAACTCCGTTACCCAAGGCGAACAGGTGGCTAATCTTTGGAAACCCCTGATGAACAGAGGAGTACATATCGATTTCGCATGGCGAACCTTCATCTGGGACAGCGAAGCCACCCAAAAGGCGCATGTGCATTGTGTCATTGTAGGCTTTTCCATAAGCAAAACTGATGACAAGCGGAGAATCTTTGACGGAACATCAGTAATAGAGGCTTCCAACATCAACGGCTATCTGATTGACGGTGAGGATGTTTTTGTCGAAAACCGCCAGCATCCCCTTTGCGATGTGCCTGAAATCGGCATTGGCAACAAACCCATCGATGGCGGTTTCTTTCTTTTCAAGGACGACGAAAAGGAATCCTTTGTCAAGAAAGAGCCAGCCGCCGGGAAGTATTTCAGGCGTTGGTATGGCTCCGACGAGTTCATCAACCGTCGCCCGCGCTGGTGCTTGTGGTTGGGCGATGCCAACCCCGTTGAACTCGTGAAACTTCCCGAATGCATGAAACGGGTTGAGGCCGTCAGGAACTATCGCCTCGAAAGCAAAAGCCCGGGAACGGTGAAGTTGGCCGACCGCCCCACGAGGTTCCATGTGGAGAATATGCCGAAAGGCAATTACCTGTTGATACCCCGCGTTTCGTCAGAGCGTAGGCCATACATTCCGATTGGCTTCATGCCTGCGGATTGCCTTACAAGCGATTCCGCACACATTACGACTGGGGCAACCCTCTATCATTTCGGCATCCTTACTTCTTCCGTACACAACGCTTGGATGCGAGTGGTGTGCGGGCGGTTGAAATCGGATTTCCGTTATTCCAAAGACATCGTTTACAACAATTTCCCGTGGCCGGTTCCAACCGAGCAGCAACAAAGGAAGATAGAACAAACCGCCCAAGCCATTCTCGATGCCCGCGATGTCTATCCCGAGGCCTCGTTTGCCGACATGTACGGCAACCTTTTCCTGTTCCCCGAACTGTTGAAGGCCCACCGCGCCAACGATGCCGCCGTGATGGAGGCTTACGGGTTCCCAAAAGGTGCTTCGGAACCGGAAATTGTCGCTCAATTGTTTGTAATGTATCGTGAACTGACTGATTGAAAATAGACTATTGTTTTATCTCCCCACAAACTGATAAGCCCCCAAATCGGGAGCGCCCACGCGCGAAACGCCGTCCAAATCTGTCGGCAATTCGTTGCCAAACAGCGGGTTGCCTGTGCCGATGACGGGCGAGGCGATGCTGTCGATGTGGCAGTCGGGCTTCATCGGGTCGGCGAAATAGGGCTCAAGATTGAAGAGGCAGTGGCTGAAGCCAGGCATTGCGCCGTTGTATTTCTCCGACTTGATGAGGCAGTGGTCGAAAAGGTAGGTCGAGTCGGCATCGGGGCCAAACGAAGTCTTGAACTCGTCCTTCTGCTTGCCGTAGACGATGCAGTTGTCCATCTCCATGTGGAAGGGATAGTAGAAAATCTCGTTGTTGCCGTCAACGGCGCGGTTGGTCACCACGACGGCATTCTCGTTCTTGTTGTGCTCGTTGGCGTTCCAGTAGTTGGCGATGGTGCCGTGCACAAAGCGGTAGTCGCCGCCAAAGGCCCACACGTTGGCGAGGCCACAGTTGGCAATCACGAAGTTCTTTGCCTCAACGGGATAGAGGATGGAATAGATCCCATATCCGCTTTGGTTTTCGATGACGGTATTGTCGATACGCAGGGCGCATTCGGTCGCCTTCATCGACGACTGGCAGTTGAGGCCGATGGTGCCGTTGCGGATGATGGCGTGGCTGATGCGATGGTCGGCTCCGGCGCGACCGTCCATCATCAGGATTTGCTCCCATTGCCCTGGCGTGTCGTTGTAATACGGCTCCAAGCGGTCTCCTTGGATGATGACGGGTTCGTCGGCAGTCCCATTGATGATGAGTTGTCCGTCGCTCCACGAGAAAATGCCGCCTCCTTTGTGGCAATACACCTTGGTTCCCGCCTCGATTTTCAGTGTCCCGTAGGAGTTGATGAGTGCCCAGCCGTAGATGACGTATGGCCTTTCGTTGGTCCAAACCGTCGTTTGCAGGCTGTCGGCAACGATGTGGTAAGGGTAATCCACGTTGCCCAAGGTGACCACCTTGTCGGCAACGATGTAGTTGGCGTTTTGTCCCCATGCCAACAGCTTGATGGTCTGTGTGTTGCCATTGGTGATAAATTCCAGTTCGTCTTCAACTACGAAGGGCGTGTTGAGGTCGTTCGGGTTGATGGTGACGCGTAGGAATGAGAAGAGGCTGTCGCCGGCTGGGATGATTTTGTCGTAAAACTCGATGCCGCTCTCGCCGTCAACATTGAGGCGGTAAGGTGAGTTGTCGCCGCCCGTAAGACGTATCGAGCTAATTTTCAAGTCGTCGCTGTGTCTGTTGTAAATCCTCAGTTGGTGCGTAGCCGAACCGAGCGAGGTGAACACCGTGTCGAACAAGACCGTGTCAGCCGAAAACTCAAGTTTCAGGTTGGCATCGGGATTGATTGTGTTGGTTTTCTTGCAAGAATATCCGGCAAAAACCAAGAGGCTCAGTATGAGGAAGATATGTCTTTTTTTCATGACGATGGATAAAAAAGCAAAATTAAACTTTTATTTGATACGATTGGAAACGGATTTTATTGTATTTTTGCGGAAAATTCAAGATGATGAGAAAGTTTGGGATTATCGCATCGCTTTGTTTGATGTTATTGGGCTTTTGTGGCAATGCTTCGGCGCAGACCTCTTCCGATAGGCAGGACATGCGCGGAAGGATGGTCTATGGTGGCAATTTCGGCTTTGGTCTCCATGGTAGCCGTTTGTCGTTTTCGATTGCGCCCCAGGTGGGCTATCGCATCCTCAGTCCTTGGGAGATTGGCGTTCGTGGCATCTACAATTTGAATTGTTATTTCGACAAGTACGTAGGCAGTACGTTCCGGCATTATTTTGGCGTGGCGCCCTATACCAATGTCGAGGTCTACAAGGGCTTGTTCCTCCATGTCGAGGACGAGATCATGTATGGCGTTGCCCGCTATCAGAGTGAGACCGTTTCATCGAAATGGTTCAATAGCGTTTTCGTTGGTGGTGGCTATCGGCAGTATGCCTATAATGGCAGCTTCGTCTATTTCATGGTGCTCTACAACTTGAGCTGGAGTAGCATTTCCACTGGCGGTATGGATACGCCTTATGCCGCGCCCTTCGCCGTCCGCGTCGGATATTGCTTTTGAGTAGTTATCAGTTGTTCGGTTGTTCAGTTGTTTAGTTGTTTAGTTGTTCAGTTGCTCAGTTGTTCAGTTAATTCCAAACTGCTAACTGCAAACTCCAAACTACTAACTCCTAACTCCAAACTATCCCCCGATCATCCTTTCAAGGTCGCGTTTCGAGTCTTTGGTTTTCAGGCTCTCGCGCTTGTCGTAGAAGTGTTTGCCTCGCGCCAAGGCAATGTCCAACTTGGCCAATCCCTTGTCGTTAATGAATAAGGTGACGGGCACGATGGTGAAGCCTTTCTCCTGCACTTTGTTCTTCAGTTTGCGCAGCTCGCGTGCGGTGAGCAGCAGCTTGCGGTCGCGCTTCGGGTCGTGGTTGTTGTAGGTGCCTTGCGCATATTCCGAGATGTGCATCCCGATGACAAACAGCTCGTTATCCTTGAACGAGCAATAGGAGTCGGCGAGGGTGGCCTTGCCGTTTCGGATGGACTTGATCTCCGTTCCCGTCAGCACGATGCCCGCCGTCAGCGTCTCCACGAGGAAGTACTCAAACGAGGCGCGTTTGTTCTTTATCTTGATGTTGTTGGTGTTCTTTTTTTCCATAATGGCGGCAAAATTACAAAATTCTTGCCAATTATTGCTATTTTTGCCCCATGAATACCATAGGACACATCTTCAGGCTCACCACTTTCGGCGAGTCGCACGGCACGGCTATCGGTGGCGTCATCGACGGCTGCCCCTCGCAACTCAAGTTGGACTTCGATTTCATTGACAGCGAATTGCAACGTCGTAAGACCGCGCAATCGGTCGCGGCATCGCAACGGAAAGAACCCGACCGCGTTGAATGGCTTTCGGGCCTGCTCGGTGGGGTGACTTTGGGCACACCGATTGCCTTCATGGTGCGCAACGAGGATTGTAAACCAGAGGATTACGAGGCGTTGAAAGATGTGTATCGCCCTTCTCATGCCGATTTCACCTACGAGCGGAAATACGGCATCCGCGACTGGCGCGGTGGCGGAAGGGCTTCGGCGCGTACCACCTTGCCCATCGTGGTGGCAGGTGCCATAGCGAAGCAGGTCTTGAGGGAAAAGGGCATTTCGGTCAGCGCAGCGACGGTCTTCATGGGCAATGCGGAACAGGCTCGAAGAGAGGGCGATACGGTGGGCGGTATTGCCGAATGCCGTATCATGGGCGTGCCGGCGGGCTTGGGCGAACCGATGTTCGGGAAGTTCTCGGCTGAGTTGGCCCATGCCATGTTCAGCATCCCGGCGGTGAAAGGCTTTGAGGTGGGCGACGGCTTTGCCTTGGCGAAGATGAAGGGTTCGGAGGCGAATGACGCTTTTATTAATTATGACGCGGGACTTCGAGACGCGGGACGTGGGAAGGCGAGAGGGTCCTTGAGCTTGTCGAAAGGCCCGAAGTCATGGTGTACCGAGTCTCGTGTCGAAATAAAAACAACCTCCAACCACTCTGGCGGCATCCAAGGCGGCATCACCAACGGCAACGACGTGGTTTTCCGTGTGGCCTTCAAGCCGATACCGAGCATCGCCAAGTCTCAACAAACGGTGAACAGGGCGGGGGAGACCTGCGAAATCGCCATCGGTGGACGGCACGACGTGTGCGCCTTGCCGCGTGCCTTGGTACTGGTGGAGGCTTTGGCGGCGATGGTCACCTTCGACCTGCTTCTGCGCTCCCAATCCTTGTCGTGACAATGGTTTTCAACACCTTTTGTTGATAAACCTGTTGATAACTTGTTGATAAATTTTCCGGAAATTAGGTATTTTTACCTATGAATTGTCGATTTTTAATCCATAACTTTGCCATGATAATGTTGCGAAAAATGTTTTAGCGCTATTATTTTTTGATTTTTTTGTATTTATTTCATTAAAAATCAAAAAGTTATGAATAATATATACAAATATTTGTTGGCCTTGGCCCTTGCAATTGGCCTGTCGACAAACGCTTTTGCCCAAGATTATGTCACTTTGGAGGAGGGTGTGCCTTACGATTTCATGGCGAGTGCCGAGGTAGCGAGATGTTAGCCTTTTTTGACGGCCTCAACCGCTATATGGTGTTCCTCACCTTGCATGGCGAGTCGGGCAATGCCTTCGATTTCAGGCTCTATGACCATGCCTCGCAGCAAGAACTCACGCTCACTTGCGAGCAGACGATTCAGTTTGTGGCTAATGATGTCGTCGGGACGATTGTCGATCCATACATTTTCTCGTTTGTCGGCATTGCCTTTGTCATTGAGGCACAGGCTGTTCCAGATACGGCTGGCATCGTCGATGGCGCGGGAACCTATTTCGAGGGTGACTATTGTACCCTGAAAGCCTCTGCCAACGAAGGCTACAGCTTTGTGAATTGGACGGAAAACGGAAATCAGGTCTCAACCGACACGATCTACACTTTTGCTGTGCTCTCCGACCGCTCGCTGACGGCCAATTTTGCAATCCATACTTATGAGATTACAACGGGATGCGAGCCCGCAGAAGGTGGGGTAGTGCAGGGCGGTGGCGTTTATGACTATGGCAGCATGGCCACCCTTGAGGCCGTGCCCAATGCGTCATACTATTTCATCCATTGGGAGGAGGACGGCGAGATGGTCTCAACCAACCCGACCTATTCTTTCGCCGTTGAGCGCGACCGACATCTTGTGGCTGTCTTTGCGCAGAGCTGCTTTGTCGTCGAGGCTTTTGCCGACCCCGAAACCGGTGGCACCGTCGAAGGGGCGGGAAACTACATCGAGGGTACGACCTGCCAGCTGACGGCCCGCTCCAACCCGGGTTATTCCTTTGTCAATTGGACGGAAGACGACACGGTGGTGTCGACCAGTGCGAGCTACACTTTTGTGGTGGATGGCAACCGCAGTTTGGTGGCGCACTTCGAAATCAGGCAGTATGTCATTGATGCCACGGCGGTGCCATCGAATGGGGGCTTGGTGGAAGGCACTGGAATCTATACTTATGGCGAAACGGTCACCTTGACGGCCACCCCGAATGAGAATTACATCTTCCTGAAATGGACGGAGAACGGAGGCCATGTTTCCGACGACCCAACCTTGCATATTTGGGTCAACCGCAACCGCAATTTGGTGGCCCATTTCGCCTATTACGATGGCCTCGACGAAGCCGCGATGCCAATCGAGGTTTACCCCAATCCATGCGATGCCGTTTTGCTGGTTGAAGGTCTGGAACAATGTGAATTGACGTTGTACAATACCTTAGGTCAGGCGGTGCTGGCTGTCAAACATTGTGTTAGAAACCAGCGACTTGATTTCAGTGCGTTCGCCAATGGCGTGTATTTGCTGCAAATCGACTCACCGAAAGGGCGAATCGTCAAGAAGGTGATGAAACGTTGAAAACTTCATTTCTTGTCTTTGGCTTTCTCATACAGCACCGCTCCCGACACCATCCAGTGGCTGAAGCTCGTGCCTTCGTCCTTGCCTTGCGGGATGGCTACGCGAATGGTGTGTTTGCCTGGCTTCAAATCGTTGAGGTCGAAGTAGACAGGGTTGGTGGCTGTGCCTGGGCACCAGCCCGAACGCGAATAGTCGGACGAGGAAAGTCCGTTCCAGAAGTTGCCCGAAACGGGGTTCTGGTCGCGGAAGGTGGCGCAGTCGCAACGCCAAGGCGTGTGGGTGAAACGCTTCACGCCGTCGATATAGATGGCGTTTTCCTTCGGGTTGAACTCGTCGCCGCCGTCCCAGCCGCCGTGACCGGTGCTGAGGTAGCGCAGGCGGACGTTGGTGATGCTGTCGGGCAGCTCGAATTCCACTTCCAAGGTGTCGGTGGCAAAGAGGCGACCGTAGTTTTGTCCGCTCATTTCCATGACGTTACAGGTGTTGAACAGCGGAATGGAATGCTGTCGCGGTGGTTTTTTGCCCCATTTGTCGTCACCCGGGTAGGCTACGAGGTCGAGCGATAGTTTGTGGCCGCCTTTGTCGTAATTGCCGATGAAAGCCCCGATGAGCACATCGCCGCGCAATCGGTCGCGCAACTCGCTGAATTCCTGCTTGTAATAGTTCTCTTCCGCCCATTCCAAACCGTCGATTTGAACGCGTTCATTGAAATGTCCAGCGCCAAACGAGGTGAAGAACCGCACCAACTCGACGGGAGGCAGGTAGTCTTTCTCGGCCTTGATGCCTTGGTATTGTTGTCCGTCTTTGCCAACGAACTGCGGTAATGCCTCAATGCCTTGCGTCAGGCCGTCCTTGAAGCTCTTGGCTTTTTCGGTGGGGATGACGAAGACGGAAGCCGAGCGGTCGTAGGCGTCGCCGTTCGAGCGTTGGTGGATTTCGGCGAAGAGCTGGTAATGTTCTGGAAATTCCGGAAGTTTTATTCGTTTCACGATGATGGTGCCGTGGCTGAAGTGTAGCGTGGTGTCGTAAGGGATATCGCCGCTAATGGGTTCGTATTCAGCGAAGTTGATGGTCTCATCGTCGAAGACGGGGATGCGGACAACGACTTTGTCCTTGCGCATTTTGGCCAATTCCTTCGAGGTCTTGCGTTCGCCTTTGTAGTCGGGAATCATGTCGACCATGGCGTATTTCTGGTCTTTCAACGATTCCAAATCAGTGACGTAAGCCCCGTTTCTCATGCAGCGCACCATCACGCCTTTGAGCCTGCCCAAACCAGGCATCGGGGTGGCCTCGAAACCGAGATTCTCGGCCATCCACACCTCGATGGTGTTGGAGTTGATGATTGTCTTGTATTTTTTGCACTTGTAGCCGAGCACTTTCTCAGTGCCTTCCTCGCTGAAAACCACGTTGTTGTTCGTCAAAGTGCTGGCAGTGAAATACTTCCCGTCTTCGAACTCCACGATGCTATAAACCGAGTCGGCCTTGTAGTCCACATAGGTCATGCTCTCGGCATAGCCAGGGATGGGGTTTTTCATGCTTTTTTCGCTGTCGCTGATTTTCAGGCATTTTGCGTTCTCAACAACGGCGACGAAAGCTGTGTCTTGTTCCGCGACATCCTTGGCGTAGCTAAGGTACATGAGGGCGTGCTGCCCAAAAGAGAAACCTGCACAAAGCAAGGCGATGAGAGTGGTAATAGTCTTTTTCATATCATCTTGAATTTTAAATCTTAAATTTTGAATTTTAAATCGGCCCTTCGACAGGCTCAGGGACCTAAGCTAATACACGATAAACCCCACCACCCCCGAAAGCACTATCAATAATATTGGGTTGGCTTTGAAAAAGTATGATGCCACAAAAGCCAAAACGCAGATAATCACGCTGATATTGTATTGCCCGCAACCGAAGTCGACGAAGTTTTGCGTGTTCATCATCGAGAGGCCAGCGGCGAAGATGAGTCCGGCGATGGCGGGTTTCAGGCCTTTCAAGGTGTTGTCCATCAATGAGTTGTTTTTCTTGCTCATGAAGAGCTTCAGGATGAGGTAGACCATGACGATGGACGGCAGGCATAGCGCAAACGAAGCCAACAGTGAGCCGCCGAAGCCAGCTGTGGTGTAGCCCACATAGGTCGCCAAGTTGATGGAGATGGGGCCAGGGGTCATCTGCGAGATGGCCACCATGTCGGCAAAGTCGGTGGTGGTCATCCAGCCGTAGTGGTCGACCACCTCGTGTTGGATGAGCGACAGCATGGCATAGCCGCCGCCAAAGCCCAACACGCCGATTTTCACGAAGACCCAAAGCAATTGCAAATAAATCATGGCTGGGCCTCCTCCTTTTTGGCTTTTTTATTGATGATTATCGCATAGACCAAGCTTCCCGCAATGGCGGCGAGGATGACGTAGGCCGGCGAGACCTTCAGCCACCAAATCAAAAACACTGTGGCGATAGGGATGATGGCGGTCTTCCACGTCACCTTGGCGGATTTAATCATGCGCAGGGAAGGGGCGAGGATGAGGGCCACCACGCACGGACGGATGCCTTTGAAGATTCGTTCCACCACGGGCTGGTCGCGGTACTCGCGGAAGACCGTGGCCAAAAGCAGAATGATGGTGATGCTGGGGATGATGGCGCCGAGCATGGCAGCGAAAGCTCCTTTTGTGCCCGACACGCGATGGCCGACATACAAGGCCGTGTTGACCGCGAACACGCCCGGCAGCGACTGCACCACGGCAATCATGTCCCAAAACTCGTCGGTCGGGATCCATTTCTTCTGGTCGACGACGGCTTTCTCCACCATCGACAGCATGGCATAGCCGCCGCCGAGGGTGAAGGCCCCGATTTTGAAGAACGACCAGAACAATTGAAGCGGTTTTTTCATGGGGCAAAATTACAAGTTTTTTGTTCATGTTTCAAAATAACGCTATCTTTGCAGGCAGAATCTTAATAATGAATGTTTTGTTGAATTAAATCTTTTGCCTTATGATACTTACAACAACTCCAACGATTGAAGGCCACAACATCATTGAATATAAAGGTGTTGTTTGTGGAGAAGTGATTTCGGGCGTGAACTTTGTCAAAGATACGTTTGCTGGCTTGCGTGATGTCTTTGGCGGTCGCTCCAATTCCTACGAGTCCGAATTGATCAAAGCCCGACAGGAGGCCATGAATGAAATGGAGGAACGAGCCCGACAGATGGGAGCCGATGCCGTGGTGGGCATCGACATCGACTATGAGGTGATGGGCTCGAGCAACTCCATGCTCATGGTCATTGCATCAGGAACGGCAGTTAAATTAGGTTAATCATTCAAATTAAATAATATGACCATTCTTGACGTTTCCGTTATGACCTTCAGCAGTCCCGATGCCTGGCGCTGGTTGATTCAATTTTGCATTTTGGCTGTTGCCCTTTTGGTGGGTAACTTGCTGAGGACCAAGATCCCATTCCTTAAGAAGAGCCTTCTGCCATCGGCCCTGCTCGGTGGCTTGCTGCTCCTCATCTTCAAGCAGTTTCCCGGCTGCGATGGCATCATCAACAAGCCGATGATGGAAATCGTGACTTATCACGCCTTGGGTCTGGGATTTGTAGCCTTGGCCTTGAAAAACAACAAGGTAGAGTCGAAGTCGACACCGATGAAGGTGATCGAGACTGGCGCTTTGACGGCGGGTACCTATGTCATACAGGGCATTGTGGGTCTGCTCGTTTCCATCCCGTTTTTCATGTTGGGCAAGAAACTGTTCTATGCCGCCGGCTTGCTGTTGCCGATGGGCTATGGCCAGGGACCGGGACAGGCCTTGAACTTCGGCAAGATCTTCGCCGGTGCCGCTGCCGAGCAAGGCATGAGCTTTCCTGGGGCCGACTTTGGTCTCTCCATCGCGGCCATGGGCTTCGTCGTGGGCAGTGTCGTGGGGGTCGTCTATATGAACATCCTGCGTCGAAAAGGCATCCTTTCGAGGAAGAAAATCGACGACGCGCAAGTCAACAAATTGGAGGATTACGAAAGCAAGGGCGAGATTCCCGATGCCGAGTCGATAGACAAACTCTCGGTGCAGATTTGTATGGTGCTGTTCGTCTATTTCCTTGTGTATCTGTTCACCAACTGGATCCAGGGCATGGAATTAGGCAAGTTTGGCGAGAACACCTTGAAACCCATGCTTTGGGGATTCAACTTCTTGATTGGCACGCTGTTTGGCGTTCTTTTCAAGTCGATACTGAACCGTTTCAAGAAGGCCCAAATCGTACATCGCGAATACATCAACAACTATATGCTCAACCGCATCAGTGGTTTCTGCTTCGACATCATGATTGTGGCAGGCACGGCGGCCATCAACTTCGAGCAGCTTGGCCAGTTTGTGCTGCCTTTCGTGCTCATCGTCGGTTTGGGTGCCATCGTCACCTTTATATATGTGCGCTGGATTTGCAAACACCTTTATCCGGGCTATGTCTACGAGGGTTTCTTCTCGATGTTCGGAATGCTGACGGGCACGGCCAGCAACGGCATGATCCTGCTCCGCGAAATCGACCCTAAGTTTGAGACCCCAGCCGCCAACAACCTCGTGCTGCAAACCCTTTCGGCCATCGTGCTCGGCTTCCCCGTGCTGCTTTTGATGGGCTATGCCCCGCTGAGCCTCACGGCCACTTGGATTACCTTGGGTGTCTTGGTCGTCTTCTGGATTGCGCTGACGGTGTTCATGCTACGGACGAAGATCTTTGGGCGGAAGAAGGAGAAGGTGAAATAACAAAAAAGCCCCGAACAACGCTCGGGGCTTTTCTTTTTTCGTTGCCAGTGAAGGATCACTTCTTGAGTTCCTTGATCTTGGCTTTCTTGCCGCGCAGACCACGGAGGTAGTAGATGCGCGACTTGCGGACTGCGCCCTGCTTGTTGAGCTCGATGTTCTCAATCATGGGGGAGGCAATCGGGAAACATCTTTCCACGCCAATGTTGTTGGAAATCTTGCGGATGGTGAAGGTGCCGGTCTTGCCGTGGCCGCTGCGCTTCAGGACGATGCCCTGGAACTTCTGCAAACGCTCTTTCTGTCCTTCAACAATCTTGTAGGTCACCGTGATGGTGTCGCCTGTCTTGAACTTCGGAAAATCTTTTACAACGATTTGATCTTCAACGAATTGAATTAAAGCTTGTTTACTCATTTTATATGATTTTTATATATTTTTCTCCAAAAAGCGGCTGCAAAGGTACGAATTATTTCAATATAAAGTGCTTATTTTTCGCTTTTTTTGAAATTTTCGTACATTTCGGGCCTGCGTTGCTTGGTGCGTTGCAAGGCTTGTTCCATTTTCCATTCGCTGATTTTTAGGTCGTTGCCCGAAAGGAGTATCTCAGGCACGTCCCATCCCTTGTAGCTGCGCGGCCTTGTATAGACCGGTGGCGATACCAAGCCGTCCTGGAACGAGTCGGAGAGGGCAGAGGTCTCGTCGCCCAAAGCGCCGGGGATGAGCCGCACTAGGCTGTCGACCAACACGGCGGCACCGAGTTCGCCGCCTGAAAGGACATAATTACCTATGCTTATCTCTTTGGTAATCAGATGTTCTCGGATGCGTTCGTCGATGCCTTTGTAGTGCCCGCAGAGGATGATGAGGTTCTGCATCATCGAGAGTTGGTTGCACAAAGGCTGGTCCAAAAGTTCGCCATCGGGACTCATGTAGATGACCTCGTCGTAATCGCGCTGGCTTTTCAAGTGGGTGATGCAGTTGTCGACAGGCTCGATCATCATCACCATGCCCGCGCCGGCGGCAAACGAGTAGTCGTCCACCTTGTGGTGCTTGTCGGTGCTGTAGTCGCGCAGGTTGTGGAGGCCAATCTCCACAATGCCTTTGTTTACAGCGCGTTTGATGATGCTTTCGGTGAAGGGTCCTTCAAACATTTCGGGGAAAACGGCGATGATGTCGATGCGCATGGTGTGTGTCGGAATTTTTGGCAAAAGTACGGATTTTGGGTCAAATGTGGGTGGGAAAGGGAAAATAATGTTATTTTTGCGCGTTTTTTTCAACTAAGGAAACGACAGATCATTTTAATTCAAACACTATGAAAAAAGTTACGTTTTTGTTTTCACTGCTGATGGCCGCCATGTTTGCCCATGCGCAAGTGGCGACCAACATCTACTGGGTGCAGTTCACCGACAAGGCCAACTCACCTTATTCCATTGACAACCCCGAGGCTTATTTGAGCGAACGGGCCTTGCAACGCCGCGCCAACCTGGGCATTGCCATCGACGAGTATGACCTGCCCGTCAATCCGCAATACCTTCAGGCGGTGGCCGACTGCGGCGCACAACTGATCAACCCCTCAAAGTGGTTGAACGGCGTGTCGATCTACACGGCAGACGCCAGTGTGGTGGAGGCCATCAACGCCTTGGAGTTTGTGTCGACGGTGCGCAACTGTCCCAACAACCCCGAGGCCCAAAAGATGAAGGAACGTTGGATGGCCAATGAGATGAAGCCCGTCGCGGCCAATCGCGCCACCAACGACTTCTATGGCGGTGCCGAGGCTCAAGCCAAACAGCTGAATGCCGACAAGTTGCATGAGATGGGCTTCGATGGCACTGGTGTCATCATCGCTGTGCTCGACGGCGGCTTCCAGGGCACGCCCGACCAGTCGTGCTTCAACACCATGCGCGAGGAAGGCCGTCTGCTTGGCACTCGTGAGTTCGTTTATGGCCAAAACACGGTCTATTCGCAAAGCACCCACGGCACATCGTGCCTGAGCACGATGGGCGCCTACGACCCCAACAACATGGTGGGCACGGCATACAATGCTTCCTACTACCTCATCCACACCGAGGATGGCGATACCGAGAACATCATCGAGGAATACAACTGGGTGTCGGGTGCCGAGTGTGCCGACAGCCTGGGTGTCGACGTGTGCACCACTTCGTTAGGCTACATCGACTTTGACATGTCGCAATGGAGCCATCCTTTCGAGCATTTCGACGGCAAGACTGCCCCAATGTCGATTGGCGCTGACATTGCCGTGAGCCGTGGCATGATTTGCATGAATGCCGCTGGAAACGAGGGCGATGGCACTTGCACCTTGGGCATTCCCGCCGACGCCGAGCGTGTGCTGACGGTGGGTGCCGTCAACGCTTCGGGCAGCCGCGCCTCGTTCAGCTCCGTCGGCCCGACCTACGACGGTCGCATCAAGCCCGACGTGATGGCCATGGGCGAGAGCACCTATGTGGCTTCGGGTTATGGCAACTGGTATCCTTATTACAACGGCAGCGGCACCTCCTTTGCCACGCCCGTGCTGGCTGGTGCCGTGGCTTGCCTGCGCCAGGCCCGTCCTTACGCCTCGGTGCAGGAAATCAGCGATGCCATCCGCGCCGCCGGTAACCGTGCCGACAACCCCGATAGCAAATATGGCTACGGCATTCCTGATTTCGCCGCCGCTTTGGAGATGCTCCACGTCAGCGAGCTGCCTGCCACTTCAAAGGAGATCATCAATGTGTATCCTAATCCTTCGCAAGGCGAGGTGCATGTGGCTTTGAAGGAAGGCGTTAGCGCTGATGTCAGTGTCTACGACTTCATGGGTCGACAGCTTTACACATGCAGCTTCAATGGCTCGAGCCTCTCCATGCTGGAGGGGTACCTGAACACGTTGGAATCGGGTGTCTATTTCATCAACGCCATTTCGGAGCAAGACAGCCAAACGCTGAAACTCGTCGTGACGAAGTAAGCCTAAGTGCCGCAAAATGAAAAAGGTGGGCCTCAGCCGAGGCTCACCTTTTTTTGTCACCTTCTGCGAATCCTTTATTCCTTCACGAACTTCATGGCATGGCCTTCGATGTGGAGGAAGTAAAGCCCGGCGGGAAGTGCTTCAATGCCAATCTCGCTGTCGCCGTCGAGGGTCATTGTCTTGACCAAGATGCCGAAGGCGTTGTAGATTTGGGCTTCGTGTTCGCCTTCAAGGCCTTCGATGTGGATCTTGTCGTTGGCAGGGATGGGGTAGAGGCTGACGTTGCCAAAGCCGTTTTCGTCGATGCCGGTGCCATTGAAGAAGGCCGCGAGTTGGATGTCGTGGTCGACGAGGATATCTCTTCTCTGTTCGGTGACGCCGTCGCTCCATTTCACGAAATAGTAGCCGTCGGCGGGAATGGCGACCAAGGTGGCCGTGCTGCCTGCGGTGTAGGTGCCGGCACCCATCACGAAGCCTTGGTTCTCGTCGTAATAAACGGTGACGCTGTAGGTCTCCACGGGCGTTTCAGAGAACGTGGCGATGTATTCGGCATTTTGGGTCACGGTGATGGTGCGCGGGTTGTTCATGTCGCCGTCTTGCCATCCGGCAAAGTGGAAGCCAGGACTGGCTGTGGCCCCAATGTTGATGACGGTGTTGGCGGGATAGGTGCCTCCGCCGTAAGTCGAGCCTTGCAATGGGTTTTCGGGTCGCACGGTGATGGTGTAGGTCTCAATCTCGCTGAAGATGGCCGTGTAGGTCATGTTTTCGGTGACGGTGACGCTGCGTGGGTTGTCGGCGTTGCCGTCGGTCCAGCCCATGAACAACGCGCCCTCATTGGGCGTGGCACCGATTTGGATGGTCGTGTTTTCGGGATAGGTGCCACTGCCGCTTACGGTGCCGAGCGTCGGGTCGTTGGCCAACACGGTGATGGTGTATTGTGGCGTGCCGTTGAGGTGGAAAATGGCCCTGTAGTTGGCATTGCCGGTGACGGTTTCCTCGCGTGGGTTCCTCACGATGCCGTCGTGCCAGCAGATGAAGGTGTAGTTGGCGTTGGCCGTGGCCGTCAGTGTCACCGTCGAGCCATAGTTGAAAGTGCCGCCCCCGGTGACGGTGCCGCCTTCAGCGGGGTCGGCTTCGGTGGTGATTTCATACGTCAGGGGGATGAATACGGCGGTGTAGGTGGCGTTGCCTTCCACGAACACCGAGCGTGGGTTGGCTATGACACCATCGTCCCAACTGTTGAAGATGTAGCCTGAATTGCTGTGGGCCACCAAATGGATGGTCTCGCCGTAGTTGTAGGTGCCTCCGCCGTTGACGGTGCCAGCGCCTTCGGGCGTGACGTCGGTCTTGATGAGGAACTGCTGGATGCCGAAACGTGCGGTGTAGGTCCTGTTGTTGGTGACGACCACGGTGCGCGGGTTGTCGGTGTTGCTGTCGGTCCAGCCCAAGAACTCGAACCCGAGGTTGGCCGTTGCCGAAATCACGATGGTGTCGCCATAATAATAGGTGCCGCCGCCCGTCACCGAACCCCATGAAGGATGGTCGCTGACGACGTTGATGGTGTATTCGATTCGGCCAAAGGAGGCAACGAAGGTGCTGTCTTGCGTGACGGTAATGGTGCGCGGGTTGTCGGTGATGCTGTCGTTCCAGCCGATGAACTCGCAACCGAGTGCGGGAATGCCGTAAAGCGTGGTTTGGCTTCCTTCGGTGAAGCTGCCGCCACCGCTGACGCTGCCCCATTCGGGGTTGGCGGATTCAACGGTGATGGTGTATTCGGG
>R28__coassemble_229_pt1 | contig 28230 bp, 22 predicted proteins | sample R28__metabat2_low_PE_021 | metagenome-assembled genome bin R28
AACATCGCTATGTTATTCTTTTTCAATCAATTATTTTATATCGAACTCACGTTAAGTAATATGCTGGATATAAATGATTTATTTGCATAATTAGTCTTTTTAGTTTGGGCCAAAACCATGAAATTTTAGCGGTTTTGGCCCAAACTCGCTTGTTTGTTTTGTGAAAAATCAATCTTTTTGCCCAAAGTTTAGCATAAATATCAATTTTTTGAGTATTTTTGCAGCGTTATGAAGAAGAAAACCACCGTAGACCTTATTACAGAGTCGGAAAAGACAGCTCTTTATTCCATCAGTTTTGAGATGGATGGAACGACTGAGTTTGAGAAGTTTGTCGCTGAATTCGAGATGAATGCGACATACAACAGCGATTATCAACGTATCATTGCTGCGTTGCAAGTCATACTTGACAAAGGCGCATTGGAGCGCTTTTTCCGTCCTGAAGGCAAGATGGACGATAGTGTGCAAGCAATTCCGATTGGTGGCGGCAAATTGAGATTGTATTGCCTGCGTATATCAGAACAAATCGTGATTCTTGGCAATGGTGGTGTAAAGACCACCAAGAGTTATCAAGATGACCCGAAATTGTATGGCTATGTATTGGATTTACAGCGTTTTGAAAAGATTTTGAAAGAGAATCTTGAAAAGGGCTATGTGAGCATCGAAGAAAAGGAATTGAATGGCATTGATGGTATAACTTTTGAGATATGAAAAACAAACAGGAATGGTTCGAAAGCAAGGTTGCGGCAGTTTCGCCCGAGATTATGTCAGAAGTGCAAATGTCCGCTGACATTATCGAGAGGATAGATGCTATTCTCAAAGAGAAACACATGACCCAGCGCGACTTGGCTCATAAGATGGGTAAGAGTGAAGCCGTGGTATCACGTTGGATAACTGGGTTCCCGAACTTCACTTTACGTTCACTTTCCCAACTTTCTGCTGCGCTTGGAGAACCATTAATCAAATTGGCGGATTAAAGTTATTTCCCCATAAGAACCTATTTTTATCTCTCTATTGCCAACCCGAATGAAATTTTTCCCGTTTCTTTTCGTTTTCTTGTTTGGAATGCTTAATTTTGCCCCCTAAAACAAAATAGTTGGCAGTTGCCAGTTGTTCAGTTACTATTTAGCCGACAACTGAACAACTGGACAACTCACAAACTGAACAACTAAACAAGAAATATATGCAAGACAAACTTCAAGAACTGACCGACAGATTGTATAATGAAGGTCTGTCGAAAGGAAAACACGACGGTGAGGAACTGGTGCAAAAGGCACAGGCCGAGGCCGACCGTATTGTGGCCTACGCCAAGGCCGAGGCTGACCGCATCATCGCCCAAGCCAACAAGGAAGCCGACGAGCTGAAAACCAAGGTGACCGCCGACGTGAAGATGGCCGCCACGCAAAGCATCGCCGTGACGAAACAGGAAATCGAGAAAATGATTGTCACCAAAGCCGCCACCGAGGGCGTGAAAGCCAACATGGGCAATGCCGCCTTCGTGAAGGAACTGATTTCGAGCGTGGTGAAGGCCTTCAACCCGCAAAACGCCTCGCCCGTGGCTTTGGATCTCATCCTGCCCGAAAAACTCAAGGCCGAGGTGGAGCCTTTCGTGAAGAACGAAATCGCCAGCCAACTCAAGGCCGAGGTGAAGGTGGACTACTCCAAGAAGATGAACGGCGGCTTCAAGGTCGCGCCCAAGGGCGGCGGCTATGTGCTCAGCTTCACCGATGAGGAGTTCACCCAGCTCATCGCCAACTACCTGCGTCCCGCCACCAAGAAAATCCTCTTCGGCTGATGGATAACTATGTCTATATCGTGGCCGGCTTGCCGGAACTGACCTCGGGATTCGAGACCACAGGCTTCGACTATGCCGCGCTCAAGGAGTCCGTCATGGAGCTGCTCTCCGAGAAAGACCAGCAACTGGTCGAACTCATGGAGGAGGGCTTCGACGAGCAGACCCTTGGTGCCGACTTCTACGCCAAGGCCGCCGAGAGCAAGAACCGCTTCATCCGCGAATACTTCGACTTTGACGGTCGCCTGCGCAACATGAAGGTGCAGTATTTGGCCAAACGTCTCGGCAAGGACGGCAAAACTTTCCTTGTGGACTTGCCCGAAGCTGACTTCGACGAAGGCAAGCAGATAGAAGAAATCCTCGCTGATGCCGATTTCGTGAAACGCGAGCAGAAGATGGATGAGTTGAAATGGGAAAAAGCCAGCGACATTGCCCGCATGGATTATTTCAACATGAATGCCATCCTCGCTTTCTTGGTGAAGGCCAAGACCGTGCAACGATGGGCTGAACTCGACACGGCGAAGGGCGAGGAGATGTTCCGCAAGTTGGTGAAGGAGATTCGTGGGACGAATGCCAATTTGGATTTGAGTCTTAAATCTTGAAATGTGTAGCATTCGATGAAGTCAATTTTAAATCTTAAATTTTGAATTAAGAATTACAATATATGAAAACAACAGGAAAAGTTACAGGAATCATTGCAAACCTCGTCACTGTGGAGGTGGACGGCCCTGTGGCACAGAATGAAATCTGCTTCATCGACCTTGACGGCATCGAGCTGATGGCAGAGGTCATCAAGGTGAACGGGAACAAAGCCTCCGTGCAGGTGTTTGAGAGCACCCGTGGCCTCCAGATCGGCGACAAGGTGGAATTCCAAGGCTACATGCTTGAAGTGACCTTGGGACCTGGTTTGCTATCGAGCAACTTCGACGGCCTGCAAAACAACTTAGCCACGATGGAAGGCGTCTTCCTGAAACGTGGCGAGTACACCAAGCCGTTGGACGAGAATAAGTTATGGGACTTTACGCCTATTGCCAAGGCCGGCGACCAAGTCATCGCCGCCGACTGGTTAGGCGAAGTCAAGGAAGGCTGGCTGTCGCACAAAATCATGGTGCCGTTCAATTTTGAAGGGACTTACACCGTGAAAAACATGGCTGCCGCTGGCCAGTACAAAATCACCGACACCATCGCCACGCTGACCAACGCGGAAGGCGAGGAAGTGAAGGTGACGATGACGCAGAAATGGCCCGTCAAGGTGGCCGTGGGCGGCTATGTGGAGAAACCACGTCCCTTCAAGGTGATGGAGACGGGCGTGCGTTGCATCGACACGCTCAATCCTATCGCCGAGGGCGGCACGGGCTTCATCCCCGGACCTTTCGGCTGCGGCAAGACCGTGCTGCAACACGCCTTAGCCGAGCAAGCTGATGCCGACATCATCATCATGGCGGCCTGCGGCGAGCGTGCCAACGAGGTCGTGGAAATCTTCACGGAGTTCCCCGAACTGAAAGACAAGCACACGGGGCGCAGCCTGATGGAGCGTACCATCATCATCTGCAACACGTCGAACATGCCGGTTGCCGCTCGTGAGGCTTCGGTCTACACGGCCATGACCCTTGGCGAATACTACCGCGCCATGGGCATGAAGGTCTTGCTCTTGGCCGACTCCACCTCACGTTGGGCACAGGCCTTGCGTGAGATGAGTAACCGCTTGGAGGAATTGCCTGGTCAGGACGGCTTCCCCGTCGATTTGTCGGCCATCATCTCCAACTTCTACGCCCGCGCAGGTTATGTGAAACTGAACAACGGCCAATCCGGCTCCATTACCTTCATCGGAACGGTGTCGCCCGCTGGCGGTAACCTGAAGGAACCCGTCACCGAGTCGACGAAGAAAGCCGCACGTTGCTTCTATGGCCTTTCACAGAATCGCGCCGACAAGAAACGTTATCCCGCCGTCGACCCTGTGGACTCCTATTCGAAGTATCTCGAATACCCCGAAATCATCGAGTATCTTGACGAGAAGATCGAGAAGGGCTGGGTCGACAAGGTGACGAAGACGAAATACATCATCCGTCGAGGCAAGGACGCCTACGAGCAAATCAACATCTTGGGCGATGACGGCGTGCCGATGTCGTACCACGAGCAATACTGGAAGTCGGAACTCATTGATTTCGTGATTCTTCAGCAGGACGCTTTCGACGAAATCGACGGCTCAACGCCACTTGAACGCCAGAAGTTCATGCTCGACTTGGTGCTCGGCATCTGCGACCGCAGCTTCAAGTTCGAGGACTTTGAGGAATGCACGACTTACTTCAAGGGCTTGATCAACATCTGCCGCCAGATGAACTACTCGGAATACAAGTCGGAAAACTTTGAAAAGTACTACAAACAACTTGAGAAACAGATAGCCGAAAAATCTGCTTAATCATGAAAATCCAGGAAATAACATTAAGAAACTATAAGAAGTTCATTGAGACAAAGTCCATCTCTTTTTGCGATGAAGAAGGCAATGTGAACGACTTGAACTTGATATTGGGCGAAAATGGCAGTGGAAAGACCTCCATTTTGCAAGCAATTGTTGCCACGATTGCTCCATTGACGCGTTCCGGATTTCATTCACAAGAATTGGATTGGAATGGTTTTGATTATCGGTTTATTCAATCAGGAAGGACTCCACTTAAGATTGAAATCAAGGTGGATTTGAACCAATCAGAAATCGAAGCTACTCGGTCTTTTTTTGACAAATTGAAAGAAATAGATGATCAAAACAGGTTTACTGTCCGACCAGGTAATAAAAAAACGGTTGCATTAAGTTTTGATTATAGAAAACGGAGGCCCGTCGCAAATAGGGAGGATTTATACCAGCTTTATGGTTACCAATATGCTAAACAATTATCTCAATTTGTTCCTAATACTTCGGAACTTTTTGATAAGGTTGGCAGCATTTTTTGGTACACAGAAAGCAGAAACTCTTTCTCATTGAGTTCGCCATTTTCTGTTAGTAAAGATAGCACTGAAAAGTCAAATAGTTTGGATGACATACGATCTTCATTGGCAAACCATTATTATTTTCATCTTGCTGTTTCGCAAGGTAGAAAAACCAAAGAAGTTGGGCAACAGGTTGATTTTTATGGAAAACTGGATCAATTGTATCGTAGAGTGTTTCCTAATAGACATTTGGTTGGTGCGGCTCCTCGGTATGATGAAGCATTGGAAGATCATAGTACCCCCGACTTTTTCCTTTCAGATGGGACTAACCAATATGAAATATCGGAAATGTCAGCTGGTGAAAGGGCTATCTTCCCGATTTTGATGGATTTTGCAAGATACAATATCAACAATTCCATCATTATCATTGACGAAATAGAGCTTCATCTGCATTCACCTTTGCAACAAGCACTTGTTAGAGCTTTGCCATTGTTAGGAAACAACAACCAGTTTATCCTGACTTCCCATTCAGATAATGTTGTAGTGATGTTTAACGAGGATGAAATCATAAGACTATGAAACTGTGCAACATATATTGTGAGGGCAAGCGAGGGAGTCACGACAACGACATCCTTGAAAAAGTTCTTGGCGACCTTCGACCCAATGTTGAAATCAAGCCAATTGGAGGCAAGCGAGGGAGTAAGGCCATTATGGCATATATCGAAGGCCAAGGCCTTACCGCTTCAAAAGCTGATGATTATCTGATGTTTCGTGACCGTGATTTCGATCAGCCTGTTCCAAGTCGGGGAGAACTAACTATGGATGGACATGTTTGTTTTAGTTATCGGACCACCATTGAAAACTATTTGCTGGATTCTGATGCGATGTTTGAATACGACATGGAAAAAGGAACTGGTTTTTTTGCTTCGGTTTCTGATGCCAAAACCCTGATGAAAAATGCGGCTTACGACATTAAAGACTACCAAGCGGTTCGACATGCTTTGGGTGCATTGCGAGATGGTGTTTCGTTTGGTACTCGCTGGACTGCAAAAGACGGTGACTTGCCTTCAAGATTGGGATTGGATGATTGTGTTGTGGAAGCGTATAATCTTATTCGTCCAAGCAAAACAAAGACCGACCGATGGACAGAAGTCGAGTTAAGGCAAGAAGTGGAGCAATTCTGGTCCACGTTTGATAACGACTTTTTCAATCGTCAAGATTATCTTGTCTGGTTTCAAGGGAAAGACTTGGCCAAATCTATTTGCAATAGATTGAATCACTTTGATATGAATTCATACTACAAGTTTGCAAAACTGCATTTTGACTATACGAAATTTGCCGACTTGGTAGAATTAAGAACAATTGTTGAAAGTAAAATCCAATAAGATATGTCAAAAGCATTTCAACGCATTTACACCCACTTGACCGCCATCACCAAGGCCACCGTGACCCTTGAGGCGCAAGGCGTGGCCAACGACGAACTCGCCCTTGTGGCAGGCCGCTTGGCTCAGGTGGTGAAAATTAAGGACAACGCCGTCACCCTTCAGGTGTTTGGCGGCACGGAAGACATCCCGACCAATGCCGAAGTGACCTTCTTTGGCGAACCGCCCACCTTGAACGTGAGCGACGACCTCGCAGGCCGTTTCTTCAACGCTTATGGCGATCCTATCGACGGCGGTCCGGCTGTGGAAGGCGAGAAACGCCAAATCGGCGGCCCTTCCGTGAACCCGTACAAACGTCGTATGCCTTCCGAACTGATCCCGACGGGCATCGCCGGCATCGACTTGAACAACACCTTGGTCTCCGGCCAGAAGATCCCGTTCTTCGCCGACCCCGACCAACCTTACAACCGCGTGATGAGCATGGTGGCCCTCCGCGCCGATGTGGACAAGATCATCCTCGGCGGCATGGGCTTGACCAACGACGACTACCTCTTCTTCAAGAACGAGTTTGAGAGCGCGGGTGCCTTGCACAAGATCATCAGCTTCGTGAACACCACCGACCAGCCGCCTGTCGAGCGTCTGTTGATTCCCGACATGGCGCTGACCGCTGCGGAGTATTTTGCCGTCGACAAGAACGAGAAGGTGCTGGTGCTGCTCACCGACATGACGCTGTATGCCGATGCCTTGAGTATCGTGAGCAACCGTATGGACCAAATCCCTTCCAAGGACTCCATGCCTGGCTCGTTGTATTCCGACTTGGCCAAGATTTACGAAAAGGCCGTGCAGCTGCCCGATGGCGGTTCCATCACCATCATCGCCGTGACGACCTTGAATGATGGCGACATTACGCACGCCATTCCTGACAACACGGGTTACATCACCGAGGGACAATTGTTCCTTCGTGCCGACCCCGATTCGGGCAAGGTCATCGTCGACCCGTTCCGCTCGCTGTCGCGACTGAAGCAACATGTGCAGAACAAGAAGACCCGTGAGGACCACAGCGCCGTGATGAACACCTCAGTGCGCCTCTACGCCGACGCCGCCAACGCTAAGACTAAGTTGGAGAACGGCTTCGACCTGAGCGATTACGACCTGCGCTGCCTCGACTACGCCAAGGAATACGCCACGCGCCTGCTTGCCATCGACGTCAACATCCCGATTACGGAGATGCTCGACACCGCTTGGGAGCTGTTCGGCAAGTATTTCACCAAGGCCGAGACGGGTTTGAAGGAGAAGCTGATTGAAAAGTATTGGAAAGCAACTGAAAACTAACAACTGTTAACTCCAAACTGATATAAATGGCCATCAAATTTCAATATAACAAGACCTCGCTGAACGAGCTGAACAAGCAGCTCAAGACGCGAACCCGTGCCCTGCCCACGCTGAAGAGCAAGGAGAGCGCGCTGCGCCTTGAGGTGAAGAAAGCCAAGCAACATTCGGAGAGCCTTGTCGCACAGTTAGAGGCCGAACTCAAGTCGTATGAGTACATGGCCCGGCTTTGGAATGAATTTGAGCCAGGACTGATTTCGGTGACCGATGTCAAGCTGAAGACCGTCAAAATTGCGGGCGTGCCCGTGCCGGCATTGGAGGAGGTGCTTTACGATGTGAAGGACATCAACCTATTCACCAAGCCGATGTGGTATGCCGACGGGGTGCAAATCCTGAAGAACTTGGCGCAGTTGGGCATCGAGTCGGAGGTCTACACCGAGGTGAGCCGCGTTTTGGACTACCAACGGAAGAAGACCACGCAGAAAGTCAACCTTTACGAGAAGGTGCAAATCCCTGGCTACATCGAAGCCATACGCAAGATCAAGCGATACATGGAAGACGCGGAGAATCTTGATAAGGCTTCGCAGAAAATCGTGAAAAACAAACACATACTTGAAGAAGAAGAGGAGGCTGCCTATGGTAACTGAAATGACGAAATATGATTTCATCCTGCTGAGTGGCGATGCCGACGCTTTCCTTGAGAAGCTGCAAACGGTGGGCGTGGTCGACATCACGCGCTCGCTGAAGCCCATCGACGACAAGTCGGAGAAGCTTTCAGCCCGCGCCGAGGTCTATCGCAAAGCCGCCGCACTGCTGAAGGACATCGAAAAGGCCGATGACCCAGGCCAGAAGCCCAACGATTTCGCCGCCGAGGTACTCGAAACGGCGAAAGAAAAAGACGACTTGCTGGCACGACTGCCTCAACTTCGCAAGGATGCTGATGAACTGGCTGCTTGGGGACGTTTCGATGCGCAAAGCCTCGACCGCCTCAAGGAGAACGGCCTGAAACTGCATTTCTACAAGGCGAAAGCCATCGACCCCGCATGGAAAGAGCAATACGCGCTGAGCGAGATTGCCAACCTTGGCGGCTACAGCTATTTCGTGGTCGTCTCCGAAGGCGACGACTACGACTTCCCGCTGAAGGAGCTTCCCGCTCCCGAGCGTGATGCTGCCGCCGTCGAGAAGGAGATTGCCGAGGTGGAGGCCGAAATCGCGCAGAAAGACAAGCGCTTGGCCCAACTGAAATGGCACGAGCCTGTCATCAAGGCCGAGTTGGACAAGACCTTGTCGAAACTCGACCTGCATCTGGCACACGTTTCGGGAACCAAAGCCGCCGAAGACTATATCACGGTCTTTGAAGGCTTTGCGCCCACCGAGACTGAACACGCCTTGCGCGACATGCTCGAAAAAGAGAACGTGCTTTACATCGAGGACAAGGCTAAAGTCGACGACAATCCGCCTATCAAGCTGAAGAACAATAAGTTCGTGTCGATGTTCGAGTTGCTGACCGACATGTACGGTCGCCCGAAATACGACGAGTTCGATCCGACGGTGTTCATTTCCATCTTCTTCATGCTTTTCTTTGCTTTCTGCATGGGCGACGCTGGCTATGGCCTCGTGCTCATCTTGGGAAGCCTTGGACTGAAGAAGGTTTTGGGCAAAATTGCGCCCCTGGGTGTCACTCTGGGCATTGCCACAACGGTGATAGGATTGCTGTTCCACACCTTCTTTAGCATGGACATGCTGCAATGGAGCTGGATTCCTGAAGGCGTGAAGAAGTGTATGTTGCCTTCACAAATTGCGGGCTATGACGGTACGATGGTGCTGGCATTGCTCGTTGGTATCGTGCATATTTGCCTCGCCATGATTGTGAAGACCTACCAAAGCACGAAGGTGAAAGGCTTTGCCAACTCCTTGGGCACTTGGGGCTGGACGTTGCTCATCGTGGGTGGCGTCATCGTGGGCGGTCTCGCCCTGATGGGTGTCATGGACAAGGCCGTGACCAAGTGGGTCATCATCATTTTGGGTGGTTTGTCCGCTTTGGGCATTTTCTTCCTCAACGACCTGCACCGCAATCCCTTGCTCAACTTCGGCTCGGGCTTGTGGGACACCTACAACACGGCTACGGGCTTGCTCGGCGACGTGTTGAGTTACCTGCGTCTGTATGCCTTGGGCTTGGCCGGTGCCAAACTTGGCGAGGCCTTCAATGCCATTGGTGTGCAGGCTTTGGGCGACGGTGGTGTGGGCTGGATTTGGTTCATCCTCATCGTCGTCATTGGCCACACGCTCAATGTGGCGATGTGCGTCCTGGGCGCTTTCGTTCACCCCTTGCGACTCAACTTCCTCGAATTCTTCAAGAACTCCGGCTACGCAGGCACAGGCCGCAGGTATAAACCACTTAGTGAAAACATCAACAATTAAACGAATAAACAATTAACAATTAAACACTTAATATCATGTTAGCAACAATTTTAGGTTATCTCGGCTTGGGCCTTGTGTTGGCTTTGGCCGGTATCGGAAGTTCAATCGGCACTTCGACGGCGGGCAACGCTGCCGAAGGCGGCCTCAAGAAACGTCCCGAGGCATCGGGCAATTTCATGGTGCTGTCGGCACTGCCGGCCACCCAGGGCATCTATGGCTTTGTGGCATTCTTTATGCTGCTGAGCAAGATGAAGGCGGATCCGACGCAAGGTCTCATCATCTTCGGTGTGGGCCTCTGCGTGGGCTTGGTCTGCATGATTTCCGCCATGCGTCAGGGACAGGTCTGCGCCAACGGTATCGTGGGCATCAGCCAAGGCCATGACGTGTTCACCAACACCTTGATCTACGCCGCTCTGCCTGAGTTCTACGCGATCTTGGGCCTTGTCGGCGCATTGATGGTGTAATTCGAAAAAAGACCGATTGCAAAAGCAAAGGCGACTCCAAACGGGGTCGCCTTTAGTGTTTTGGTGGCAAACGAATTCTTACGCCGACTGATAAAACACCTGTCCCACACGTCCAATATGCTCGCCGATGGGCGTGTTGAGGGTTTTGTGGTAGTCGAGCAAATCAACGGAATAGAGCAGTTCCAAATCGTCGATTTCGGTCAGTATTTGGAGCAGTTGGTTGTAGTCCAAGTCTTTGCCAATCGCTGCCAGGTCGATGTCGGAACCTTCGCGGTAGTTGCCTTTGGAGCGACTGCCGAAAATCAGCACCTTTTCGATGTTGGGATGACGGCGAAACACCGCTTGCAGTTCGCTGATGACGGAATCGCTTAGTCCGAATTTCATGATTGCTGATAGTCTTTGTTTTGTGATAGTTGCTCCAATTTCTCGTCCAACAATTTCAACAAAGGAGCGTAACGGCTGAAAATGAGTTTCACAATGGCATCGGCTTCTTCCTCGTCATAGACATGGCTCAACATGTTGCGCGATTTTGCCATTTGCCGCCATCCGTCATGGTCGGAAATGAGGCCATCCTCGAAAGCCATTTTTAAAGTGCCGTTGGGTCCCAACATGAATTCGTATCCTTTGTAGATAAGCAGGTCCTGCATGACTTTCCACGACAATTCAAAGGTGTACTCAAAACGTTGTACGAGACCTTCTTGTTCCAATTCTGACAAGTCGTCAATCGTTGTGCCACTTTCGGTCACTTCGACGAGTCTTTGACAAGCCTTGTGAAAGTTGGAATAGCGTTGCAACCAACGGATGTCTGCCTGTTGTTCCATCGTCTCAATCGTTTTTGTGGTTATTCTGTGGCAAAAATAGAAGTTTTCTTTATTATGCGCAATAGGTTATCACATTTCTTCCTTCAACCGCTCAATCATCCTTCGTTCCTTCTTCGTCGGGCGGCCTGCGCCACGGTCGCGCCACTCGGCCTTGTAGGCATTCATGAACTCGATGCGCTCGTATTCCTCCTTGGGCGTGAGGTCGTTGTAGATCTCGGGCACCTGCTTGGGCGAGACGCGGTTCTTGATGACGGTCTTCACTTCCACCACCTTGTGCAGCTGTTCGATCTGCACTTGGATGATGTCGCCCACCTTCACCTCGCGCGAGGGCTTGATGGGGTTGCCGTCCATCTTCACCTTGCCGCCCTTGATGGCGTCCACGGCCAACGAGCGCGTCTTGAAGAGACGCGCCGCCCACAGCCATTTGTCCATTCGAACGATGTTTTCTTCTTCAGCCATTGTGTCTTTTGGTTTTCTGTTTCGTCACTGCGAGGCACGAAGCAGTCCAGGGAACCACTTTGTTGTTTAGATTGCTTCGCTACGCTCGCAATGACGCGAAGCGAGTCCAGTTATTTCTCCTTGAAAATCAGTTGAATCGGTACGCCATGGAAGTCCCAAGTCTCACGGATCTTGTTCTCCAAGAAGCGTTTGTAGTTCTCCTTCACGTCCTTCGGCAGGTTGCAGAAGAAGATGAACTGGGGCGCGATGCTCTTCAGCTGGGTGATGTATTTGATTTTCAGGAAACGTCCGCGCGAAGCCGTAGGCAACGGCACGGAGTTGATGATTTCTAACATCTTGTCGTTCAGCTCGCGCACGGGAACGCGACGCTCGCGGTTTTCGTAGACCTTGTGCGCGGTTTCCAGCACCTTATAGATGCGTTGCTTGTTGATGGCCGAGGTGAAGATGATGGGATAGTCGGTGAAGGGGGCGGTTCTGGAACGAATCAGTTCCTCGTAGGCCTTGTGTGTGTTGGAGTCCTTTTCGACCAAATCCCACTTGTTGACGACCATCACCAAGCCTTTCTTGTTCTTCTCGATGAGGCGAAGGATGTTCATGTCCTGGGCCTCGAAGCCTTGTGTGGCATCGAGCATGAGGATGGCCACGTCGCTGTCTTCGATGGCGCGGATGGAACGCAAAACGGAATAGAACTCGATGTCTTCCTCCACCTTGCTCTTCTTGCGCAGACCGGCCGTGTCGACGAGCATGAACTCCATGCCGAAGGCCTTGTATTTGGTGTAGTTGGCATCGCGGGTGGTGCCTGCGATGTCGGTCACGATGTGCCGGTCGGTGCCGAGGAAAGCATTGATGAGTGAAGATTTGCCCACATTGGGTCTTCCCACCACGGTGAACTTAGGCAGGTCGGTGTCGAAGTCGGTGGTATTGGAGGGCAGCAGTTCGGCCACTTTGTCCAAAAGCTCGCCCGTGCCCGTGCCGGTCATGGCCGACATGGGGAAAGGCTCGCCCAAGCCCAAGGCGTAGAACTCGCCCGCCAGCACTTCCTTGCTGGGCTCGTCTATCTTGTTGACGGCCAAAAGTACAGGCTTCTTTTGTTGCCGCAGGATGGTGGCCACGTCTTCGTCGAGCACGTGAAGGCCTTCGCGACCGTCGACGATGAAAACGATGACATCGGCCTCGTCGATGGCCAGATCCACCTGCTTGCGGATTTCTTCTTCAAAGATGTCGTCCGACCCAACCACATAGCCGCCGGTGTCGATGACGGTGAATTCCTTTCCGTTCCAGTCGCTTTTGCCGTAGTGCCTGTCGCGCGTCACGCCGCTCGTCTCTTCCACGATGGCCATGCGCTGCTTCAGCAGTCGGTTGAACAGCGTCGATTTTCCCACATTGGGTCTCCCCACAATTGCAACAATGTTTGACATTTCTTTGATGGTTTAGTTTCGGGCTGCAAAAATACGGATTATTTCTTTGCATTGTGTTGCTGCACGAGCCAATTGATATAATCGTCACTTACGTTTTCGATTTCGCCTTTGTCGTAGATGGTCAGCAAGGTCACGTTGGCATCGCCGGTCACAAGCACGCTCAGCGTCAATACCCTTGCGCCGCCACGTTTGCCTTTGCCTTTCGATTCGATGGCCATGCGAACCTTGCGTACGCCGCCACCCAAGTCGTCGCCTTGCAAGGGGTTTTGCAGCAAGTTTTCCTTCAAGGTTCTATAGTCCGCTCCCATCGACTTGTATTTTTTGGAAAGCCGTTTTAGTTGACGCAAAAATTCTACAGAAGGAATGAGCGTCACTTTCATAAGATGCCCTCCGCCTTTAATTCTTCCTCGAACTCTTCTATCGTCATCATCTTGGTTTCGCCGCGTTTCGCCGCTTCCACCTCGTCCAAAGCGCGGTAGAGCGATTCTTTCACCAACTCTTGCTGGCGTTTGGTCTCTTTTTCCTTTTCCGTGGCTTCCATCAGTTTACCGGCCAGCCAGTCGCGGTCCTTGCGCGCTAGCTTCAGCCCTTCCAGATAGTTCCACAGGTTGTTCAATGCCATTGTCGTCATCGTCTTGTGTTTTTAGGGTTTATGCCTGCAAAAATAAGCAAAGTTTGCGAAAAAACGCCAAAATCCCTTGCGCAAAAGAAATTTTGCCTATTTTTGCCCCTGCCAAGATGGGAGAAATCGTCTCGGCCAGAGAAAGCGCATTCTTCGCTTTGTTCCTCGTTGGTGAACTTGCACACTCACTTACGAAAAGAGGGATTTTGAAGGGTGGTTGCTTTCGCTGTGATGTTTGTGTAATTTCATCTACCAAACATACACAGTGGAGCATTCCCGTTATTCATTATTTTTCTTTTCAGGGAGTGCAAGCCCTACCAACGGAAATAAGGATAAGTTTGGGAGGCTCCGCTCTCTTTGCCAGTTGAAAACAATGCTTCTTGGGTCTCGAGGCAAGTTAAAGACGCAACTTCATTAAGAATGAAAAAGACGAAAAAGAAAGCATTGTCGCTTTCGATGGCGATGGTAGCAGCGACGCTGTTGCCAATGACGACGAACGCCCAACAAATCAATGATGGCAACCATGGGCTGTTTGGTAGGGGCGGCCAAACTGAATCCAGCAACCGCGAAGGAGGAAGTGGAATGGAATGGTCGGGCGGCGGAATGGCAACCCAAGACCCTACACAAGAAGCTCCGCTCGGTAGTGGGTTGCTCATCCTCGTGGCAACAGGCGCAGGCTATGCAACCTTAAAGAGAAAGGAGGACAGACAATGAAAAAGCTGACTTTCATCCTCGCCTTGGCGACACTCGCGCTGTTCAGCCAGTGCAAGAAACAGGACGCGACGCAAGACAATCCCACCAACGGCATCCAGATGGTACTGAAGGCCGACAACGGCGGCTCAAGAACCACGTTTGGGGCAAACGGTTCCATCAGTTGGAACACGAACGAGAAGATTTACATGGTCACTGGCGGCCAATGCGTTGGCTATGTGACTAACGGCAACGAGGGCGGCAACACCTTCACGGGAACGCTCACGGGCATCACTGCCAACGGCACATACGACTTCCACTACTACTATGTGGGTAACACGCAAACGATTGCCAATGAAGCCACTTCGTTTACGATGGACTTCTCTGATCAAGACGGAACCTTGGCCAACCTTGGCAACTTTCATGTGGGCTATGGAGTGCAAAACGGTGTGGAAGTGACCCTGAACGAAACCGTAACCACCGAAGCCACGATGCATACTCTCGTCGCGATGGCTTACTTCGACCTCGCTGGCATGGCCGAGGCGGGCGAAAAGGTGTACTTCTACGGCGACAACATCAATAACCGAATGGTTATCGACTTCTCAACCAACGAACCGACTTTCAGCCAGACCAATGCTGGCGGCCAGAATCTCATCTGTGCCGGAACGGTGACCGAAAGCGCGACCAGCCCTTGCTATGTGATGCTCCTCCCGAACCACACCGATGGCACGGAGGAACTGGCCACCGACATCACCTTCATCTCAAAAAGAACCACGGGCACTTGCAACGGAGTGTTCAACTACGGCATCGTTGGCGGCAGGTTCTACTGCGCTGGCGGTGATACAAATGCGCCGATTGAGTTGGATGTTGTTTCGTATGACGAGGGCGCGTTGCGCGGCGAGTTCTCGGTTTCGGCTACAAAAAAGGTACATTTCTCGCAGGGCAACTTGCAGTACATCGGCAGTGCGGCCACGCCTTATTGGAGGTTTGCCGAGAGTCAATGGGAATATTTTGGCAACAACGGTCAGGGCAGTGCCTCATCAATCGTTGATAGAGACTTGTTTGGTTGGGGCACTAGTGGTTATAACCATAACAATCAAAACTACCAGCCTTGGAGTACGACAGCAGACCAAAGCGCTTATTACGCTTATGGATCAGCAGATTATAACCTTTATGACCAGAATGGACAGGCTGATTGGGGTTACAACGCCATAATCAATGGCGGCGATGCAGAAAGCAACAGCTGGCGTACGATGGCAAGTGCCGAATGGGAGTATGTGTTTGATACAAGAATCACGACATCCGGCATTCGTTGGGCCAAGGGGAAGGTGAATGGCATCAATGGTGTCATCCTATTGCCTGATAATTGGGCGGAAAGCAATTACACGTTGAACAATACGAATGGAGGAAACTATGGCAGTAACAATATTAACATAGCCGATTGGGCGCATATCTTTGAGGTCAACGGAGCCATATTCCTTCCTGCCGCTGGCATTCGTCACACTACCGATGTAAACGAAGTGGGCACTACTGGTTGTTATTGGTCAGCTTCGTATTACAATGATTATTATGGTTTTTCAGATTATTTGTGGTTTGAGGACGGCATTCTCGTATCTAACTCAGCCTCATGGCAATATTTAGGTTTATCGGTGCGCCTTGCCCGCGATGCGGATTAATTCATCGCCCGTTCTTCCGAATTCGCCATTCGGAAGCGTTGAGAAGGGAATTTGCAATTCCCGCATAAGAATCGTAGAGACGTCGCATCAGTGTGGCGTCTCTACGTTTTTTTTTCGGGCTGCCCCGGTGTAGGGCTGCCACACTGGGGCAGCCGTGCCATATTAGGGCAGCCGTGTTTGGGTTACGATACCTGTCAGGGCACTGCCGCAGGTCACGACCTACGGTTACGGGAGGTTGCGTCTTTCAGACGCGCGGGGGCGTCGCATCATTTATGGACATTCGTGGCTTATTCATGGACATTCGTGTTCTTCAACATGAATTATCATGTAATTGGTCATGAATTATTCAATAATTATTTATTCGTGGAAATTCGTGTTTGCAATACAAACAAACGGATTTTTTTCGGCAGGGGTTCCCGTCCTTGCGGACTTCACCCCTGCCTAATATCCGCCGTCACTCCGTGACTTTTGAGATAGGGACTGTAGACCCGCTTCGCGCTTCCCCCTTTGCAAAGGGGGGCAGGGGGGATTCCGAAGACCCAAGTTCCGCGTCGCTTCGCGCCTCCCAAGATTGACTTCGTCGAATCTGCGATTTCTGCGTATTCTGCGTGAGAAAAAAGCGTCGCTTCGCGCTTCCCAAGATTCTGCGTGAGAAAAAAACACATTCAGCGTGAGATTATTCCCCTTTCATCTCCCGCAGCAATTCCAACGCCTGCGTCACCGTGCTGACTTCCTTCACCACCAACTGTAATTTGTCGTTCACCTCTTTCACCGCCGTCCGTTTCGGGTGGGTGATGATGTATTGCATCACGTTTTGGTAAACTCCTGTTTCATAATATTTCGAGGCTTGGTTGCTGACGAAATAAGCCGTCATGTTGTGGTGGCGCAGCACGATTTTCTCGAAGCCCAAGTCCTTGGCCACCCAACGGAGCCGCACGGTGTTCAGCAGGTCGTTGACCTGCTTCGGAATCGGGCCGAAACGGTCGATGAGGTGGTCGGTGAACTTCATCAGCGCCTCCTCGGTCTTGGTGTGGTCGAGTTCGCTGTAGAGGCTCACGCGCTCCTGCGTCGAGTTGATGTAGTCGGCGGGGAAACGCACCTCCATGTCGGTCTCGATGGTACAGTCGGCGACATACGATTTCTCTTCTTCCTTTTCAAAAATATCCTGAAATTCAGTCTCTTTCAGTTCAAGGATGGCCTCATCGAGGATCTTGTGATAGGTCTCGAATCCGATGTCGTTGATGAAGCCGCTCTGTTCGGCGCCGAGGATGTTGCCTGCGCCACGGATGTCCAAGTCCCGCATGGCGATGTTGATGCCCTCGCCGAGGTCGGAGAACTCCTCCAAGGCACGGAGGCGTTTTTGGGCTTCTTGGGTGAGGGTGTTGAGCGGTGGCGTCAGCAGGTAGCAGAAGGCTTTCTTGTTGGAGCGACCTACACGTCCGCGAAGCTGGTGAAGGTCGCTGAGGCCGTAGCGGTGTGCGTCGTTGATGATGATGGTGTTGGCATTCGGGATGTCCAAACCCGATTCTACGATGGTGGTGCAGAGCAGCACGTCGTAGTCGCCGTTGATGAAGCCGAGCATGATGTCCTCAAGTTTCGAGCCTTCCATCTGTCCGTGGGCCACGGCGATGCGCACACCCGGCACATACTTTAGGATGAAGTCGTGCACGTCCATGATGTTCTGGATGCGGTTGTGGATGAAGAAGACCTGACCGTTGCGGGCGAGTTCAAACTGGATGGCGTCGCGGATGAGCTCGCCGTCGAAGCCACGCAACTCGGTCTGCACGGGATAGCGGTTGGGCGGCGGGGTGGTGATGACGCTGAGGTCGCGGGCACCCATCATCGAGAACTGAAGGGTTCTGGGGATAGGCGTGGCAGTCAAGGTCAGCGTGTCGACATTGGCCTTCATCTCTTTCAGCTTCTCTTTCACGGCCACGCCAAATTTCTGTTCCTCGTCGATGATGAGCAGTCCCAAATCCTTGAACTTCACATCCTTTCCTGTGAGGCGATGCGTACCGATGATGATGTCAATTTCGCCTTTCTCGAGTTTTTTTAGAATTTCAGTTTGTTGCTTGGTCGTCTTGAAGCGGTTGAGGTATTCTATGTTGACGGGAAAGCCGTTGAAGCGTTCGGTGAAGGTGTGGTAGTGCTGCAGGGCCAATACGGTTGTCGGAACGAGAACCGCCACTTGTTTCGAGTCGCAGCAGACTTTGAAGGCGGCGCGCATGGCCACTTCGGTCTTGCCGAAGCCCACGTCACCGCACACGAGGCGGTCCATCGGGTGCTCACTCTCCATGTCGCGTTTCACGTCGTTGGTGGCTTTCAGCTGGTCGGGAGTATCTTCGTAGATGAAGGATGCCTCCAACTCGTTTTGCAGGTAGTTGTCAGGCGAGAACTTGAAGCCAGGCGTGCGTTTGCGCTCGGCGTAAAGCTTGATGAGCTCGCGGGCGATGTCCTTGACCTTGCTCTTGGTTTTGTTTTTCAGTCGATTCCAAGCACCGCTACCGAGGGTGCTTAAATGGGGTTCTGTGCCGTCTTTGCTGCTGTATTTGGCAATGCGGTGGAGCGAGTGGATACTCACATAGAGCAGGTCTCCATTGTTGTAAATCAAGCGAATAGCCTCTTGGGGCTTGCCGTTGTTCTCGATGGTCTCCAAGCCGTCAAAGCGCCCGATGCCGTGGTCGATGTGGGTGACATAGTCGCCGGGTTTCAGTTCGTAGAGGTCCTTCAGCGTGATGGCCTGCTTGGTGGAGAAGTTGTCGCGCAGGTGGAAACGGTGGTAACGCTCAAAGATCTGGTGGTCGGTGTAGCAACACACCTTCAGGTCCTCGTCGATGAAGCCACCGTGGATGGCGATGGTCTCGGTCTCGAAGTCGCGATGACTCTCATCGTTGTGGTTGATGTCGTTCAGAATCGCCTGGATACGTGAGAGTTGTTTGCTGCTCTCTGAGAACACGATGACGCGGTAGCCTTCTTCCTTATGCGCTGCAATGTCGTCGATAAGCAGGTTGAAGTTCTTGCTGAAGATAGGCTGGGGCTTCGTTCTAAAGTTGACAGTTGTAGGGCTGTCACATTGTGGCAGCCGTCCATTTGAACGGGGATTGAAATCACCCGTTTCTGTTCTGGCCGCCCTTTCAGGGCTTAGTTCGTCGTCGCTTTGCGCTTCCCCCTTTGCAAAGGGGGGCAGGGGGGATTCAACGTCCCGCTTCGCGTCATCGCGAGGCACGAAGCGATCCAGAGTGTCAGTTATCAGTTTGCTCGAAACACCAAACTCAACGGTAGGGTGCTTTATAAGGTTGGAAAGCAATTCATCCGATTTGCTAAACAGCAGTCCAGGTTTCAAAGCCTTCACTTCCTCGTCCTGCTCCTGCATCTTCTCGAAGGCTTCCACGGCGCGGTCGTATTCCTTATCGACTTGCGTGGCGAAAAAGGCCATGTCGGTGAGCCAGACGGCGGTCGTGTCGGGCAGGTATTGCAGGATGGCCTCGCGCTCTTCGATGAAGGCGCGTTCCTGCATGTTGGGCAGCAGCACGATTTGCTTCAGTTTCTCGATCGAAAGCTGGTCGGCGATGTTGAAGCTGCGGATGCTGTCGACCTCGTCGCCGAAGAACTCGATGCGGTAGGGGTAGTCGTTGGCAAACGAAAACACGTCGACCAAGCCGCCACGGATGGCGAATTGCCCCGGCTCCACCACGAAATCGACGTTCTCAAACTCGTACTCGTAGAGCAAGTCGGTGAGGAAATCGAGGTTCACCTTGTCGCCCACCTTGATCTTGAAGGTGTTTTTGGCCAGCAGCTTGCGGGTGAAGACCTTTTCGCTCAATGCTTCGGGATAGCTCACTATCAAGGTCTTGCGTTCCGATGTGGAGACGCGTTGCAGCACCTCTGTCCTCGAAAGGATGTAGCTGTTGTCGGGTTTCTCTGGCTCGTAGGGGCGTTTGTAGGAAGTGGGGTAGAAGAGGACTTGCTTCTTGCTGTAGTCCATGCCGCGCTCGCCGAGGAGGCTTTCGAGGTCGTTGTAGAAATAGGCCGCGTCTTCCTTGTCGGCGCAGACGATGAAATGGATGCCGCCCATCTGCCGGAAGGTCTCTTCCACGACGAAGGCCTTCGACGAGGCCACGAGATTGGAACACAGCAAATGCCCGCCATCGCGCAAAGCCTTGACTATCGCGCCGATGTGGGCATCATTCTTATAGGGTTGGTTTGAAATGCTTGCCACGATTCGATAAAATTATGGCTGCAAAGGTACGAAATTATTCTATCACAATCTTCTGCGTCCTAACCGTGTCGCCGCTGATGAGGCGCATGACATAGATGCCAGGCGCCATCCCCGCTGTTGGGACACACCGCGTGTGTCCGCCAACAGAAACGACGATGCGCCCCGTCACGTCCACCACCTGTAGGGACGCATCGCATGCGTCCGCCACAATGCGGATTTCGCCATTGGCATAATATGCAAACGGTTGGTCGGTTGCAGACGGGCCGTCTGTTGGCTCAGCAAACACCAGTTTGAACCGCGAAGCGAAGTCTGTCGTCATGGCCTTGAATGTGTAGGTCGCTGAGCCTGTTGAAGCGCCGGCTAATAACAAGTCGACATCCTCGCCCGTCATGTTATCAATCAGGTGTAGATAGTCCAAATCAAGGTTTTCGACTTCAAAAGCGAGCGTGTAGGTGCCGTTCTTGGCGGCCTTGAAGTTGAGCGGCATCTCGTTCTCGCCGTTGGCGTAGGCCACGGCGAGGTCTTGGCCGTCTTGCGGGAAGTAGATAACGCTTCCTTCACCGTCGCCAATGCTGAACTTTTCCAAGGTCTCGGCATCGCCGAGGCGCACGCGGGCGCGGTCCAAGGTAGAAGCGGTGCTTCTTTCGGCACTTTGCTTCAGTGTGATGTCGAAGCTGCTTGACGACGGTTCTACCCTCGATGCCGCTTTCGTGAACGTCACGGAAGCATCGTTTTCCGTCGCTTTGACGAAGATGCCCGCGCAAGGGGCAATTTCCGCTGTATTGCTGGCCAAAATCACCTTGCCAGTCGTATTGTCGACGACATAAAAGTCTTCGCCAACGGTGGCATTGCATGCGAAGGGATTGCCCACGAGGTTGAAACCGTTCAGCGGGCTTGCGCTGTGGCTCAGGTTGCTGATGGTGACGGAGTTGTTGCTCGGGGTCAGAGTGCCGGTGAATAGCAGCGTCGTGCCGTTGGTCGCTTCGTTGGCGTAGAGGTAGCCTTTTTGTGGCATTAAGCTGAAAGCACTGCTTTCGTGGTTCATCCATTTATGGTCCGGCTCGTCATAGTAATAGAGGTCATAGGTGTTGGACTCGGCTGTGCCATTGAGGAAACCGTTCTCTTCGCTCGGCGTGATGCTTTCGGTGACGGGCGAAGCGATGAAATACCAGCCATAGTCGTTGGCGCTAGGTGGCGTGATGGTTTTCTCCACCGTGGCTTTCACGCCATTCGAGTTGTGGATGAGTTGGGCACCGTTTTCAAGGATAAATCTTGTCGGGTCAGCCGAAACCAATGAACCATTAGCGGTGAGCATACCTGTCGGGTTGATGATGTAAACCGAACTATTGTCAATGGTGATATCGTCGTTTTCCGTTTGGGTGTTATCTATGACAACTATTTTTGCATCATTGGAAGGACATGATTCATTGTTGCCAATCATGCTGGTAACGCAATAGCTGTTTTCGCCGCTGTGCAAATTGGGCTGGCCTGTGTATTCGGTAACCGAAAGATTACTCAATTCGCTGCCATTGTCGAGATAAACGTTGTAGGCAGGTGTGTAGGTGGTTGTGCGAGTGAGGTGCGCTTTGATGCAAGCTGCAAAATGTTGGCCTGCATCGGGGAAATGCCCCCAAACGACATGATTGGGGTCGTCTCCTGAAGCGTGATAGAAGCAATTTGAGCTGGGCTCAGGATAGAGCCCCAAGACGGCAGGACGTGAATATTCGCTTCCTAAGGTGGCACTGCAAGTAATCCATAAGTCTTCCGAGATGTCGTCGATGGGATATGGAGTGTCTAAAGTCACTAATTGTGTTTCCAATTGACCGCATGTTGGGGTGAAACTTTGTGAGTAGACTGGCTCGCCAGTGGTATTCCCAAAAGATGTTCCGCGATAGATTCTTATCGTATGCGTCAGATCCGTTGAATAAATGCAGATACTTATCTGGTCTATACTCATGCCAATGAAGTGTCTCAAATCTTCTGGTTCGTATTTTATTCCCCAATATGCGGTTGTGTTGGGAGCTGAAGGGTATGCTGTTATGGGGTCCATGGTAAAATACAAATCTGTCGAGGTTATCTCATTGCTGTTGGTGGTAGATGCGTCCCAATTCAAGAACGCATTTTCGCCGTCCCAACTAATGGATAGATTGTCGGGGGAAGTGGCATAGGGGGCGATGTTGCAAACCAAAGCGTTGGAGCGTACGCTTTGGTGGTTGCTGTTGTCGTTGGCTCGAACATAGTAAACGTGCTTGCCCGTTTCGGTTTGCTTGTCAGTATAGTTGGTTTCTGTGGTGGTTCCCACTTGAACGTTGTCGCGGTAAATGCAATAACCTGCGGGAGCCGATGTGCTGGCAGTCCAAGTTAGCATCACGTCGCCGCCACGCGTTTCTAAGGTCAGATTAGTGGGCTGAGTGGCATTGGTGAAAATGGCATCGATACATGCCAAGGCATCGGCTCGTCCAGCGCCTGTGTCATTGTTTTTCTTTACCTTGAAATCTACTGGCCATGCAGTGGTTTCAAGAATTTGGTCAATTTGGGAGGGCGTCAAGTCGGGATTAGCCTGAAGCATCAATGCCATGATGCCGGAGGCCAATGGGGCCGCCATGGAAGTCCCCTTGTTGCTAACATGACCGCTGTTGTCTTGAAAGTTACAAGAAACGATGTCGGCTCCTGGAGTAATGATGTCGGGCTTGATAAGACCGGTTTCGGTAGTGCTGCCTTCAGCGTATGGATAGTCGTTATAGTCGCTTACGTTTCCCCATGTAACAGGACCGAAAGACGAAAAAGTCGTTTTGCGGTCGCTTCGGTTGCTGGCGCCGATGGTGATGGCTGCCGACTGGCCTCCTGACAAGGCTTGGTCGGGGTTGTGCCATGGTGATGGACAGTTGCCAGGTGAACCAATGTTGGCGGGCAGTGAGTAGGTGTCGTAGTTTTGTCCATAATTTCCTGCTGCCACTGAAGCAACCACGTTTGCATTCATCATGTTGACAAATGCTTGGCGGTAGAAGACATTCCCACTGGCCCCCGCTGACCCAAGGGACAAATTGACTATGTCCGCTCCATGTTCTACGGCAAAACTCATGGCCTCTAAAATGTCATTGGTAGAAGCCTCACTACCTTCTCCTCCGAAGACTTTTAATGCCATGATAGTGGCATTGGGCGCAATGCCAGTCTGAGTGCCGCTCCTGCCGTCACCAGCAGTGATTCCAGTGCAATGTGTTCCGTGGCCGTATTCATCCATGGGGTCGTTGTCCTTTGAATAGAAATCATAACCGTGATTTGGATACTCGTCACCACCATTCCACATGTGGTCGCTGAGGTCGACGTGGTTATAATTGACCCCTGTATCAATGATGGCTACCACCACGCCTGTCCCATCATAGCCCGATGCTCCGTTGTAGGCCCATACATCATTGGCATGAACTTGCGAAACGTGCCATGCAAGGCCGCGAATAGCTTCGGTCACTTCGGTGGCTTTTTCGTTGTCCGGAAGCATGACAACCCTGTCTATGTCAATTACGGCAATGTCCTTACGTTGCGACAAAGCCTCAATCATTTCACGGGTTGTAGTGCAACTTATTCCGTTAAACAGCCAAAAGGATTTTACATCCTTCACGATTTCTGACCTCACACCTTCATTGAGCAATTGTAGCAAATCGGATTGGCTCGCCTTGGAAAACCGTTTTAATTCATCAACAACATAGGACCGACGCTCTTCGGATTTCATGTATTGAATTTCATGAGCCATTTGTGCCTGATCGTATTCGTCTGTCATGGTAATAATGACGCTAAAGGTCTTGTCAGTACTAGGCTGTTTGTCAAGTTCTTCTTGTAAATCTGGCGTGATTTTGCTGAATGTGCTTCTTTGGGCAAAACTGAAACTGCAAATGCTAAGCACCAGTGCCACAATCATTGTAAATCTTTTCATATCGTTGGAGTTTTACTATCGTTGATAATTCTTTGCAAAATTACTATTTATTCCAATTCTGCTGGCGTGTTTGCCGAAAAAAACGGCCAACCCGTGGTTGTGGGTTGGCCGTTGCCGGTTTTATAAGGTTGTCCTGTAGAGACGCCATGTTATGACGTCTCTACAATCCTGAATCAATCGATGACGATTTTCTGCGTCCTCACGCCGTCGCCGCTGACGAGGCGCAAAACGTATACGCCAGCCGGCATTCCGCTTGTAGAGACGTTGCGTGCAACGTCTGTACTGACGATAACGCGCCCCGTCACGTCCACCACCTGTAGGGACGCATCGCATGCGTCCGCCACAATGCGGATTTCGCCATTGGCATAATATGCAAACGGTTGGTCGTCCGCAGACGGGCCGTCTGTTGGCTCAGCAAACACCAACTTGAACCGCGAAGCGTAATCCGATGTCTTGGCCTCGAAGGTATAGGTCGGCATGGCCAAAACATCAATCTCATCGCCAGTCATATTGTCAATCAAGTGCAGATAGTCCAAATCAAGCTTCTCGACTTCAAAAGCGAGCGTGTAGATGCCGTTTTTGGCAGCCTTGAAGTTGAGGGGCATCTCGTTCTCTCCGTTGGCGCAGGCCACGGCGAGGTCTTGGTCGTCTTGTGGGAAGTAGATAACGCTTCCTTCACCATCGCCAAAGCTAAACTTTTCCAAGGTCTCGGCATCGCCGAGGCGCACGCGGGCGCGGTCGAGGGTCGTTGGGCTACCGTCTCTCGTTGCCAGTGCATTGGTCGTCACGACAATGTCGATGCTGCTCGACGATGGTCCGGCACTCGTTGTTGCCTTAGTGAACGTCACAGCATCGTTTTCGTCCGTGGCCTTCACGAAAACGCCTTCGCCGGGCGCGATTTGTCGACCTTCTTCTGCCAAGACCACCCTGTTCGTCGTGTTGTCGATGATATAGAAGTCCTTGTTGACGGTGGCATTGCAGGCAAAGGGGTTGCCCACGAGGTTGAAACCGTTTAGCGAGCTTGCGCTGTGGCTCAGGCCGTTGATGGTGACGGAGTTGTTGCTCGGGGTCAGCGTGCCAGTGAATTGCAGCGTCGTGCCGTTGGTCGCTTCGTTGGCGTAGAGGTAGCCTTTTTGTGGCAGTAAGCTGAAATCGCTGCTTTCGTAATTCATCCAGTAGTGCGTCGGCTCGTCATAATAATATAGGTCGTATGTTCCGTTGAGGAAGCCGTTGTCGGCTGTGGGTGTAACAGTTTCCGTGACGGGCGAGGCGATGAAGTACCAACCGTGGTCGTTGACCGAAGGCGGTGTGATGGATTTCTTCACCGTGGCTTGCACGTCCTCCGTGTTGTGGACAAGCTCGGCCCCGTTTTCGAGGATGAGGTTGCCCTCGTTGAAGTCACTTAGTGTTCCGTTGACGGTGAGGGTGCTGTTGGGCAAAACGACAAGGATGTCTTCCGAACCAAGCGCTATGTTGCTTTCTGTGGCATCCTCGCTGACAATCATGAAGGAGTTGCTGACATCCGACTCATAATTGTTGCTGACTGCTGTAACTTGATACAGGTTCATACCATTCGAGTATGTTGCGGTATAATTTGTGTTGCTTTGGTTGGTTGCTATCGCCACATCGTTGTTGTAAATGTTGTAGGTAAAGTTGCCGTCGCTTAGTGAAAGGACAAAGGCCCAAGAATAATTCCAAGTTAACCAATAATCATTTGAGGCAAATCGGTATAGGCCAGCATTATTAACCCCAATGCTTTGAATTGAATTGTTGTAAGAGATTGCATCAGAGAACGTTATGGTTAGCCATAAATCTTTATTGGGATTGATTGCAACAGGATTGGGCAGCGTGTATGTAATTTCTTCATATTGTTCCGTTGTGGTGTAGGTGGCTTGGTGGAGCAAATTGCCAGGTAACAATGCGTCACCTTCATAAATGGCTATGGTATATTGTGCATCCGCGGAATAGCCCGTGAATTTCACTTGATTGATTTGCATTCCAGCGTAAGGTTGCAGCATGTCGCTTGTGAATTTTTGACCTGCAATTAATTCTGCTTCTGTACCGATAAATGAAGTGTGGGTATTTGCGTAATACAAGTCAGCTTGCCGGGTAATGGGAGCCGTCCAAGTCAAGGTAGTTGAGCCGTTGCTGATGTTTGTAGCTGTTAACGCTGTAGGAGCGTTGGTTTGCGCATTGGTGGTGATGGTTACGGTGACTTGGTTGGAGGGGATGGAGGCTTGGTAGTTGTTGCCATTGCTTCTCACATAATAGGTGTTGTTTCCTGTGGGGGCGCTGACATCTGTATAGGCCGTTCCTGAAACGTTGTTGGCTATCACGATACCGTTGCGATAGACACGATAGGTACTGACACCCGAGGCAGCTGTCCAACTCAAACTGACAACCGCCCTATCGAGAGTGGCAGTTAGGTTAGTGGGGGCGTTGCATGCGTTCAACATATAATTGATTGCGGCCAACGCATCAATGCGACCTGCGCCGAATGTGTTGTCTTTTGAGGTCTGTCCTCCACAGGCCACGGCGGTGGTCTCGATGATGGAATCTATTTCCATAGGGGTCAAGGTGGGATTGACGGAAAGCATTAATGCCATCACGCCTGCGACACACGGGGCAGCCATCGAAGTGCCGCTCTTTGTGCAATACTGAGTATTTGATCCATGGTCCAAAGATAGGATATCGCTTCCTGGTGCGGCAATATCGGGCTTGATAAGACCAATGTTAGTTTGGCTGTTCTCTTCCCAAGGATAATCGCTATAAGGGGATATGGAGGATCCGCTGCTCCATGTGGAAGGCCCGTATGAAGAGAAATAGGAATGATCGTCTGTGTTTGTGGTCGATCCTACACACACCACGGCAGCTCTTCCGCCATTGAGAGTTTGGTCAGGATTTCTCCACGGCGAGGGGCAGTTGCCAGGAGAACCTACATTGTATGGGATGGGATAGGTCGATAAATCATCTCCAACATTACCTGCGGAAACAGAGGCCACAACGCCACAAGAGAGAACATTCTCCATAACAGTTCTGTATGTCCCGTTTCCACCAGTACCTTTTGAACCTAGTGACATGCTAAGGATGTCGGCACCATGAGACACCGCAAACTCAATGGCAGCCCAAGAGCTGGTGGCTGATCCGGAACCGTTTGCTGCAAGGGCCTTCAATGCCATGATTTTGGCATCTTTGGCAATGCCGCATTGGTTGCCATTTGTCCCGTAACTCGAGACGGTTCCTGCACAATGGGTGCCATGTCCATGGTCGTCCATGGGATCGTTGTCGCTGTTGACGAAATCCCATCCGTGGCTCGGATATTCGCTACCTCCCTCCCACATGTTGTTGGCAATGTCAGTGTGGTTGTAGTTTACGCCCGTGTCAATGACAGCCACGACGACACCTCCTCCAGTGTATCCTAACGACCAGACATCGTCGGCATTTACCTTCGTAACATTCCATTGGTTGGTGGCTCTGTTGTTTCCAACAAGAACGGTCTTGTTTTCTTCGCCATCGGCAATGTATATCTCCACGTCTTTCATCACGTATTTCACATCAGGACGGTCGGCGATGGCCCATACCATGTCTTCAGTCATCTCGGCACTGATGGCATTGATGATCCAAAAAGACTTTATGTCGTTCACCATCGAGGCTTTTTGACCTTGTTCCAAATCCTTCAATACATCTTTTTGGCCGTTTTGCGAGACCCTTTGTAGTTCGTTGACGACGTACTCACGTTGTTGAGCCTTGTTGAGGTGTTGCAACTGTCGGGTGGATTTTTGTGTGTCAAATTGTTCGTTCATAATGATGATAACGCGGAACGTCTCTTCAAAACCTTGGTTCATTTCCTTTTGCAACTCAGGCGTCACCTTGTTGAAAGCGCTCCTTTGGGCCATCATCGGCATCGCCACCATCAGCAGCAATGCCACAATCATTGTAAATCTTTTCATATTTAGTGGTGTTTTTATTTCGTTGACAATTAGGCTGCAAAAATAGTGAAAATACTTTTTAGGACATTAACAAATTAAAGGGAACCACTAGTGTCCACTAAAAATTTAGACGATTAAAAATTGAATGTTTAACTTTAAAA
>R28__coassemble_236_pt1 | contig 27667 bp, 7 predicted proteins | sample R28__metabat2_low_PE_021 | metagenome-assembled genome bin R28
ACGCTGCCCATTTCGGGGTGGGCGTATTCACGGGTGAGGGTGTATGCGGGTTGGGGCGGGGCGGGCTTCACGACGAGGCCGGAGATGATGCACTCGGGCTGATAGAGGACTTCGCCGTCTTTGTAAACCGTTTGTGCGTCAGTGTAATACACTCCGCTTTCGTTGACGACCAAATTGCCGATTCCGGAAAGCTCAGGCAGATCGTAGAGCATCTCGCCGTCTTGCCAAATATAGACAGTGGTATCTGTCGTGGAAAATCCTGACCAATAGAGGCTGCCGTTGAATGCTGCGATACATCCGAAGTCGGCGTTTTCAATTTGGTAGATGATGGAGTCGTTTTGCAGAATGATACCGTAGGAAAGGGAGTCGTTTTCAACCACAAATCCCGATGCGAAGAGGTTCCCGCCATCGAAGCAGATGCTTTCGATGCTTGAAGAACTGTCTGCCAACCAAAGCAACGAGTTGTTTTTCCAAATGCTGGCGCGATAAAGTGAATCGCTGAGGAAGGAGATGGCACCGCCTGCGTAGATGTCGCCCGTTGTTGTGTCGACTGCCAGGCTGTGGATGTGGCACTCGTCGTCTCCGTGACTATAGGAATAAAGGAGTTCGCCATTTTGCCAGATGTTGTTGAAGCCAGCCACTATCCAGTCGTTGCCGTTGAGGGCGATGTGGTCGAAATGGGTGTTGGTGTCGGAGGTGAACACGCACGAGTCGTTCATCCAAACGCGGCCTTGAACAACAGAGTCGTCGTAAGCATAGCCAGCTCCGTAGACAGTTCCGTCTTCCGCCACTTGTATGCCTTTCAACTGGATGTTGATGCTGTCGGTGAGGTCGTATAACAGCGTGTTGTTTTTGAAGACCTTGCCAGTGTTAAGTTGGTTGCCTGAGACGTAAACATCTTGAGGTTGGGGCTGTGGTACGTCCCAATCGAAATAGGTCTTCACGGTCCAGTCGCCATAATTCGAAGGATACCATTCGTTTAGGGCGCTGTTCCATGACCAATGCCCGTTGCCGCTCGGGTCGTTGCCTTCGCAAACGCCCATGGGCCAAGCGGTCAACTGTTGGTCACATACCCAAACGACCCAAATCTCATCGTCACCAGTCACCCAAACAGGCGCATCGAGGTCGTATTCCGCCCAGTCGTTGAGGCTTTGTGGCACGTCAAAAGTTTTGGTTGAAACCATCATGCCACCGAGATTGGGCTGTCCGCCCACGTAGACGGAGCAGGTGTATCTTCCGCCCACGGCATTATAAAGCGTGTCGCTAAAAATGGCCACTTTGGTGATGCACGTTCCCGCATAGTCGGCCAGCATGTCGGCTGGATAGCTGACGGCGGCGGTAAAGGGGATTCCTCCGCCGATGGCGTTGTTGAATTCGCCGCCGCAGTAGGTGTGCCAGCCATGTTGGGGCGTGTTTTGGGCCTGCCCGATTCCAAAGCCCATCATCATCAGGGCGAGTAAAACTATGGTCTTTTTCATTGTAGTTAGATTTTCAAAAAAGCATTCTTATTGAACCTGCAAAAATAAACAAAAAAATGTAGGCCATGCATCGTTTGTAGTCTTTTTGTTTTTTTCGGGAAATGGCGGAGGATTGAAATCGCTCCGGTGGCATCGGGGTCGCCCTTTCAGGGCTTGGATGTTGGGTTCCATACTTATGCTGCAATTCTTGCGGTTAATTATCCGCAAATTCTGCGGTTTGTTGGCCGCAAAAAGCGTTTTTTAAACTTTCTTTCCGCGTAATATCGGAAATCTTACTATTTTTGCATCGTCTTTGTCTGAAGCATTAAGCGGAAGATGAAGGCAGACATACGGAAAAGGCGTTTACTTGACGCTTTGTTTTTGGACACTTCGAAATCTCGCAAGTTTTGAATATCTGCCAAATGCAAAGCAGCGGTAAGTGCCCTTGTTCGGTGTGTTTTGGCTATGCTATAAAGTATGGCTTTGCATATCGGCGTGGGCTCTGGCGTTGCTCGTTTTGGCAGATGGGCAATGCGAGAGCCTCGAAGTGTGGAACGAGCACAAAGGATTCCACGCTTTTTTATTGTGTCTGTCTAAAAAAAGGAAATGAAAGTACTAACACAATAAAAACTAAATAGTTATGCAAAGATTTACGAAGGCCATAGCAGCCCTAATGCTAACGGTGGCGGTGGTTTGTACCGCTTGTACGAAAGACCCTGAAAATGGGGGAAATAACAGTGGAAACAATGGTGGAAATGGAGAAAACGGAGGAGGATCATCTCCGACGACCGAGGGTATCTATTTGGGTATCATCGGCTTCAGCAACGGAATCATTGAACCAATTAAAGAAATCAGTTTGTTGAATGCGTCTACCAAGAATCAGTTTCTCAGTTACATTGAAAACTTACAGAAAGGCAGGCTTACGGGTCTCTATTATGCAGATTACGTGGGACTTGAAAAACTGAAGTCCTACCAAGAGCCTCCAAAACTCCAAACCGTGTCATTGGTAACGTTCACCGATGGATTGGACAACTACTCGACACAAGCAGGAGCAATGAATCCGAACAACTATGAAAACCCCGATGACTACAGGGATTATCTGAATAACAGGATAACAACCGAGAAGATTCACGAAAAACCGATAACAGCCTACTCCGTTGGTCTTAGGGGATCTGACATCACAGAAAACAACATACCCAGATTCCGAACCGTTTTGCAGAAACTCGCCAGCCCCAACAAGTCATACATGGCCGAAAACATGGCGCAAGTCAACCAGCAGTTCCAGATAATAGCCCAGGAACTCAGCCACACCTATAATTTTTCCAACATCTCGCTGGCTGTGCCTCCTGCGTATTATCCTAACGAACAAATCAGTTTCACTTTCGATTTGGGCGGAAGTGCGACAAGCCCTGCCAGCTCCAACCTTTACATAACCGCCACTTACGAAAAAACATCGAACAGCAGGGTGTTGAAAAACATAACCTACCATGGATTCAAGAACAACGTTTCAAGCAACGAGTCTTTTGAAAAGGATGCCGATGGCTTCTTCGTATTCAAGTTTGCCAATTTGAGATATTCAAACGACGAAGCGGTTTCGTCATCCGACTTGAGCAGGGTCAGGCTTTGGCACAAGCCCTCTGATGGCGACTGGACACCAGAGTCGGAGTTTATACCAGGCCAATCCACCAGCTCCGAAGTTGACAAAAACAGCGCCTTGATAATGCTGGTGCTTGACTGCACGGACTCGATGGGCGACGATTTCATCGACATGAAATCCCACGCAAAAGACTTTGTGAACACCCTTGTATCATCAAGCAGCAAATAATCCAATACTTTAATTGAAATGAGAACTAAAACGACAATATTGAATGCTTTTGCCTTGGCAGCATTTGCTTTGTGCTTCTTCGCCTGCAAGAAGAGCACACCGCCAACGGTGACGATAAGCAACAACATATCAGTAACCCAGACCTCCGCCAATGTGACGGGAGAGGTGACCAACGAAGGAAGTTCGTCCGTGACAGAACGAGGTTTCATTTATGGAAAGCAAGGAGAAAGCAGGCAGGACACGATGTACTGTGGCAGTGGTGTGGGAGAGTTTCCTACCCGCTTGACGGGCCTTGAGCCTAACACCACCTATAATTGTTCCGCATTTGCCAAGAACGACGGTGGCATAGGCACGAGTGGCAAGGTGACATTTACCACTCGCGACCATGATTTGCCGATTGTGACCACTTCCGAAGTCGAAAATGTGGGCACTACGACAGCCTCTTGTGGCGGTAACGTAATGGACGATGGCGGAGCCGAAGTGACCGAACGCGGCGTGTGCTGGAGTACCAACCACAGTCCTGTAGCTACGGGAAGCCATGCCACATCAGGCAGTGGCATGGGTGAGTTTGCTTGCAACATGAATAACCTTGCAGGCAATACCACCTACTATGTGCGCGCCTACGCTAAAAACGTTAAAGGTGTGGCATACGGCGAGGAAAAGAGCTTTACCACCTTGGACAAGCCCACGGTTTCGACGGCAAGCGTGACCAACATCGGCAACACAACAGCCACGGGTGGCGGCAACGTCATCAGCAACGGTGGCGCAACGGTGACGGAACGTGGCATCTGCTGGAGTACGAGCCACAACCCGACCATCAGCGGAAGCCATGCCAACAGCGGTACGGGCACAGGCGAGTTTATGGTAAGCATGACCAACCTGACTCCCAACACCACTTATTATGTCCGTGCCTACGCCATCAACAGCCAAGGGTCGGCTTACGGCGAGGAAGTGAATTTCAAGACTTCGCAGACCCCGACGTATACGATTGCTGTTTCAGCCAATCCAAGCGGCAGCGGCAGCGTCACTGGTGGTGGAACATACGAACAAGGGCAATCGTGTACGGTGACTGCCACGGCTGCCACTGGCTACAACTTCCAAAAGTGGACGGAAAACGGCAGCCAAGTCTCGACCAATGCCACTTACACCTTTACTGTTAGTGCCAACCGCAACCTTGTCGCGGTTTTCCAAGCGGGGAGCTATACCATCAGTGCATCGGCAAGCCCGAGCAGTGGTGGTACGGTAAGCGGCGCAGGGAGTTACAACTATGGCCAAAACTGCACCTTGACAGCCACGCCTGCAACTGGATATTCATTCGTGAAATGGACAAAGAACGGCACGCAGGTCTCCACCAATGCGTCATACACCTTTGCAGTGACTGCTTCAGGCTCATACGTAGCCCATTTCCAGGCCAACAGCTATACCATCAGCGTTTCGGCAAGCCCGAGCAGCGGTGGCACGGTGAATGGGGGAGGTACTTATACCTATGGGCAATCTTGTACGGTGCATGCCTCGGCAAACAACGGCTACACTTTTTCTAATTGGACTGTGAATGGCAGCCAAGTCTCAACCAGCGCCAATTACACCTTTATAGTGACTGGCAACCATACTTTGGTAGCCCACTTTGCGCAGCAATCCCAGGCCCCGACAGGTGCGATAAATGGTGTGTTCTCCGTGAGCGCAAGCCAACGCGTGTATTTCTCGCAAGGCAACCTGCAATATAAGGCATCTACAGCCCAATGGCAGTTTGCCACCAACCAATACGATTATATTGGTGATGCCAACAGTAATATCTCGCAAAACTACAGCGGCTGGATTGACCTCTTTGGTTGGGGTACGAGCGGCTGGAACCCAGGCAACACGTATTACCGTCCTTGGGATTCCAACAACAGCGATGCCAGTTTGTATGGCCCTCCTGGACAATATAACCTCACTGGCAGCTATGCCCATTCCGATTGGGGTGTGCATAATGCCATCAGCAACGGCGGTAACGCCGCAGGCCAGTGGCGCACCTTGACGCAGAGCGAATGGGACTATGTGTTCAATAGCCGCAGCACGAGCAGTGGCATCCGTTATGCCAAGGCAACGGTGAATAGCGTGAACGGCGTAATCCTGTTGCCCGACGACTGGAGCTCGAGCTACTACAGCCTGAGCAATACGAACAACAGTGGAGCAAGTTTCAGCTCCAATGTGATTAGTTCATCCAACTGGACGAATAGCCTGCAGGCGCATGGTGCCGTCTTCCTGCCTGCCGCTGGCAGCCGCTACGGGACTTCGGTCTATAATGTGGGCAGCTACGGCAACTACTGGTCGGCCTCGTACATCAATAGCAGCGGCGCGTACCGCGTGTACTTCGGCGACGGCAGCCTCTACGCAGGCAATTGGCGCTACCGTTACCTCGGGTTCTCCATGCGTTTGGTTTGCCAGGCTCAGTAATTATCCCTTGGCACGGGCAGGGCGGTTGGCGGCGGTGGGGTTAAAAAAACACCATTTTTCCGCATTTGCCATTCGGAATGCCTAATTTGTTGTGGAGAAACGAACCATTGCGGCTGCCGTGGTACGACAGCCCTACAACCCGATACTGGGACTGCAGGGCTGTCACACCGTGGCAGCCGCATCTTCGCGATGTGTTTGTTTTGGTAGCGGACAGCTTTTCATCTGTCGCCAATTGCGTCTCGCAGTTGGGAAAAATCGTATTGCCATCTGCTGGGACGCAGATGCTTACAATGAATCGTTTGGTTTGTAATACACTATAAACCAATACCATACCCGACAGCAAGCGACAACAAACGACTACTGTCGACAACAAACGTTTAATCAACGGCTCGGTCTTGACAAAGTCCGTTACTTTGCAGCATGAAAAATAAATCAACACAAAACAACGACACTATGCCAAAAATCACTATCTTTGCCCTTTTATTAAGGTATTGCGCAATACATAACTCTTGCGTCAAAAGAATCTTGAAATCTTGAAATCAACAACAATTAAACAATTCAACAAATAAACAATTAAACATCTAAAAACACCCACAAATCATGACTACAGAAAAAACACAAGAAGAAGCTGCAAAACTGAAGCAGGAGAAACTGAAGGCTTTGGAAGCCACGTTAGGTAACATCGAAAAGAGCTTCGGCAAGGGTAGCATCATGCGCCTTGGCGCCGAGGCGGAGAAGATGGAGAGCATCTCCACCGGCTCCATCGGCCTCGACTACGCCCTTGGCGTGGGCGGCCTGCCGAAAGGAAGAATCATAGAGATTTACGGTCCCGAGAGTTCGGGTAAGACGACGCTGGCCCTCCACGTGGTGGCCGAGGCGCAGAAGAAAGGTGGCATCGCCGCCTTCATCGACGCGGAACACGCCTTCGACCGCTTCTATGCCGCCAAGTTGGGCGTCGACATCGAGAACTTGCTTATATCGCAGCCCGACTACGGCGAGCAAGCCCTCGAAATCGCTGAAAACCTGATTCGTTCTGGTGCCATTGACGTCATCGTGGTCGACTCCGTCGCCGCTTTGACGCCCAAGAGCGAAATCGAAGGCGAGATGGGCGACAGCAAGATGGGCCTCCAAGCCCGCTTGATGAGCCAGGCCATGCGTAAGCTGACCGCCACCATTAATAAGACGGGTTGCATCTGCATCTTCATCAACCAGTTGCGTGAGAAGATTGGTGTGCTGTTTGGCAACCCCGAGACCACCACGGGCGGCAATGCCTTGAAGTTCTACAGCTCCGTGCGTATCGACATCCGCAAGATCAGCCAGATCAAGGACGGCGAAAACGTCATCGGTAGCCGGGTGAAGGTGAAGGTGGTCAAGAACAAGGTGGCCCCGCCGTTCCGCAAGGCAGAGTTCGACATCCTTTATGGCGAAGGCATCTCGCGCTCGGGCGAAATCGTCGACCTCGGCGTGGAGATGGGCATCATCAAGAAGAGTGGCTCGTGGTTCAGCTACGGCGACTCGAAACTAGCCCAAGGCCGCGACTCGGTGAAGAAACTCATCGAAGACAATCCCGAACTCGCCGACGAACTCTCTGCCAAGATCTTCGAGGCGTTGGAGAAATCTGAGGAATAACATTCTTGGACGCAGTAGCGTCATTGCGAGGAGGCACGACGAAGCAATCCAGAGAAAAAATGAATCGATAATTCCCTGGACTGCTTCGTTCCTCGCAGTGACGCAAAGCGAGTGATAAATGATAATCAATTGACAATGAAGAAAACCCTACTTTCCATCGGCCTATTGTTCGCCCTCTGTGCCTGCAACAACACGCCGAAACCCGAACCGACGGAAACACTGCAAGAACCCAAGGCACCTGTCACGGTCAACGAGGCCATCCAGCTGCTGACCGACTCCATCGCCACGGACAGTACGAATGCACGCCTTTACGTCAGTCGCGCCAAGGCCTACTATGCCACGGAGCAAATCGGGCAGGCCATGATCGACATCAACAAGTCGCTGCAACTCGACCCGAACAATGTCGACACCTACCTTCTTTTGGCCGACGTGTACTATGCCTTAGGCGACCAGGACAACATCTCGTCGACGCTCAACCGCGCGGTGGAAATCAACTCGCTCGATCCTCGCCCCTTAGTGAAGTTAGCCGAGTTGAGCTTCTTCCAACAGAACTTCAACCTTGCTGTCGGCTATGCCGACAAGTCGTTGCAGCTCGCTTCCTACAACCCGCAAGCCTATTTCGTGAAAGGCATGTGCTATATGGCGGGCAAGCAGGACACGGTCAACGCACTGAAAAACTTCCAGTTGGCCTCCGAGCAAGATGCTGCTTTCTACGATCCAGTGGAGCAAATCAGCCGCATCTATGCCGTGCAGCAACCCACCTATGCGTTGGACTACCTGCGCAAGGCCCAACAGCAGTTCCCCGACCAGCCCACGGCACGCTATGAACTGGCGCTTTATCTGCAAAGCCATGGCGCACCCGAGGAGGCATTGGCGCATTACGACACCTTGCTGATGCTACGCCCCGACAACTACATTGTGCTGTTCAACAAGGGCTATGTCAACTATGTGTATCTCGAAAACAACGAGGTGGCGTTGGACTATTTCAACCAAGCCTTGAACGTCAACCCCAACTATCTTGACGCCTATTATAACAAAGGTCGCGTGCTGGAGCAGATGGGCGACTATGCCCAGGCTCTCGACATCTACAAAGAGGTCCTGAAACGCCAGCCCGACTACAAATTGGCCATCAACGCCATCAATCGCATCCAGAACCAGGTTGCAGAATAATCCAAAACAATTTAGGTATGCTTCAAGTCTATTGCCTCAATACGAAGTCGACAAAGGAGTTCAAGGAAGGGACTACCTTGCTGGAGATGCTGCCCGAGTTCGACTTTGAGCGACCATATCCCATCGTCTCGGCCAAGGTCAACAACGTCTCGCAAGGCCTGAAATTCCGTGTCTACAACAGCCGCGATGTCGAGTTTCTCGACCTCACGCACCACACGGCGCAACTCGTTTACATCCGCTCTTTAGGCTTTCTGCTCTACAAGGCAGCGCAAGACCTTTTCCCGGGCAGCAAGCTGACCATGGAACACCCTATTTCCAAAGGCATGTACTGTCGCATCTGCAAGAGCGACGGTCATTCGCTCAATGCCAATGACATTGCCTCGCTGCGCGTGAGAATGCGTACCATCGTGGCCGATGACATCCAATTCCATCGCCATGAGGCCCGCATTGACGATGCCATAAGGATGTTTAGCGATTTGGGACTTGAGGATAAGGTCAAGCTACTGGAAACCAGTGGCAACGCCTACACAGACTACTACACTTTGGGTGATACGACCGACTATTTTTATGGTCGCTTGGTGCCTTCGACGGGCTACCTGAGCATCTGGGACATCGAGGCCTATCGCGACGGCCTATTGATGCGCATCCCCGACCGCGACCACCCCGACCGTTTGGCTGAGACCCACGACCAACCCAAGACCTTTGAGGTGTTTTCGGAAAGCCTGAAATGGAACGACATCATGGGGCTGAGCACGGTGGGCGACGTCAACCATTCCATCCAAAACGGGAAGGCACGCGAGTTGGTGCAGGTGGCAGAAGCCTTGCAGGAGAAGAAAATCGTGCAGATTGCCGAGGAGATCGACCGACGCTATCATAGTGAGAATGCTGTTCGTTTGGTACTCATCACTGGTCCCAGCAGCAGCGGCAAGACGACGTTTTGCAGCCGTGTCAGCATCCAGCTGAAGGCCTGTGGGTTGAAGCCCATCTCGTTCTCGACGGACGACTATTTCGTCAACCGCGTCGACACGCCCAAGCTGCCCGATGGCTCCTACGACTTCGACAACTTCGATACCGTCGACCATGCCGCCCTTGAGCGCGACTTGATAGCCTTGCTCGATGGCGAGGAAATCGAAGTGCCAGAATACAACTTTGTTACAGGTGTCCGAGAATACAACGGCAAACGGCTGCAACTTAGGGAAGGCTCGGTCTTGTTGCTCGAAGGCATTCATGCCCTCAATCCCATGCTGACGGAGCAAATTCCCGAGTCGACCAAGTTCCGCATCTTCATCTCCACGCTGACTAGCACCGCCTTGGACGACCACAACATCATCCCGACCGACGACAACCGCCTGTTGCGCCGCATCGTGCGCGATTATAATAAAGGTGCGTTCACGGCGCAGCAAACCATCAGCCAGTGGCGCAGTGTGCGCGAGGCGGAGGAGAAGTGGATTAATCCATACCAGGAGAACGCTGACGTGATGTTCAACTCGGCCTACCTGTTGGAGTTTGCCGTGATGCGCAACCATGCGGAGGGCATCTTGGCTACCGTTCCGCGCAACAGCCCGGAGTACACCGAAGCGCATCGTCTGTTGCGGTTCCTGCATTATTTCACGCCTGTTTCCGACAAAGAGATCCCGGCCACGTCCATGCTCCGCCAGTTCATCGGCGGCAGCAGCTTTATGTAAATTTTGAATTTTGAATTTTGAATCTTAAATTTTGAATCTTAAATTTTGAATATAATGGAATTTAACGCAAAACAAGTGAAAGACCAAGTCGTGCAATGGATCCGCGACTGGTTTGAAGTGAACGGAAAAGGCTGCAATGCCGTTATCGGCATCTCGGGTGGCAAAGACAGCAGCGTCGTTGCCGCTTTGTGCGCCGAAGCCTTAGGCAAGGATCGCGTCATCGGCGTGACCATGCCCAACGGCGAGCAACCCGACATCTCCGACAGCATGAAACTCATCAAACACCTTGGCATCCGCTTTTGCTGCGTCAACATCGGCGATACTTATTACACCTTGATTGAAGCGGTGCGCGAACAACTCGTCACTTTGGATGCCGAGGTCAGTCGCCAGACCACGATTAATTTGCCGCCACGGTTGAGAATGAGCACCTTGTATGCCGTGTCGCAGTCGATGAACGGGCGTGTGGCCAACACCTGCAACCTCTCCGAGGACTGGGTGGGCTATTCGACCCGCTATGGCGATGCCGCCGGCGATTTCGCGCCTTTGGGTGGACTCACCGTGCAGGAAGTCAAGGCGATAGGGAAGGAGTTGGGACTGCCCATTGAGTTGGTGGAGAAGACCCCGTCCGATGGCCTCACCAACAAGAGCGACGAGGATAACCTTGGATTCTCTTATGCCGTTTTAGACCAATACATTCGCACGGGCATCTGCAACGACCCCAAGACCAAAGCCCTCATCGACCACAAGCACATCACCAATCTCTTTAAGCTCCAGCCGATTCCGCATTTCGAGATGAAATAAAGTATAAAAGCATGATTGTATCATGAGACCCATATCTCCAGACTGGATGATATGGGTCTCATGCCGTGGAGATATGGGTCTGCCGATCCTCCAAAAGCTTGGCTCATCAATCACTTGACTATCAATTTCCTGTTGTATACACCTTTGCCTCCGACAGTGATACGGATCGTAAACACACCTGGTGTGCTTGGGGCAAGGATGTAGGCAGGGGCTTGGGCAGTGGTTTCAGAGGACACTTTTGTGCCAAGTGCGTCTATGATTTCGATGTGTACCTTGCTGTCAATGGATAGAGTGATGCTGACATGTTCACCACAGCTAACAGGATTGGGGTAGATGTGCAGATTGCGTTCTATCTCGTCGATGCTATTGGTACCATTGAAGCGGACTATCATAGGCTCGTCGAGCTTGCCGACAATAGCGTCGGTGGAATAGGCGAGGATGTCGCTGCAATCGAAAATCTCGGTGCCAATCTGGTTGTCGTAGAGGCCGAAGCTGAGTTCTGTTGCCTCGTCGCCACTGATGGTCAGGAAGGCCATGTGGCGGTTGATGGGTTCCACGAAGGTCAGTTTGGCGCTGCCACGGCATTCGCCGTTGGCGAAGGCGGCCAGCTCGTAGTTGTCGGAAGTTAGCTCCACGTCGTCGAGTTCCACGACGGCCATCAGGGTCATGTTGCTTGAATAAGCGTGGATGTTGTTGTTCCAGTGCTTTTCTATGGAGACCACGTTCTCAACCGAGCGTCCCGCATTGGGATAAACGAGCGTTGCCGATCCAACACCCATCGACTTGTACATCAAGCCCATGCCCGGGGTGAGGTTTTCGGCTTCGAGACCGCCGTACCAGATGCCGCCATAGCCGGGGATTTCCATGTATTGGGTGAAACTGCTCTGCGACTTCACCTGGTCGCCATCGGTAGGCGTGAAGTCGGCGAAGGCATCAGTGAAGGAGATGGCGGAGCTGCTGGGGAATCCGATCCAGTTCCAGCCGGGCAGGATGGTGATGGGATGGTCGGCGGGCGAGACGGGCGTGCCGCTGATTTCGATCTGGCAAGCTGAGGAGGCTTGGATCATGTAGGTCTGCCTATTTGAAAGGATTGTGTCGAGGGTACCGTACCAATAGCCGCCATAGCCAGGAATTTCTATATACTGAGCAAATCCATCCTGTGACTTGATTTGCAAGGCATTGGTTCCGAGCGCTTCTTCCAGCATACCCAAGCTGTTGTAGCCTTCCATGTCAATGTAGGTACTCCACCAGTTCCAGCCTACTGGCAGTTCGGTGGTTTGGGTGACATTGTTTTGGTTTTCAGTGAAATTCGCCACAAGATTTCTGCTGCCAACAACAATAAAGGAATAAGGATTGTCAGAGGAGACCACCTCGCCGTTCTCCGTCCAATTGTTGAAAGTGTAGCCATCGTTAGCCGTGGCTGTAAGAGTGCACACGGTGCCCTCTTCATAAAGGCCGGTGCCAGTCACGGTGCCGCTTTCGGCGGGATTGGGAGTGGCATTGATATCGTACGAACTATTATTCATTACAGGAATTATGAGGCGTACGGCATCCCCATCTTTGCGGGGAACACTGCGCCGTTGAACGAGGTTTGCACTATAGAAGAGTAGATGGTAGGCGTTGTTGTTATCACTGTGTGAACTTGACCAATAGCTGGCATCTGTACCGATATGGATGACCGACGAGCCCGAACGATCGCCTGCGGCAGGTAAGAACACAGCGCCATTGGCTTCCATCAAAGCAAAGTCTGCCGAAGAGTAATTGTTACCCGTCCAACCTGCATTACCCGGTGAGTTAATGCCTACTGGCTGTGTCACTTGCGAAGGATGCGTATAGTTGTCTGGGAACAAAATCATACCTTGCACATCAGCCACTTTAGCCTTTGCAAATCGGGCGTTAGCAACACCATTTACAGTAGAGGCGGTACGGGTGTTGAAGATATAATCCCATTCGTCAGTAGTTGGTGTCCGCCATCCCATGTTTTCCGTGTTTCCACCATTGCTGATGGCGTTGTACCCCCAATCGGCTTGGTTTGTCTGGTCGTAGAGGTTGAAGTTGGCATTGCCGTAGGCATAATAATCGCCATTGGTCGTGCTGGTACTCCAGGGTTGGTAACAAACTGCGCCGTGGTTATAACCGCTCGTACCCCAACCGAACAGGTCGCGGTCCACATTTTGGTTGCTGCTGTTTTGTCCTGTTGTGATGCCAAGAAAATCCCATTGGTTTTCAGCGAACTTCCAGTAAGGCGTGGCCGCACTGCCGATATATTGCAGGTTGCCTTGGGAGAAATACACTTGGTCTCCGTTGGCGTTAACAGAGAATTTGCTGTTGATAATCCCTTCGGGAATAGTAGGAGTTATCAAGGTTGTGAAGGTCTGTATCGTACCCGTTTTTTCTATTTCACCGCTTTGGGCAAAGGCCATGTAGCAATATGTTGTACCCTCTGCAAGACCTGTCAAATTGTAAGTAAAGTTTTCTTCCAATTCAGCTACTACTCGGTTCATGTTAGCAATACTCGTGCCCCAATAGAAACCAACTTCATTGACATCCATTCCTTCAGGAGCCGAATACTGGCCGTTCAATGTGGCCGTGGTATGTCCCACGTTATTTGCCGCTGAAGTCGTCACCGAGAACTCCACATTCTTCACTAGTCGGACAGAGTATCCTAATACACGACCTTGACAATTTTCCAAATCTAGGTAACCGCTCATCATAACCAAGCCTTTGGCAGAGTAATCGTCACAATACGAACTCGACCAGTATGCGCCCGAAAAGCCCATATCTGTAACCACAGTTCCTAAAGCGCGAAATCCGGAAAACGGCAAAAAGACCGCACCGTTGGTCTCAAGGGTATCATTCCAATCCGTTATACTGATAATATTGCTATTGCAATTGCCGCCATTGATGTCGTTTAGGGTGTAAATGGATGCCGACCAGTCGTCTGGCAGCAGGATAATGCCGTTTTCATCCCCCACTTTACCCATAACAAAACGGATGCCGGAAGCCGTTGTGCGGTTGTACAACAGATAATCCCATTCCGACAAGGTCAAAGTACGCCATAGGCCTTCGTTATCGCCACCGTTGCTGATGGCGTTGTAACCCCAGTCGGCTTGCCCTGTTTGGTCATAAAGGTTATAGGTACTGGATCCATAAGCATAATAATGCTCTACGTTTGTACTTGTTGACCAAGGCTGATAGCAAACGGCACCATGGTCATAACCACTTGTACCCCAGCCGAAAAGATCGCGGTCAACCGTTTCAGTGGGGTCGCCTTGGCCGTTGTCGCCAAGATAATCCCACTGGTGGTCGGCAAACTTCCAGTAAGGCGAAGGTGCGCTACCGATAAATTGCAGATTGCCTTGCGAGAAGTGGACATGGGTATCATCACCAACAGAAAACACCCCGTTCAACATACCTTCTATTGCCGTGCCGCCATTTACCGTGAAATTCGCCACAAGATTTCTGCTGCCAACAACAATAAAGGAATAAGGATTGTCAGAGGAGACCACCTCGCCGTTCTCCGTCCAATTGGTGAAAGTGTAGCCATCGTTAGCCGTGGCTGTAAGAGTGCATGTGGTGCACTCTTCATAAAGGCCGGTGCCAGTCACGGTGCCGCCTTCGGCCGGATTGGGATTGGCTTTGATGAAATAAGAAATAGCCGATTGGGGTGAATAGACAAGACGCACACTCCGGCCATACATACGATCATGGAATGTTTCTTGCAGTCCTAAACGCGAATTGTTAAAGTATACAACATAAGCATAGTTGCTGTTGGTACAGGCTGATGAAGACCAATAATTGCCAAGTCCATTCACTTCGTTGGTTGAAGAACCGCCTCGCCATCCTGCGGCAGGCAAGAACACCACTCCTTGTTGTTCCATGGCACTCCATTGTGAGGCAGTTATTGTGTTGTTGTTGTAACTAATACTGCCATTGTTTGGACTGTTTATTGTGAAATATGACGCATCCCAATTATCAGGAAATAAAAGTATGCCACATACATTATTCACTTTGGCTTTGGCATATCGAATCCCAGAAGCCGTCGTGCGATAATTGAAGATAAAATCCCATTCATCCGTGGTTAGCGTTCTCCATTCATTGGACTGGTTGCCGCCATTACTTATTAGGTTGAATCCCCAGTCGGCTTTGCCGTTACCATCAAATAGGTTCAATGAAGAATTGCCATAAGCATAATAGGATGAGTTGGAAAGAGAGGTGCTCCAAGGTTGGTAACAAACTGCTCCATGATTGTAACCGCTCGTTCCCCAACCAAACAAATCAATCCAGCCATTGTATGAAGACGAAATACTAGAATTATTATTGCCCGCACAATCCAATTGACTCTCTGCAAATCTCCATGTATTAGTAGAAGCGCGATATTGCAAATTGCCCTGTGAGAAATGCACTCGGGTGTTTTCGTTTGTTGAAAACACCCCATTCAATACGCCCGGCAAAGTTCCTATATAGATAAAATCAGCTATGAGGTTTCTGTTCTCCATCACTTGGAAGGTATACACACTGTCGGTTGAAACGGTTTCGTTTCCTTCTCTCCATCGGGCAAAAACATAGTCTTCATTGGCAATGGCAGTGAGGGTGCATGTCGTCCCTTGATTGTATGAGCCTGCGCCAGTAATCGTGCCGCCATCTGTCGGGTTGGCGGAGGCGAAAATATAGGTTGCACCCTCTTGAATGACAAAGAAAGCTGTGTAATGACTGTTTTCTGTAAGCGTAAAGCTGTAAGTAGGGTTTGTAGATACCGTGACCCCGTCCTTTTGCCATGATTGGAAAGCATGTCCTGCATTGGGTAAGGCTTGAATAATGGCATTTGTTTCGCATCCAGGTTCTTGTAGCACGACAACAGTTCCCATGGTTTCATTGGCTGAAGAGATGGATAAATCGTATGGAAGGATTTCATGGTAATTGTTGAACAAATTCCAGCCACTCGTATAGCCATAAGTTTGTGAAGTACCGCAAAGCACATATACAGGAATACTTGTGTTAATTTGCATAAAGGTATTATTTTGAATATAGGGAGGCGTTGTGGCACGAATGGAAATGAAGGATAAGTTTTCGCAAAATCCAAAAGCATACGAACCAATGGAGGTGATTGTGGCAGGAAGAACAAGTTCGTTCAAAGAGTGATTAGCTTGAAAAGCATCATTGCCAATAGAAATGAGATTGTTTGGAAACGAAACGGTTCTCAAACTTGTACACTGATAAAAGGCTCTCTTTGGGATATCAGTCACGAATTGGGGAATACTAATAGAAACGAGACTTGTGCAGTATTCAAAAGAACCCTCTCCTATTGTTGAAACGGAATTTGGGATGATGATACTGACTAATCCGGAGCAATGTCCAAAAGCAGTATTTCCAATGGAGGATATCGAATTGGGTATAGTAAAGGATTCAAGGTTTGTACAGCCATAAAAAGCGTAATCTCCAATAGAAACTACAGATGAGGGTATTTGTGTGTTTTTGCATCCTGTGAATAATGTGTTTGTACTTGTTCGAATAATGGCATTGCAGTTGTCTCTGGAATCATAATATGGATTGCCTTCTTCCACCACAATACTTTCAATAGCTGGACAATTGTAATAAGCCTTCAAACCAATTGTAAGCAGAGTACGTGGAATGACAATGGAAGTAAGTGATGGACAATTCGAGAACGCATTGGCTTGAACACTATACACCGAACTGGGTATCGTGATGGATGTCAGCTCTGGACAATAGGCAAAAGCATATTCTTTTATCATTTGAATAGTATTGGGAATGACGGTTCCCTTGCAACCGTAGTCCAATCTGTTGGATAAGGTATAAATGATAGCATTACAATTGTCCCTTGAGTCGTAAGTAGTGTTTCTGCTATCCACAACTATTTCGTTGAGTTGGCTACATCCAGCAAAAGGGGTTGTCCCGATAGATTGTACAGAACGAGGTATAAACAGGGATGTTAGGCTGCTGCAATTTCGGAATACTCCATCTCCAAGCGAAGTGACAGTTTCTGGGATAATAACGGATTGAAGTTGGGTACAATTATTAAAAGCCGACATTGGCAATGTTGTCAAACCGGTGAAATACTGAAGTTCATCGAAACTCACGATAGTTTTGTTAGAAAAAGTGGTACCAATATTGGTAACGGTTGCGGCTTCGTTGTAACTGATTTCTCCATCCCCATTGGTATCACAATTGGAAACACAAATGGATTTCACCAGAGGATCAACGAAATCGATGGGTGCATCCCAATCACCGATTGTGGTGAATTCAGCTACCAGCTGTCTGTTGGAACTTAACGCGAATTGATACACAGCTTCTGTGGATACGACGACCTCGTTTTCCATCCACCTATAAAAATAGTATCCTTCATTAGGAATGGCTTGAATCACTGCTTCTATGTCACAATCAGGTTCTTGAATTATGGCAACCGTTCCCATAGTTGGCTCATCTGAAACAACGGAAAGGTCGTATATCATGATTCCTTGCAAGTTGCTAAATGAGCTCCATGTAGGGGCATTCTCATAAGCTCCCAATGATTCGCATGGGACGATGACGGTCACGTTTGGTGCCATACCATTGAAAGCGTTGCTGTGAGCTAAAGGAGGTGCTATGGCAAGAGAGGTAAGAGAAGTGATTCCATTGCAATTTCCAAAAGCATTTGAGCCTATGGATGTAATTGTGTTAGGAATGGTGACAATATCGAGATTGCTGCAACCATAGAAAGCTTCTTCTCCAATTGCAACCACTGTTTGGGGAATTTCGGTATTTAAACACCCTGTATGCAGCGTGTTGGTGTTTGAGTGAACAATAGCATTGCAATTGTTTCTGGAATCATAAACTGTGTTGCCTTGGTTCACCACAATACTCTCCATTGAAGAACAATCAGCAAAGACCCCGTTAGCTAATGACACCACTGATTGTGGAATGATAATAGAGGTTAGTGATTGACATCCCTTGAATGCATAGGAGTTAATGGTCGTTATAGAGTTAGGTATTATAATGTAAGATAGCTTCGTACTTCCGCTGAATGCATATTCATTGATGTTTTCCACAGTGTTTTGGATAATTGTTCCTTTACAACCAAAATCCAATGTATTTGTGGCAGTAGTAATAATGGCGTTGCTATGGTTTCTTGAATCGTACACAGCATTGCTATTGTTCACAATAATTTCATGGAGTTCACTACAGCCGGCAAATGTTTCTTCTCCGATAGACAGAACCCACCTAGGAATATAAATTGAAGTTAAGCTACTGCAATTGCGGAAGACTTTTTCACCAAGTGATATAACAGAGTATGGAATCTGAATAGAGACAAGGTCATGGCAACCATGAAAAGCACTTGAACCAATAGAAGTGACGGTATTAGGGAGGGTAATGGCATTTAACGATTCGCATCCTGCAAACGCAGAATCGGGTATGGAAGTCAAACCAGATAGATATTTAAATTCATGGAAACTCACGATATTTTTGTTGGAAAAAATGGAACCGATGTCAGTAACGACAGAAGCTTCATTATAGCTGATTTCACCATCTTCATTAGTATCCCAATTAGCTACACATATTGCTTTTACAAGAAAATCCTCAAAAACAATAAAATCATCCCCATCGATAATCGGTTCAAAATGTGCCACCAGATTCATATTGGTATCAAGGAAGAATTGGTATTCAGCTTGTGTAGAAACAATACTCTCATTGTCTGTCCAGTTTACGAAAGAGTATCCCTCATTGGCCGTTGCTTGAACAATCGCCTCTATGCCGCAATCCGGCTCTTGCAAAATCGTCACGGTTCCCATGGTTGGGTCGGCTGAAGTAACGAAAAAATCGTAAGGTATAATCTCATGATAGTTGGTGAATTCACTCCAATATTCAGCATTGCGATAAAGGTTGGCAGTGCCGCAAGGCACGTATACGGGAATCCTCTTGTTTACATACTGGAAGGCGGTGCTGTTTATGGAAGGCGGCGTTTCTGCCAAAACAGTAAGATCCTGTATATTACAACTAGCAAAAGCTTGGCTTCCAATATAGGTAACAGTGTTGGGAATAACAAGCGAGGTAAATCGACAATTGTAAAACGCCCTTTGCTCAATTCTTGTCAATTGGCTGGGAAGTTTTACCCTCAAGTTTCCATCCCAGTAGAATGCAAGTGATGAAATGTGTGTAACATTGTCAGGAATGATTACGGATAATAAGTTTTCACAACTTTGAAAAGCAAAACTACTTATCATAGTAAGACCTGTAAAATACTGTAATTCGTCAAATGTGGAGATAGCTGTGTTTTTAAAAACAGAGCCGAGATTACTTACTGCAGCAGCCTCCCCATAACTCAACTCTCCATCGCCATCAATATCCCAGTTGGCCACACAAATGGCTTTGACCAACGTGTCGGCAAAATGAATGTAATTATTCCAGTTTTCAAGTGGGGTAAAATGAGCCATCAAAACCATATCGGAATCGACAGAAACCTCGTATTGTAGGTTTGTTGAAACAATTTCGTCTTCCATTTTCCAATAATCGAAAATGCATCCAGTGTTGGGTTGTGCTACGACGACAGCGGTCGAACTGGTGCAGTCTGGAATTTGAACCAATTCTACAGAACCCATTTGTGGATTAGTCGAGTGGGCTTCAAAACGGAAATAACCAGTTTCTTGATAGTTAGGAAAATCGCGCCATACCTCTGAAGACTGGTAAATCGAAGAGGTATTACAAGGTACATTGATAGTCACTTGGCTCATATCCACCAAAAAGAAAGGATAAGCACCCAAAGACGGTGGAGTTTCTGCTATCACGGTGATGGATTCAAGGTTTCTACAACCTTCAAATGTATTGTTTCCAATAGAATCAACAAAACGAGGAATGGTTACAGTTCTTAAATTAAGACAATTCAGAAATGCGGCATCTGCCAAAGAAACAACATCATTGGGAATTATAGAACCAGCACACCCAACAATAACCCGATTGGTACTCGTTTCAATCAAAGTGTTGCAGTCATATCTGGAATCATAACGAGGATTGTCAGATGCCACCACGATTTGTCTTAAATTGGGACAATACGTAAAAGGATTTCTGTCAATCTGTATTAGAGATTCGGGGATATAAATTGATGTCAGTTTTTCGCATTCAAAGAACGCATCGTATCCGAGGAAAACCAATGAATTTGGCAAATCAATGGAACTAAGATTATGGCAATTATAGAAGGCTCCTTCTTCTATGGAAACTACTGAATTAGGTATTACCATAGTAGTCAGATTTTGACAACCCAAAAACGCAAAATGTCCTATGGTTATAATTGTGTTAGGAATAATTGTACTATTGAAGCCCTTAACTAGTCTGTTTTCGTTGGTCTTAATAATGGCGTTGCAGTTGTTCCTTGAATCATAGTAAGGATTGTTTTCAACTATTTTGATGGAGGCAAGGGCGTGATTGTTTGAGAATGCGTTGCTTTCAATGTCTAAAACAAAACGAGGGATAGTAATGGAAGACAAAGCTGAACATCCAGAGAAAGAACCTCCATCAATGTAATTCAGTCCTGTAAAAGATGCTAATTCATCGAATCTTGTGATATTCTGATTGTTAGCAAAAAAAGTGCGGGTATGAGTCACAAGAGCGGCTTCGTTATAACTCAACTCTCCGTCGTGATCACGATCCCACCAAGAGACACATATTGATTTCACATTTTCATCAGCAAAAGAAATGTTGTCAGTAGAAGCAAAAATGGCAATTAGGTGTTCGTCGCCATGAACCACAAAATCATAAGATTGACTGGTCGAAAGCGTTCTACCGTCAATCGTCCAGCGTATGAATTCATATCCCTCGGCCGGGATGGCAGTCAAAGTACATGTTGAGCCTTCCACCCAAGTGCCAGCCCCATTTACAGTACCTCCATCGGGATACACTTCCGCCGTGATTTCATGAGGCATTTCATTGGGGCCTTGGGTAGTAAAGCTCCATACGGTACCATCGGTGCCGTTGGGACAGTCGGCGCTACGTTCGCACACCTTCCAGTAATAGGTGGTATTCCAATCCAAATTGTCCGTGAAAGTGTAACTGTTCGCTAAGCTGTCGCTCCAAGTGACCAAAACACGTTCGCAGTTTGGCGTTTTGCCGAACCTGAGCATGTATTCTGTAGTGCCTTCTCCTATGATCCATGAAAGCTGTGTCAAGATATAGTCAACCTCTGTGCTATTATGAGCTGGAGTTGGGTCATACGCCAGTTCGGGACATTCATGCGGTTGGGCATTGATTTCAAGACTCCAGTTATCACTGGTGGATGAGGCTACCAAATAATAGGTTCCTGGCATGAGAAACATTTGGTCGATCACCGATTGGCCCAAACTAAAATCGCGTTGGTTTTCATAGGCATTAGTAACATATCCTTTAATCGCCCAAGAAAAATGATTGGTGGTCCAATAAGATCCATCCAAACTGTAGAAACATCCGTTGGGGTCTTCAGTATACGGACCATAGGCGGCGGGATACAAGTCGCTCTCTTGATGAAAAGTAATCCATAAATTCTGGGTACCATCTATTGGAATGTCAGAGTCCAATATAATCTCATGATAATCACGGAAGGCTATGGGCATGAATTCTTGTGTAAGAACCAATGTCTCTGGGGCAGATTCTCCTCCAAGGTATATGTTCAAGGTGATGGAATTGTTATTATGTTCATCTTCGTAAATGGCAATCTTGGTTAATCTGCTGTAGAGATAGTTCTGTAACATGGATGCAGGGAACTTGATGCCCCAATAGAAGTTGCCGTCGCTGCCAGAAGACCCGCTGCCTCCACTTTTGGCATAATACAACCATTCACTTGATGTGCTATTGCTATCGTAATTATTGTCGTTGTCTGGACCTGGATATCCCTTGAAGTCTTCTGTGTAGAGTGCCACTTTGCCGTTTTCGCCGTTGGTGACAGAAGCATTCAGCCAATTTTCCTCATTAAGGACTATTTTATAAACGGCATCGGGACCATCTGGGATGTCCGTGTTTGGCAGATAGTAATTGTTGTAAAGAGGATGGTTTGTGTTGCTCAAGTCAACAGAAAAAGGGAAAGAAGTCAATTCAAGTGCGGTTTCCCATACATCGGCAACAGTAGGAGTATAAGCTGTAGCAGTCAGTGGGGTCAGCTTGGTTTGGCCGTTGCCGTAAGTGATAACCAGAGAATCATTGATTTGGCCGTTGCCCAATCCTGTACTCACCTCAAAACTACCATGGTCTTGATATTCGCAGATAAACGGTAGTTGAGTATCGCTCAATCCTATAGTGAAATAGTCGTTGTTGGCACTAATGCTAGTTATTGTGGTAGTCATACCGCTATTGAAGAAATCCACAGAGAAAGGTCGCATCCATGCACCAGAAGGCCGAAAGCCAAGGTCAATGGGATAAGGCGTGAAAACAAAATCTGTGCCTTGGGTCACTTGGAAGGTTAGGGCTATATAGTTATTATAGGAATCTAAAACGCCGGCAACAGGATTATAAGGATCAAAGTTGTCTTCATTGCCACTCACGATTAAGGAATGACTATCGTTAGTTGGGTAAATGGCCCATGCAAGACCAGTAAGATCAGAGTTTGTGTTGTTGTCCACACAAACAAGAAGGTTATCAACACCATTAAAGAAAAAAGGAATGTCCAAATGAATTTGTTTCCAACCTTCAATGCTGTCGATGATGTATGAGCCTGAAAAGAACAAGTCTGTCGAGGCCAATGGCTCCCAATCTGTTTCGGAAACAAACGATGACCTCTGCGTGTGCTTCAAAAACAAACTGATAGATAATGAATCGGAGCTGACAGAGCCTCCTGTATAATAAAAGCTTATATCCGTAATGGAACCGTTGGCATTAATGCTGTCGGCTAATAAAATTTGTTGGGTGAGCGAATAATGACTTGAGGATGTTATGGGAAGATACTCAGAACTCAAAGTGTTGTCACCGATAACCACATCATAGATATTGGTACGCCTGAAATTTGCAACATAAGTAGCATCTTCTCTTACTGTGACATAACAGGTGGGAGAGGAGGAGATGATGTGTCCATTCAGCGTCCAGTTATCAAAGAGATAATTTTCAGTAGGCGTAGCAGTCAGTGTTGCTGTAGTGCCGTAGTGATATGCACCGCCACCCATTGTTGTTCCGGCATCTGTTGGGCTTGACTCGGTCGTGATAGTGTAAGTTTCCGTACCTTCATGTGGATGAATGTTGAAAATGGCAGCATGGTCACTATTATATCCATTAACCATCGAGGTAACAGCAAAATAGCCGTTCAAAGTACCACTCCATCCCCAATTGAAGTGAAGGTAATCATTGGTGTCATAACCATCGCAAACAAAAGCATGACCTTCTTGTGCATTTCTAGCACTATAATACAAGGGACGTCCCTGGTCAATACAGGATTTGACCTGAGCAATCCATTCTTCATTATTATTCCCTTTGCTTTGCATAACAAGGTCTTCTTCGTAGTTAAAATAATTAATCAAGGCATTAGGAACAGCATAAGAATTGGCACCAGAAGATCCTGCGCCATACATCATATCCACTGAAACACCGCAATGCCATAAAAGTGTAGCCACAGCATGGATTTGCGTTTCGGTGGATGAAGAAGTTAAGTCGTCAGGCATATTAGCCCAATCATAGTTGGTTTCATAAAAGTTCACGCTTTGTATGGGATAACCAATCGGTTTGTAGCTGTATGATCCTGCACCTGTTGCAGGATACCCCCAATAGTGCATGATTTGTCCCATGGCCGTGGCCACGCAACCAACCAACACGTGTCCGCAAGGACCTTGGCTGTCCTCTGGACACATTGTATTATAATAACATCCTTGATCCCATCGCTCAGTCAGCAAGGGTTCTACAGCGTTGGTGGTCCGGTTGTCGTTGAGGCGGCCCGTGTCCATCACCATCTCCCATTGCCGGCTGGTGCTCTCATTGGGTTGGATGTGGTTCTCAACGCCATATTGTATCTGCTCGACGAAACCTTGCAGGTATTCCTCCATCTGGATGGGAATGCCGTTGGGGTCGAAGGGGCGACCTTCGTCGGAATAGCCGAGGATGGGTGTGGCACAGTCGTCGGCAGCCACGATGACGAAACCATTGGCAGTGTTGAAGACATGGAAGGCTGGCGTGCCGATGGTTGTGTTATATGTTGTGGCAAGGCGTAGGTCGTTGGCGTTGGTTCGCATCCTGGTGTTGGCGTTGATGAACCTTGCGCCGACCTCGCGGGCTTGCCTCAAGTCGATTGGGTTGGCTTTTGCCGTAATGGCAAGCAAAACCAGAAAAAGGGATAGAAAAGCTATTTTCTGCTTTGACTCTTGTGTGCTGCTGTTGTTCATGTGTTTTGGGTGTTGGTGGCTGTCACGCATTGGTTAACTGTGTTTTGTTGTAAAAAAGGCTTCTGATGAGTTCTTTTGGCAGTTCTTTGTGTTGTCCTATTCATACAGTTTGTTAAGTTTGAAAAGAGTGGTCGGCTATCATTGCCGACCACTCTTGACCAATTCGATCCGAAAGGATCATTCCTTCACGAACCTCCTCACCTCGACGTTGTTGTCGGTGGTCAGGCGGATCATGTAGGTGCCGTTGGCGAAGTCGCTGACGTAGACCTCAATCCTGTCGGCGCAGTCCTTCTGGCTGTAGACCAAGGCACCGTTGATGCTGTAGATCTCGAACAGGTTGACGGGTTCCGAAGCCTCAACCGTCAGTTTGTCCTTGGCGGGGTTGGGGTAGAGGCTGACCGTCATGCCGCCGTTCTCTTCAACGCCCGTGATTTCTTGCATGTTGGCGACGAAGTCGCGGTTGCCGGTCACGACGAAGGTGATGGTCTCTTCCGTCGAGAAGACGGTTCCGTTCTCCGTCCAGTTGACCAACTCATAGTTCGTGCTGGGCGTGATGGTGAGCGTTACGGTGGCGCCATAAGCATAGGTGCCCGTGCCGGTGACGGTGCCGCCTTCAGCCGGGTCGACGGTGGCAGTAACCTGACAGCTGTTGGAGGCAAACACGGCAGTGTAGTGGGCGTTGCCCGTAACGGTGAAGCTGTACAACGGGGTCTCCGAGACCATTTCGCCGTCTCTCAGCCACTTGACAAACACGAAGTCGGCATTCGGTGTGGCGTTCAGCGTGCACTCGTCGCCGTATTCGTAGACGCCGGCGCCGCTGACTTCACCACCTTCCTCAGGCGAAGCCTCGGCGGTGATGGTGCAACTGGCAGGGACAAAGTTGGCCTTGAGGTGGATGTTCTCGGTCACCGTGAAGGTGTAGGAAGCCTGAGTGGAGACTTGTTGCCCGTTGACTGTCCACTTGACGAAGGTGAAGCCCTCGTTAGGCGTGGCCACAACGGTGCAGGAAGCGCCGTGGGTGTAAGTGCCGGCGCCAGTGGCTTGGCCGCCGATGGCGGGGCTGACACTCGTGGTGACGACATGCGTGCCAGAGGTGAAGTGGGCGACATAGCTGCCGCTCTCCGTAACGGTGAAGCTGTAGGAAGCATTAGACGAAACGACGTTGCCGTCCTTGGTCCAGTTGACGAAGGCATAGCCCGACTGCGGCGTGGCCGTCAGGGTGGCGGTCTGTCCGTGGGTGTAGGTGCCGGCGCCGGCAACCGAACCGGCATTGGCCGGGTCGGCGGAGGCTTCGATGACATATTGGTTCAGGGCGAAGTAGCCAACAACCTCGGCGTCGCCAGTGACCGTGAAGGTATAGGCAAGATCGGTCGAGACCTGTACGCCGTTGACCGTCCATCTGACGAAGTGGTAGCCGTCGGCGGCAAAGGCCGTCACGGTGCAGCTCTCACCATAATTATAGGCAGCCTCGCCATCGACGGTACCGCCTTGTGTCGGGTTGGCAGTGACGCTGACATAGTAGATGTCGAGAGTGAAGTGGGCGACATAATGGGCGTTTTCGGTGACGGTGATGCTGAATGCCGGACGGTTCGAGACCATCTCGCCATCCTTGGTCCAGTAGGCGAAATGATAGCCCGTGTTGGCAGTGGCCGTGAGGGTGCAGATGGCATTGTAATGGTAGGTGCCGGCACCAGTGACGATGCCACCATTGGCAGGTTCGGCAGAGGCGGTAATCACGCAGTCGTCGTGGTCGAAGTGGGCCACATAGCTGCCATTTTCGGTGACGGTGAAGCTGTAGGTGGTGCTTGTGGAGACCACAATGCCGTCCTTGGTCCAGTTGACGAAGTGGAAGCCGATGTTGGGCGTGGCCGACAAGGTGCAGGTGGTGCCGTAGTTATAGACACCGGCGCCACTGACGGTGCCACCATTGGAAGGCACAGCGGTGGCATTGATGGTGAACTCGTTCGGGACGAAGTTGGCCACATAGTTGCCAGCTTCGGTGACGATGAAGCTGTAGTTCGGGCTTGTGGAGACCTCAACGCCGTTCTTGGTCCAGTTGAGGAAGAGGTAGTTCTCGTCGGGGGTGGCGATGAGCGTGCAAGTCTCGAAGTGGTTGTAGGTGCCGGCGCCGCTGACCGTGCCGCCATTGGCCGGGTTGGCCGTGGCAGTGATGTTGTAGCTGTTGAGGCTGAAGTTGGCCACATAGCTGCCGGCTTCGGTGACGGTGAAGCTGTAGTTCGGGCTTGTGGAGACCGTCTGGCCGTCCTTAGTCCAGTTCACGAAGGTGTAGCCCTCGCTTGCCGTTGCAGTCAGCGTGGCAGTGGTGCCGTAGTTGTAGGTGCCGCCACCATTGACATTGCCACCAATAGCAGGATTGGCCGTGACGGTGATGTCGTAGCTGTTGATTTGGAAGTTGGCGACGTAAGCGGCAGGGCCTTCAACCATGAAGCTGATGCTGAGGTCGGTGGAGACTTCCTGTCCGTTTCGGGTCCAATTGATGAAGGTGTAGCCCGTGTTGACGGTAGCGGTCAGGGTGCAAGTCTCGAAGTGGTTGTAGGTGCCGGCTCCGCTGACGGCTCCGCCGGCGGTCGGGTTGGCCGTGGCGGTGATGTTGTAGCTGTTGAGCGAGAAGTTGGCCACATAGTTGCCTCCACCTGTTACGGTGAACGAGTAGTTGGCGCTTGTGCTGACCACTTGGCCGTTCAAGGTCCAGCTGACGAACGAATAGCCTTCGCTCGGCGTGGCGGTCAAGGTGCAGTTGTCGAAGTGGTTGTAGGTGCCGGCGCCTTCAGCGGTGCCGCCGACGGACGGGTTGGCCGAAACCGTAATGTCGTAGCTGTTGATCTCGAAGTTGGCGACGTAGGTGGCGGGGCCAGTGACCGTGAAGCTGATGCTGAGGTCGGTGGAGACTTCCTGTCCGTCACGTGTCCAGTTGATGAAGTGGTAGTCCGTGTTGACGGTAGCGGTCAGGGTGCAAGTCTCGAAGTGGTTGTAGGTGCCGGCTCCGGCGATGGTGCCTCCAGCGGTCGGGTTGGCCGTGGCAATGATCTCATAGCTGTTGAGCTGGAAGTTGGCCACATAGTTGCCGCCGCCTTCCACGGTGAAACTGTAGTTGGCCTCGGTAGAGACTTGTTGGCCGTTCAAGGTCCAGTTGACGAAGTGATAGCCCTCGTTGGCCGTCGCGGTCAGGTTGCAGGTCGAGAAGTGGTCGTAGGAGCCGTCACCAGTGGTGTTGCCGCCAGCGTTCGGGTTGGCAGCGGTCGTAATCTCATAGTTGTTGATCTCGAAGTTGGCCACGAAAGCGGCGGCTTCAGTCACCTCGAAACTGTAGGTGGCATTGGTCGA
>R28__coassemble_256_pt1 | contig 25635 bp, 19 predicted proteins | sample R28__metabat2_low_PE_021 | metagenome-assembled genome bin R28
GCCTTGGTTGGCAGTGGCGGCGGGAGCCGTCTTGCTGAAGGTGACGCTTTCGTTGACATCCAATTCCACGATGACACCGTGGCAGGGCGCGATGGCGTCTTCGGACGTGGTCGTCAAGATGGCTGAGCCGTCGCCGTTCAGCGTATAGTAAGGCTTGTTGATGTAGGCATCGGTGGTAAACGGGTTGCCTACGAGGTTGAAACCTTGAGGCAGGTTCTCGATAGTCTTTGTGTCATTCATGTTGAACGTGCCGCTGAAGCCCAAGGTCTTCGTTTCCTTGGTGGCATAGAGGTAGCCTCGGCCGTTCTCAAGGTTGAAATGATGATGATTGCCTTCTTGCTTCCAGTTTTCCCATTCCATATTGGCGCTTGGGTTGAAGCGGTAAAGGTCGTATTCCGTTGCGCTGAAGATGTTTCCGACCGTCGTGGCATCGATGTTTTCGGCGACGGGCGAGGCGATGAAGACCCAGCCGCCGTCGCCTTCGCCGTAGCCATCCACTGTGCGCGTGAAATAGGGGATGAGGTTGACGCTGACCGTCACGTCCTCGTCGGGCATGGTAAAGGTCGAGCCGCTGATGGGCGCGCCATTGACGGTGAAGCCGTCGAAGGTGTAGCCGTCGGGGGCGCTGTAGGCGAGGGCGAGGGTGCTGCCTGCGGTGCTGTAGAGGGTGGTCTCGGTGCCGTCGCTATAGCTTAGGGCGTAGTCGCCGTAGGCTTTCACGCGGCCTTCGCCGGTGGGAGTGTCGCCGAGGGTGACGCTTTCGCCGAGGGTGACGGTGTGGGCGAGGCCACAGTTGGCTATGGTGCCGCCGTTGTTGTAGCTGACGGCGCTGGCGGCGTTGCCGAGGGTGGTGCCGTTGTTGTCCTTGCCCTGGATGGCGGTGTTGGTGAAGTAGCTGGTTTCGACGGTGCCGGTGCCGTAGTTGGAGCCCACGATGGCTCCGACGTAGGATGCGCCTTCGAGGGTGGTGCCGAGGTAGATGCAGTCGGTGACGGTGCCGTAGCTGCTGTAGCCTGCGATGCCGCCGAAGTAACGTGAGTTGCTGCCGGCGGTGGTGAGGGCGGCGGCGCTGGTGCAGCGGGTGACGGTGCCTTCGTCGTTGAAGCCTGCGATGCCGCCGTGGTAAGATACATTGCTCTGGACTGCGTGGACGGTGACGTCGGCGAGGGCGTGGCAGCCGGTGACGGTGCCGCCGTTGTCGTTGTAGCCCACGATGGCGCCAGTGGAGTTGTAGCCGGTGATGCGGGCGTCGGCGAGGATGACGTTTTTCACCTCGGCACCGTTGCCGATTCGGCCGAAGAGGCCCTGAGACCTGTCGGCGTAGGCAGTGCCACCCTTGTAGATGCGGATGCCGCTGACGACGTGGTTCTGACCGTCGAAGGTGCCGCGGAAGTTGCAGTAGTTGTTGTAGCTGTAGTAGTAGCCGATGGCCTCGTAGTTGCTGTCGGTGTCGCCGAGGCCGGTGTGGTCGTAAGTGATGTCGGCTTCGAGGCGGAAGTGCTTGCCGCTGTAGTCGTTGGCGGTCTCGCCGTGGGTGCCGTTGACGCGGTGGGCGAGCAGGTCGAGCTGGTCTTTATTATAGATAAGGTAGGGGTGGTCGGCGTCGCCGGTGCTCTGGGTGGCCCAGTCGATGGGGGCGAGGGGTCCAAGGCTGATGGTCACATCCTCGTCGGGCATCAGGAGTATCCAGCCGTCGGCGTCGCTGCCGCTGAGGGTGCCTGCGCTGGCGTTGTAGCCGTCGTAGCGGTAGCTGTCGGGTGCGGTGGCGGTGTTGGTGAGGGTGAGGCTCAGCTGGTCGCCGTTGCCGTAGTAGAGTGTGCCGCCGCGCTGGAGGCCGCCGCCGCTGTAGGCGGTGATGTCGCTGACGGTGTACTCGGTCGTGGTGCCGGTGAGGGCTACGGCCTGAATGGTGACATCAGTGCCGGCGGTGACGGTGCGGGAGGCCTTGCCCTGTGCCGCGCCCATCGTCGCGGTATAGTAGCAGTTGTCGATGGTGGGGCTGCCGCCACGCACGAAGGTGGCGCCGTCCGTGATGGTTGTCCAACCTGTCGGTATGCTGCTTGGGGCATAGAGTGAATTGCTGATGCTGACAGTCGCGCCTCCGTGCCAGCCCACGAAGCCGCCGCAGCTGTTGGTGCCGTTGTTTGTCAGCAGGCGACCGTTAAAGACGCATCCCTCGATGTCCGTCGTCGTGCCGCTTGCCGGCATGGCCACGATGCCGCCGTGGGTGCCGTCGCCGCTGACGCTGCTGTGGATGACGGTGCCGACCTGGCAGTTGGTGATGTTCGTTTCACCGGAATTGCGAGCGACAAGTCCGGCGGCGAACTTCCGTGAGGTGTAGATGTCGCCCGTCACCTTGAGGTCGCGGATGGTGGCGTTCTTGACGAAGCGGAATGGGGCGCAGTTCTCTTCGCCAAAAGCGCTCTCTGCGGTGCCTTTGGTGAAGGTCAGCGTGTGGGTTCCGTCGCCGAGGAAGGTGCCTTGGAACGAGTTGGTCTCACTCGTGCCCACCATTGTCGAAACGCTGATGTCGGCGGTCAGCTTCACGAACTGGTCGCTGTAGTTGTTGCCATTGTTGACGCTCGCAGCGAAAGTGTCCCATTCTGCTTCGCTGCCAATGGTAAGGGCACTGTTTACCGGGTCGCCGGTAGCGGTGATATTGAAGGTCTTCGTGCCGGTGTAGCTGCCCGCGCCGGTGAGCACCAATGTGTAGCTGCCCGCCGTGCTGATTTTTACGGGAAGATTCTGCACAGCATTTCCGTTCAGCGTGGCCGTGTAGTCAGTGCCGAAGGTGAGGGTAGCCGCAGAGGGGTCGGTCACCGTTGGCGTGATGAATACGAGGCCTTGATCCAAATCGTATGCTGCTTCCACGCCGCTGACGGTACAGGTATAATAGACCGTGGTGCCGCTGATTGTTATCGACTTGCTGATTTCGTTGTCCGGAGCGGTGTAATAGACCTGTGTGCCCTGGTTGGTGGGCAGGTTGGCGGTCTCGACGAAGTAGCAGTTCTCGATGGTAACGGTGGCTCCGTTATACAGGCCTACGAAGGTCTCATTAATCATACCCTCAGACACGCTGCTGGGGGCCACAAGCGAATTGGTGATGGTTGCTGACGTGTTTGCATTGCACATTCCGACGATTCCCCCACAAAATGTGGTGCCGTACGAGTTGGTATGGGCAACAGTGGCGGCAAACGAACCGTCGAAAACGCAGCCGCTGATGGTGACGTTTCCCCCGTTTGATGCAACAAGACCGCCGTGAGTGTCTATGTCCCCTCTGCTGCTGGAGATGGCTACAGAGCTGCTACAGGATATAAGGTTCAGCGAGCCAGCCACTTTACCCACTATGCCGGCGGCACACATGGCGGAGGTTGTGATGGTGCCTGTCGTCTTAAGGTTCCTGATGGTGGCGTTATTGACGTAGCGGAACGGGGCCGTCACGGCATATTCCGTGTTATAGCTGACGGTCAGCGTGTGGCCGTCGCCGTCGAACAAGCCCTGAAATGAGAAGCTCTCACTGCTGCCTGCCATCTCCGATACACTGATGTCGCTGGTCAACTTCACATACATGTCGCTGAGGGATAAGCCGATGTTCACTGCGCCGCAAAATGTGCTCCATTCACTTTGACTGCCGATTTCGAGGAGCGTGAGCAGGTTGAATGTAAGGCACGCACGGACAGGAACAGTTTGGGCGTTAGACACGAAGCCAGACCAACCATGGATCTCTTGGATAATAAGTCCATTAACTCCAGATTCATCCATCTCACTTGACCAATAATAAGTAAGCATGTCTGTACCGCCAACGCTGCTGAATCCTTCGAACAAGGCCGGGCCGCTACCAGCGGCACTGATCATCTTGTCCCATTCGCTCTTGCTGGCCAGTTTCCAAGTTCCGCCTACGACGGGCATGCTTGTATTCTTGTTGTTGCAAGCAGTTATTCCATCAGCCTGTGTATACCATCCCTCATCGCGCAGTGCCAGAGCCAGACCCGCTTTGTTCGACTCGTCAATGTAGATAATCATGGCTGCGGCCGTCTTGCCGTCAGCCGTTGCGGCCGCCACGTTGTCGTAGATGGTGCCATCGGTGCATACCACACGGTTTTTGTCGCTGGCCGTGCAGTAGATACCGTTCTGCGCCCACGCCGTCGGCCCGAAGGCGAGCAGGGCGAGGAGCGCCATCATGGCGCCGCGCTTGGTGTTTTTGCGCTTTTTGGCCACAAGGTAGGCCGCGCCAAGGCCGGTAAGCAGGGCAATGCCGCCGCCCAAGGGGGCGTCGGCATCGTCGGTGGAGCCGTGCGAGCCGGGCAGGTTGATGAGGCCGCCGTTGGAAGTGTTGCGGTCATTTTCTTCCGTTTCCGGACCGCGACCAAAAAGACCGCTGTTGCTTTGTGCCGACGCGCCGAGGGTCAGCCCAAGCAGAATTGCGATTGTTGCTGTTGCTTTTGTCATTGTTTTGTGCTTTTGTTTGCTTTATTTTAAAACCTATTTCGCTGAAAAAAAATGCAAAAGTAGGCAAACTTCCCCAAGCGCGAAGCCGCCTGAATGCCTATGGCATTAGGTTTTGCAGATTTCGAGACAAGTTTTGCAGATTTTGCAAAAATTGCAGATTTTGAAACTGTGTTTTTTGCAGATTTTGAAAGTCGGGACGTTGCTTACTGGGCCGTTTCGTGCATCCAAGCGGTCACGGTTTGCCCCATGCGCTGCTTGAAAGCGAGGCTGAAAGTGCTGTAGCTGCGGTAGCCGCTCTCGTCGGCGAGTTGCTGGGCCGTGAAGGGCTTCCCGGCAGCGGTAGCCTCGCGACAGAGATTCACGAAGTGGTCGATGCGCAGGTTGTTGATATAGGTGTTGTAATGGATGCCCTGTTGGGTGAAATACTGGCTGAGATAGAAGCGGTTGGTGCCAATGGCTTGTGCGAGTCGGAGCAGGGTAAGGTCGTGCTGCAAGTATAGCTTCGTGCGCACGCAATGCTCTTCCAAAAGTTGTTCGATGTTGGAAGGGATGTCCACTGTCTGATGCGCTTGTTGTGTCTCTGGTTCCAATTGTTCTGGTTGCTCCAATTGTTCTGGTTGTTCTGTCGTTGCGCTCTCCAGTTGTGGCAGCGTCTCGATGCGCCACAGCAGGAATCCGAAAAGCGGGATTTCGACGGCTTGCACGATAAAGCTGATGGTGATGTTGTCGCCAACAAACCTATAGAAGATTATCAACAGAAAGACGACGATGATCAGCAAATGGCTCAGCCATACCTCCTTGTTCTCCAAGTCGGCGTAATTGTCGCGCAGCCACCGCCCATATTGCCTGATGGCAAACACCATATAAAGGGTAAAGAGCAAGTAAACCAACATAAAGTATGCGACGGCGATGCTTGTGAAACGATTGTTGGGATTGATGATATAAAGCACCCCCAATGCCACTAATGGTATCGTTGCCAATAGGATAGGCCAAACGGGCCGCTTGCGATCTTGGAGCATGGCGAGCAGCGTGCCAGGGATAGTGGTCAGCAACGTCACAAAATCGAACATGGCCGCCAACACAAAACTCACCGAACTGGTCGAATCGGAATAGATGTAGCAAAGAAGCCACCAAATATGGCCAAAAAACAACATGGCAAATAAAGCCGAAATCCAACGGCGCAGTCGCAACGGCGGCGAAACGTCGGGCTTGAAGGCGTTGCCTTTGCGCAGGCAAATGTAGAGGCAGGCGATAAGCGATGCTATCGTGACTCCGCCATAGAGCGTGATATAAAGTATAAAATTGGTAGGTATATGTCTGAAATCCATCGGCTTTAAACTTTAATGGTGATTTTTGACGTTGAAAAATAATGGTTTTTTGCTAAGGGCATTTCGCCGTGGCCGTTGCTCGCGACAACTATGACGATTGCCGTCACGAAACATCTTTTTCCTTTTCCGCTTCTTCTTCCTCCTTCAAGCGTCGGTTCAATTCCTGCATGTAGCCAGCAGTGATGATACCGGAGGGCAAGGCAATGATGCCAATGCCGAGCATCGATGAAATGATGCTGAGGGTCTTGCCCAAGTCGGACACGGGAGAGAAATCGCCATAGCCCACCGTGCTCAGCGTGATGGCAGCCCAGTAGAAAGCATCAAAAAAATTCTTGAAGATGTATTCTCCAGTCACGGGGTCAATCTCTTGTTCCGACTGGAACATGAGGATGGCAGTGATGAGGATGTCGAAAAGGGCAACCACCAAGACGGCCAACAGCATTTTCCACTGCTTTTTGACCACCGCGATAAAAAGGCCCAAGGGCTCGAAATAATTGACTATCTTCGTGAAACGAACTATCTTGAGCAGGCGGATGGCCTTGGTCAGTTTGAAGGCAGGATCCAACAGGGTGAAAGTGGGCAGGATGGACAAGAAGTCGAGGATGGCTATCGGAGTGAAAGGATAGATGAGGAAAGCCTTCCATTTCTGACGGTCGGAGCGAAGATCGCAGGTCACCCAACGGAGGACATAGTCTACCATATAGATGATGCCTGAAATGAGGTCGAAATACACGAACAAAGGCCGATACTCTCGATAAAACAGAGGTATCGTGCCAATGATTATGGCAATGAGCATGATATAATCATAGACCAAAGAGAGCCAGCCCTCTTTCATTGGCTCAACCAAATCGTTAATCTTTTTTCTGTTCATTGTGAGGTAATTTGGGAGACCTAACTTGTCCTTCGATTTTTGAAGGCGCAAAAGTACGAAAAAAAAGGCTTCCATTTGCGTGATGCAAATCAACGGCAGAAAATTGCCATATCAACCGAATTTCCTACCTTTGCACGATAAAACTGATTTCACCATGAAGAAGTACTTTCTCTCCACGTTTTTATGCCTTGTTTGCATGATGGCTTTCGCCCAAACCGAAGACCAACAGCCCGAAACCGACCCCGTCATCACCCACCGCATCAGCCAATGGCAAGACCTCAAGTTTGGCTTTATGATGCACTGGGGCATCTATTCCCAATGGGAAGTGGTGGAGTCGTGGTCGATCTGCAACGAGCCTTGGATCAACCGCAATGGCGCGGACTATTACGAGTACAAGCGTGATTACCAAAACCTTAACAAGACCTTTAACCCCAAAAACTTCAACCCCGAAAAATGGGCCGAAGCCGCCCAAAACGCAGGCATGAAATACGTCGTCTTCACCACGAAACACCACGACGGCTTCTGCCTCTTCGACACCAAGGAGACCTCCTACTCCACCGTCGACCCGAGCTGCCCGTTCTCGAAAAACCCAAAGGCCGACATCACCGGCGAGGTGGTGAAAGCCTTCCGCGAGAAAGGCCTCTGGACAGGCCTCTATTTCTCGAAACCCGACTGGCACTGCGACGACTACTGGGCGCACGAATGGGCCACCCCCGACCGCAACGTCAACTACGACCCGACCGTAATGCCGGAGCGCTTTGAGAAATACAAGCAATTCACCCACAGACAGATACACGAACTCACCCACAACTATGGCGACATCGACATCCTGTGGCTCGACGGCGGCTGGGTGCGCCCCGAATGGAGCGTCAACGACGAAACGCGACCCTGGCTCGGCTGCCAAGGGTACATCCAAGACATTAATATGAAAGAGGTGGCCAACATTGCCCGCGAAAACAATCCCGACCTCATCATCGTCGACCGCTCGGTGGGCGGCAAATACGAGAACTACCAAACGCCAGAGCAACAAGTGCCCGACTCGCTCCTGCCCTACCCTTGGGAGACCTGCATGTCGATGGGCGACTCGTGGTCATACGTCTCCACCGACAAATACAAGAGCACCAACAAGTTGATCCATTTACTCTGCGACGTGGTGGCCAAAGGCGGCAACTTTCTCCTCAACGTGGGTCCCGATGCCGACGGCAACCTGCCCGACACGGCCCTGCTCCGCATGAAGGAAATCGGCGAATGGATGCAGGTGAACGGCGAAGCCATCTACGGCACGCGCCCCGTCTATCCCTTCACTTACGGCAAGTTCCGCTTCACGCAAAAGGGCGACAAAGTGTATGCCATTTTCCTGTTGGACGAGCAGGAAAGCCCTGTGCCTGAGACATATTGGTTTGATTTTTCCAATGCAGGCGGGACGCCTGCTAACCTGAGGACGGGGAAAATCAAGGTGTTGGGCAGCAACAAGAAAGCCACCCTCAGCAAAGAGGCCGACGGGCGCTACCGCATCGACTTCCCCAACAGCTTTGAAATGCCTCATGCAGTAGTGTTTGAGCTAAAAACGAGGAAATAATTCCGCATATTCTGCGATTTTTGAGGAAATTTTTCCGCATTTTTACATTAAATAGAGGAAATTTTTCCGCAATATTTGTAAAAAACGAGGAAATTTTTCCGCGTTTTGAAAATAATTATGTAATTTTGCAGCGTAAAAAGGAGAAATTATGGACAAGCTGTATGAACTGTTTTACGCAAAATTGGACGAAACGCCCACCAACTTCCTGCGCTACCTGCACGACCGCATCAACTGGGACAACCGCATGATTGCCATCCTTGGCGAGCGCGGCGTGGGCAAAACCACCCTCATGCTCCAGAAAATCAAGCTGGACGGCGCGGCTCACACGCTCTATTTCGGCGCGGACAATGTGTATTTCAGCCAACACACCCTCTTCGACACCGCCAACGAGTTTTACCGCAAAGGCGGCCAGCGGCTCTACATCGACGAGATACACAAATACCCGTCGTGGTCGGCAGAGTTGAAGATGATTTACGACTATTGCCCTCAACTGCAAGTGGTTATCACTGGATCTTCCATTCTCGACCTCTACAAAGGCACCGCCGACCTCAGCCGCCGCATCATCTCCTACACCCTTGTCGGCCTGTCGTTCAGGGAGTTTTTGGCCATGGCCAAAGGCATTGTGTTGCCGCCAGCATCGCTTGAGGAAATCCTTCGCCACGAAGTACGATTCCCCGCAGGAGAGCGACCATTGGCCCTGTTCGACGACTACCTCAAAATGGGTTACTACCCCTTTTGGAAAGAAACCGACTTTGCCACACGCCTCACCAACGTCATCAACCAAACCGTTGAGAACGACATCCCGACCTACGCCAAAATGAACATCTCCACCTCGCGGAAACTCAAGCAGTTGCTGTTCATCATCTCGCAGAGTGTGCCGTTCAAGCCCAACTACACCGAAATTGGCGCGGCCATGGAATGTGACCGTGGCACCGTGGCCGATTTGGCGTACTACATGGACAAAGCACGTCTGACCATGTCGCTGAGGCACCAAGAAGACGGCATGAAAAACTACGGCAAGCCCGAAAAACTCTACTTGGGCAACACCAACCTCATCCAAGCCCTTTCGGAAGGCAAGCCCGAAGTCGGCAACATCCGCGAGACGTTTTTCCTCTCGCAAATGCAAGTCAACCATGAAGTTTTCGCTTCAAAAGCTGCCGATTTCCTCATCAACGGGAAGACTTTTGAGGTGGGCGGAAAAAGCAAAAACAAAAAGCAAATCGCCGAAGTGAAAGACGCCTTCGTTGTGAAAGACGACATCGAATACGGCTACGAAAACACCATCCCGCTGTGGCATTTCGGGATGAATTATTGAGCTACAAATCCATCAAGGTTTTATCCAACCACGATATTCACGATCTTCTTCGGCACGAAGATGACCTTGCGCACCTGCTTGCCTTCGAGCCACTTGGCCGACTCGGGGGCGGCAAGCACAGCGGCCTGCACCTCGTCGGCACCCATCGTGACGGGCAACTCCATCGAGAAGCGCATCTTGCCGTTGAAGCTCACGGGATAGCTGAAGCTGTTCTCCACGGTCTTGCTCTCGTCGTAAACGGGGAACGAAGCCGTCACCACCGAGGTGTCGTGACCCAGCAAGTGCCACAGCTCCTCAGCGATATGCGGTGCGTAAGGCGAAATCATAATGGCAAGCGGATCAAGGATTTCGCGCTTGTTGCACTTCATCTCCGAAAGTTCGTTGACGCAAATCATGAAGGCCGAAACCACCGTGTTGAACGAAATGCTCTCGATGCCTTCCTCCTCCTTCTTGATGAGCTTGTGCAGGCTCTTCAACTCGGGCGCAGTGGCAGGCTCGTCGCTGACGCAGAATTGATTGTTCTCGTCGTGATAGAGTCGCCACAGCTTGCGCACGAAGCGGAACGTGCCCTCGATGCCTTGCGTGTCCCAAGGCTTGGCTTGCTCAAGCGGGCCAAGGAACATCTCATAGAGGCGCAGCGTGTCGGCACCATATTTCTCAACCAAGTCGTCAGGATTCTGCACATTGAACATCGACTTCGACATCTTCTCGATCTCCGAACCGCACACGAAAATCTCGTTGCCGTCCTTGTCTTTTTCGGTAATGAACTGTGCATCGTGAAGGTCGTCGCGCCACTGGCGGAAAGCCTCAATGTCGAGAACGTCGTTGTGCACCATATTGATGTCCACATGAATCGGGGTACTGAACAACTCGCGGTCCTCAATGTTCTTTGAAATGAACAGCGGTCCACCGTTATAAGCCTCGCCATCGACAAAAGCGGGAACTTCCTTGCCAGCAACCAAATCCTTGATCTTTTGCTCCACTTTGTTGGTATCATTCACCAAGTCGTTCACCACGTCGATAATCGGAACGAGCAGCAACTTGTAACCCTTCGAGACCGCATATTCTTCCCATGGCTCAGCCACCTTTTCGAGGTTGCCCATGCGGTTGATTTCGATGAGGATACCCTTCTCGGCGCAGAAGAAATCGAAACGACGGCGACCGTCCTTGAAATCCTTCTCGAACTTCACGCCTAACTTATTGTCTTTGATGACGCTCCAAACGCAATATTCGCACAGTTTCTCCATGTTGGCACGATAGGCAAAGCTCGAACGGCCCTGGATCATGCCTTGGTTAATCATGCGCTGGAACGGCTCATCCTTGCAAGCCAAACCAATGTCAAACAAGAACTTGCACCAGAAACGGCTGTAAATCAGATGGCCTGTAGCGTGTTCGGCACCACCGATGTAGAGGTCGACGTTCTGCCAATAGTCGTTGGCCTCGCGGCTGAAGTATTCCTTGTCGTTGTGCGGATCTTCGTAGCGGAAATAATAACCGCTCGAACCGGCAAAGCCCGGCATGGTGTTGGTCTCGATGGGATAGCCCTCCTCCGTCACCCAATTTTTGGCGCGGGCCAAAGGCGGCTCGCCCGTCTCGGTGGGTTTGTATTCGCTGATGGCGGGCAACTCCAAGGGCAACTTGCTCTCGTCCATGGCGTATGGCATTCCGTCCTTGTAGTAAATCGGGAACGGCTCGCCCCAATAGCGCTGGCGACTGAAGATGGCGTCGCGCAGGCGGTAGTTGGTCTTGCCCGTGCCTACACCGAGTTTTTCAAGCTCCTCAATCATGCGGGCAATGGCTTTCTTGACGGTCAGGCCATCTAAGAAGCCCGAATTGACGAGTTCGCCATCCTTGGCATCGAAGCTCTCTTCCCACGTGGCGGGGTCGGTCGGCTCGGTGCCGGGTTTCTTCACCACCTGGATGATGGGCAGGCTGAAGTGACGTGCAAAGGCGAAGTCGCGGCTGTCGTGCGCAGGCACGGCCATAATAGCACCCGTACCGTAGCCCATCAGCACGTAGTCGGCAATCCAAATCGGGAGTTTCGCACCCGTGATGGGGTTGATGCCGTAGGCTCCCGTGAAGGCGCCACTCACTCGGCGCACTTCGGCCATACGTTCGCGCTCGCTGCGGTTCTTGGTGCGGGCGATGTATTCCTCCACCTCGGCGCGTTGCGCTTCGGTGGTGATTTCCTTCACCAACTCATGCTCAGGAGCCAGCACCATGAAGGTCGTGCCAAACAAGGTATCAGCGCGGGTCGTAAACACTTCAAGGTCAATATCTTTTCCATCGACTTTGAAGATGACGGAAGCACCCATCGACTTGCCGATCCAATTGCGCTGCAGGTCCTTCACCGACTCGCTCCATTCGACCGTTTCAAGGCCTTCGAGCAGGCGGTCGGCGTAGGCCGTGATACGCAGCAACCACTGTTTCATGGCCTTGCGCTCCACAGGGAAGCCGCCACGCACCGATAGGCCATCGGCCACTTCGTCGTTGGCGAGCACCGTGCCCAAGCCTGGACACCAGTTCACCAATGCCTCGGCTTGGTAGGCCAAACGGTAGTTCATCAGCACCTCTTGCTGCTCCTTCTCGCTCATCGCCTTCCATTCAGCGGCGGTGAAGCTCAGCGGCTTGCTTTGGGCTACGTTGAGGCCTTCGGTGCCGTGTTGCTCGAAGTAGGCAACCAGGTTCTTGATGGGTTGGGCTTTCTTGTAGCCGTTGCAATAATACGAATTAAAGAGCTGGATGAAAGTCCATTGCGTCCATTTGTAATATTCGGGGTCGCTGGTGCGCACCTCGCGGTCCCAGTCGTAGCAAAAGCCGATCTTGTCCATCTGCTCGCGGTAGCGGTTGATGTTTTTCTCCGTCGTAATGGCGGGGTGCGTGCCCGTTTGGATGGCATATTGCTCGGCAGGCAGGCCGTAGGCGTCGTAGCCCATCGGGTGCAGCACGTTGAAGCCTTTCAGCCTTTTATATCTTGCATAAATATCCGAGGCGATATAGCCCAACGGATGGCCCACATGCAGGCCTGCGCCCGAGGGATAAGGGAACATGTCCAAGACGTAGAACTTGGGCTTGGTGTGGTCGATGTCGACCTTATAGATTTTGTTGTCGTGCCAGTATTGCTGCCACTTTTTCTCGATTTCGTTGAAGTTATAGTCCATGTGATGCAGTGTTTTTCGCTGATTTTGAAAGAAACTGCAAAAATAGGGATTTTTTTCGTACCAAAATAGCGAAAAGTCGCCCAGAAAAGTGTACATTTGCAGCGAAAAGTCGCCCAGAAAAGTGTGCGATTTCGGAGAAAACTCGCCCCGAAAAGTGTTAATATGCAGTATCACAGCATATTAGTTAAGCAGCTATAATATAGGGCACAACGGACCAATTCTCACCTTGCCTTTTATATGGCGTTTTTGCTGAGGGATTTATAGAAGCGACGTGAGTTTATCTCCAAAGCTCATCGTATAATCCTTTTGATTTTCAGAAAGAGATGAACTGACTTCTATTCCTCAATATACCTCCTAATCTCTTCCATCCATCTGTCGTAAGCCTCTGGATGCAGATGCACTCCATCGCGCGTCAGCTCTTGGGGCATTTCGCCATCAACTGCATATAACGAATACAAATCCACATAAACACAATCTGAACGAGAAGCAATTTTCGCAATAGTTTGATTTGAGGTAATGATTTTTTCGCTACTTGCACGACCATTACACATAGAATGGTTCACTGGCAAAATACTTTGAAGATAAAGTTTCGCTTGAGGAGCCACGCTTTTGATGGAATCTACCATTCGCTGATATTGCATTTCAAAGATTTTCTCCGATTTGCGTTGTAAACCATTTATTCCAGTTTGAACAAACACTTTTTCAGGATGAACTGCTCGAATTTGTTCTTTTCTAAACATTACTCCGTCCATATTATCACCAGGATAGCCTAAATTGCATATCTTTACTCTTGAAAAGTAATCTTGAAAGCGGCCGCCCGTAGTAAGAGAACTTCCAATGAAGACAACATCCGCATCATAATCAAGTTTTTGCAACGTATTCGTCCATCCTTTAATACACCAATAGTCGCCACGACTTCGAGGATTTAACTCGCAAAGACCCACGCTTGCTCCTACTCTTTTGAAGAAGTGAGTTTTCATCTCAATCAGGCTAATTCCTCCAAGCAACACTACGTTTGCCACCAATGACAGGACTAATGCAAAGACAAGTCCTCTTCTCTTTTTTGAATCTTTCATTTGATTTGATAGTTTTGTGCTTCACTATCAATCACATCTGAAATCGGACAAAACGAAAGGTGTGAACCTTTCTATTCACATTCACGGGAAGCGTAGGATGAAACCCGCCTAACTACTATAGAGATTGTTCACACCCTCAACTGAGAGTGCATTAACTTTTCAGTAGTTAGCTTAACCAGCTTCTCCGCGAAACAAACTCTTATCCGATTCCAGAACAATCAGTTTCCTACGCTTTTTGTTCGAATGTGATAATAGCTAATGCGTTGTTATTTAATATGTTAATTACTTAATTCTTTTCTATAGATTCCGTTTTTTAATGATTTCCTATATTATTCAAACAAGCTCAATTCCCCATTGGGCTTGATTCTTGTCTTCCCCAAATGCTTATAAGCCAAATCGGTGCACTCGCGGCCTCGAGGGGTGCGCATGATGAAGCCTTCTTGGATGAGGAACGGCTCGCAGACCTCCTCGATGGTGCCGGGGTCCTCGCCCACTGCCGTCGCGATAGTGTTGACGCCCACCGGCCCGCCCTTGAACTTGTCGATGATGGTCGTGAGGATCTTGTTGTCCATGTCGTCGAGGCCGTGCTCGTCCACGTTGAGGGCCTTCAGGCCGACTTTGGCGATGTCCAAAGTGATGGTGCCGTCGCCTTTGATTTGGGCGAAGTCGCGCACACGGCGCAAGAGCAAGTTGGCGATACGCGGCGTGCCACGGCTGCGACGCGCAATTTCGTAGGCCGCCGTGTCGTCGATGGGCACACGAAGAATGCCCGCCGAGCGTTTCACGATTTTAGCCAAGGTGTGCGCATCGTAATACTCCAAGCGCAAATTGATGCCGAAACGCGAACGCAACGGTGCCGTCAACAGGCCGCTGCGGGTGGTGGCACCAATGAGCGTGAACGGGTTGAGCGTGATTTGTATGCTGCGCGCACTGGGACCGGTCTCCAGCATGATGTCGATGCGGAAGTCCTCCATGGCGGAATAAAGGTATTCCTCCACCACGGGGCTGAGGCGATGTATTTCGTCGATGAAAAGCACATCGTTAGGCTCAAGGCTGGTGAGGAGTCCAGCAAGGTTGCCCGGCTTATCCAAAACTGGGCCAGAGGTCATCTTCATGCCCACACCGAGTTCGTGTGCGATGATGTGCGAAAGCGTGGTCTTGCCCAAGCCTGGAGGGCCATGCAAAAGGGTATGGTCGAGGGCTTCGCCACGTTGGGCGGCGGCCTTCACGAAGATGCGAAGGTTGTCGACCACCTGCTTCTGCCCCGCAAAGCTCTCGAACATGTCGGGGCGCAGGGCGTTTTCGAGGTCTTTCTCGGCCTTTGAGAGGCGACTGCCATCGGCATCAAGGTTACTGTTCATGGCCATAGCGTTGGAAATTACCCAAAACTTGTTCAATGTGAATCACCTCAGGGCATGAATCCCAAGTGAAGCCTCCGCCTGTAAGATACCAATGACTCCGTTCCTTTACAGGCACTTTCTTGATGCTCGGAAAGGCCGACAAGGGCATGATAATCACCCGTCCGTCAACCAACGCAATTTGGATTTTGCCACGCACAGGAAACGTGATGTCCTTGATTTCGGGATCCACGTCCCAAAAGCCTTCTATCCTTGGTTTACCCTTCATTTCTTTACGATTTTCATTCTCAGTTTACCGTTCATATAGTCATTCCACTGTCGCTTCAATTCGTCCTTGTACTGCTCGGCAATCGCAAGCACCTCATTGATTTCGGCAGTGGTCAAGTCACCAGCCTTGCAAAGCTCAACTTGCGGTTCAAGCCAAATCTTGCAATAATTCTTTGTCGACTTTCTACCAACATGGACATGAATCCTATTCTCGTTGCTATCCGTACCGAAAATAAGGAAAATCCATGTTCCTTTCATGGTGATATAGAGCATTAGTTTTGGCATAATGACTTGTTTTCTTGCCGCAAAAATAATAAAAATCGGTGGATGACGAAGAATTATGTATTTTTGCAGTCAAAACTATGGTGAAATGAAACGGATCCTTTTCATGATATTGTTTGTGGCAACGGCCTCCATCGCCTTCGCGCAAAGCAATGGTTCAGTGAACGTTAGCCAAGACGACCGCATCGAAAGCCTCATCTCGAAACAGCGGCAACTCTACAAATTGGACAGCTCGTTCAGCGGCTACCGCATCCATATTTTCATGGAAATCGGCAACGAGGCGCTGAAACACGCCGAGGACGTGAAAAAACAATTCGAGCGGGCCTTCCCCGACATCCCGATTTACCTCACCTACGCCGAGCCGTATTTCCGCCTGCGCGCCGGCGACTTCCGCAACCGCGTGGAGGCCGAGAAATGCCTGCGCCGCATCAAGCCCAAATTCAAGGAGGCTTTCGTCACGGCGGACATGATTTACCGCCCGAAATTAGACTAAGCCTTCATTTGGAATCGCTTCGCGAGAAATCATCCAAAAACCAATAATAAAATCACACAAAATCATATTTAGTTGATTTTATACGATTTTTGAAACAATTTTCTTTTGATTTCTTGCGAAGCAATCCCTACGAACTCAGCAATACATTTCTTCAACATTGCGAACCACGATGCCCAACCGAAGGACAAAAGCCTCTTCGGTAGCGAAACCGATGTGCGGCAACATGATGAGATTAGGTGCGGCAAACAACGGATTTTCAGGCTTCAATGGTGGTTCCGTACCATAAACATCGGTGGCGGCACCTGCAATTTTGCCTTCCTTCAAGGCATCGGCCAAAGCCTGCTCGTTGACGACGGGACCACGAGCCGTATTAATTAATAAGGAGCTTGGCTTCATCATGGCGAAGTCTTTTGCGGTGATGAAGTCGCGGGTGTCGGCATTAAGGGCGATGTGCAGGGTGACGATGTCGGATTCCTTCAAAAGGGTCTCCTTATCAACGAAGGTCACGCCTTTGACCTGCTTCGGGGTGCGGTTCCAAGCCAACACCTTGCAGCCGAAAGCATTGGCCAATTTTGCCACGCGCTGACCGATGTTGCCCATGCCGATGATGCCGATGGTCTTGCCCCCGATTTCGCGTCCGGGCATGATGCCCTTGCGGTTGCATTGACGGGTAATCGCATCGTTTTCAAGCACTTTACGATAGAGGTCAATCATCAGGGCGATGGCGAGTTCGGCCACGGCCTCGGTGCTGTAGCCCGCCGCGTTCTTGACCACGATGCCGCGACGCTGACATTCCTCCATGTCGATGTGATCCAAGCCCGTGAAGGCGATGGAAAGCATCTTCAGATTAGGGCAAGCATCAAGGAAGTCCTTTCGTAGCGGGATGTTGCTCTCGACGATGACCTCCGCGCCTTCGGCACGGCGTTTCAGCTCGTCCAAATTCTCGTTGCGGTCGGGATAGACGACCACTTCGTGACCGGCCTTTTTCAGACCCTCACAAGCGGCCTCGATTTGTTCCACTTTCAAGCCCAAAGGCTCCAAAAAGACGATTTTCATTTCGCGGCAATCATTTCGATTTCGACCAAGGCCTTCTTGGGCAGTTCCTTCACGGCAAAGGCGGCACGAGCGGGATAGTCGCCCTTGAAATACTTGCCATAAACGGCGTTCATCTCGCCAAAATAGCTCATGTCGGCCAGATAGCAAACCGACTTCACCACATTGTCGAAGGTGCAGCCCGCCTCGTTGAGGATGGCTTCGAGGTTTTTCATGCTTTGCTCGGTTTGCGCCGGGACGCCTTCCGGCATCTCGCCCGTCTCGGGATTGATGGGCAGCTGGCCCGAAATGTAAACGAATCCGTTGGCTTCAATGGCCTGACTGTAAGGCCCAATAGCTCCAGGAGCTTTTGTCGTTGCGATAACTTTTTTCATTGTTGATAAATTTGATGAATTTCTGAGTGCAAAAATAGGAAAAATATTACCTTTGCAAACTGAAAAAATGACTCGTGCCATGTCGACATTCAAGAATATCCTCCGCAAGCTCAACAACCGCTATGTGTATGCCACATTGCTGTTCTTGGTCGTCATCTTCTTCATCGACCAGTTCAACGTGTTCGCGCAAATCAGGCTACGCAGGTCGCTCATCGACCAAAAACAACAAATCGAATACTACGAAAAGGAGGTCTCGCAAAACAAACAATATCTCCACGACGTGCAAAACGACTCCGCCACGATGGAGAAAGTGGCCCGCGAGCAATACCTGATGAAACGCGACAACGAAGTGGTCTATCTAATTGAGACTCAAGAATGAAGCCTCTTTCGCCAAAACTGACGGTGCGATTGCTGTTCCTCGCCCTTTTTGTCGTTTCGGCTGAGGTGCTCATGGCCCAAGCCCAAGTGATAGGCGGCACAGTCACCGACGGGCAAAGCCGCAAGCCGTTGGCCTTCGTCAACGTGGTCATCAACGACGGCCAGCGAGGCACCATCAGCGACATCGACGGGAAATATGAAATCGCTTCCGACGCGCCAATAAAGTCCATCACCTTTTCTTCCATCGGCTACGAGAAAAAGACGGTCGGCATCGCTCCCGGCCAAAAGAAATGCGACGTCGCGCTGACCCCCACCACCTTCGAGCTGACCGAAGTGACCGTTGAGGCCGGCGAGAACCCTGCCCACCGCATCATCGACAGCCTGATGGCCCACCGCAAAGCCAACGACCCCAACTCGTTAGGGTCGTACCGCTATAAAATCTATGACCAGATGGTCTTCACCATCGACAGCACCGAATTAGGCAACGCCCTCTCCGAAAACACCGAGGGAAGCGGCCTGAAGACGTTTGACAGCATCCTGAAAAAGAGCGACTTGATGGTGATGGAGACCGCCTCGGAAGTGCTCTTCAAGAGTCCCGACCGCAAGCTGCAAAACGTGCTCGGAACCAAGGTGGCGGGCATGAAAAACCCGACTTTCATCTATTTGGTCAATAGTATGCAGAGCATCAGTTTCTACGACGAAACCGTCAGCATCACCGGCACCGACTACGTGAACCCCATCAGCCAAGGCAGCAAGACACACTATTTCTTCAACTTGGAGTCGGTCAACCCCATCGGCCTCGGCGACTCGCTCTACGTGATTTCGTTCCACCCGATGCGCGGCAGCACCTTCAACGGCCTGCGCGGCACGATGACCGTCAACAGCGACGGCTGGGCCCTGCAAAGCGTGAAAGCATCGCCCAACGACAAAGGCGAACTGTTCACAGCCAACATCCAACAGCTCTACCAAAAGATTGAAGGCCAATGGTTTCCGAAGCAACTGAACACCAACCTGAAGTTTGCAGGCATCGCCGTAGGAGTCGACAGCACCTCACTGTCGATGGTGGCCATCGGCAAAAGCTACCTCACCGACATCGAAATCAACCCCGAACTCAGCAACCGCCAGTTTTCGGACATCGAAATCAAGGTGAACCCCGACGCAGGCTTCCGCGACGAGACATTCTGGAACGCCCACCGCATCGACTCGCTGACGGAGCGCATCCGTTCGACCTACCTCCTCGTCGACTCCATCACCGAAGGCTCCGACATCTTCGACCGCGTGCTCGGCTTCACCGGTCGCCTGATGACCGATGCAGCCATCGCCATCGGACCCATCAACTTCGACATCGACCACGTCATCAAGTATTCCATCGCCCGTGGCTTTTTCTTCGGCCTCGGCCTCAGCACCAACGACCGCCTCTCGCGCTGGTTCAGCGTCAACGGTTCATTCGGCTATTGGACGAAAATCAAAAGACTAGACTACAACGGCGGCCTGACGCTGATACTCAACCGACAGCGGCAGATGGAGTTGGCCTTCAACTACACCCATTCGTCGGAGGCCATGGGCGAGTTTGGCGGCATGCTTGAGCTTGACAACGGCACTTTGCTCAGCGAGGCCAACTACAAATACACCTTCTACGAAAACGTGCTGACCCGCCGCGACCGCTTCGACCTCACCTACTCGACCCGTTTCGCCCGCCACTTCAAGGCTTATATCAACCTCAGTCACAGCGACAAGCGCTACGGTCGGCAATTCTTTTGCGACCCCGCCGACACAATCACCGGAGGCCGTTTCAGCGTGGCCGAAGTCAAGCTGCGGTTTGCCTACAACGAGAAGTTCCTGAGCACGCCACAAGGCATACGGTCGCTGGGCACCACCTACCCCATCGTCTGGTTCGCCTACCAACACGCTTTCCCCAACCTGCTTGGCAGCCAATTCGAATACGACCGCTTCAAGTTCGAGATGCAGAAATATTTCTACACGCACTATTTGGGCGTCGCCAAAATCCATTTGCAGGCCGGCTATGCCACGGCAACCTGCCCAGTGATGGAGACCTTCAACATCCTTGGCACCGACGACAAGTTCGGGCTTTATTCGCCTGGCAGCTTCAGCACGATGGAGGTCGACGAGTTTTTCTGCGACCGCTTTGTGGCCATCTACCTGAGCCACAACTTCAACGGGATGCTGTGGAAAACCAACTCGCGGTTTTTCAAGCCCGAGCTGACCATCGCAACCAACATCGGCTGGGGCGACATGAAGCGTGCCGACGCCTTCCCCGACAAGAACTTCAAGACGATGGAAAAGGGCTATTTCGAGAGCGGTTTTGTGGTCAACGGCATCGTGTCGACACCGTTAGCCAAAATTGGAGCAGGCGTTTTCTATCGCTATGGACCTTACAGGCGTGCGGGAGTTTGGGAGAATTTCGCCTTGAAATGGTGCGCGACTATTAGTTTATAGTTGAGAGTTTAGAGTTGAGGGGGCTTGGGGTGCTCCGTAGGAGCTTTCTTTTAATAGGATAAAAACGAAACGACCCGCAACAATGCTCCGTAGGAGCTTTCTTTTAATGGAACAAAGATGAAAAAAACATTCTTGGTAATTTTGGCTCTGTTGGCCATGGCTTCGTGCGACAACCAGCCGAAAAAGATCATCCTTCAAGGCCTTGAGCAAGGCTCATATTATGCCATCACCTATTACGACGAACAAGGGCGCAACTTCCAGCGCGAAGTGGACTCCATTTTCCGCGCCGTCGATAGGTCCGTCAACTTGTGGGTCGACAGCTCGGTGATTTGCAAGGTCAATCGTAACGAACAAGTTACGCTCGACAGCATCTTCGTCGACAACTTCCGCATCGCGCAAGAGGCCGCAGCACTCTCCGACGGCTATTTCGACCCCACCATCTCGCCCATCGTGGCCGCTTGGGGCTTCAGCGCCAAAACCGGCGACAGCATCACACCACAACTCATCGACAGCTTGAAACAATTGGTTGACTATCGCAAAGTGAGGATCGAAAACGGGAAAGTCGTCAAGGAGAATCCCGCCATGCAATTGGACTTCAACGCGATAGCCCAAGGCTACACTTCCGATATGATTGCCTCGTTTTTGGAAAGCCGTGGCATCAGCAACTACTTGGTCGACACAGGCGGCGAAATCATGGCCAAAGGCAACAAACCCGACGGCAAGCCCTGGATTGTAGGCATCGAGAAACCCGCCGACAACTGGGACTCGGAACAGGTGGTGCAGACCCGCATCGCTTTGCGCGACAAGGGCTTGGTCACCTCGGGCAGCACCCGAAAATACGTGGAGCGCAACGGCAAACGCTACTCCCACTGCATCGACCCGACGACAGGCTATCCCGTTGAACACCAATTACTCAGCGCAACGGTATTGGCTGAAAACTCCGTTTGGGCCGACGCCTTGGCCTCCATCTGCATGGTGATGGGCATGGAGAAATCCTTGGAAATCATCAAAGCCCTCGATGGCGTGGAAGCCTACTACATCTTCGTGAACGAGGAAGGTGAGTTGGAGACCTTTGCGACGGAAGGGTTCGAGGCACTCGTCATAGAATGAGAAAAGCCGGCAGCTTCCCGAAAAACACGTAGAGACGCCACACCGTGACGTGACGTCTCTACGATTCTCACGCGGGAATTGCAAATTCCCCTTTCTCCCGTCTTGCAAATGACAAATCGCCCTGAACAATTTGTCGGAAAAAGTCGTAAATTGTCGCCCGCGCCTGCGCGCAAATTTATAGAGGTGATGGGCGATAAGAATGTGTGTGTTTAAACAAATTTCCGAAACCTCCAAATTTTATTGGGGTTTTCTTCGCCTCGGCGACCGAATATTTGTTTGTTTTTGCGGACATTACTCCTTGTTCCTTTTAGGGGTGCAACAATACGAAAAGAATTGCAAAGTGGTCACGAAACCAGGGAAAATTTTTGGGGAAATACGAATCCTCGTTCAAACGAATGTTTCAGCAAAGGCAAAAGAAAAACCCTTGCAACTGTTGATCATCAACTCATTACAAGGGTTTGTGATGTACTCCCGCAGGGGGTATTCTTTTGAACACGTCTTGTTTTTCGTTCTCAAACTACCCCTTTGAATTATCATCATAATAAATTGTATTTCAGTTATTTATAAAAATTTCTGATTATTTAGACGGATAATAAATTATCACGAATGAGCAAATTTTTCGCGTTTGGTTGACACGGCGTTGACACGGATTCGGAATAATTTTGTATATTTGCATTGCCTTTCGGGAAGATAGGGGTATCTTCCGAGAGGTAATGATAACTCACTGATTTTTAACTTAAATACTTAATCAAATGGCAACTATTAAGTTTTACCTTTCAAGGTACATCAAGAAGGATGACGAAAGGGGCGAAATCCAACTTCGTTTCAGCGGAAACAGGAATTTCGTTAAGAGAGCGGCCACTGGCATCCACATCTACGCGGGCAACTGGGACGCTGAAAAAGGAATGCCCAAGAGCAAGAAAAACAACAAGTACGGCGACAAATTGGAGGAAATCCGGGACAGATTGAATCTGTTGACCTCTTTCCTGCTGCGTTGCTGGGAAAAGACAAATGAAAACGAATTAAAGCCTGACTCCTTGACCTATTGGATGAATGACATCGAATGGGGCAGCACATCTGAACCCATCTATGTCAACGGCCAAGAAATCACCGCCACACGATGGACGATTGACAGCAAAAAGCGCCTGAGCGAAGTGAAGGCCATCCGCAAGAGCGAACGCGCCAAGATGGAGAACAGCTATTTCCTCGACACTTACAGCTTCTTTATTGAGGAACAATACAAGAATGGCGTTATCGGAGATAGCAGACATAAGACGTATTACACTTGCTATGGCCTTTGGGATAGGATGGAAAGATACCAAGGCAAGCGGTATAAGGTGAAAGACATGACAACCTCCTTGATTTACGATTACAGGAACTTCGTTTTGAACGAGTGCGATTTATGGGAAAAGAAGCCTTTGAAGGAAAAGCCAAGCAAGTATTCAACCAAAACGGGTGAAATACTGGTTCCCAAAAAGCAATATGAAAAGATTTATGAAGGCTACGAGATTATGCTGAGCAGGGGTGTCGAAAAGCGAAGCCTGAATTATGTGGTCATTCAAATCAAGTATCTGAAAGCCTTCTGGCATTGGCTGATGAAGATTCAGAAAGCCAATGTTGAAGACATCTTCCTTACCTTCAACATGGACCAGTCGGTATATGGGACGCCTTTCTATTTCTCGAACGAGGATAGAAACACACTCTTTGAAGCTGACTTCAGCAAACGGCCTGAATTGGCTGTGCAAAGGGATATCTTTGTTTTCCAATCCTTGGTGGGATGCCGTGTCGGAGATTTGACCCGACTGAAGAAATCAAACATTGTGGACGGTGACACGCTGCAATATGTAGCAGGTAAGACGAAGAATAAGAGCGGAAAGATCGTGACGGTTCCGCTGCATCCCATCGCCATGACTATTATAAATAGGTATAAAGACATTGAAGGTGACAGGCTTCTCCCCTTCATCGCTGACCAAAACTATAATGATGCCATCAAGGAGATGTTTAAGGCTCTGCCGGAAATTGATCATGTTGTGACGATTCTTGACCCAGTGACCAGGCTTGAAAAGCAAGCCAAACTTTCGGAGGTGGCAAGCAGCCACATGGGACGAAGGAATTTCTGCGGCAACCTCTATGAGGCTGGCTTCCGGGATGCAGACATCGCATCGATGAGCGGACACGCAGAAGGGAGTAGGGCTATCGCCCGATATCGAAAAGTGAGCGATGAAACAAAAAAGAAGATGATCAAATCTCTATAAGAAATGAACGGGGCGATGGCTAAAGCTGTCGCCCCATTAGTTTTAATGAAAAAAGGAAGCCGCAAAATTGGGGTAACGGCTTCCCTCTCAGTGATAACTACTGAACTCCATCAAATGGCAACGGAGCGATTGCAAAGATAGACATTTTCCAGAACACTTAAAGCAAGCGGGATGGATTTTTTCGCGCACTGTGTAGGCGGGCATCACGGCCATCGCCGAACACCGCGCCGCAAGACCTCCAATCGTTTTTCCCGCCGGAGCCTGACTGGATGGCAAAGGCTGCGGCCATGAAGCTTCCCCACAAGGGACAAGCGACCTCCGCAGCCTTTGACAGCCAAGCAGCACACCGAATCGATTAAATTTGCTGGAGTGGATTTGCGGATGACCGACCGAGGATGAGAAACGAGAGTGGGAAAACGCAAAACCACTATTAACCGAAGGCGGACAAAGGATGCGGCCATGAAGCTTCCTAAAAGATGCGACACCTACCCCCGCATCCTTTGGCCGACTGAGGTAAAATTAAAACCACCTACCAAGCCGGACGAGGTGACAAAAAAAGGAGAAGGTCTCCATCAGGAAACCTTCACCATTTTAATCACAATCGTTATTGCAGTGATGATGACAGCCAGCAACACCACCACCATACCGAGCAGAAACCACATAAAAGCGGGAGGCTTTTTCTTTTCAGGCGGCGGCTCTTCGACGACGATCTGCGGATAACGCAGCGTGTCGGCGAAGTGTACTGGCTCGGGTTCGGCCTCGTAGGTGACTGTGAGGCTGTCATCAGTGGCCGTTGCCGTGAAGGTGCCCTGCTCCGTCTGGATCTTGACGGCTTGGCCGTCAAGCAGCGGAGCCAAGGGCATCACGGCAGAATCGGCCAAAGGTGGCAATTCAATGAAGGTGTCGATGGGATGCGCCTGAACGCTCAGCAGCTCGGGGCATCGCTCAGCGATGCGACGGATGCGACGCTGGGCGCGGCGCTTCGCGTCGCAGGCACATAGCACCATCGACACCGACAACAGGAAGAGGAAACAGCGTGTCTTCATGGCCTTACAGGTTTTCGATCAATTGCTTCAGCTCAGCGTTTTCAAGGGTGAGTTGTGCGACCTGAGCGGACAGCCCGACGATTTCCTTGCGGGCCTCGGTCAGCTCGGCGTAGACGCGCTTGTTTTCCTCAACCAGGTTGAAGATAGTTTGCTGCATCTCTCGGATGGTGCGGTTCTGGCGTAGCCGCGTGGCGGCGAGCCAGGAGGCCACACCCGTGACAGGAGCCAGCAACATCGAAATCCATTCAAACGTGGTCATGGCTGTCAGGATTTGTTGATCTTACGACCTACCTTTTCGGCGCGGGTCTTGATGATGAACGAGCCGAAGCCACGGAGATAGACGTTTTCACCCTTAGCGGCATAAGTGAGGTAGAAGCGGACGGAATCGCCCTCTTCTGCCCAGTTGCCGACAGGAACGGACACACCCATGCTGGGGTCGGTAACGTCGGTGTTGAAGACACCGATTTTGCGCTTGGTGACGTTGTAGGCGACCGCTATGAAGTTGGCCTCGGCAGGCTTGCCGATGGCCTCAGCTGCGGCAGCTTCAGCATAGATGGCCAGTGAGCCATCGATTTCGGAAACGAGGCATTCGAGCATTGGCGAGTCGATGCGCTCACCGTTGCCGATGCCCTCCATCAGGGAGAGGTCGACGGATTTCACGTCGTCCACGACAACAGCGGCAGCGGCCAGCTGGCGCGTGAGCATGTTGCGGCGGGTCATGCCGCGCATGACCGTCGGGAAGAGCGAGGCAAGCTGCTCATCGCTGAGCTGCGCAACGAGCTG
>R28__coassemble_513_pt1 | contig 15567 bp, 8 predicted proteins | sample R28__metabat2_low_PE_021 | metagenome-assembled genome bin R28
CGAGCAAAAGCGTCATCATCAAAGAAAATACTTTCTTTTTCATAATGAATGAGTTAAGTTAATAAATGGGTTAATTGATCTATAATTAGAATCGCCACGGTTGTGGGCCGTGGTTTGCTCTAATTCAACGTCATCATGGGACAAGCCCATTTGGAAAGGTTTTATGCGCATAAAAAACATAATTGTCAGACACAAGAAAGACTGACGAAACGCGCCTTACCCTTAGCCGTTTTTTTGACTTGTAATCCACTGATTTTGGACTAATTGTCTAATATCAAAAAAAAAGCGACCCATGAGGGTCGCTTTTGCGGTTTTTTGAGGGGAAAGAGGGCTGTATTCGGGCCGAATGCTGGCCGTCAGATCCACTTCACCAGCGGGAAGTCCTGCCTATGCGGCAGCATCGGGTTGGTGGGATACACACGGAAGGTGAAATTATAAACACCTGCACGACTGATCGGCACCTTTATATAATACTTCACCCAGCCGTCGCCCGAGTCGACGAGTTTCATCTTGCACACGTCGGTGATTTCGTCGACCACGTCGTTGTTCTTGTTGCCGAAGAGCAACTCGATGGCGAGGTCGCCTGGGTTGAGGTCGGGCGTGAGCAAAGTGATCTCTGCAATGAACTGCTCGCCGAAGGTGAGCGGGCGCACATTGGTGTCGGGCAGGATGATCGACTTCACCTCTACCTTGTCCCAAGCGTTGCGCACGCGCGTCTTCCAAGCGTTGATCTCGAAAGCCTTCTCGTAGCGGTTGGCCCGCATCCAGTTGGTGCGCTCGATGAGCTTGTTGTAATATTGCTCGAAGTAGTCGTCCATCATGCGTTTCATCGTGAAGCGCGGCGAAATCTCGTTGAGGCACTTCTTCATGGCGGCCACCCAACCCGTGGGCACTTCCTGCACATTGCGGGCATAGTAGAGCGGGACGATTTCGTTTTCCAACGTGTTGTAAATCGTTTCGGCATCCATCTCGTCCTGATAGCGCTGGTCCTGATAGGTGCGTTTCTCTTGGATGGCCCAGCCGGCATCGGGACGATAGCCTTCGGCCCACCAGCCGTCCAAGACCGAGAAGTTGAGCACGCCGTTCATCACGGCTTTCTCGCCGCTCGTTCCAGAGGCTTCGAGCGGGCGCGTGGGCGTGTTGAGCCACACATCGACACCACTCGTCAAGCGAGCGCCAAGCTCCATGTCGTAGTTGCTGACGAACAGTATCTTTCCGATGAACTCAGGTCGACGCGAGATGTCGATGATCATCTTGATAAGGTCTTGCCCAGCCTTGTCGTTGGGATGTGCCTTGCCTGCAAAGAGGAAAATGACAGGGCGCTTCGAGTCGTTGACCAATTGCGAGAGGCGTTCCAAGTTGCCAAAGAGCAAGTGGGCGCGTTTGTAGGTGGCGAAACGACGGGCAAAACCGACAATCAAGGCGTTTTCGTTCAAGCTGTTAACCGTCTGCATGATGAGTTTCGGGCTTTCCTGACGCTGGCGCATGTCCTCCTTCAGCTTCTCCGACAAATAAGCGACCAATTCGTGCTTGAGTTGCTTGCGGATGTTCCAGATTTGGGCATCGGGTACCTCGTTAATATGGCTCCACATCTCCATATCCGACTGGTGGTCGATGTAGTCGGGGCCAAAGGTCTCCTTATAGAGCCGTTGCCAGAGGCGGTTGCTCCAAGTGGGCAGATGCACGCCGTTGGTGACGTAGCCGATATGGTTTTCCTCGGCGAAATAGCCCGGCCACAGCGACTGGAACATCTCACGCGACACGCGGCCGTGGATCTTACTCACGCCGTTCACCTCTTGGCTGAGGTTGGTGGCTAAGACGCTCATCGAGAACTTCTCATTCGGGTTGTTGGGATTGAAGCGACCCAAACCCATGAAACGCTCCCAACTGATGTTCATGCGGTTGGCGTAGTGCGGCATGTAGGTACGGATCAAATGCTCTTCGAAAGCATCATGACCAGCCGGAACGGGCGTGTGCGTCGTGAACAAAGTCGAAGCCCTGACCAATTCAAGCGCGACGTCGAAGTCGAGGTTGTGCTTGTTGATGTATACGCGCAGGCGCTCCAAGCCACTGAAGGCCGCATGGCCCTCGTTGCAATGGTAGATGGTCGGCTTCAGGCCCAAGGCTTCGAGCAAGCGGATACCGCCCACGCCGAGGAACATCTCCTGCTTGATGCGCATCTCGCTGTCGCCTCCGTAAAGTCGGCTGGTGATGCCACGGTCCTCGGGCGAGTTCTCCTCGATGTCGGTGTCCAAGAGGTAGAGCCCTACCCTACCCACGTTGACGCGCCAGGCCTTGGCGTAGACCGAGCGGCCCGGGAAGGCGATGCTCACCTTGACCCAGTCGCCATTTTCGTTGTATACGGGTTGCAGCGGCAGTTGCGAGAACTTCTGCGGGATGTATTCGGCGCGTTGTTCGCCTGAGACAGTGATCTCCTGGGCGAAATAGCCGTAACGATACAGCAAGCCGATGCCCACCATGTTGGCGTTCGAGTCGGAGGCCTGTTTCATGTAGTCGCCGGCCAAGATGCCCAGGCCGCCCGAATAGATCTTGAGGCTCTTCATCAGGCCGTATTCCATGCTGAAATAGGCGATGAGGTCCTTTTGCTGCGTCGGCTGCGCCATGTAAGCGGTGAATTGGCCGTACACCTTATTTAATTGCGCGACAAACTCCTCGTTGTTCTCCAAATCCTTGATTTGCTCGACGGAAAGCCCTTCCATCAAGGCGACGGGATTCTGCTCGGTGGCTTTCCATGCCTCCGGGTCGATGCTCTCGAACAGCTCGATGGCATCCACGTTCCAGCACCACCAGATGTTGCGCGACAGTTCCTCCAATTTCTGCATTTCGGTGGAATAAACCGGCTTCACTAATACCTTCTTCCAACTGGGGCTGTCGTTCTTTTGGTAGACCACCTCGTGCATCATGTCGGCATATGGGATAGGCTCCAGCATATAATGGCGGCCGCCCGACTTCTCAAGCGCCACGTCCCAAGCCTTCTCATAACTGACGATCAAGTCTTTCCAAAGCAATTTCTCAGCCACCTTCAGGGCCGACTGCGACACCTGCTCCATGTCCTTTTCCGACATACCGATGAAACGGCGCAAAGCGGCCACCATCTCGTCCAACACCTTATTAATATTACCCTCCTCGCGCGGCACGATGGTCACGGCCTCGTTGCCTTGGCACTCCTGCATGACGAACTTGCCAAAGCCGGAGACGTCGGACGTCAAGGTCGGGATGCCCATCGAGACGCTTTCGAGCGGGGTATAGCCCCACGGCTCGTAATACGACGGGAACATGGAGAAGTCGAAAGCGGAAAGGAACTCGCTGTAAGTCAGATTGAAAATACCATCGTTGCCATTAAGGTAGGCGGGCACGAACATCACCTTCACCTTGTCGTTATGGTCGTTTTGCAGACCTGAATTGCGCAAGGTATTCAGGATGGCGTCGTTCTCATACTCAAAGATATGGTGCGTGGCCGGGAAATCGGTGTGCCCCATGATGGGGTTGGAACCGTCGAGGCGGTGCTGCAAGTCCTTCGACGGACCGGCGATGTTGCCCGGAACGGCAATCACGCCGACCACCGTGCGCGGCAGGTTCTTGTCCTCGTTGAGGCGGCGCAGAGCCTCGATGAAGAGGTCGATGCCCTTGTTCTTGAACTCATAGCGTCCGCTGTTGATGACCATGAGACAGTTGCGGTCGATAGGCTCGCCGCACAACGTTTCAGCGATGTGAAGCACTTTCTCACGAGCGTCGTTGCGCTTCTCGGCAAAAGCCATGGCATCCTTGCGCAAAGGATGGTCGATGCCGTTCATCGTCACCACGTCGGGCTTGCGGTAGAGGAACTGTTCGCATTCTTGCGCCGTGATGTCGCTCACCGTCGTGAAGGCATCGGCATTCTTGGCCGCCTTCTGCTCCATCGACTGCTGCGAAACGATGTTGAACTGCATGGCCATCACCGAAGGCAGATACGACTTCAGGTTGTCGTAGAGCGGCAGGCCGTTGCCCGAGATGGCACGACCGAGATAGGTGGCATGGGTGGTGAACACTGTGGCGATGTGCGGGCAATGCTCTTTGAGGTACAGCACGCCCGAGCCCGTCATCCACTCGTGGAACTGCGCCACGATGTTGGTGACCTGTTGCAGGTTGAAGTTGACGAAGCTCTCAATCACCTGACCGGCGGCATAGCCGAAAAGCACCGGCTCGATATAGTCCCACTGGCCACGGATGCTGTCGAGCTCGTATTGCTCCCACAGGTGACCGAGGATTTCGTTCTTGGTCTGGTAGAGCGGCGTGTAGTCCACCAAGATGGCAATGGGACTGCTCTCGATCTTCCAGCGACCGATACGGAACTTCAGGCCTTGCGCCAAAGCCCTTTCGCGCCATTCGGGGAAGAGGTCGTTGTCTTCTACAAAATAAAGCGTCTCGTGCGCTTCCTTCACCACATCGGGACCCACAGTGATGTAATGGTCGCCCAGCAACTCGCGCATGGCGTTCGACTTGGTGGAAAGCACCGTATAGATGCCGCCCACCATGTTACACACTTCCCAACTGGTTTCAAAAAGGTATTCGGGGTTTTTCATTCAGGGGTATTTAAAATTTAGTATTTAAAGATTTAAGATTCAAGATTTTACGCATTTTCACTTTTCCAAAAGCGATTTTTCGTAATCATTTATTACTCAACACTTTCAACAACTTCTTTTTTGCGTTTCGAGAGTTTCTGCACGCGGTCGGCGAAGTCGGTGAGAACGTTCATGTAGTTGACGTAGGCATCGTAGGGCGAGGCGTAATGGTTGAAGTACTTGTGTACTACGCCGTCCGACAGCCACTTCGTGCACATGTAATAGAAGTGGTCGGAGGTTTGGAGCATGGTCCAATCCTGCTGCAGCTCCTCGTCCTTGATGCGATGCACTTTGGCCGTGAGGTCGTAAAGGGCGCGATAGGCATCGTCCTGCAAGGGGTTGCCGAGCCAAGCCGTGAGGTCGCGCTCCTCGTCGCTCCACGAGAGCACGTTGGGCACGTTGACCGCGCTCACCGGCTGCAAGGTCTTGGCCAACTCCTGTGGCGTGGCAAACTTGAACTTGCTGCCTTCCAAAACCGCCTTGGGCAGACGTTCCATAAAGTTGAAGATGCCCGTCTCGGCCTGCTGGTGCTCGCCAAAGGTCTCGTAATCCATGAAGATGTTGACCACCTCTTCCTCTTCGGGCAAAGCGTTGAGCCAGCTGACGAAGTCCTCCGTGCGGAAACCGTCCTGCACGAAGCGGAAGGCAATCTCGTCGCTGAACTTGAAGTTGCGCAACAGCACCTTCAGCTTCGGGTTGATGGCGTTGGCGTACATGTAGTTGGGACTCTTCCAGCCCAAGATGTGCTTCGCGCCTTCGGTGAGCATGAGGTTGTAGCCCATGTCGGCCACCGTCGCCCCAATTTCGTCGCTGTAGATCAGCTCTGTGTTGCGGAAGGTCTTCGGCGTGACGCCAAACACTTCCTTCATCTTGCGCTTGTGGGCCAGCACTTGCCGTTTGAACTCGTCGGGGTTATTGAGCGAGGCGAGGCTGTGGGCATAGGTCTCCGAAAGCACCTCCACCCTACCCGTGGCCACCAGTTTCTGGAAGCTCTCAAGCACCTCGGGGGCATATTGCTCCATCTGCTCGATGACGACACCCGAAAACGAGAACGCCACCTTGAATTGGTCGCCAAGTTGCTCGATTTGCCGCATCAGCAGCTCGTTCATGGGCAGGTAGCATTTCTCGGCCACGCGCCGCATGATCATACGGTTGCTGTAGTCATCGTAGTAATAGTGTTTCTTCCCAATCTCGAAGAAACGATACGTGCGCAGCCTATAGGGCTGATGCACTTGGAAATAGAAACAGATTGATTTGCTCATATTATGATTGTTTAATTTATCAATAGTTAATCTACTTTTTATATCCTATCGGAGTGCGTGGTCCTGACTGGGTAACCCTCAGCTGGTCTAAGGCATCGTTAATGGCCTCAATCTGAATTGCAATTTCATTATTGGTCTGTTCCTGCATCTGGTTGACATCGTTTTGGTCATGCAGGATTTCCTCGATATAGTTGTTCAATTGGTCAACTTTATGGGATAGTTGTTCTACCTTTAAATCCATTGACAACATTGTGGAAATGGCCTGCCTCATGGCAATAAACGCTCTCGTCACCATCACACTCATCTGAATGGCACTTGGACTTCTTAAAACAGAAGCAAGCATTACGGCACCGTGCTCAGTAAAAGCGTATGGCAACGCCGTTTTCTTACGTTTTTCCATAGATGATGTCACAAATTGTGATATCATACCCAACTTTATGATGTCCTCCCATTCATCTACGGTAAGACGAAACATAAAATCCTCTGGAAAACGCTCCAAATTGCGTTTGACGGCCTGGTTCAGAGTTGCAGTTTTTACGCCATACACACAAGCAAGGTCGTAGTCAAGCATTACCTTTTGACCTCGAATATCGTATATAGCGCTTTTAATATCGCTCAACAATGTATTTTTTTGAATTGTCAATCCGTCACTCATAAGTTAACTGATTCAAATTGATTCAATATGCTATCACAAACTATGATGCCAAAATGGCATCTTATACCACCCCCTCATAAACCGTCTTAATCTTCTTAGCCGCTAATTCCCACTTGAGGCTGTCCACCTCGTCCTTGCCTTCGTTCTTGAAACAATCGGCCAAGGGCTTGTAGTGGCACAGGCCGTAAATGGCGTCGGCCAGGCCGTTGATGTCCCAGAAGTCGACCTTCAAGGCGTGCTTCACCACCTCCGAAACGCCCGACTGCTTGCTGATGACCACAGGCACGTTGAGACGCATGGCCTCCAACGGCACGATGCCGAACGGCTCGGAGATGGACGGCATGACGAACACGTCGGTCATGGCAAACATCTGGTCGACGGCCTCGCCCTTCAGGAAGCCCGTGAAGTGGAAATGGCTGCCCATGCCCAACTGCGCCACGCGACGGATCATCTTCTCTAACATGTCGCCCGTGCCCGCCATCACGAAGTGGATGCTCGGGTCGACTTGATGGATCTTGTAGGCCGCCTCGATGAAGTATTCCGGCCCTTTTTGGTACGTGATTCTGCCGAGGAAGGTCACCACCTTGGCATCCAAGCCGCTGCGTTCGTACTCCGACTTGGGCTTGTCGTTAGGCTCGACGGCGTTGTGAACCGTGACGACCTTGTTCGGATCAATGCCGTATTTCTCGATGACGATGTTGCGCGTCAGGTTGCTCACCGTGATGACACGGTCGGCGGCTTCCATGCCACGTCGCTCGATGGCGTAAACATCCGTGTTGATGTTCTCGCCCGAGCGGTCGAACTCAGTGGCATGCATGTGGACCACGAGCGGCTTGCCCGTGGTCTCCTTGGCCGCGATGCCTGCCGAATAGGTCAGCCAGTCGTGGGCGTGGATGACGTCGAAGTCGTATTTCGTGGCCAACGACGAGCCAATCAAGGCGTAGCGTGCCACCTCCTCCATCAGGTTCATGCCGTATTTGCCCGAAAACTGGTAGTTGCGCGCAAACACCGACCCGCTGCGGTTGAAGTTCTCCACCACATGACGGTCGTATTCTAATACGTTGGCGAACTCCTCCGGCCCGACATACGGGATGATGTTGGACCCGATTTCCATGTATTGCACACGCTCCCAATAACTTCTGTCGGCCTCATGGTCGATGTCGATGGTCACGTCGCTGGCATTGAGCAGACGGACGTTGCTTTCGTCCTCGTCGCCGTAGGCACGAGGCACCACAAACAGCACCTCAACGCCATTCTTGGCTAAGCCTTTGGTCATGCCGTAGCAAGCCGTTCCGAGGCCGCCTGTGATATGCGGGGGAAACTCCCACCCAAACATCAAGACTCTCATTTTGAGCCTCCTTTCTTATTTAATTCGTCAATCAAATACTTGAGATAAAGCAATGCGCCCACGCTCGTCGACTGCGAGATGCAGCCACGTGCCTCGAAGGGCGGGTTGCCGTCGTAGATCTCCGAAATCGTCCCGATGCCGTTCTCCTTGATGGCCACTTCAAAGCCCTCGTAAAGATCCTCAAGGTAAGGCAACGAGGTCTTCCCGAACAGCTTCACCGACAAATCGGCATAAAACGCTATCAACCAAGGGAATGCCGTACCGTTATGATAAGCCCGTTCACGTTCCGAATGGTTGCCAATGCTCACGCCCTTATAGTTTTCGTCGTTGGGCGACAACGAGCGGATGCCTCTTGGTGTCAGCAACTCGGAATGGGCAATGTCGAAGGCGCGTTTTTGCATCGTTTCGGTCATTGGCGTGTAAGGCAAGGCCGCCGCAAGCATCATGTTGGGGCGCACCTGTGCATTTTTCTCGTTACTGTTCACATAATCGTAGAAGCCATTGGTCGCCTTATTAATAAAGGTGTCGGCAAACGAGGCTTTCACCTTGTCGGCCAGTTCTTTCCATTTCTTCAGCAATGCACTCTTCGGTTCGGTTGCTTCCAACAAATCAGCCGCATAGCGCAAAGCATTATACCACAACGCATTGACTTCAATGGCCAAGCCTGTTCTCGGTGTCCAAGGTTTGCCCTGGGCGAAGACGTTCATCCAAGTCAAGGCCAAGTCGCGGTTACCAGCATAGAGCAAACCGTTGTCCAAGGTATGCACATTGAAATCGGTGCCCGCAATGAAACTCTCCAAGATGGTCGTCATCGGCTTCTTGTATTTCTTCCAAATGTCCTTCTTGTCCTTGCCGAGCATCTTCTCGTAGAGTTGCAGCACATAGAAGAACCACAGCGGAGAATCTACTGCCGTGAAATACAGGCTTTTCTGGTAATATCGGTGCGGGAAGAACGGGCCTTGCATCCTTGAAACGAGGTAGTCCAAAGCCGCGATGAAGGTCTTTTCGTCGCCTTGCGCCAACGTGATGCCAGGCAAGGCAAGGAACGTGTCGCGACTGCACGAGCCGAACCACGGGAAACCAGCCCAGAGCTTTGTGCCTTGTTCATCGCGGATGATGAACTGGTCGGCAGCCTTCAGCAGGCAATCTTCGTAACTTGTTTGAGGCAGCAAACGTTTCACCTCGGCCTCGCATTGCCGCTTGATGGCCGCAGGGTTTTCTTCTTGCAGGCTCACCGAGAGAATCACCGAGTCGCCTTGTTTCATCGTGAGTTCGAAGAAACCAGGGACAAACTGGTCCTCGGCAGCCTCATAGCCGCGTTCTTGCTCGCGGATGTAGAACATGTTGTAGTACCAATGCGGGATGTGCGTGTATTCCGCCGACCTGCTGAATTGCAGGAACAGCCGCGAATAGTCCTTGTAAAGCTGCCACGACGCCCCGTTTTTCACCATTTCCACCTTTCGGCTGGCGTCGTAGTTCTCGTGCGTGAGCATGTGGACGTTGCGGAAGGCCAAAAACGGCTGCACGCGCAAAGTGATGGGTGCCACGGCTTCGCGCAAGGTGTAGCGCACGAAGAGTCGGGCTTCGGTGGAGGAGAAAATCAGTTCCTTGTCGAGCACCACGTTGCCGATGCGGTAGGTGAGTTTCGGCATGGGGTCAGCCGTGAAGTCGCGGAGGTATTTGTGGCCGCGTGGCGCGAAGATGCCTTCTGGGTACATGTGAACACCAAGGTGGAATTCCTCCTTGTTCTCGATGATGGTCTCGTCGAGGCTCGACAGCAAGACGTGGTTGTTGTTGTCCAATTGCGGTTGCGGAACCACTAATAAGCCGTGGTATTTTCGAGTGTTGCAGCCAATCACCGTGGTGGCCAGGAACGCCCCCTTCGCATTGGAGCGCAACACCTCGCGGTTGAGCGTAAACTCCAGATTGACCAGTTTCTTTTTGTCCCAAGAGATGTAACTCATAGTATATTTCGTGTTTATTTTTTCGTCGAAAGTGACTACAAAAATAATGTTTTTATTAATTGCAACCAAAAAACACACTTTTTTTATCTTTGCCAGCTCAAAATGACATTAAAATTGCAAACCATGGCAAAAAAACTCATCAACATGATTGCTTTAAGCATGATCACCCTGGCCTCGTGCACCTCGAACAACGAGCCTAAGACCGAGGCCGAACCTAAAAATCCTTTCCTCACGGAATACACCACACCCTTCCAAGTGCCGCCGTTCGACCAAATCAAGAACGAGCACTATCTGCCTGCTTTTGAGGCGGGTATGAAGGAACAATTGGCCGAAGTGGAAGCCATCGTCAGCAATGCCGAGACGCCCACTTTCCAAAACACCATCCTGCCCTTCGACAAGTCGGGCGAGACCTTGGACCGCGTCAGCAACGTGTTCTTCAACCTCAACGAATGCCTCACCAACGACGAGATGATCAAAATCGCCGAAACGGTGCTGCCCCTGCTTTCCAAACACAGCGACAGCATCATGATGAACCCGAAACTCTTCGAGCGCATCGACTACGTCTATCAGCACCGCAACGAAATGGGCCTCGACGACCAACAAATCCGCGTGGTCGAGAAGTACGAACAAGACTTTGTGCGCAACGGTGCCGCCCTGCCCGCCGACAAGCAAGCCGAGCTGAGCAAAATCAACGAACAACTCTCGACCTTGAGCCTGCAATTCGGCAACAACCTGCTGAAGGAAAACGCTGGCTATAAGCTCGTCATCGAGAACGAAGCCGACCTCGCAGGTCTGCCCCAAACCAGCATCGACGCTGCTGCCGAGCAAGCCAAGTCCGACGGCATGGAAGGCAAATGGGTGTTCACACTCTCAAAGCCCAGCCTCATCCCCTTCCTGCAATTCTCCGAGAGACGTGATTTGCGCGAACAGATGTACAAGGCCTATTACAACCGTGGCGATAACAATAACGAATACGACAACAAGAAACTCATTAACGAAATGGTGAAGCTGCGCGTGCAGAAAGCCAAACTCTTCGGTTTCGACAACTATGCCGACTATGTGTTGGCCGTCAACATGGCCAAAGACTCGAAGACCGTCGACAAGTTCCTCATCGACATCTTCAATCCTGCACAACAACTCGCCAAGAAAGAACTGGCCGAGATGCAAGCCATCGCCGATGCCGAAGGCGCCAACATCAAGCTCGAAGGCTGGGACTGGTGGTACTACGCCGAAAAACTCCGCAAGGCCAAATACGCCTTCGATGAGAACCAAATCAAGCCTTACCTCACCGTCGACAACGTGCGCAACGGTATGTTCATGGCAGCCAACAAGTTGTATGGCGTCACCTTTACGCAAAACACCAACTTGCCCGTCTATTATCCTGGCGTGGAAACCTACGAAGTGAAAGAAGCCAATGGCGACTTCCTCGGCATCCTTTACATGGACTACTACCCGCGCGAGTCGAAGAGCGGCGGTGCCTGGTGTACGAGCTTCCGCGAGAGTGGACATGACATCAACGGCAAGAAGATCTATCCCGTCGTCTCGCTCGTTATGAACTTCACCCCTGCTTCGGGCGACACCCCTGCCCTGCTCACTTGGGACGAGACCGAGACCATGTGGCACGAGTTTGGCCACTCGCTGCACGCTTTCTTCAGCGACGGCCTCTATTCGCGCACCTGCGGCAACGTTCCCCACGACTACGTGGAGATGCCTTCGCAAATCATGGAAAACTGGGTGGCCGAGCCTGAAGTCATCCGAATGTATGCCAAACATTACCAGACCGGCGAGCCAATGCCCGACAGCCTCATCACCAAGATAGAGAACAGTGCTTTGTTCAACCAAGGCTTCATGACCACTGAACTCATCGCCGCCTCCATCCTCGACATGAAGTTCCATGAGCTGACCGAAGTAAAAGACCTCGACGTGGACGCCTTCGAGAAAGAACAGATGGACGCCATCGGCTTGATGCCCGAAATCCTGCCCCGCTATCGTAGCACCAACTTCAGCCACATCTTCAACGGTGGCTACAGCGCGGGCTATTATGCCTACACCTGGGCCGAAGTTTTAGACAAGGATGCCTTTAACTACTTCAAGTCGTCGGGCGATTTGTTCAATCCCGAACTGGCCGCCTCGTTCCGCAAGCACTGCCTGCAAGAGTGCGGCAACGACGAAGGCATGGTACAATACCGCAAGTTCCGTGGCCAAGACCCTGACTACGAGCCTTATCTGAAAGCCAGAGGCCTGAAATAAAGTCCCAAAGGGACGACAGCTCAATAGGCAGGCGGTGTAAACCCCTGCCGACAAAAAAAACGACATGCGGTGTAAACCCCTGCCGACAAAAAACGACAGGCGGTGTAAACCCCTGCCGACAAAAAAACGACAGGCGGTGTAAACCCCTGCCGACAAAAAAAAACGGTAGGCGGTGTACCCCCCTGCCGATAATACCAAAGACAAAAGAAAATGAAGCGTTTATTAGCATTATTGATCATCACAGCGTTCGTTTTAAGCGCACAAGCACAAGACAACAAGAAGACCATCAACATCAAGGCGCCACGGCCCAAAGTCGGCGTGGTGCTTGGTGGTGGCGGTGCCAAAGGCGCAGCCCACATTGGCGTTTTGAAGTATTTGGAAGAAGTAGGCATCCCCATCGACTATGTGGCAGGCACCAGCATGGGATCCATCATCGGCGGCCTCTATGCCATGGGATACTCGCCCGACGAGTTGGCCCAACTCATCGCCGACATGGACTGGGGGCAATATGTGGGCAACAGCCTCGACCGCAGCGCCATGTCGGAAGAGGTCAGGCAACGCAACAGCACCCTCCTGGTCAACATCCCCTTCAGTTTCAAAGGCCTGTTGGGCAAGAAGGACAACAATTTGGTGAGCTTCATGCCCAGCGCCTATGTCAACAACACATCGCTCATCAACCTGTTCAACAACCTTTGTGTTGGCTACCAGAAAGAGATGGATTTCAACGACTTGCCCATCCCGTTCGCTTGCGTAGCCACCGACATCCGCACGGGCGATGAAATCGACATCCGTCATGGCAGCGTACCCACCGCCATGCGTGCCAGCATGGCCATCCCTGGCGTGTTCGCCCCTGTCAGGATGGACGGCCACCTCCTCGTCGACGGCGGCTTGGTCAACAACTTTCCCGCCGACGTGCTGAAAGAAATGGGAGCCGACATCATCATCGGCGTCGACGTCAGCGACCGCGACAGCATCTCACCCGAATCAGGCGTATCGGTGTTGGAAGTCCTCAACGGCTTGGTCGACAACGCCGTTAGCTCAAAGAAAACTGATAACCAGAAACTTTGCGACATCTATCTGGCACCCGACATCACTGGCTACGGCACCTTGAGCTTCACCCACGATGCCATCGATACGCTCGTCAACCGTGGCTACCAAAAGGCTAAGGAATACGACGAGCCGCTGAAGAAGATCAAGCGCCATCTCGAAGCCGTCAACGGCAAAGCCTTGGAGAAGCGGCTCCATGCCACAAAAGCCAAGAACCTTGCCAACGAGCCGCTCTACATCAGTTCCATCATCCTCAACCAAAGCGGCGACCCCATGCAGACCGAATGGCTCTACCGCAAAGGCAAGCTCAGCGTCGAAAAGCACATTTCCGAAAAGGAAATCAACCGCGCCGTCGATGTCTACCGTGGCACCGGCGCCTTCGACAACATCACCTACAACCTCACCGAAAACGAGAACGACACCATCGACTCCTACACCCTTACGATGGACTTCAAGCCCACGCAGCCCCACACCATTGGAATCGGCGTGAGATACGACTCCGAAGAGGGAGCCGCGATGCTCTTCAGCATCGGCCTCAACGCCAAACGGCTGACTGGCTACAAGCTGAACATCATTGGCCGCTTGAGCTACAACCCCAGAGTCAGCATCACGGGCACCTATTCGAGCCTCAATTTGGCCAATTTCAACTTCCGCTACGAATACCGCAACCAGCACTACAAGACCTTGGACTTCGACAACACTTACACCAACCTCAGTTTTGTCCAAAACAAAGTCAGCCTGTACGTATCGCAGTTCCACCTGCTTGATTTCAGTTCCGACCTCGGCGTCGCCTATTCCTTCGCTTCCTTCGACCAAGACGGGCTGCTAAACTACACCAACGACTCTGTCAACCAAGCGATTGCAGGCTCAGTACATTACCAAACCAACCATCTGCTCAGCCCTTATGTCAAGATGAGCTACGACAACCTCAACGATGCCTACTTTGCCACACGCGGCATCAAGGCCATGCTTTCCGGGCATGTCAACTTCGACCTCAAGGGCGCAGCAAACACCACGCAAGACATCGCCATTGCCATTCAGGGCTACATCACGCCGCGAAACGGACGCTTTACCCTCGTGCCACAGTTCTATGGTCGTTGCGTGTTTGGCAGCCCTCTGTATGCCAACCTTTGGAACATCGCCGGAGGCTATGTAGCCCAACGTCACACCGACTACCAAATGCCATTCGTAGGCGTGGCCGACGTGATCAACCTGCCCGATTTAGCCACCTTGGCAAGGCTTGACCTCCGCTACAACTTCTACGGCAAGCACTATCTCACCGCCACCTACAACTACCTTTTCGGCGCCTATCCCTTCGGAGCCTCGCATGAATATGCCGACAACGTGTCTTTCTCCGGCATCGGCCTGTGCTATTCCTACAACAGCCTCATCGGTCCCATCTCGCTTTCGGCACAGTGGTCCGACTGCACCAAACGCCTATCGGGCTACCTTTCAATCGGCTATCAGTTCTAACAAAAAAATCCCGACGAGCATCGCCCATCGGGATTTTTCATTTTTGCCATCCGGCTCAGCTCAGCCGAACAGTTTCTTGTTGTTCTCAATCAGTTGCTCCAAGTTGGCCAACTCCTTCTTTCCCAAATGGATGTCGGGCAGGAAACGGCGGAAGTTGTCCAAGCCGTGCATGTCGGAACCCACATAGTCATACATCCCCTCTTTCAGCAGGTAATGGGATTTGATGTAAGCAGGCCGCCCATAGGCACCGCCCAACGAAAGAAGGTTGAGCTGGAACTCATATTGCTTGTCCCTCCATCTGAAATAGTTGTCCTTCACCGCATACTCATACCTTTCGGGATGCGCAATCACGGGCTGGAAGTCGCTGCACATAATGTCATACAGCATCTGCGAGATGTTAGGCTCATACATCAGGTAGGAAGTCTCACAAAGCACATGCTTGCCGGCCTTGTCCAAAGTAAGGAATCCCTGCTCGAAATGGGTCATGAAACGGGCGTCAAGCATGTATTCGGCACCCAAACGCAGCTCGATGCCACACACCTTGGCAGCCTCAGCCCGATAAGCCTCAAACTTCTCCGTAATCGAGGCCCTGTCGTTCAGCGGATAGTCCTTCATGAAATGTGGTGTGAGCACCATGCGCTTCACTCCGTGCTCTTCGAGTTTCTTCAAGGCATGGAGCGACTTCTCCAAGGTGGGAAAACCATCGTCGACGCCAGGCAACAGATGGCAATGCACATCCGTCGCGTCTTGGAACAGGTCTTCGGGCAGTTTTTTATGTAATCCGAACATCGCTTTCAGTGTTTATTCCTTGCCGTCGTCGGGCATCTTGGTCAGCTTGTGGCCTCCCGAATGATGATGGTGACGATGATGCTTAGGGAAGATACGTTGATACCACTTCTTCTTTTTCTTCTTGCCTTCCTCTTCGTTGCCGTAACCATAACCGTAA
>R28__coassemble_1657_pt1 | contig 6738 bp, 6 predicted proteins | sample R28__metabat2_low_PE_021 | metagenome-assembled genome bin R28
TCCCCTCTGTCTTCCCCCTCTCCGTCGTTTGCGGGTGCAAAAGTACTACCTTTTCACAAAATGGCAATGACTTTTTTCGGAAATTTTTACTAATAAATTATAATACACTAACAATCAACGAGAAAAATTTTACATCATGCACTTTCTACTGTTTTACTCACACCTTATATTAATATATTGTGGATAAACCATGCCGTAACATCATCAAATTTTCATCCAAATATCAGTTTTTTTGAAGAAAGATTGTATATCTTTGCCATGACAATTCAAAAACGAAAAGACCATGGCACAAACTTATGTAGTCAACAACAACAAGAAAATCGTCCGCTACATCCTTTTGGGAGCATTGGCGGTTTTGATCATTATGGTGTTTTCCTCATCGTTCTACACCATCCGCTCCACCGAGCGAGGCGTACTCTCCACCTTTGGCAAGATGAGCGATGAAGTGATTGAAGACGGCCTACACTTGAAGATTCCGTTCATCCAGAGCATCAAGCGCGTCAACGTGCAGCAGAAAAAGTTCGACGGGCGCGAGAACAGCTACACACGAGACGTTCAGACCTCTGAGGTGGAATACACCATCAACTACGACCTGGTGCGCGAAAACGTCAGCAAGCTGATGAAAAACGTGGGCGACGACTACCACAACCGCATCGTAGTGCCTTTCATCCGATCGGCAATGAAGGAGTCGTTCGGCAATTTTGCCGCCACCGAGATTGTGGAGAACCGCGACGAGGTGCGCCGCCAGATCGAGCAACAGCTTCGTGAGACGTTGGATGCCAATTATTTCACAAACGTGCAGTTCCAGTTGGTGAACATCGATTTCGACGACGATTTTGAGACGGCCATCAAGGAAAAGCAGGTGGCCGAGCAGAACGCCTTGAAGGCAAAAAACGTAACCATCCAAGTGGAAGAACAAGCCAAGCAGACCAAAATCAAGGCACAGGCCGAGGCTGAAGCCATGAGCATCAAGGCGGCGGCCTTGGAGAGCAACCCAAAGCTGGTGAACTACGAAGCTGTGCAAAAGTGGGACGGGAAACTGCCTCAATACATGCTTGGCAACACCGTGCCCTTCATCGACTTGAAGTGATTTGCTCGCTGGTTTAGGGAATCAAAAACACCCCTCGACACTATTCCACCACCCCATAGCAGTCGAAATAGTTGGCTTGGGTGATTTTGACTTGGTAGAAACGACCTATTTGCAGCTCTTTCTCAGCGGAGATAAGGATTTCGTCGTCCACTTCGGGAGAATCATATTGTGTGCGGCCGATGTAATAATCACCTTCGAGGCGGTCGACAAGTACCTTCTCTGTTTTTCCAACACGTTGTCCATTGATTTCCAAAGAAATATCCTGCTGGATGGCCATCAGTTTTTCGACACGCTCCTGTTTAACTTCGTCGGGAATGTCGTCCTTCATTTCGTATGCCGCAGTTCCTTCTTCAGGCGAGAAAGCGAACACACCTGCCCTTTCGAAACGCATATCACGCACGAATTGGCAAAGTTCCTCGAAATCCTCTTCCGTCTCGCCAGGGAAACCGACAATAAAAGTGGTGCGGAAAGCGATGTCGGGCACATGACGGCGCACATTCTCCACAAAACCAATCGTTTGCTCACGGTCGACGCCACGGCGCATATCCTTTAATATATGTGTACTGATGTGCTGCAAGGGCAGGTCGATGTAATGGCAAATCTTGGGATTCTCGCGCATCAAGTCAAGGAGTTCATCTGGGAAGCCGAGCGGATAACCATAGTGCAAACGAATCCACTCAAAACCATCGATTTCGCACAAAGCCTTCACCAATTCAACGATATGTGATTTTCCGTCAATATCGTGGCCATAATAAGTCAAGTCCTGAGCGATGAGGATGAGTTCCTTCACGCCCTGTTTGGCCAAGCCTTTAGCCTCTTCCAACAAGTCGGCCATCGGCACGCTGACGTGGCTGCCACGGATGAGCGGGATGGCACAGAAGGCGCAACGACGGTTGCAGCCTTCCGAGATTTTCAGATATGCGTAATGTTTCGGAGTGGAAAGCACACGGCGACTGCAATAATCGGGCTGCACCTCCTCTTTCAGCAAATCGGCGGCAATGAGGTTGACGCTCTCCACGCCGTAGAAGCCATCCACCTCGTGGATTTCCTTCTGCAAGTCCTTGCGAAAACGTTGCGAAAGGCAACCCGTCACATACAACTTGCTGATTCTACCTTGTTTGCGCAGTTCGGCATACTCCAAAATGGTGTCAACAGACTCCTCTTGCGCATCGCCGATAAAGCCGCACGTGTTGATAATGACCACGTCGGATTTCCTATCGGAATCGTGACGGATAAGGTAACGGTGCTGCAACAATGCGGCCAAATGCTCCGAATCGACTTTGTTTTTGGAGCAGCCGAGGGTGATGATATTTAAAACTGGTTTGTGCATTATTCAAACAACGAATCCACAAACGCCTTCCTGTCGAAGACCTGCAAATGGTCGATGCCTTCGCCGACGCCGATGTATTTGACCGGGATCTTGAATTGGTCGGAGATGCCGATGACCACGCCACCCTTGGCCGTGCCATCGAGTTTGGTCAACGCCAAAGCATTGACCTCGGTGGCTGCGGTGAATTGCTTGGCCTGTTCAATGGCATTTTGGCCAGTAGACGCATCGAGAACGAGTAAAATCTCATGCGGTGCGTCGGGAACAACTTTTTGCATCACAGTCTTGATCTTGGTCAGCTCGCGCATGAGGTTGACCTTGTTGTGCAGACGTCCAGCAGTGTCGATGATGACTACATCGGCATCCTGGGCTACAGCGGACTTCACCGTGTCGAATGCCACGGAAGCAGGGTCTGCGCCTTGCCCTTGCTGTACGATAGGCACACCTACCCTATCCGCCCAAATCTGAAGCTGGCTGACAGCAGCTGCACGGAAAGTATCCGATGCACCAAGAACAACCTTTAGGCCGGCTTTCTTGAAATTATGGGCCAACTTGCCGATGGTGGTGGTCTTGCCCACGCCATTCACGCCAACGACCATGATGACATAAGGCTTCTTGTCGGCGGGAATCTCAAAGGTGGTGCCATCGCCCGAGTCATTCTCCTGAAGCAAGGCCATGATTTCCTCCTTCAAGATGCGGTTCAATTCGTTGGTGCCCACATACTTGTCGCGGGCAACACGCTTCTGGATGCGGTCGATGATCTTCAATGTGGTCTCAACGCCCACGTCGGAAGTGATGAGAATCTCTTCGAGGTTGTCAAGCACCTCATCGTCGACGGTCGACTTGCCAACAATGGCTTTGGTGATTTTCGAGAAGACGCTGGTCTTGGTCTTTTCAAGTCCCTTGTCGAGGTCTTCCTTTTGTTCTTTCTTTTTGGTCAGGAATGAGAATAGGCCCATGGTATTTCTTTTTTTGACTGCGGGACTCCGAGACTACGGGACTTCGAGACTTTTGGTTGTCCCGTAGTCGCGTAGTCTCGCAGTCTCGTGTCCGATTACACAAACACAAAAAGGCTCTCCCATAATGGTTATGGAAAAGCCTGACTTTCAAATGATAACTTCAATTATCTCTTAGCAAGGAACTCCTGCACCTTGTCGGCAGGGACGACGGTCTCCTCAAAATAGTAGGCACCGGTCTTCTCCGAACGCTTCATTCTGATCACCTTGCTGTAGGTCTTGTCCAAGCTACGAAGTGTAGCAACTGCTTTCTTTGCCATAACTCTTTATTATTTAATCTCCTTGTGGAGGGTCATTCTTTTGAGAATCGGGTTATACTTCATCAACTCCAGGCGATCGGGAGTGTTCTTCTTGTTCTTCATGGTGTAGTACCTTGAAGTGCCAGGCATACCGCTTGCCTTGTGTTCGGTGCATTCGAGAATGACCTTCACGCGTGCGTCTTTCTGTTTCTTTGACATTGCTTTAACTCCTTTTTAATTTGGCTGCAAAAGTACAACTTTTTCAGATACCCGCAACCGATTTCACAAAATTTTATTCTCCTTGGATAACCTTGTTCACAATTTGCAGAATTTCAGCTTCTTGCTTCAATGCGGCGGCTTCAATTTCGGCGGCTTCCTTCAGAATTTGGCTCTTGAAAGCCTCGTCCTTGAGCGAAGCAGCGTTGATTTTGACGTTCAAATGGGCTCCCATGACGGCAGAACGAGCGCACAAGGCACCCACGCCAGCGTCGGTGACGGAGTTCGGATTGCCGGTCTCTGCCATGGCGCGGACGACCTCGAAAGCCTTGAAGGCGGCCTTCATCGTGTGGAAAGGCACCTCGGTGGCATATTTCGTGGCCTCTTGGATGGCAGCGCTACGGGCAGCCTTCTCCTCATCGGTCTTCTTCGGCAGGCCGAAAGCATCCATAATTTTATTGAAGGCATTGGTATCTTCGTCGACGAGTTCGAGCAGCTCATCCTTGATGGCTTGACCCTTGACGGCCCAATTGCTGAACTCTTCCCAACGCTCGTCCCAGCCCGGCTTGTGCGACGACAGGTTGGCGACCATCGTGGCCAACGAAGCGCCGAGGGCACCCATATAGGCCGAGATGGAACCACCACCAGGAGCAGGGCTTTCGCTTGCCGTCTCGTTGGCAAAGCCCGTGCAGGTCATGTCGACGAGTTTCTTCTGCGTGTGGTCTTCGATGAGGTATTCAATGACTTTTTCCTTCGGGTTGAAGGGCTTCAGGTCGTCGAGGCCCATCGACTTGACGGCGATCTTCATGATTTCCTCTTCGCTCACGCCGAGGCTGCGTTGCTGCTTGGCCAAATAAAACTTGCCAGCGTCCATCAGCACCTTCTTGGGAATGAGACCGACGATTTCGCAGCCAGTGACGCGCACGCCACGGGCAGCGGCCTTGGCGCAGACCTCCTCGAAGCAGACGTGGACGGGCGACACGCTGATGTTGGTGATGTTCATCGACACCTGAGCGATGCCGTAGTCCTCGATGAACCAGCCGATAGCCTTGGTAGCCTTCAGCGTTCCGGGAATCATGATCGGTTTGCCGTTTTCGTCCTTCATCGGCTTGCCAGTCACCTTGCCGCCTTCGCGCATCGGGCGACCCTTTTCGCGCACATCGAAAGCGATGGCATTGGCGCGACGCGTCGAAGTGGTGTTGAGGTTATAGTTGATGGCCACGAGGAAGTCGCGGGCACCCACTTGGGTGGCACCCGTGTGGGCCACGTGTTCGTTCCATTCGTTGGGGCCGAAGTCGGGCTTCCATTGCTCCGTGCCGAGGCGCGAGGCCAAGGATTCGTATTCGCCCGTGCGGCAATAAGCGAGGTTGCGGCGTTCTTTAATATAGGCAGCCTCCTCGTAGCAGTAAATCGGGATGTTGAGTTCATCGCCGAGGCGTTTGCCCAGCTTGTGGGCATACTCGACCACTTCATCCATAGTGATGTTGCTCACAGGGATAAGCGGGCACACGTCGGTGGCACCTTGGCGCGGGTGGGCGCCGTGGTGCTGGCTCATGTCGATGAGTTCGGCGGCTTTCTTCACCACGCGGTAGGCGGCTTCGCACACAGGCTCAGGCTCGCCCACAAAGGTGATGACGGTGCGGTTGGTGGTCATACCCGGGTCGACGTCGAGGAGTTTGACGCCTTCCACTTTCTCGATTTCAGCGGTCACTTGATCGATGATATTCTTGTCGCGGCCTTCGCTGATATTCGGCACGCATTCAATGAGTTGTTTCATTATTTCGTTAGATTTAGATTTCCACTTGTTGTTAAGGGCAGGGGTTGACACCGCCTGCTTATAAGCTGTCGCCCCTACGGGGCTTTTTGACTCGCTTTGCGTCATTGCGAGGAGGCACGACGAAGCAATCCATTTTGATTCTCTGGATTGCTTCACTGCGTTCGCAATGACACGAAGCGCCCCCAAAATCGCGCGGCAAAGGTACGGCTTTTTTCGATACGAAACGAAACAGAAATCAATCCTGTTTGTCTTCCAACTTGAAAACGATAGGAATCTGGTATGAAACTCTGACGGGCTCACCTCGGTGCATGCCAGGTTTCCATCGGGGCATGGATTCCACTACACGGATGGCCTCGGCATCGAGCTCGCTATCCACACCTCGCAGATTTCTTACATTGGAAATGCTACCGTCTTTTTCAACAATAAAACCAATAAAGACACGTCCTTGAATGCCTTTCTCCCTGGCTTTCTGAGGATAATGGATATTCTTGGAAATATAGTGAAACAATTCTGCCTCGCCCCCCGGAAATTCCGGCATCTGCTCGACAATCTGATAAACATCCGATTCTCCTTCAACTTCTCCTACTTCCGGGAAAACCTCTGGCATTTCTCCTTCTATTCCTTCAATTACAACTACATCTCCTGAAATCGCCAGAGGTTCTTCGTTTTTGCAAGTTACTTTTTTCTTTTCTGCTTTCATCGTATCCGGCTCCGGTGCCAGCACATCGCCTTCCAACAAATAAGCATCATCGGGGATGGTGTCGTTGGAGATACTATCGTTGGGCATCTCGGTGGAATCGGGAGTATGCATCACTTCACCAGCCAAAGGCTCGGGAACAGGATGATTGCATGAAGTGGCCGCAAACAAGGTTCCCAACGACATTCCGGCGAAAACCGCCGCCTTGCCCATACGCTGCCGTTTCTCCAATTCGCGCTCAAGGTAGCGCACTTCGGCCTCGCACTTTGGGCAGGTGCCGAGGCAGTCGCCTTGGTAGGTACATTCCGAAACGACCAAGTCAATGTCGTTCTCCGCCGCAATCTGCTTGCGGATTTCCTTCAGGATTTTGCAGGTT
>R28__coassemble_1715_pt1 | contig 6590 bp, 6 predicted proteins | sample R28__metabat2_low_PE_021 | metagenome-assembled genome bin R28
TGATTGGCCGCCCGGGTGCCGACCCCGAAATGAAGATCTTCAACAACAACAAGAAAGCACGTTTTAGCATCGCCGTCAGCGAGAACAAGAAGAACGCCAACGGCGAATGGGTCAACGACACGCAATGGTTCCCCATCGTGGCATGGGGCGTAGTGGCCGACCGCGTCGAGAAGAACGTGAAGAAAGGGAAACGGATTGCCATCGAAGGCAGCCTCCACAACAACGAATGGACCGACGACAAAGGCCAACGCCATTCCGTCACCGAAATCTGGATCCACGACTTGCTCCCGATTGACTGGGAAAAGGAATAAAGAAATAGTCCCACGCTGAATCCGCAGAACTCGCTGAAGCGCAATGCAACGCAAGAATTGTGTCAAGTAGGTTCGGCGGATTCGGTTTGAAAAAGTTCAGAACGCTTCCGTGTTATCCTGCGTGCTCGTTTATCCCGACACCATGAAAACCCTTGCGTCTTTCCACTTCGAATGGCGCAGGAGTTCGTTGGTGAAGTGGGTGCGGCTGCCCGTCTTTTCAAGCAACTCCTTCACTTTGTCGAACTGACGCAACTCGCGGTGAATTTCGGGCAACTCAAGGTCGATTTGCTCTTCTGGATGCTTTTCGAGTAGCGCCATCAGCCGTGTGAGGTTGGCCGTGAAGTCCTTGTAGCTCTTGATGAACAGCTTTTCTCCTTCAAGAATCAGCTTGCGGTTGCAGTGCCAAACGCCGAAGCTCATGAATCCGTTGAGCCAGTATCTCAGGCGCACGTGCTGGTGGTTGCGGTGCAGGTCGTTGTAGGCCCACCAAAGGAAACGGCGCAGGTAGATTTCTTTCCTTGGGTCGTAATGGCTCTTCTTCAAGAAGGTCTTGTAGTGGTTGATGAGCGCCAACTTGCCCTTGTTGTCGGAAAAACTGATGCCGAAGAAGCGCCAAGTGTTCCATGAATATACCTCGGCGTCGGGCTTGTCGTAGGTAATCAGAGGCTCCACGGGATTTTCGATCCAGAAGACATGGCCACACGACGGGCACATAATCATCTTCTGCGGCGTGGTGATCAGGTTGTCGTTCAGCACCTTGCCATCGGAATACAAGATGGCCTCATTCACCAACTCGGCCTTTAGGTTGCGACCTTCGAGCCAGGCTTGGCAATGCGGACATTGGAAATAAAACGAATCGAATTTCAGCATTCCTGTAGTGAGCTTGTCGAACTATTGCATCTTGATTTGGGCGGTAAAAGTAGGCAATTTTTTCATTTCCTGCCAAAATCGGCGGGAATTTCGCCCCAAATTTCCGTCTTCCACTTCAGGATGGGCACTTCGATCGTGTTTTCCTGAAGCCATTTTTCGGCCCGCTCAACGAGGTTGAAGAGGGCTTCGTTCTTGGCATTACGCTGCAATTTCGTCTTGCATTTCTTCTGCTTGACCCAAAGTTGCGCGTTGACCGAGTCGCTATAGACAGGATAATGCCAACCATGTTTTTTCTGCAACGATACCGCGTGGACGATGGCCAGAAACTCACCAATATTGTTGGTGCCGTTGGGGAAGACGGGGCTTTTGAACAGATCCGACTTCAACGCGGGTTCCACGCCAAAATCCACGAAAACGCCTTGGTATTCCATCTTGCCCGGGTTGCCCGCGCAGGCCGCGTCGACGGCGATGGCGGGACTGACAGGTTTCTCGGCTACCTTAGAAAGGTTTACGGCAGGCGCGATTGTCATCTCGGTTCCCCAATACTTTTCAGGGCCTTCGCGAAACGCATTCTCGGCGCTCTCACGGTCGGGGAAGCCTTTGTATTTTGCCCCCATGACCCCCATGATCTCTTTCTTGCAGACCTCCCAGTCGTCATAGATGCCTGGATGACGGCCTTGCCAAACGACATAAAATTTTTTCTTCGACATGGGCGCAAAAATAGGAAAATTAACGCTACCTTTGCCCCAACAAATCGTTATTCCTATGAAAAATCGCTATCTACTTTGCTTGCTTAGCCTTGTGCTGTGCATCGGCTGCACGAAAAAAGAAACCGACCCCGAAGTCGTTGCCATGCGCGGATTGGTCGACCGCGTGGTGCCCGAATATTCTGCCAACATCGTCCTCGAACGGCTCGAAAACGACACCGTCGACCGCTTTGAGATGGAGACGAAGGGCAAAAATCTCGTCATCCGTGGCAACAACGCCAACAGCATGGCCGTGGGCCTCAACCATTACTTGAAATACTATTGCATGGCGCAGTATTCGTGGTTCAAAGAGGAACCGTTGCAGATTCCCGCCACGATGCCCACCGTGCCCGAAAAGGTCAGCCTGAGTGCCCGTGTGCCCGACCGTTTCTTCTTGAATTACTGCACTTTCGGCTACACCCTGCCTTGGTGGGACTGGTCGCAGTGGGAGCATTTCATCGACTGGATGGCGCTCAACGGCATCAACCTGCCGTTGGCCATCACGGGACAAGAGAGCGTGTGGTATGAGGTATGGAGCGACTTCGGCCTCACCGACGAGGAAATCCGAAGCTACTTCACCGGTCCGGCGCACCTGCCTTGGCACCGTATGCAAAACATCGACCGCTGGGGTGGACCGCTTCCCATGTCGTGGCTCGACAACCAAAAGGCGTTGCAACAGAAAATTGTCGCCCGCGAGCGCGAACTCAACATGAAACCCGTGCTGCCTGGCTTTGCTGGTCATGTACCTCCTTGCATCACAAGGCTTTACCCAAATGCGCCTTTGGCCTCGCTGGGCGACTGGGCGGGCTTCGACAGCACCTGCTGGTGCAAGTTCCTCGACCCGCTCGACCCGTTGTATGCCGAGATCCAGAAGAGGTTCATCGACAAGCAGACCGAGTTTTACGGCACCGACCACATCTATGGCATCGACATCTTCAACGAGCTTATCCCGCCAAGCTGGGAACCCGAATATCTGGGGCGCGTGAGCCGTCAGGTCTACGAAAGCCTCGAAGCTGCCGACCCTGAAGCCACCTGGCTTGAGATGACCTGGCTCTTTTGGAACGAGCGCTATTATTGGGAAGTCGATAACCGCATCGAGGCTTATATCACCTCTTTCGACAAAAACAAACGCCTGCTACTCGACTACTACTGCGAGCGTCAGCCCGTGTGGGAACGCACCAACTCGTATTATGGCGTGCCTTACATCTGGTGCTATCTAGGCAACTTTGGCGGTAACTCGATGCTGGCCGGCAACCTTGACACGGTGAACGTCAGGATTGAACGCGCTTTCGAAAAAGGCGGCGACAACTTCGTCGGTATCGGTTCCACCTTGGAAGGCTTCGATTGCAACCCGTTCATGTATGAATACGTCTTCGAGAAAGCTTGGGACAACCCGCTCACGAAAGAGGTCGACGCTTGGGTGGAACGTCTCGCCGACCAACGTGGCGGCAAGGAAGACCCCGAGATGCGTGCCGCGTGGAAACTGTTAGCCGACAGCATATATAATAAGGTGTCGTCGCCAGGGCAGACCGTCCGCATCAACCAAAGGCCGACCATGGGCGACATCAAGGAATACCGCCAGTATTACGTGGCCCCGACCTACAAATACAACAACATCGACCTCTTGGATGCCCTTGACCATATCTTGGCCGCCGACTGCAACACCCGCACACGCCATTTCGATGCCGTCAACATCACGAGGCAACTGATTGGCAACTACTTCAGCGACCTTTATGCCGACTATGTGAAGGCCTACAAAGAAGGCGATTACGAGAAATTGCACCAAGTGGAACAGACCATGACCTCCATCCTCGACGACACCGACCCGCTGTTGGCCACCGAGAGCGCCTTCCTCGTAGGCCGCTGGATCCGTGACGCACGCGCCATCGGCACGACGGAAGAAGACAAGGACTACTTCGAGAGCAACGCCCGCAACCTCATCACCACTTGGGGCGAAGAAGACGCTTTGCTCAACGAATACGGTAGCCGCGCCTGGGCTGGACTGACCGAAACGTATTATGCATACCGTTGGAAGGAGTTTTTCAAGGACGTGAACGCCGCCGTTGAATCGGGCAAGCCGTTCGATGAGAAGACCTACCACGACCGCATCTGCAAATACGAAGGCCAATGGTGGCGCGAACGCCTCGGCACCTTCAGCGCCGAGCCGCAAGGCGACGGCGTGGCTTTGGCACGACAGATAGCGGAAAAGTATAGAGAGGAATTGGAGGCAAGGTACAGGAAGTAAGTTAGTCCCGTAGGGACGACAAACCAATAAGCAGGCGACGTCAGTCCCTGCTTTTAAACAAACGACAATGCAAATCACAGAACAAGACAAAGAATACATGCGCGAAGCCATCCGCCTCGCCGACGAAAGCGTGAAAAACGGTGGTGGCCCCTTCGGGGCGGTCATCGTGAAAGACGGGGAAATCGTGGCAGGACGCTCGAACAGCGTCACCATCGACAACGACCCCACAGCCCATGCCGAGGTGAACACCATCCGCGAGGCCTGCCGCAAATTAGGCACCTTCGACCTCTCCGATTGCGTCATCTACACCTCCTGCGAGCCATGCCCCATGTGCCTTGGTGCCATCTATTGGGCACGCATCAGCCGCATCTATTACGGAAACACCAAGAAAGACGCCGCCGCCATCGACTTTGCCGACGACTTCATCTATAAGGAGTTGGAGCACAGCGTACATCACCGTTCCGTGCCCTTCATCCCTTTGCTCCGCGACGAGGCCATCAAGACCTTCGAGGCTTGGAAGGCGAAAAGCGACAAGGTGGAGTATTGAAAAATAGTAATGGCTATTACGGTAATGGACTTTACTATTTTATCATCGGATTGTTTTGTCGTCCATAAACGATAAAAATATGGATGTTTTATCGATTATAAACGATAAAAATGATATGATTTTGTCGAATATAAACGATAAATCTGTATTTTTGCTGTCGAAAATAATTGAGAAGTTATGGCAAACAAGGATTTAATCAAGGATATTATCGTTGAAAACCAACGATTTGTATCGAGCGTAAAGTTTCACCAACGCGATTATGCTTTTGAAGACGGGTTGAACTATGTGCTGGTGGGTTTGCGTAGGGCAGGCAAGTCGTATTTGATGTACCAAAGAATCCACCAATTATTGGCGTCGGGGCATCGCATAGAGGAAATCTGCTACTTCAATTTTGAGGACGACCGTCTTGGCGTGATGACTTTGCCTGATTTGGATGCCATTAAATCTGCCTACGAGGAAATGTTTGACACTCAACCTGTTTTCTTCTTTGATGAGATACAGATTGTGGAGGGCTGGGAGAAGTTTGCCCGTCGTCTTGCCGACCAAAAATATAGGGTTTATGTCACTGGCAGCAATGCCAAGATGCTGAGTTCGGAAATCGCGACCACTTTGGGCGGAAGGTTTTTGGTTAAGGAAGTTTTTCCGCTTTCCTTTGCCGAGTATTTGTCGTTTGTGGGAATTGATGTGAGTGAGAAGAACGCCTTGCATCTGCATAAAAAGGAGATTTTGAGGCATTTTGAGACTTATTTCCGTTTTGGCGGCTTGCCCGAAGTGATGAATGTTGAAGACAAGCGCTCGTGGTTGAGCGGGTTGTTCAACAAGATTTTCTTTGGCGACCTGATTGCCCGCTACGACATCCGCAATGATTTTGGTTTGCGCCTGTTAGCCAAAAAGTTAGCTGAAAGTGTAAAGCAACCTTCTTCCTACAACCGCTTGGCCAATGTAGTGACTTCGGCAGGGAAGAAAACCAGCACCGACACCGTCATTGATTATGTGAACTATATGTGTGAATCGTGGCTGTTGTTGCCTGTGGAGAACATCATGGGGAAGTTGACCGAGCGCAACACCCAGCGAAAGTATTATTTCATCGACAACGGCATCCTCAACTTGTTCTTGACCGACCCTGAAACCAGTTTGTTGGAGAACATGGTGGCCATCCATTTGGTGAAACGCTGGGCCGACCGCGTGTTTTTCTACCACAACGGGGTAGAGGTGGACTTCTATTTGCCCGATGCAGAACAACTGATACAAGTTTCCTATTCCTTGGACGACCCAGAGACTTTGCAGCGCGAAACCGAAGCCTTGACCAAGGTGGCAAAACACATGAATGTGAATGATTTGTTGATTGTCACCAAGGACGAAGAAACCGTTTTGGAAAAGGATGGCAAGACCATTCAGGTGATGCCGCTTTGGAAGTGGGTGGTGGGAGAATGAATAAGACCCCGCAAGAGGGTTTCCTGCGGGGGCTTTACAGAGATGGCAAATTCACTTGAACAGGTTTCGTTTTGAAACCGATTTTGAAGATTACAACTTCGTAAAAACAAAATGCCCTTCAATGATTTCCATATCTAAAATTAATTCGTTATTAGTTAGTTTTGTAATTGTGAAAGGTATGGGACTGTCATCGTCAATTATCGTTAATATGTCATCTTCAATCTCGTATTTTGTTTCATATGTTATTCCATCAGTGAATATGGTTTGCATTGTCCTATCGCTGGTGAAGTTCCATACCACACCAATGTTATTTTCCATTTCATCAGATTGACCGTGCTTAGTTGCCTCAATACACTTCCATTGTCCAATGATAAGTTCATAATTAACGTGAGTTCGATATAAAATAATTGATTGAAAAAGAATAACATAGCGATGTT
>R28__coassemble_3317_pt1 | contig 4504 bp, 5 predicted proteins | sample R28__metabat2_low_PE_021 | metagenome-assembled genome bin R28
AAACATCGCTATGTTATTCTTTTTCAATCAATTATTTTATATCGAACTCACGTTATATTAATCCTCCTCTTCGAGGAAGAATATCTCCTCCACCGATTTCCCGAACACCTGCGCCATTTTCAAGGCCAACACCGTGGAAGGCACATACCGCCCTGATTCAATGGCATTGATCGACTGTCGGCTCACACCTATAAGTTTGGCCAAATCTTCTTGCGTGAGGTCCTTTTCGGCCCGCGCCACTTTCAAACGGTTCTTCATTGCGCGCCTCCTTTGTTGAAGCGGAACATTGCTATCTTGAATTTAATCACGAACAGCAGAAGAAACACAAAAAACACCAAATAAGGAATATACATATAGGTGAATCCGTAAATCAGCAAGGTGCCAAGAATGAACAAGCCCGCCGAGACGTATGTGGACCAAATCAGACTTTGCGAACGAATATACTGCACAAATTCATCTTCGACCTTTTCCTCGGAGAAACCAATGAAAATCAATCCGATGATTAACAAAGGCATGGCGATGGAGTACATACTCGATTCGGCCATCCGAAAGAAACCACTCTCATTGTCATCATCAAAAAAGACATCCAAATAAAGGGCAGGCATACGGATTGTTGTATCGTTAATCACACTCAGCAACAATACCACAAAAGAAGCAATGGCAACTACCCAACCAATCCATTGGAAATAGTGGGGAAACAAATAGTTTTTCTTCATAACGTTTTGATTTTATTTATTTTCCAAAAGTTTCACCAAATCTGCCTCCAACTCCTCTTCCATGCCTTTGCCGAAACCAACGTGCATCTTCGCTATCTTACCCTCGCGGTCGAGGAAATACAGGGTTGGATAGCCAGAAATGTGGTAAGTTTCGGACAATTCGCGCTCGGCGAAAAGAATTGTGTAAGTAATACCGCGTTTGGCCAAGAAATCGGCCATCTCGTCCTCAATTGGGTCGTCAATTGGGTCGATGCCGAGCATAACAAAGCCTTTGTCCTTATATTTGTCGTAAAGACTTTGCAACACGGGCATGGCAGCACAGCATGGGGCGCACGACTTGTAGAAGAAATCGAGAAGAACCACCTTGCCTTTCAGGTCGGCGAGGCTTATGGTGTCGCCGGCGAGTGTGGGCAGCGACCAATCCGGGGCAAATGTGCCTTCAGCCAACGGTTCGGGGGCCTTATACGGCTCGTAATCCTTCAATTTCACCTCGGCGGGAATGGATTCCAAGGTCAGTCTGGATTCGTCGACAATCGTATCGAAGGCAAGCAGCTTGAATTCATCGTATTGATACATCGTGTCTTGCTGTTCCACAATGTCGAAGGCTATGGCATACTGGATAGGCAGATAGTCTTTCTTGTCGATCCAAAGATTGGTTTCGTAACGAATCGTTTGCATACCATAAATGCTGTCGGGTTCTTCGTCCGTTGGACCAAGAATATCAACAAGATAGCATGGTTTCCCGTCTAATTTGGTCTCCGACATGGAATAGGTGTATGTGGAATCGGCCAAGCTTGCCTCACTTGGGACCGGATAGCAACTTTTGGTGGTCAAGGGTTGATAGAAAGTGCGGTTGTGTCGCCCAGCGATGATGTCGTCGGCCCACAAGTCGCACAACATGATAGTACCTGTAGTGTCCTTATAATAAACATATTCCTCGCCAGTGTAAAGGAAATGGTAGCGCCAATCGCCGAGCAGGTCTTCATCATAATAATGAAAGGCCTTCCCAAAAATGAGGTCATACGGTAGTTTCTTGAAATCGCAGGTGTAGCGATTCAAGGTTGTGTCGTTGCCCGACATCCATTTCTTTTTCACCGTCATTTCATAATGCCCTTGCTGGATGGACTGGCATTTTTGGTAGGATTTCCGAAGGACTTCTTCGACAGTGGGCTTGCTGTTGCAGCCCACAAGCACGACCACGATGGCGGCCAATGCCCATGTTGATTTGATTAGACGTTTCATTTTGCGTTTACTTTAAGTTTGACGCTGCAAAAGTAAAGCAAACTTTCCAATTAGACAAATTAATTTGTCATTTTTTTTCAATTTTTCTTTTTTGGCAGGGACTTACGTTGCCTGCCGAGTGGTCTGTCGTCCCTACGGGACTACAATGTGCCGCAAAATCCTGTGGGGACGACGGATAATAGGCAAATGGTGTCAACCCTTGCCGACAGAAACATCAATTTTCGCAAAAACCGTCCATTCGCCCGATTTTTTTCCTATTATTGCAGATTATTTGTCCGAAAACAAAAACATTCGCAATATGGAAAACGATCAATTCAAACTGCCCGAGAACGCGCACCGCGAACTGAAACCGGGCGAAGAGTATGAACCGATACTCTCGAAAAACAAAAAGTATCAAGAAGTTACGGTATGGTCGGTATGCATCGGCCTGCTGATGACCATCCTGTTTTCGGCTGCCGCCGCCTACCTCGGCCTGAAGGTTGGACAGGTGTTTGAGGCTGCCATTCCCATCGCCATCATCGCCATCGGCCTGACGGGATTAGCGCGAAAGAACGACGCCCTCTCCCAAAACGTCATCATCCAGTCGATTGGTGGCTGCTCGGGCGGCGTGGTGGCAGGAGCCATCTTTACCTTGCCCGCGCTCTACATCCTGCAAGGCAAGGGCTACCAAATCGAAATCAACTTCTGGCAGGTGTTCATCGCCTCCTTGCTGGGCGGCATCTTGGGCATCCTGTTCCTCATCCCCTTCCGCAAGTACTTCGTCAAGGAGCAACACGGCAAGTTCCCCTTCCCCGAAGCCACAGCCACCACACAGGTCTTGGTGAGCGGACAGAAGAAGGGTAAAGACTCCTTGTTATTAGTTGTCAGCGGCTTGATTGGCGGTTTGTACGACTTCATCGTGTCGACCTTCGGCTGGTGGTCGGAGACCCTCACCACGCGCATGATGGGCTGGGGCACGGCCTTGGCCGACAAAGCTAAGCTGATGTTCAAGGTGAACACGGGCGCGGCTGTGCTGGGTTTGGGCTACATCATCGGCCTGAAATACGCCTTCATCATCTGCTGCGGCTCCATGCTGGTGTGGTTCATCATCATCCCGGGCATGAACCTCATCTGGGGCGACCAAATCCTGGACTTGATGAACTCGGGCATCACCGCCACCATCGGCTCCATGGCTCCCGAAGAAATTTTCAAAAACTATGCACGCCACATCGGCATCGGCGGCATCGCCATGGCGGGTGTCATCAGCATCATCAAGTCGTGGGGCGTGATTAAGTCGTCGGTGGGCCTCGCCGCCAACGAGTTCAAAGGCAAGAAGGTCGCAGCTGAACCCGTCGACCGCACCCAACAAGACATCCCTATGAAAGCCATCGTCATCGGCATCGTGGCCGTACTCATCGTCACCTTCTTGTTCTTCTGGTTCGGCGTGGTGCACAACGTATGGCATGCTTTGATTGGCATCCTAGTCGTGGCCGTCATCGCCTTCCTGTTTACGACGGTGGCCGCCAATGCCATCGCCATCGTGGGCAGCAACCCCGTGAGTGGCATGACGCTGATGACCTTGATTTTGGCCTCGTTGGTGATGGTCGCCGCCGGACTGAGCGGTCCCAGCGGAATGACCGCCACCTTGATTATCGGTGGCGTAGTCTGTACGGCCTTGGCCGTGGCCGGAGCCTTCATCACCGACTTGAAAGTAGGTTATTGGATTGGCACGACACCTAAGAAACAAGAGATTTGGAAGTTCGTCGGCGTGGCCGTGGCCGCTGCCACCGTCGCTGGCGTGATTATGATTCTGAACAAAGCCTACGGTTTCGTGGGCGAAGGCTCGTTGGTCGCACCGCAGGCCAACGCCATGAGCGCCGTCATCGAGCCGATGATGTCGGGCGGCAGCGCACCGTGGCTGCTCTATGGCATCGGTGCCGCCATCGCCTTGATCCTCAACTTCTGCAAGGTGCCTGCACTGCCCTTTGCCTTGGGCATGTTCATTCCCATCGACCTCAACGTGCCGCTGCTCATCGGTGGTGCCATCTCGTGGTTCGTCAGCTCGCGCAGCAAGGACCAGAAACTCAACGATGCACGCTACAACCGTGGCACCCTCATCGCCTCGGGCTTCATCGCCGGTGGTGCCTTGATGGGTGTGGTGAGCGCCATCCTGAAGTTCGCCAATGTGGATGCCGTGGCACGCACTGCCGATGGCACGCCGTTTGCCGAGATGCCTGTGGCCGGTCTCATCGCCTTGGTGATGTATATCGCCATCATCGCCTACATGATTTGGGACTCGAAGCGGGCTAAGGTTGAGGAATAAACTTCCTGACTATGACTTTTGACTATGACCATGACTGCTTTTCTTTTGTCGAAAGCAGTCATGGTCAATTATTATAGGTCATTACTAAAAAACACATAAAAGAAAACCCCTACGGGGTATAACCCATTGGTTCGTTGAGTTTTCATTGTTAAAAGAAAGCTCCTATGGAGCATTTTTAGAAGTTCCCTTTCATTGCTGTCCACTAAAAAAATCGATATAGTTCTTTGAAATACTAGTAAAATCA